>Ga0079305_1003210_pt1 | contig 11611 bp, 12 predicted proteins | sample LMS_cellobiose_e_FD_79183 | JGI IMG/M metagenome (GOLD analysis project Ga0079305, IMG submission 79183) | Rumen-fistulated moose microbial communities from Alaska, USA - LMS_cellobiose_enrichment | ecosystem: Host-associated > Mammals > Digestive system > Stomach > Rumen fluid ... | reverse complement strand
TGATGATCAGGCTGACGGACCAGGCGGGGCGGCCGCCGTCGATGCCCTTCGCTTCCCAGACATTGCAGTAGGACCAGCGGGTATCCCAACCCGTGACGACTTTCTTCGGATCATTACTCATTATAGTTTTCCTCCATAAAAGCATTGGTTGCGGTTGTCATTTCCTCGCGCTTGTCACTGCGGGGGACGAGCGTCGGTTTGCCGCTGGGCTTGACAACCATGCCGCCCAGCAGATCTGCAAAGGCATTCTTGCCCAGCATCTTCTCCATCTCCGTAATGGAGAGAAGACGCCTGGTATAGGGATCGAATCCGGCTTCTTCCACAGCCCTTGCGACTGCCTCTTCGTTTTTGTACTGCCGGATGGATCGCCCTTCGACCACTTTCCAGTCTTCCCAGACACGTCCGCGAAGGGCTTCCTGAAGGGCGTAAGTCTTTATGTCCTCGGCCCAGGCGATCAGCTTGTCGACTCTCGAGAGGATGATATTGATCTCATCTTCCTCCAGGACATCCGGCCGGGCGAAGTCATATCTGGCCAGGGCGAGGTTTTCTTCGGCGCGCTTGCGGCATACAGCCTTTGCTTTGCAAAAGCGGCACCAGGAGCCGCAGGCAAATTCTCCCGCTCCATTCAGAGCAAGCGCCGCGGCGGGCTTTAGCGTGTTCTTCGCCCAGGTGAGCAGCGTCTCCACTGTGAGATCCCATTGGGAGTAGTTGCTGATGCGGGGCTGATAAATGACGAGGGTGATGTCCCGGATCTCGTACAGTGGAGCAAACGAGAGGTACGCGCCGAGAGCGTAGCATTTGAGCTGGCTGTTATCCGCGGCGGAAACCTCTACGCCCTTGCCATGCTTGTAGTCGATCACATACATGTGCCCGTCGCCGAGGACGATGGCGTCGCTTGTGCCAAATCCGCCGGGCACATACTCCTCAAAATGGATCTGCTGCTCAATGGAGATCAGCGCGTCGGGGCAGGACAGTTTCATGGTTTCGTAGATTTCCAGCACAGCATCCCGGTATCCCTCGGCGCATTCCTGCATCTCTTCGTTGTAATAGCGCATGCTGGGTCTGGGATCTTTGGCGGTCTGGCCCAGCGCAGTTTTCAGGAGATACTCTCCGAGAGCGTGCGCTTCCGTACCCTCGCGGGTGTAGTCGGAAGAGGTGTCCTCCGGACCGTACTGCTCGCCCAGCATCAGCGACGGCGGGCAGTGGATCAGGCGGTCGGACGCCGAGGGGGAAAACTTGGCGTGAACGTCAGGCATTCTTGACCTCCTCGGCGGCGGCAAGCAGGGCTGCGTAGTTCTGGGGGTTGACATCAGACAGCCTTTCGGCGCCATACCTCCCGAGCAGCTCCTTCATCTGAACGGTTTTTCCTGAACGGGAAATATCCGCCAGCACGGCCCGCACATCCTCCACTTTGATGGTCGGCTTGCTGGAAACAGCGGCATCAATCTGTCCGGCGTTCTCAGGTGGTTTTGCAGGCGAGGCATTCTCCAGCTGGTCAGCCAGCATGATGAAGCTCTGCCCAATGCAGCGGATTGTGGCGATTGCATCCTTCATGGTGGTATGTCTCCTTTCCTTCGTTGCGGTGGTTTGTCGATAGCGTTACCAGAGTCCTCTTGTTTTCCTGCCTTTTGGGGCATGTTTTGAAACAAGACCAATCAGGAGCCTCCTTTCCGAGATGGCTTAAGCCCCTCTGCCTTCCAACGGACACTTGGATAGGGTTTGATAACCGAGACTCCCTTTTTTCTATTGTTTCTCAGCCAGAGCAAAAAAAGAAGGCCCTCCTTGCGGAGAGCCAACCATCTGCTGGTTCTTTGCCGTCAGGCGAAGCCTGCAGCTACCTGTTTGAGTTCATATTGTCTATAAGCTGGAATACTATCTTTTGCTGTTCCTCATCTAACCTGTCCCAGCGATCCAGCAATTCCTTCTGCCTGGGAGTGAGTGTTACCGCGCTCCCTTCACTGGCAAACAGTTGCGACAGAGTAATACCAAACGCTTCACAGATCTTTTCCAGCGACGGTACTGTGGGAATAATGTTCTTCCGATACCACGAAGAAATGGTCGACTGAGGCAGGCCGGAGCGCTCAGCCAGCTGATACTCGCTCCATCCGCGATCCTGCCGATATCTCGTTATTGCAGACAGAACGTCTTTCATCCCGCTCCCCTCCTGCTTGTTATCTTCGTAGATTATACTTCGCTTAATCGTTGCGTTTTAATCATCTGCGTCGTATAATAAAAACGACAAACACAAGTATCATTTCGGTGGAGGTTATGCGGTGAAAAGCTGCTTCTTTATTGGACACCGGGAGGCGGGACGAGAGCTGCTTCCTCAAATAGCGGAAGCCGCGGAGTATCTGATTTTGAGAAAACAGGTCGTCCTCTTCTACACAGGCAGATATGGGCATTTCGACTATCTGGCTGGAGAAGCGGTCGCCGCTCTGAAAAGGAAATATCCTGATGTCCAGTTGTACCTGGTGATTCCCTATCATCCTGCGGAGCGCCCTGTAGAGACGCCGCCTGGGTATGACGGCACCTTCTACCCAGACGGTATGGAAACGGCTTCGCGCCGGTACGCAATTCCCACGGCAAATCGTAAAATGATAGAGGTGTGTGATTTTCTCATTGCTTATGTGACCCACCCCGCAAGCAACGCGGGGAAATTTCTGGACTACGCCAGAAGGCGGGAAAAGAAAGGGCTCATAAGTGTAATGAACCTGGGGGAAGATCAGAATTGACCGGCATGAAGAGATGGGCATTGGCCGTTGCAGCATTGATTGCGATTTTAGCGCTGATTTTTACAGTGACTCCGGCGAAATGGTATTTGCGTCAAAACTGCTTATGCGGCCGGGCGCACTTTCACTCTGGTGAGGAGTTTGTCATCGACGACATGCTGCTCAGCGAAATCGATCCGCAGGAGTTTTCGGACGAGCAGATGCATGTAATGCGAATTCGATGCACGCGCCATAATGAGGCTGTGTGGATCAGAATTATGAGTAAAAGCACCTATATATTGCAATAGAGCACCGGTGTTTAAGCTCCTTTTAAGGGTCATCTGATATCATAATAGCTGTCAGGAAGAACCTGACCCAACCCGACGAGAGGAGGTTTTCACCATGTTGGGCATTATCATTATCGCTTTGATCCTGTTTTCTCTGCGCCGGCCCTTGTTCTGGGGAGGCTTCGGTTTCCCGTTCTTTGGCGGCTGGTATCGCCGTCCTCCGATGAGACCCCGTCCTCCAATGGGTGGAGGCCCCATGGATGGCATGCATGGCGGTCCTGGCATGGGTGGCCGCATGGGTGGACCAGGAAGATAAAACTAAAACAATGATCGGATAAAAGCCAGGCGGCAGTCGACTGCAGAGGTGCTCTGCTCAGACTGCCGTCTGGCTTTTTGCGCGTATCCGGGGGTTACTGCCGGTCTACTTTTATCACGGCAGCCAGATCATTTCTCAATTCCGGATGGATTTCTGTTGCTTCTACCCATCTCAGCTTTAAACCGCGCTCTCCGACTTGGGGATTCATGATATCATCGGCCAGAGGCCCGCTCCTGGGTCCAATCCAAAAATGATGATGATGCGCGCGCCGTGTTCCATAGCCCAGTGTGACAACGGTGGAGAGAGACGGATCGGAAGTGCTCCTGTTGGAGCTGTAGCTTCTCCTGAATTGTCCGGCGTTCCGATAACCGACATCGAAGGCGCAGACGTTTTCATTATCCCTCAGCGCTCTGCGAATCGCGCCTCGAGGTATTGGGGCCCGGGTTGGAACCCCATCCAATAACGACGCCCAGGCGCCGGCCTTCAGCTTCTCTTCCACCTTCTCAATATCAGCATTTGAACAGTTGAGGTACAGGATGATTTGAACAACATAGCTCAACAGAGCAACCTGAAAAGTCGCCTTGTCCATGGAATGATACAAAACAGAAGCGTCCATCTTCCCACATTTTTCCCTGACCTTCTTTACAAGCGCCGTTGTGCCATGGCACGCTTCCAGGAAAGAGCGAATGCCCAGGACGCGCTTGATTCTCCGGATCGCATAGGTATCCAGATAAGATAGCATGTCACGTTCGACAATATCGTCGTAGCAATCCAAGAGTGAGCATTGCGCCTGCAAATCCAGGGTCGTCCAATCCCAGTCGCCTTCCGATGTCTGCCATATGGCGGCGAGGTCTCTTCCGCTGGTCAGGAAGATGAATCCGCAGCCTGTGTAGGAAGTGGATCTTTGGCCCATGATTTCAAACGGGGAAAACGAAACTGAAAAGCATGGATATGGGAACCGCTTGAGAACAGGCATTGGGAGCGGCTGCTCGGGAGCCATTGTTGCCGCCCCAAGTATCTCTTTTGAGACTTCATCGCTGAAGCAATAGTGGACCTTATCATTCTGCCAGTATGACAGCGCCATCATGATGTTGTGATCCGCTGCTTTTACGCCGGACACATTCAGAATAAGACGGCGCTGTTCTTCTGAGAAGCCTGGTTTGCAGAGAGCAAGCGTTCCAGGATAGTACATTTCGGCGTTATTCATGAATTCCAAAGGAAAAATAATCATTGTTCCTCCATCTTCCGTTTCAGCCGGCGGTTCTTTCAAAAACCATGTCTGTGACGGCGCGCCTCACGAGTGTATGCGGGTCAGCCTTTGGATTGATCCACGCGTCTATCGCATCTCCTGGCAGGATCAGCGGCATCCTGTCATGTATGGTCTGCAAATCGGCGCTGGCTTCCCGAGTCAGGATTGTGAACACGGGATACGACAGCCCCCGCGTTTCTTCTATGCGATATAGACCGGCGAGCCAGGCCAGGCCCGATCCCTTTGACTGAATGAGATACTTGTCCCCAGTCTTGACCTTCCCATCCGGACGCTTCAGGTGTTCCCATTCATAATACCAGGATGCCGGTATGACGCACCGATGAGACGCCCAGCTGTCTTTGAACGCGCTTTTGTCGCGGGCTGTCTCTGATCTTGCATTGACAACAGGCTGGGATAGGCCCGCAACATGATATCCCCAGACCATGGGGAACGCCCTCTTGTCTCCGCTCCTGGACGAAGCGATGACAGGAACCATGTCCGTTGGACGGATCTCACCCTCTGTTTTGAAGGGTTTGCCGAGCGTATTGACCATGCTGCCCTTCAGCGACGCCCGGTTGGTCTCCTCTATGATCTCCCGGAGATCAGGGGACATCTCCATGTAATATCTGCAGCACATAGGCGCACCTCCGTCAATTCCAGTCTTCATCGAACAGGTCTTCCCGCTGCGGCGTGATATTCAGGATATCCTCGAAAGGGATGGTGGTCTTCCGAACGTCTCCCTGCAGGGTTATCGTTTCCGCGGCGTCGTCCACATTCAGGACAATACCGGTTACGGACTCGTATTGTCCCTGTCTTTTGAAAAACGCATCGTTCCACTCATCCGCACAGGGAATGAAACGCTTCACCGTCACAATAACGCGGTTGGCCCTTGCCATGGCTCCGGTCCATGTCAGATTGTGCAGGACATCCAGCTGGTGGTTCAGTTCACGCTGATCGCAGTCGCCGGGCTCAATCCGATTCACGTACTGGACATTCTTTGCGGAAATGGCTTCGCTGAATCCCTTCAGCGCGTCGAAAGGCGCGAAGATCTTGGCCCTGTGACCGCAATCCATCGCGGGATGCTTCAGGGAAAAAGAATCATACTTCTCATGCTTGGGCCGGCCGGTGAAAAAGACGTTTCTGTACCGGAAGTTGGCGGGCATGGACATGGCGCCGAGCGTAATCATCATGACACCTCCGTCTGAACAGCTCAGCGAAGGCGGCTGTCATTACGCCCTGTGGCCGCCTATCTGCTGATTCCGTTCCAGTTGATTTGCTCCTTCAAGCATATTGTTTCCCTTGAATATGGCGTTCAGACCGTATTTCCGGCGCACTTCAACCATGGCCCCCTGGAGCCGCTTTTCCTTCTCCAGCGCGTCGTAATCCGTAAAGAGATCCAGTTGAAAGGTTCCGCTGTCCGCGCAAACGTCGTTGGCGCAGACGCCGAGCCTGCGAAAGAGCAGGCGGTGATCTGTTTTCTGGTCAAATGAAACCAGGATCGCTTGGGCCACGGTTCGAAAACTGTTTGTGGCTCCGCGCGTTTTTACCGTTCCATTGTTGTGCTTTGGATGCAGCCGGCCATAAAAGTCAAGCACGGTCGGACCATCGTAGTTTGGGCACGCTTCCAAACTTTTGTAATCATAGGACACCCACCAGGAGAAGGCGGCAGCGGTCAGATTCTTGCTGAACATGTCCGCGCATAAAACATCGATCATTTCCCGGAGGACGTTTCTCGCCTCCGCGTATTTGTAGGGCCTTGGGAGCACCTGGCCGTTGGACAGGCTGTGGTTATCCGATCTGTAGTTCTTGATATCCCGCATGGTGACGGGCTCAATGCCAAACGCGTGATCGATCAGGATCTCGCCGTCGATGCCGAACTTCTTATAGAACCACTCTTCGTCCCACTGCGCCCGTGTGGCAACATCGCCCATGGTTAACAGGTGCGCCTTTTCCAATGTCCTGGCTTTTCCGGGGCCAAGCATCCAGAAATCCGTCAGTGGACGGTGCTCCCAGAGCAGAAAGCAGTAGGATTGCTCGTTGAGTTCCGCGATACGGACGCCGTCGGCATCAGGTTTCGCCTTTTTGGCGACAATGTCCATGGCAACCTTGGCCAAGTACAGGTTTGTGCCAATTCCGACTGTGGCAGTGATCCCGGTCGTCTTCAACACGTCGCGAATTATGGTCATGGCCATTGTATGCGCTGGATGCACGCGTACTTTGCTGGCCTCGTCTTCATAGAATCGGAGATATGGAGAGGCGTCGATGAACGCCTCGTCGATGGAATAGACGTGGATGTCCTGGGGCGCGACATATCTGAGCATGACGGAGTAAATGAGAGCGGAAACCCGTTCATATTCCGCCATGCGCGGCACCGCGATGATATAGGCAATCCTGGAGTGGGTGCGCTTTTCATAATCAGCGATGGCACGTTTCGCCTCGAAAAGGCGTGGCCGGGACGGGACGCCTATGGCCTTCAGAGAAGGCGACACCGCCAGGCAGATCGTCTGATCGCTGCGGCTTTCATCAGCGACCAGTAGGCTGGTCGTGAGCGGATCGTACCCTCTGGCGACGCATTCGACGGAGGCGTAAAACGACTTCATATCGATCGCGATGTAACAGCCCATTCTGACGCCTCCCGACTGCGGCTTTTTATTCTGGGTTTCGCTGCCAGTGCCTGAGAAAATCCCCTCGGGTCTCCGGTATGTTGGGAAGTTCATAGCCTTTGTACCCCAGGGCTTTGAACTTGAATTTGACAAGTCCCGCGTCAATGCCCAGTTCACTGGCGAGTTCCTCGAAGGAGGGCATATCGGAGTGGCAGTCGTAAAACTCCTGCATTTGCTCCTGTTCGAAGGCCATGCGAGCGCGTTCTGACCTGAAATGGTCTATGTGCTCGTTGATATATTTGACCAGCCTTCCATAGGCCTCATAGTAGATGCGGTCCAGAATGAACTCGTCCGCGACGCACAGATCCGCGCCGGTGAGGTTGGCGTTCGCCTCGCAAGGGGCGTAGGAGAGACTGAAAAACTGTGTGTCCTCAAAGCGTGTCCCCTGCGACGCCGCCCGGTAATCGTTCAGCGAATGTCCGAGCTCATGGATGAGCCCTGTCTTGCGCTGAACCATGTCCGCCAGTGTATTGATCCCGATAATTTGCTTCCGGTTCATCACAGTGAAAAAACCCAACAGGGATTCAGGATCCGAATACTCCTTCAGCCGGATTTTTCTCGCTTCGATGATTTCCTCGGGATCGCGTGTTCTGTATTGGTTAAAGGCGTTCTTCGCCATTCGGATTGCTTGTGGAACCATCAAGAGGCACTCCTCCCTTCGTAAAATGGGGGTGTACCTGCTGTGTCCGAAGTTATCTTTCACTGGGCAGGTTCGTCTGTTCGGTATTTCCTGGGGGTATACTTCTTCGCTTCTTCCTTTGTCTCGAAGAACAGTTCCATCATCAGGTCGCGGAAAGCATCCCGCTCGCTCTCGTCCAGTTCGCCGCCGGCGTACAGCCCTCTCGCGGTTTCATAGACCCGGCGCGCCTGAGCCATGCCTCGGGTTCCGTACTTTTCCTTTGCCTGAGCAAGAACTTCTTCCTTATGCACCTCCGACTGGAAAGCGTTATCGTCCATGAAGTAATCCGTGCTGATCTCGAAAGCCGCCGACAGCTTTCGGATAGCGTCCACGCTGGGCTGCCTTTCGTTGTTCTCCATGTAGCGAATAGCCCGGTCGGAAAGCCCGCTGGCGCGGGACAGAGCGGTGATTGTCATCTTCCTGGAGAGCCTCAGTGCCTTGAGCTTTTCTCCCATTGTCGCGTCTGGACTGAGAATGATTTCCGCATTGAAGTCGCGGCTGCGTGTCTTGTCTTGCTTACTCATGTGCACTGCCTCCTTGAGCTTGGTGAGTGGAATGGGGCGGAAGAACAAGAACATACGTTCCTGAACATCTGTTCCTATTATAGCCGCGAACATACGTTCTGTCAAGTGGGCAACGCGCATTTTTCTGATTCTTTTCCATCTGTTCCGGATTCCTGTTTCAGTATATCAAAAGAGGAGTACAAAAAAACGGACAGCCGCCATGGTTGACGGCTGTCGGGGCTGTCGAGGGAAAAAATCAGGACATGATGTCGAAGAGGTTTCCTGCGTCTGGAACAACGGCGAGTTTTGCCTTCAGATCAGCAAGGAGTTTCTGAATGGAGAGATACTCTGCCATGAAGGCTTTGTTCGGATCTTCCACTGCTTCGATAAAGTCTGCCAGAAGGTCAGGCCAGCGCTCCGCATCCGCGTGGACAGTCGCCCAGGTGACGGCGTAGACACGTCCAGTTTCCTCCGGTTCCCCATAATACAGATCATAATCGATGGGCAGACTGTCTTTCCAGTCATCCTCCCTGGTATCCTCGCGGTAAACCATGCTCATCTGAGTATAGAAGCCGATGCCGGGATAATCCCCTGCTTCCGGTGACAGAAGCGGCACATGATAAAGATCCAGAATGAACTCATAGAGGTTGGACTGCGGCGCGCAGTGTTCGTCGTCCGTATACGCTTCTCCATCCGCGATTTCGTAGTCGGGGTAGATTTTCTCTAGGAACGTCCATATGCCCTGAGCCTGTTTGCAATCGGCGATCAGCTTTTCCAGATACGGCATAATGAGGTATTTCTCCACGGCTTTCGGCTTCATCTGATAAAGCATTTCGAGGGCTTTATCACCCTTCTTGGTAGTGTCGTTCCGGTCAAACAGCGGGATGACATGAACCAGCAGTTCATCCAGCTGCGCATTGAAGAATTTGGCGCAGAAGTATTCCTGGAAGGAACGATGGATAAAACCATAATTCAACCCGTCCTGATACATCAGGCAGAGGTTGTTGATCAGGTCGTAGATAAAGTCGTCCACCGAGACATTCTGAAGGCTGTACTTTCTGACCAGAGGCCGGAAATACTGATCCATTTCAGCGAGCGTAAACGCTACCTTCCCGTCCCTATATGTCATGGCGCAGAAGAAGGCAAAATAATCGGCAAACTGATTTGCGGTCCAGCCGGTAGCCAGTCTCCGGGTATAGCCATCTTTCATAGCGTCATGACGACGGGAGAGAACCGTATAGGCCTCTTGGTAGAACAGGTACTTCACGGTAGGCACTTCAGCGTCCATCTCAAATGTCAGCATCATGATAGAGAGCAGCAGCGGATTGTCCGAAAAACCAGCGTGCGTACGATACAGCTCATGATCCAGCTGGGAACGGAAGCGGGCCTGCAGTTTCGGCGCATCTGCCCGGTAGTTGTACCGGTCCACCAGCTCAAGCGCCTGCGGCTTCGTAAACGGCTGAAGCTGAAGCACGGTGGATCGGGCAAAGGACTGGAAGTTTGAGTATGGCCTGGAGGAAATGACGAACGCGTTATCCGGGTAACGATCCTGGAAGGCGTTCATCTTTTTTGTGAAATCCCCCAGCTTGGACGTATGGATTTCATCCAGTCCGTCGAAAAGCAGAAGCGCGCAGCCTTTCTGAAGAAGCGCGTCCAGCTGTGTAATCGTCAGCTCCGGCCAGAGATTGCGCGTGACATCAAATACATACTCCAGCATGGAATCAAATTCCGTCTCAAAGTCCTTGAGCGGAATGAAGAACGGGATCAAGCCAAGCCGGTCAAAGCAGTCGATCATGCTGAGCGTGAGATAACGCATCATCATGGACTTGCCAAGGCCGCCCGTACCGCTTAATACGAGATAACGGGAGATCTCCAGAAGCCCGGAGACTGTCACGCCGCTGATCTGTGCGACGCGGTAAGTGTGGCGTTTGATTGGATCCGGAACACGGTATTCGATGTTGTTGGGAACATAATAATCCCGGAACGGAGTCAAGGCTTCCTTATAGAGGATGGTCGGAATGCGGTTGTATTTCTCATAGAGCCGATCCATGTAAACACGGTGGCCTTCCGGAAGATCCGCCGCGGCGCCGCTTCGCAGGGAAACCGAACGGAGCCCTTCCCAGTATTCGTCCGATTTAATGACCTTCAGTGTTTCCTTTCCCCTTGTGTTTTCGTTTGTCAGAACCGTATACAGGAACAAGCCTGCCAGAAACACGGGCAGATTGATTTCCTTTTCTTCTATTATGTTGTCCGCAGAGCCGCCCATGCATCGGATAAACATGGCGCGGTGATTCTCCGCGAGGGAAGCGTCTGAGCTGATCAGCTTCAGCAGTGCGCCAACCGCGGATTTCTTTTTGTCTTCATCCAGCAGATCCATGACGGGGCCAAACTTCTCCGCCAGGGCAGCTGTGCTGGCGCTTCGGGCCAGAGCGACCACATTTGTCTGCGCTCCGACGATAGAGCGTATGGGGCCGTCCGTTGATTCGACCTGTATGGACGGGAAGTTTCCCGCACAATTCATCAGCCGGGAAACGGACGTGTCGTTGGCCTTGTCGCCGTAGCGGTTGCCGGCGTCGATGGTTCCAACGAGCGTGGACACCATGACGCGGTTTGTCGTGCCCGGCAGGGCGCATTTCATCAGGATCGCGGCATACGCGCCGAAGCAAAGAACCATGCTGACCTCCTTTGTATGAGGATGACGGTAGGTGCGTGTAAGCGGTTGTAAGTGAAAATCAAGCACTATACCCGGAAAACCGCGTAATTGTAAGACGGCGTTCAGTGTGTATCAACCGCGCTGTGTTTTACAATAACCCTGTCATTGAGACAATCCCAATTATACATGAAAAATCGGTTCTCCACAATATGGGAATACCGATTTTTCAAAGCGGCTGACAAGGAGGCAGCCGGCAAGCGGGCTCACGGCGGCACAGTGAGCGGAACACCCTGTTCCGACGGGAGCGGGGAACAAGAGAACATCAGACCTGAACGCGTCAGGCAACGGATGTCGCATATGGGAGCAACCAATAGCCGACAAGGCGGAAGCCGCTTCCTGTGCTGACAGCCCAGCCCGGCGCGCTCTTTTACCGGGCTGGGAGGAAACCAGCCCGGTTTTTACATCCGTTGCCCCGTTCGGGCCGTACCGGCTAAGGCCAGAAAGGGACAACAGTATGATGAATCATCGTGAGGGCAAGAAGGAAGACGGCAAG
>Ga0079305_1003209_pt1 | contig 11613 bp, 10 predicted proteins | sample LMS_cellobiose_e_FD_79183 | JGI IMG/M metagenome (GOLD analysis project Ga0079305, IMG submission 79183) | Rumen-fistulated moose microbial communities from Alaska, USA - LMS_cellobiose_enrichment | ecosystem: Host-associated > Mammals > Digestive system > Stomach > Rumen fluid ... | reverse complement strand
TGCGCAGCTTCAGGCCGAAGGCCATGTTGTCATACACGGTCATATGGGGATACAGCGCGTAGTTCTGGAACACCATGGCGATGTCGCGATCCTTGGGGGCCACGTCGTTCACCAGCTTATCGCCGATGTACAGCTCGCCTTCGGAAATCTCTTCCAGACCGGCGACCATGCGCAGGGTGGTGGATTTGCCGCAGCCGGAGGGGCCGACCAGAACGATGAATTCCTTGTCCTCGATGTCCAGGCAGAAATCGCTGACCGCAGTGACGCCGCCCTGATAAATCTTGTAAATGTGCTGCAAAGATACGCTTGCCATGAAAGAAATCCTCCTTTGCGTTTAAAGCCTCGGGGTCGTTTCCGCCCCTTTCATTGACAGCTTTATTATACGAAAGGTGCGCTAAAAAAACCAGTTTCAAATTAGACAAACATTCCGTGACGCCTTTGTGCATTTCTTGTAACATGCGGACAAATAAATACCATTTCAGCGATTTGTTTTCTGTGCTCCCGCTGTATTTTTGCGATGGCTTTTTCCCTTTCGAATTGACATTCGCCCGGGAATGGGGTATGTTTTATACAGCATTATGAAAGAAGGAACGCTGCCTATGCCCAGGCCCCTGACCGCGGAAGAAAAGCACGCCATGATGACCGAAACGCCCATCCCCCGGCTGATCGCCCGGATGGCCGTGCCCAGCGTGATCAGCATGCTGGTGACCAGCCTGTACAACATGGCCGATACTTTTTTCATCGGGCGGCTGAACAACACCAGCGCCACCGGGGCCATCAGCGTGGTGTTTCCCCTGATGGCCATCATCCAGGCCCTGGGCTTCATGCTGGGCCACGGCAGCGGCAATACCATGAGCCGCACCCTGGGCCGCCAGGACATAGAGGATGCGGGCCGCACCGCCGCCACCGGCTTTTTCGGGGCGTGGATCATCGGCATCGCGCTGGCGTCGCTGGGGCTGCTGCTGCTGACGCCGCTGATGCGCGCCCTGGGCGCAACGGAAACCATACTGCCCTACGCGGTGCAGTACGGCCGCTTTATCCTGATCGGCGCGCCCTGGATGCTGGCCAGCATCGTGCTGAACGTGCAGATGCGCTTTCAGGGCAACGCCTTTTTCAGCATGATCGGCATCGCCTCCGGCGCGCTGCTGAACATCGCGCTGGATCCCGTTTTCATCTACGCCCTGGGCATGGGCGTGTCGGGCGCGGCGCTGGCCACCATCGTCAGCCAGGGGTTCAGCTTCATCCTGCTGTTTGCGGGCACCTTCCGGGGCGGCAACATCCGCATCCGCCTGCGCAGCTTTACACCGGACTGGGCGCATATCAAGCCCATCTTTCTGGGCGGGCTGCCCTCCCTGTGCCGCCAGGGGCTGGGCAGCGCGGCGGGCATCATGATGAACCTGGCCGCCCGCGCCTATGGCGGCGTCACGCCGGAGGCCATTGACGCGGCGGTGGCGGCCATCGGCATCGTCAACCGGATGATGCAGTTCTGCGCCAGCGCCATCATCGGCTTTGGCCAGGGCTTTCAGCCGGTGTGCGGCTTCAATTACGGCGCAAAAAAATACGCCCGGGTGCGCCAGGGCTTCTTCTTCACCTTCCGGGTGATGCTCGTCACCACGGTGGTCATCGGCGTCGCCGGGGCGGCGCTGGCCCCCAGGGCCATCCGCCTGTTCAGCCGGGACGAGGCGGTGATCGCCTTCGGCGCGCTGACGCTGCGGCTGCAGTGCATCGTCTTTCCCTTCACCGCCCTGATCTTCGCGGGCAACATGTGCATGCAGACCATCGGCATGGCGGGCAGCGCCTCCCTGCTCTCGATGGCGCGCAACGGCATCTTCTTCATTCCCATGCTGCTGATCCTGCCGCCCCTGCTGGGAGCGCTGGGGGTGCAAAGCGCTCAGGCCGCGGCGGATACCCTGGCCTTCGGCATGGCCCTGCTGCTGTGCCGCCGCATGCTGCGCCACCTGCGGCAGCGGGAAACGGAATGAGAAAAAACAGCCGTTTTTTCTCATTTTCATTCAAAAACCGATTGTTTTTCTGTCGTATTCGGGAAAACATACAGTTTGTTCATTTTAAGTTAATATTTCTGTGTTATAGAATATTCGTATCCGTTTTATACGGGTACTGCGAGTTCTGTGCATGCCTCTCCGCACAGGCTCGCATTTTTTATCGTTCAGACGAATCCAAATCGGGAATTTGACGGGGAAGGGATACGGCGGGGGCGTTCCTTTTCGACGCCCGAAAAGGAACCGAAAAGGGCTGCGTTTATGGCTGTAAAAGCTGCAAACGCAAGGTGAAACAAGGCCGCCGGTTTTCCTATGCCCGGAAGCTCTCTTGGCGTTATCCGAGTTTCAGGCGCAAATTGTCTGTTGTCGTTTTCAAGCCGGTTCGCCCGGAGAGGTCCAGGAGATGAAATCTCCTGGCGCGGAGGTATGGAGGCCGCGGAGGCCTCCATCGTTCCCCTTGCGCCGGAAACCATCAGCCCATTATAAAGCGTTCAGGCTTGCGTTCATTTCCGCGCCGGTCAGATAGCGAAAGTCGCAGAAATCATACAGCAGGTCGGCCGTTTCCTCGTCGGGGGCCAGGCCGCAGGCGGCCGCCATGGCCGCTGTTTTTTTGCGCTTTTCCCGGGCGTAGGCCATCGCGTTCTCCAGGGCCTTTTCAAAGGCGGCGTAATCGCCGCCGGCGCTTTCCAGATAATCCTGCCGCACCGCCAGGCAAAGCCCCGCCGGGGGCACAGAGGGCAGCAGCGCCCGCCATTCCCGGGCAAGGGAAAAGCAGATGCGCAGACTGGTATCCGCGCGCAGCAGCGTCTCCGCCGCGTCAATGCCGCAGCAGCGGATGTCCGCCGCCCCGTCGCCATATACGATGTCGCAGCGCAGGCTGCTCTGGCGCAGCAGGGTGCGCAGCATGGCCTCGGCGCGGCTGCCCCGCAGGCTCTCCGCCAGCGTCACCGTCTTTCCCCGCAAGCTGTCCAGGTTGCGGATGGCGGGATCGCCGCTGACGATCACCGCGTCGGCGTAGCCCAGCACCGCCCGGATGGCGCAGCCCGGCATATCGGCGGCCAGCTCATAGGGCAGCAGGGCGGCGTCGATCTCCCCCGCCGCCAGGGCGGAGCGCACCGCCGCCGGGGTGGAGCCCAGGGAGCAGGCGTACTGCGCCGTGGGAGTTTGCAGCAGCATGCCCGCCCCGTAGGCCGCCGCCGTGCGCGGGATGCCCACCCGCACCGCGTCGCCCCGGCGCACCCCCTGCCACAGCAGCAGGGCCAGCAGGACAAAAAGCCCCGCGAAGGCCGCGGCGGCCAGGCGCTTTTGCTGTATGGTGCGGGTTTTCATGGTCAGGCCCTCCCTGTGGAATGCTGGCTTCATTATACCCGTTCCTTTCTTCCCCGTCAATGCGCGAAAACGGGCGGAGCCGAAGCTCCGCCCGCAGGGGATACGATATTCACTTCATGACAGCGCGCATCACATTCCGTCGGGGAACATATGGGCGTTATCGGCCTTGATCTGCTCCACAGCCTCTTCGGCGCTGATGCTGCCTTCCTGGATCAGCAGGGAAACTACGGACTGGATGTTGTTCTTCAGCTCGCTGTTGTAGGGGAAGTCGGGATACGCCTGGTCAATGCCCCGGGGCAGCTGATCATATGCAATCTTAAAGATGGGCTTCTCCTCCCAGAAGGCCTTCATGGTGTCGTTGCTGCCCACGCTGATGGTTACGGGCAGATATCCGGAATTGATGGAGTTGAAGGCGACCATTTCATCGCTCATCAGGAAGTTGATGAACTCCCAGCCGGCGGCCCACTGCTCTTCGTTGTTGCCGGGCCTGACCAGCATAATGCTGCCGCCGCCGATGGGCACGATGGGGTTATTCGGGTCATAGGTGGGGAAGTTGGCGACGCCCAGCTCATAGCCGGCTTCCGCCATGTACTTGCTGATGTTGGCCATGGAGGCGCAGCTGGCCCAGAAGGCGAACAGCTTGCCCTGATACAGCATCTCCTGCATGGTGGCGCTGGCATTGGTGCTGTCGAAGGGGCGGCACCAGCCCTCATCCACCCAGCGGCGCCAGTCAGACAGCACCTTCAGCATACTGCTGCCGGTCAGCGCGGGGCTCTTGTTCTCCTCGTTCCACAGGGGCTCGCCCAGCTGCCACAGGAAGGCGCCCTGGTAATAGGTGAAGTCGTTCAGGGATTCAAAGCCCCAGGTCACCACTTCGCCGTTGGCGTCCACGGTGTGGGCCTTCCTGGCGATCTCCTCCAGATCGGCAATGGTGGGCGCGTCGGGCACCACGATGCCCTTTTCATCGGCGATGGTCTTGTTGTAGTACAGCACGGGGGTGGACTTGATGTAGGGCAGGCAGAACATGGTGTTCTCATCATCGCCGATCACGTTGTACATGGAGAACAGGACGTTGTGGATGTCAAAGCCGCTCGCCTTGGCATAGGGCATCATATCCACCAGCAGGTCATCATCATACAGCATGGGGTAGCGGGTGGTGGAGTTGATACATACCACGGGCTGCTCGTTGGAGGCAGTGGCCAGATACAGCTGGTTCATGATCGCGCTGTAATCGCCCTGATAGATTTCCTCAACGAAAATACCCTTCTCCTTGCCGACGCCTTCGTTAAAGGCATCCACCTGGCCCTTCATGGTGTCATACTGGGCGCCGCTGCCGCGGGTATGCCAGAACTTGATGGTGATGGGAGCGTCGGGGCCGTAGGCCAGAGCGCTGCTCATGGTCAGCAGCAGGATGGCCGCCAGGCAGAGTGCGGCGAGTTTCTTCATATGGTGTCCCTCCTTATAAATTATTTTAAGCAGATCCATACTGCTTAAATCCGATCACAGGATGGCCGCCAGCGCCCGGCGCAGACGGGCATGCTCCTCCGCGTCGGTGCCGGCCATGGCGGAGGAGACCAGCAGCTTTTGATAATAGGCGTCCAGCGTCTCCTCTGTGGCGGGGAGGCCGATGTCGGAAAGCCGCCCCGGCATACCGTCCCCCGCCAGCCGGGCGCGGAATTCCTCCGCCCGCTCCGGCTCGCCGTTGTAATGCAGCTGGGCCACCAGGCCGGTAGCCACCAGCTCCCCGTGCAGCCGATAGCGCACGGTATCCGGAAAAAGCACCCGGCTGATCTCGTATACCTTATGGGCGATGGCCGTCTGGTTGGAGCCCCGGGCCATGCCGCTGACGGCGCCGGTGGCGGCGATGGCATTATACACCACGTCGTACACCGCCTTGGTGTTTTTGCCCGCCTGCACGTCCAGCCGGGCCTGGGGCAGATCCTCCAGCAGCCGCCGGTAGGTGAATTTGCTCAGCTCATAGGCCGCGCGCACACCGATGTTGATTTCCTCCTCCGGCCTGTCCTTCAGCCGCTGGGCGGTTTCGATCAGCTTTGCCGCGGCGTCGTAGGCCCCGGCGGTAAGCAGCCGCGCGGGCTGGCGGCACAGGATGTCCATATCCGCCACCACGGCGTTCACCTCGATCAGATGATGCACTGTGCCCACGGTCTGAAAGCGCTCGTTATAGGTCACGCTCAGGGGCGTGAAGGCGGCGCAGGTGGCGCTGGAGGTGGGCGCGCAGATCACCGGCATCCCAGCCCATACGGCGCACAGCTTGGCATAATCCAATATATTGCCGCCGCCCACGCCCACCACGATGTCGCAGGCGCGGAAGGCGTCGGAGGCGATCAGCCGTTTCGCCTCCTCCTGACAGCAGAACAGGTCGTACACGCAGACCTCGGCCTGCAGGCCGTCCGCCCGCAGCAGCTCCGCCGCCCGCTCCCCCGCCAGGGGCAGGGTCACGCTGTCGGCCAGCACAAAGGCATGCTTTTTGCCCAGGCGGCGCACCTCGGCGGGCAGCAGATTCAGCGCTCCGCTCTCCTGTATATAGCGGCCGCAGCCGATGCGGTAGGACACGTCCACTGCCTTAAAGCTCGTTGCCATGGCGAACCTCCTCAGCCCTCGCCGCGCATGGCGGCGTAATAGCGCCGGGTCAGGTCGGTGATGGCGGCATAATTGCCCTCGGCCACCCACTGCTTTTTGACGATGCCGCTGGCGATGCCGTAGCCCTGCGCCCCCGCCAGCTCAAACTGGCGGATGTTCTCCGGCGTGATGCCCCCCACCGCCAGGAAGCGGATGTGGGACAGGGGCGCCGCCAGCGCCTTCAGATATTCGGCGCCCAATATGGCGTTGGGGAACAGCTTGACGAAATCCGCCCCATAGCGGTGGGCCATGGCGGCCTCGGTGGCGGTAAAGGCCCCGGGCATGGAGACCAGGCCCCATTTGCGGGTCTCCTCGATGACGGGCTGGTACGTATCGGGCGACACAATGAATTCCGCCCCCGCGTCCCGGGCCAGGCGCACCTGCTCCGGGCTCATCACGGTGCCCGCGCCGATGTGCATGCGGCCCCGGAACGCCTCCGCCAGGGCGCCGATGGCGCGGGCCGTTTCCGCATGGGGCGTCGCCTGGCGCTGGTCAAAGGTGACCTCCATCTGCCGCACGCCTCCGGCGCACACGGCTTCGCCGATGCGCAGCAGCTGATCGCAGCTGTAGCCGCGCATGATGATCAGGATTTTACTTTCCAGCAAGGTCTGGATGACCCCTTCCCGGTTCACAGCCATTTCATGTTCTCCTTTTCGCGCTCGTATGCGCTTATTATAGCGGAAATACCTGCAATAATCAACCTCTTTTTTGCCACATCTTCCATCTCGGGCGATTTGGGCCAAAAAGAGAGCAAAAAAACGCCTCCGGCAAGCCGCTGGCGCCGAAGGCGGGTTTCGCAAATCCGCTGAGAGTATTCTTCACTCCACGATGTTGCTGGTGATGTAATCGACCCCGTACTCCGCCATGCGCTGGGCGTCCTCCAGGGTATCCACCGTCCAGCAGTTCACCTGGATGCCGGCGGCGTGCAGCTCCTCCACGCGCTCCTTTGTCAGGGCGGTGTACTTGATATCCAGATCCAGGCTTTCCTTCTTCAGCGTTTCCAGCAGCCAGTCGGTGTACTCGCTGATCAGGAACTGGGCGCGCTGCTGAGGCAGCCGCTCCCGGATGCAGATCATATTGGGCAGGTCGAAGGAGATAAAGATCACGTTCTCCAGATACTCCTCCTCCTGGATGATGTCGATGATGCGGTACAGATCCACGGGCTTGAAGTGGTTTTTCAGCTCCAGCACGGCGGTCTTTTCATACTTTTTGCAGATCTGGATGTACTCCCGCAGGGAGGGCATGATCAGATCCCGGCGGCCCTTCTTGCCGTCCTTATCCACCAGGCGGATGGCGCGCAGGGTTTCATAGCAGGTCTTTTCCACAATCATTTCATCCCCGCCCACGCGCTTGGTGTTGTCGTCATGGATGATGATGAACTCCCCGTCCGCCGTGCGGTGCACGTCGGTTTCGATGCCGAAATAACTGCGCTGGCCCGCCGCCACAAAGGCGGAGGCCGTGTTCTCCAGCTCCAGGCCGCTCATGCCCCGGTGAGCCACCATCAGCGGTTTATTTTCAATATTCAGATGCAGCGTATCCATACAGATTCCTCCATCGCTAAAATTGTCACCGTTATCATAGCACAAACCGGGGCGCAGCGCAATTCTTCCGGCGCAATTTCCGCCATTTTTTCAAGGGTTTTCTTAAAGGGGCAGAATATGCTATAATGGCGGGGAATACGAAACGGAGGCTGCCCATGTACCTGTATATCGCCGCAGCCGCGGCGCTGCTGATCACCAACGCGATTTCCTTCGGCCTGATGGCGGCGGACAAGCGCCGGGCCCGCCAGGGCAAATGGCGCATTCCGGAAAGCCGCCTTTTTCTGGCCGCCGCCTGCTTCGGCGCGCTGGGCGGCGTGCTGGGCATGCAGCTGCTGCGCCACAAGACCCTGCGCTGGTATTTTCGTCTGTTCTTCCCGCTGATGCTGGTGTGCCAGGCGGCGCTGCTGGGCGTGGGGCTGTACTTTCATCTGAAATAACGGGGAGGAATACTCATATGCGTGAAACCCTGGAAAACCGCTGCCGTTCCTTTATCGAAAGCCGCGACGCCATCAAGAGCGCCTTCCGCATGGAAAACAGCCGCCTGTACCCCGTGTGCGCCAGCATATTCAGCGCCCGGGGCCGGGTGGCGGACGCGGAGGCCCTGCGGCGGTGCAACGAGCTGCTGAAGGACAGCACGGGCATCTTTTCCAACTTTCGGGGCACGGTACGGCTGCCGGTGCTTTCCCTGCTGGCGGTGAGCGCCGATCCCCAGGCCGCGCTGGAGCGCACGCTGAGCAATTATCAGCTGCTGAAAAGCCACTTTTTCACCTCGGAATACCTGGCGCTGGTGGCCGCGCTGATGGCAGACGCCCCCGCGGACAGGGCAAACGAAATCATGGCCCGGGGTCGGCAAATCTATAACCTGATGAAGCGGGAGCACCCCCTGCTGACCTCCAGCGAGGACAGCGTGTTCGCCGTGCTGCTGGCTCAGTCCGAAAAAAGCGACGAATACCTGATCGCCGACATGGAGGATTGCTACACCCGGCTGAAAACCCGCTTTCACAGCAGCAACGCCGTGCAGGCGGCCGCCCAGGTGCTGACGCTGGCCGAGGGCGCGCCCATCGAAAAGGCCGCCCGGATGATCGCCCTGTACGACGCCCTGTACCGGGCGGGCCGCCGCTATGGCCGCGAACATGAGCTGGCGGTGCTCTCCGCCCTCTCCATCCTGCCCATCAGCATTGACGGCGCCATGGCCGATATGCTGGATATCGACGCCTTCCTGGCCCGGCAGCAGGGCTATGGCTTCTGGGGCGCCGACAAACGCACCCGCCTGATGCACGCCGCCATCCTGGCCGCCGGGGAGCATTCCCCCCACCAGCCCGCCGAAGCCGCCCTGCTGGGCAGCACCGTGGCCATGATCGCCGCCCAGCAGGCCGCCATGTGCGCCGTCATCGCCTCCACCAGCGCCTCCAGCGCGGCCAGCGCGTCGCACTGAAGAAGGCGCCGGACGGGGAGGAACGGCCGGGGACGGTCTTCCTTGGATCCCAAGGAAGGCTGCGGTATAACCCGAGCCGATCCACATATAAAAGGGCCTTCGCTTCAGAAAGCGAAGACCCTTTTGCTATGCGGCAGCTTATTTGCCAAAGAGGCTCTTGATCTTGTTCAGGATGCCGCCCGCGGCCGCGCCGCCCAGCTTTTCCTTGATGCCGTTGATCACCTGGTTGATCTGCTCGTCGGGCAGGTTGATGCCCAGGGTCTTTTCCAGGGTTTCCACGGGGTTCTTGAGGAAGCTGGCCTTCAGGGCGTCATCCACCTTCAGCTTCGCCAGCACGTCGTTGATGATCTTCTGGATATCCATGGTTACTCCTTCCTTTCCGGGCATAATTACCCAATGCCATTATACAAAAAGCCGGCGGTTTTTTCAATAGCCGCGGCCAGAAATAGCAGGAAGAAAACCCGCTTTTCCTTTTCCGCGTTTTGCGCTATAATAGAAAGCGATCAACCATGGATGGGAGGATCGGCGTTGACGGAGAAGAACAAGTCGCTGGTGGGCGGCATTTCCATTCTGGGCCTGGCGGGGCTGATCTGCAAGGTGGTAGGCGTGCTCTATCGCATCCCCCTGGCGGATTACATCGGCGGCGAGGGCCTGGGCATTTATTCCAAGGTGTACTCGGCATACAACATGATGCTGACCATGTTCACCGTGGGCATCCCGGTGGCCATCTCCCGCATGGTATCCCACCATGTCACCCGGCACGACCCCCGCAACGCAAAGCAGGTATTCGGCGTGGCGGCCCCGGTGCTGGCGGCGCTGGGATTGCTGGGCACGGTGCTGCTGCTGGCGGGCAGCGGCTATCTGAGCCGCCGGGTGGGCACGCCGGAAACAAAGCTGGGCTACATCGCCATCGCTCCCAGCGTGCTGCTGGTGTGCGTGATGAGCGCCTTCCGCGGCTATATGCAGGGGCACAGGCGCATGCTGCCCACGGCCGTCAGCCAGCTCATCGAGCAGGTGGGCAAGGTATTCGTGGCCCTGCCCCTGGCGGTGATCGGCATGAAGCGCGGCGGCCCCGGCATGGGCGCGGCGGGGGCCCTGCTGGGCACCAGCATGGCGGAGGCCGTGGCCCTGGGCTATATGATGATCGCCAAAGCACGCGCCCGGGCGGAGTTTGCCGCGGCGGAGCAGGCGAATATCGCTCCCCTCTCCCGGCGCAGCATCGGCAGGCGGCTGGCGGTCATCGCCATTCCCATTACCCTGGGCGGGTGCATCGTGCCCCTGGCCAGCCTGATCGACAGCTTTATGGTAACCCGGCTGATGGAGAACGGCGGCATGGCGGAAAGCGAGGCGCTGATCCGCTACGGCCTGTACAGCGGCATGGTGCTCACATTGATCAACGTGCCCACCGCCCTGGCCATGGCCATGAGCACCAACCTGGTGCCCGACATCGCCAGCGGCATAGCGAAGGGCGACGGCGATTACGTGGCCCGGGAAAGCCGCACCGGCATGCGCCTGGCCGCGGTGGTGGGCTTCCCCTGCTCGGTGGGCATGAGCCTGCTGGCCCGGCCCATCCTGTACCTGTGCTATGCCTATTCGGGCCGCTACACCCCGGAGCAGCTGGACGTGGCCGCCTCCCTTTTGCAGGTCAGCGCCATGACCATCGTGCTGTTCACCATGGTGCAGGCCACCACCGGTATATTGCAGGGCGCTGGCCGACAGCGCATTCCCATGTACACCCTGCTGGCCGGGGTGGTGTGCAAGGTGGCCCTCAACTATACGCTGATCGGCATCCCCTCCGTGAACATTCACGGCGCGCCCATCGCCAGCCTGGTGTGCTACACCGTCAGCATGGTGCCCAACCTGTATTATTCTGTGAAATACGCCGCCCGGCGCTTCCCCGCGGGAGACGTGGTGCTGCGCCCCCTGGCGGCGGCGCTGCCCATGGGAGCGGCGGTATGGTCCCTGTGGCGCTTCGTATTCACCGACCGCTTTCTGCATCTGGGCCGGGCGAGGCTGCTGCTGGCCGTGCTGGCCTGCATCCTGGCGGGGGTGATCCTCTACGCCGCGCTGGCCCTGGCGCTGAAAGCCGTCAAGCGGGAGGATCTGCCTGCACGGATGCGGAAAAAGCTGAAAATGTAGAATGCAGAATGATTTGAGTATGTCATAATTCGCTGTGGATCGAGGTTGTTATGCAAAGGATCATTGTAGTTTCCCTGGGCCCCGGGCCCCGGCAGCAGCTTACGCTGGGAGCGGTCGAAACGCTGAAAAAGGCACGGCGGCTGATACTGCGCACCGGGGAGACGGACGCCGCCCGCTGCCTGACGGAGCAGGGCATCGCCTTTGAAACGCTGGACGCGCTGCACGAGCAGTGCGAGGATTTTGACGCCTTCATCGCCGCCGCGGTGGAGAAGGTGGCCAAGGCCGCCGCCCGCGCCCGCACGGTGTACGCTGTGCTGGACGCCCTGAACGACGAAACCGTAGCCGCCCTGTGCCGGGCGTATCCGGAGCAGGTCAGCCTGCAGAGCGGAGGCGATCTGGCCGCGCCCCTGCTGCAGGCGGCCCGGGCCGGCCTGCCCGTGCGGGTAGCCCCCGCCACCGGTCTCACCGTGCCCTGCGCCCAGGACGGCCTGCTGGTGGTGGAGATGAACACCCGCATGCTGGCCGGGGA
>Ga0079305_1003207_pt1 | contig 11615 bp, 9 predicted proteins | sample LMS_cellobiose_e_FD_79183 | JGI IMG/M metagenome (GOLD analysis project Ga0079305, IMG submission 79183) | Rumen-fistulated moose microbial communities from Alaska, USA - LMS_cellobiose_enrichment | ecosystem: Host-associated > Mammals > Digestive system > Stomach > Rumen fluid ... | reverse complement strand
AGGCAGCTGCGGCAGCCCCGGGGAAACTTTTCCTCCAGCCCCACAAAAAAGGTGCGATCCGCCAGGGATTTGAGCTCCGGGATCCCGGCAGCCAGCGCGGCGTCCCGTGTCAGCACTGCCCGCTCGATCTGAGCGAACACGGCGGAAACGATCTCCTGCTGATGGGGCAGGATGGGCTCCTCCTCCGGCAATTCGGCAAAAAACCGGAACCACATGAGCGCGTCCTTCTTGCTGATCTTCATGGCATACACTCCATTCGGTAAATTCACGCCTTCATTATACCAGATACAGCGCTTTGTTGCCACGGTTATTTTGTCGTGTTATAATCAATTGACAATCCAAACAAGGAGGGCCTTATGCCTGTTTATTTCGCGCCCATGGAAGGCGTGACGGACGCCATTTTCCGCCGGGTGCACCACCGCTGCTTTTCGGGCGTTCAAAAATACTTTATGCCCTTCATCAGCCCTTCCCACTCACTGACATTCAGCAAGCGTGAGCGCTTTGACATGGATCCCCGGCAGAACGCGGGCGTGCCCGTGGTGCCGCAGATTTTGACCAATAACGCCGATTATTTTCAGGCCATGGCCCTGATGCTGCGGGATATGGGCTATACGGAAATCAACCTGAACCTGGGCTGCCCCAGCGGAACAGTGACCGCCAAGGGCAAGGGCAGCGGCCTGCTGCGGACTCCCGATCAGCTGAAAGCCCTGCTGGACGGCATCTTCGCCCACCCCGTGCTGCCCATCTCCATCAAGACCCGCATCGGCTATGAAAGCCCGGCGGAATGGCCGGGGGTGCTGGCGCTGTACAGGCAATATCCCGTGCATGAGCTGATCGTGCATCCCCGCTCCCGGCAGGAATTCTACAGCGGCGCGCCACACCGGGAGCTTTTAGGGGAACTGAATATGCCCTATGTGTATAACGGCGATCTGTTCACAGCGGCGGATTGCCGGGCTTTTCTGGCCGGTCATCCTGGCGCGGCGGGCGTGATGCTGGGCAGGGGACTGACCGCCAACCCGGCGCTGGCCCAGGAGCTGACCGGCGGCCCGAAGCTGACGGTGGACAGCCTGCGCAGCTTCCACGACGATCTGTACACCGAATACCTGCGCTATTGGCCGGAAAGCGCCGTGGTAGGGCGCATGCACCTGATCATGAAGTATTTCTGCGGGTGCTTTGAAAACAGCAGCCGGGTGCAGCGGATGCTGCGAAAATCTGTTACCGTACAGGAATATGAGCAGGCGGCTTATCAGCTGTTCAACGGCTGTCAGCTCAAGGAAAAACCGGCCTTCGATCTGGATATTCTGCTTTCATAAAGAACGGAGCGGGCTTTTGCAGCCCGCTCCTAGATCATCTACAAACCTATCGTTGAGCACTTGGGATGCATGAAGGGGCCGCAGCCCCTTCATTTTCAATCCGCAGGCGGCGGCGTGTACGTCGCCGAGGAGAAAAATTCTGGAGCGGAGCTTGCCCCCGCGGAAGAATTTTTCATTCCTCTCAAATTTTCTGACCGTGAGCCGTTAGGCGAACAAGAAAATTTGCAACCCGAAGAAAATGATCCTTCATTTTCTTCGGGGGCATCGACTTTGTCGATGCCCAGAGAGCGGGCCTTCACGGCTCGCTCCGTTGGCTTTACAGAATGTAATCGGTAATGCAGTCGTACCAGTGCACGTAGGTCGTTCCGTTGACCGTAACGCGCTCGTTCTCCGGCAGCAGCTCCGTCCAAGGCTTGCCATACCGGGCTGCCTGCCAGTCATTCCGGTTGAAGCGCCGCCAGAGGATGGTGCGGCCGTTTCGATCCAGGAACTGTTCTGAAAACACTCCATCTTGATAGGTATAGCAATCGGCAACGCACACGGTATCATAGGTTTTGCCGTTGATCGTCACGGCGTAGCGGCCCACCACATCCAGCAGGAATGTCTTGTCCTTTGCGATGACGGTGCTGCCGCTGCGGGTGATGTCGCCCTTGGGCTTCAGCGCGATCTCATTGCCGCAGTTATCCTCCCCAAAGCCCCAGTTGTTAAGGAACTCATCCCCATCCAGGAAGGTGTAATAGCGCTTTACCCCATCTTCAGTGTGGCTCTCCGCCAGCAGACGGCAATGGGTATCGGTCAGCTGGGCCACCAGGGTGCGGCTGACCGGGTTCTGCCCGCCCGCGCTGTTGCATTCCATGGGATCATACTCGGTGCAGGCAATCTCCACCCCCTCGATGCCGTGCACCTGGGCTTTGCCCGTCACCTGCAGGGTCATGGTTTCAGTGCGGCGGCGCTCGGGCCAGTCATAGGCGGCCCAGGTCAGCTTTTCCCCCAGGCGGGGCACGATGAACCAGCCCATCACCTCCTCCCAGCGCACGGGGAAGGGCGGCTTATCCAGGGGGTTAACGGCGTATTCCGGCATGAAATCAGGCATTTTCTTCATTGTTCTCTCTCCTTTCGGCGGGTAAGGGTATCTGCTGCGGAAGCTGGCCTTGGCGCTGTGCAGACGGCTTTTCACCGTGCCCAGGGGAATGCCCAGCAGGGCAGCGATGCGCTCCTGGGGATACTGGCGGAAATAATATAGGTACAGGATCTGCTTTTCCTTATCCCCCAGCAGCGAAAGGGTATCCCGCACCGCCTCCGCCGTCCGGCCTGACAGGCCTGCGTTCTGCGGATGCTCCGCGATCGCCTCCAGCGGCAGCTCCATGCGGCGTGCTTTGGCGCGATAATAATCGTTGCATTTATGACGGGCGATGCCCAGCAGCCAGGGCTTGAAGGCGGCGGGATCGCTCAGCGCGGCAAATCCCCGGGCGGCGGCGACGCAGATCTCCTGCAGTACATCCTCAGCGTCGTGATAATCGCTGATTTTGAAATGCACAAACCGCCGCAGCACAGTTATCTGCTCCTCCAGAAGCGCTTCAAAGGCCTCCACCGCCGCCTCACCTCCTTTGCATGGATTGGAACCGGTTCCGCTATATCAGTCGCAAAACAACCCCCAAAAGGTTCAAAAAAGAGGCGATTATTTAGCAAACCGCCTCCAGATGCGCACAATTCTTATTTGCCCGCGATGTCCATTTCGCCCACGTCGATGGAGGGGCTGCCCACGGGAGAGCCCACGAACTCCAGATCGCAGCCAACGGCGCGGATGTTTTTGAGCAGGGTATAGAAATTGCCCGCCACGGTGATCTGTTCAACTGGCTTGGTCTTTTGACCGTTTTCCACCATGTAGCCCTTGGCCAACAGGGAGAAATCGCCGCTGACCGGGTTCGCGCCCGCGTGCAGGCCGCTGACGTCGGTGATCACCAGGCCGTCGCCCATATCCGCCATCAGCTGCGCCAGCGTCTTTTCGCCGGGTTTAAAGTAGAAGTTGCTGGGCTGCACGCCGATGGGCGAAGAATAGCCGCCCTTGCTGGCGTTGCCGGTGGAGGCCACGCCCGCCTTGCGGGCCGTTTTCAGGTTGTGCAGCAGGGTGGTAAGCCTGCCGTTTTCGATCACGGCTTTGACTTTTGTGGCCACGCCCTCCGCGTCAAAGGCCCCGGAAGCCAGGCCGCCCGCCATATGGGGATCATCCATCAGCGTGACGCACTCCGCGGCGATCATCTCCCCCTCGCGTCCTGCCAGCAGGGACATGCCCTTCTGCGCCGCATCGGCGGAAAACACGCTGCTGAAGGTGCTCAGCAGATCGGGCATGCAGCGCCGGTCGATGATAACCCGGTAGCTGCCGCTGGGGATGGGCGCGGCATACAGCATAAACAGCGCTTCCTCCACCGCTTCTTTTGCCATTTTATCGGCGTTCAGAGCGGCGAACTCCCGTCCGCACCCAAAGCCCGTACCGGTGGAAACATGCTCGCCGTCCTTCGCCACCACGGATACATAAGCCACTGCCAGGTTATCCCGCTGGCGCAGATCCAGGCCATAGGTATTGACTATGCGCACAGAACCGCTGTGGGTATTGACCATATTGTAATTCACCTGCTTGATGCGTTCATCACCGCATTCAAGGGCCTTTTTCTCCATATCCAGCAGCAGGCGCAGCTTGGCTTCCTCATCCACCTGATCCAGCGCGGGAGCATAATTGTCGATTTGCGGATATTCCGCGTCTCCGCGGTAGATTTCCTGCACGACGTCATCCTCCACCAGCTCGGCGCTGTCGATCACGCCCTGCACCAGCATGGGAATGGCTTCCTCGTCCATCGCCTCGGTGGCGGCATAGCCCATCTTTCCCTTGTACAGCCCCCGCAGGCTCAGCCCGCTGCGGCTGGCAACGGAATAGTTATCCACCTCGCCGTTATGGGACATGGCGCGGAAGGAATCGTTTTCAGCAGTATACACCTCCGCTGCCTCAACGCCGGCGGTCAGAGCCGCTTCCAGCAGCTTTTTTATGAACAGATCTTTTTCCATTGCTCTATCCTCCTCAGCGGCCGCCCACGGTGATGGAGCTGACCCGGATCCTCGGCTGACCCACGTTGGTGGGCACGCTGCCGCTCAGCGAGCCGCACATGCCCTGGGCCATACGCATGTTCTTGCCCACCCGGTCGATCTTCAGCAGCAGATCGCTCCCCCGGCCGATCAGGGAAGCGCCGCGCACGGGATGGACGATCTTGCCATTCTTGACCAGATAGGCCTCCTGCACGGAGAAGTTGAATTCGCCGGTGGCGGGGTTCACCGAGCCGCCGCCCATCGACATGGCATACAAGCCATCGCCCATGGTGGCGATCATCTCCTCATCGTCATCCTGACCGGCGGCGATGAAGGTGTTGCGCATGCGGCTGGTGGGCGCGAAGGAATAATCCTGACGGCGGGCGCTGCCCGTCACAGGCATCTGCATGCGGCGGCTGTTCAGCCGGTCGATCATGTAATTCTTCAAAATACCGTTTTCGATCAGCACCAGGCGGGTGGTGGGGGTGCCCTCGTCGTCAATGTTCTCGCTGCCCCATTCATTGGGCATGGTGCCGTCATCCAGAGCAGTTACGCAGGAAGCGGCAATTTGCTGCCCAAGCTTGCCGCTGAATTCGCTGGCGCCGGTAGCCACGCTGGTGGCCTCCAGGCTGTGGCCGCAGGCCTCGTGGAAGATCACGCCGCCAAAACCATTGTCGATCACCACGGGCATCACGCCCGCCGGGCACACCGGGGCGTGCAGCATGGTCACAGCCCGCTCCGCCGCCTTCCTGGCCGCTGCCTCGGGGTCGATGCGGCTGTCAAAGGCATCAAAGCCCATCAGCGCCCCGGGGCCCTCGCTGCCGGTCTGGTTTTCTTTGCCATTGCTGGCTACCGCCACCGTGTACATACGGGTATACACGCGGGTATCGTTGGTATACAGGCCGTCGCTGTTGGCGATCCACACCCGCTGCTCGCTGTCGTTATAGTTCACGATGCCCTGCACCACCTCGGGATAGCCTGAAAACACCGCCTGGGCCGCCCGCATCTTCTCAATTTTACGGGCGGTTTTCACGGCAGAGGGCAAAATGGCGACGGGATGACTGTTTACATAGTCCGCCGCCTTCAGCGGGGTAGCCGTCAGCCGGACATCGGAATGCAGAGCGCTGGCGGCGCGCTTGGCGCAAGCCAGCAGGCCCTCCCGCGAGGTATCGTTGGTGTACACATACACACCGCGGAAGCCCAGATACACCCGCACGCCCGCGCCGTGCAGGCGTCCGCTGTTGACGCTCTCCACCTTGCCGCTGCGCATGGATACGCTGTTATTGATGCGGTCTTCATAAAAGATTTCGGCAAAATCCCCACCCGTGGACAGGGCGCAGTCGATGACCTCCTGCGCGATTCTCTTTTCCAGCATGTTTCCCTCCATCATTCAAAAATTCTATTGCACAGCCTTTTCCGGCAGCATGGCCAGAATCTGCTGTAAAATATTCTCCGGCTCCTCGTCATACCCGCAGAGCAGGGATTGCATGCCCTGGGCGCGGGCCAGTTTGGCGCTTTCCGCGTGGGCGGTGACCAGCAGGCACTCATACCCCGCCGCGTGCAGGCGCATGCGCACATCCTCCAGCTGATTACCCAGCTTTTCTTTCCGGGAAAGGACATCGAACAGTGAGCGAAGCGCCAGACGGTTCAGGATATGCCCCGGCAGATCGCCATTCATCACGGCGCCCAGCCGCAGGGACATACCCCGCAGCGCCCGAAGCAGCTGTACGCTGCCCGTGCGAACAGCTCCCTCCCCCAGATGATCCATCAGCTCGTCATACAGATCATCATGCCGGGCCAGCAGGGCAAAGCGTTCCGCAGGCGAATAGTCCCGATGTCCCTTTTGCAGAATGGCATTCAGCCGCTGTTCCGCATCCATGCCCTGCAGCTGGGTGTCCATCGTTTCGTCATATTGAATCCCCTGCTCCCGGGCCATGATCTGCCAAGCGCCAAACCGGCATGCCTCCGTATCGGTCAGCAGCCCTTCCGGCTCAAAAATAACGACCACTGTTTTTCTCCGTCCTCTCCCATTTTCAGGAAAAATTATACCACACAGACCCCCGGGTTACAAGGGAAACATGAATTTCATCTTTGCTGGCAAAGCGGCGGCGCCTCGCCGTATAATTCGCCGCGCTTCGGAAAAAACTGTATGCAGCGGCCCAAAGGGCCTGCCATAACAGCAAGGAGGTAAAGCCATGTACACCGTAATTCCGCATCGCACGCACAGCGTCAAGCGCCAGGATCAAACATCTTTCCCCTCCCTTTTTGACGATCGCTTTTTCCGATCCTTTTTCAACATGAGCGACTGGTTGGACGGCAGCGCCGGCTTCCGAGTGGATATCCGGGAGAACGACGCCAACTATCTGCTGGAAGCAGAGCTGCCCGGCGTGGATGAAAAGAACATTGAACTGACTGTGGAAAACGATGCTCTGACCATCAGCGCGTTGCTGAACGAGGAGCGTAATGATGGCCGGAACTGCTACAGCGAGCGGCGCTGCGGGCATGTGACCCGCTCCTTCAGCCTGGAAGGCATCCGGCAGGAGGGCATCGTGGCCAGCCACAAAAACGGCATTCTTTACGTGACACTGCCAAAGGAAAAGACGGAAGCCGCCCGGCCCGCCCGGCGCATCGGCATCAATGAAAACTGCGGCCAGGACGCGCCCACCGAGGATGAGCAGGAAAAGCAGTAATTATCCCATCACGCAAAACGCCTCCTGCCGGTATTGCCCGGCGGGAGGCGTTCAACGTATCGGCAAAGCCGATGCTTCCGTGAAAAGTGAAAAATCACTTTTCACGAGTTGCAAATTTTACTGTACCGCTGCGCGGTACTGCCGTAAAATTTGAGCGGAATGAAAATTCTTTTCGGCCGGGCAAGCAGGCCTTCGGGAATTTTCTCTTCGCGGCGTACACGCCGCCGCTGCGGATTACAATTATCGCACCTCCAACTTGCTTTTTTCTTTAAGCATAATTTGCAAATGGTTTAAGCTCCTCCTGCCGGTATTGCCCGGCGGGAGGCGTTCTGTTTATTCCATTTCATTGTTCCATCTGTCTGCCCACGATGCCCGCGGCGGTTTCCGCCACCTTGATCTCGGTATCCCCCATGCGCGCTCCCTGCTCCCGGGAAAGCAGCAGCACCGCGCCGATGGCCTCGCCATCCGCGATGATGGGTGACACCACCTGCGCCGTGTAGCCGCTGTTATCATCCTCATTAGTGACGGACATCACCTTGCCCCCTCCCTGACGGCTGTAGGTCTGTGTCTGGCGGCTGGCGATGGCCTGCTCCAAATCATGGCTGATGGGCTTATCCCACAATTCCTTTTTATTGACGCCGCTGGCCGCGATCACCTGGTCCCGATCCACGATGCAGGCGATGTGCCCCAGCGAGCGAAAAATCGACTCGGTATAATCCTTGGCGAAGGATGACATCTCCCCGATGGGCGAATACTTCTTCAATATCACCTCGCCATCCCGGTCGGTGTAGATCTCCAGCGGGTCACCCTCACTGATGGTATTGACACGGAAAACTTTGTTCAGCCGCTTTTTGACCTGCTGAACAACAATGACCTGGCCTTCCGTGCCCCGCTTAAAATTTGCGGCGTCCTCCTCCCCGCCCTCCGGCAGCTCCCCGGTTTTCAGCAGGGTGTCGATGTCCGCTTTCAGCTTCACGTCGATATGATCCTCAAACACGATGATTTGGTCAAGGATCAGGTTCAGATCCCGGGGGTCCAGACGATCCTTGTCCAGGATGTCGTCAAATACCTCCATGGCTGTTTTCGCCTTGCGGTTCACCCGGATGATCAGGTTGCGCTTGTCCTCGGTCAGTACGATCTGCGCCTGCAAGCCGGAAATCCGGTTCACCAGGTCGGTTTCCATCTCGTCGTAGGTTTCCTCCAGCAGCGCTTCCTGCTCCGGGTGCTTCATGATATCCCGCACCCGTTGGCGCTTGGTGGCTTTCAGTTCCTCCTGCAAATTCTCCAGTGCTTCCTGCAAATGCGTCACGCTCAGCGACGTCTCCTGCAAATCGTCATCCTGCTTTTGAATATCCTCGTTGAGCCGCTCCAGCATTTTGGTGGAGTTATCCCGCACGATCCGCAGATACTGCTTCACCGCCGCATCCAGCGTGCTCACCTTCACAAAATGGCTGGTGCAGCCCTTGCGGCCCCGGCGATGATACAGCCCGCAGCGATAAGCGTCCTGGCTGCCCGGCTTGCTCATGGTGAACATAGGCGAGCCGCAATCCCCGCAGCGCAGGAAGCCGGTGTAGCTGTTTTCGTACTTCTTGATGCCCCGATAATCGGAAGTCGTGCGCTTCTCCATCAGCGCCCGGGCAGTGGCGAAGGTGCGGTAGTCGATGATGGGCTGATGGTGATTCTCGATCACGATGTGCTCGTCCACGTCCTTGCGCATATCCTTGCCGTTGATCTTCTTGCGGTAATATTTCCCCTGACGCAGGGTGCCGATGTAGAAATCATTTTGCAGGATGCCCTGCACCGTCACGATGGCCCAGACGGGCTTTACCTCCCGATGGTATTCCTTGCCCTGGGCTTCTGCTCGGGTGCGCTCCTCCATCCGGGGCGTGGGAATGTGCTCGTCGGTCAGGTAATTGGCGATGCGCTTATAGCCCCAGCCGTCAATATACAGTTGGAAGATTTTCCGCACGATGTCCGCTTCCGTGGGCACCAGCTCAAACTCCTGCCGCGCGTTAACGATATAGCCATAAGGCGCGGCGCAGATCCATTTGCCATCCTCCTGGCGGCGCTTCACCACCGCCCGCACCTTCTTGGAGGTATCGGTCACCGGCATTTCGTTGATCAAAAACTGGAACTGGATTTTCAGCCAGTCGTCGTCGTTGGGATAGTCCACGTTGTCGCCGATGGAGATGATGCGGATGCCCGCGTCCCGCAGGTCCTCCAGCTCCACCAGCCCACGGCTGTTCCGGCGGGAGAAGCGGGAAAAGTCCTTCACCACCAGGATGTCCAGCTGGCGGGCCATCAGCTGTCGCCGCATGGCCTGATACCCCGGCCGCTGCTCGAAGGTGTAGCCTGATTTGTCCCGATCCTCAAAGAACGTTAACTCGCTGTCCGGGAACCGGTTCTTCACAAAGTCCGTGATGATGGCCTTTTGGTTCTCGATGGACGTATTGTCCCGGTCCAGCTCCTCATCCACCGAAATGCGTGCGTATCCGGCAATGGAGAATCGCTCAATCAATTTCTTCTCCTCCTTCTTTCGTTATTACAGATAATATTGTATCATAAGTTTTCAGGGAATGCAACATCAAAGCGACATTTCATAGGATTTCTTTTTCTTCTTTTCCGCGGCAATTTTGTTTTCCTCGATCTTTTTTCGATTATATAGCAACAAATCGCCGGTGAGCTGTTCCAGATCCTCCTGTCCCGAATAAAACACGGCGACAAAGTATTTCTTTTGATGGTATTCCTGATACAGCGGTTTCAGCTGCTCCTGAATCGCAGGGTTTTCCTGATCCGCATGGGTCAGCCATACGCAAACCATCTTTTCTTTATCCAAAACCTCGATTTTCATAGCTCCCCTCCCTTCTTCATTTTCTCTTTTTGTTCTTTTATCTATTCTTTTCCAGGTGAAACTCAAAAGGAGCTGTCCAAATTGACAGCTCCCAAATTACATATGTTGAGGTATAATATAACGGTAGCACAGAGTATAGAAAAACAGCGAGTCAAGTGATAAAGTAAAATTGCTAAGATGATCGATTTACTTTACCAACTGAAGAATAAACTCCACTTCTCCTTCTGCGGAATTATAGAAAGCATCAAGTACATAACCTTCTTTTAGTTCCAAGACATATGGAAAATTAATGTCCTTTGAAGAAAAGTCTAATTGAAACGCTTCCTTAGGACTGTCTCTCCACATATAGTCTGAGGTAATTGCTTTTGAAAAAGACTCAACAGAAGGGAAAACATTTACGTAGTTGCCCCATTTAGAATCAAACTTGGTCAAAATAAAGTAGTATTTTCCCTCTGGAAAATCTCTGCCAACAATATACCGTCCCGCAGGCAGTTTAATACCTGTATTATTAATTCTTGTTTCTACTTCTTGATTGATTTGTTTTTGAAGAACAATCAATTCTTCATCACTGAGATTACTAATATCTATACTAGAAGCAAAACAAACATTTGGAAATAGAACGGCAAATGTAACTATTACAGCAATTATCTTTTTCATGATGACTAATCTCCTTCTTCTGCTGTTTCTCGTTTTTTATTATATTACATTATACAAACAATAGCAACTATTTTTTATGTAATATAGCGCAGACAAAAACCACGAGAAGCTGCACAAACAGATACATCGGGAATAAACAAGATATACAGTTTTACCTCTCCTCCCATCCATGCTGCCAGGACTTTTTTGTCTGTGTTTCCTGGGATTTCTGCTTGTAGTATTGCAGCAGCTCAATAATCGATGGCTTGGCCTGTTCCTTGATCTTGGCTTTAGCCGCATCCCGGGTGGCAGGCAAACGAAGCGCTTCTATGACTTTTTCAAGAATTGACTTGGCCCGCTTTTTCAGCGTGTTGGCGGCTCGCACAAACCAGTCCGCCACAAGCTCCCGATCTTTTTGCTTCATTTTGGTTTCCGGCGACATGACTTGCTGCCTGCCTTTTTCCAGCACCATCAGGTCCTGCTTCTGTGTTTCACGAATAGCTTCGGCTGCAACAACCTTGACGGCCTCTCTGTAGGCAGTATCGGCAACGGCTTCCAGCACCGTATCCGCGTCAGCAAGCTTCTCCATCTTCTCATCCAATTCTGCTGACTTCTGAGCAATGATCCGGCTCTGGGCTTCGTTGTCAGCGGTAAGCTCCGCATTGCGCTGTTCCAGCTCTGCGATCCTTTCCCGCTGGGCCTGAATGATGTAATCGTTTTTCTCCCGGTTCTCCCTGCCGCCATAGATCGCATCCCGTTCCACTTCCAGTCCGTGCTCCTCGCAGATGTTCAGAAGCAGTTCCCTGCATATGCTGTCGAAAGTGATCTTCCTGTTGTTCTGCCTGCCGGGCTTCTTCTCCGGAAACGGAAGCTGAATCCCCAGGGCTTCCAGCGCTTTCTCCTGCTTCGGCTCAATTTCGCCGTAGCGGTTTTCAATATCGAACACCTGCCTGGCGTGAATGTGAGGACTGGTTTCATCCAGATGGAGTGACCAATCCAGAACGTGCACATGGCTGCCGAAACGCTCCTGGATGGCTGACATGAATT
>Ga0079305_1003205_pt1 | contig 11624 bp, 10 predicted proteins | sample LMS_cellobiose_e_FD_79183 | JGI IMG/M metagenome (GOLD analysis project Ga0079305, IMG submission 79183) | Rumen-fistulated moose microbial communities from Alaska, USA - LMS_cellobiose_enrichment | ecosystem: Host-associated > Mammals > Digestive system > Stomach > Rumen fluid ... | reverse complement strand
GGCAGGCCTTGTAAAAGGCCACCGCGCCGTACATGACGCCGTGGTCGGTCACGGCCAGGGCGCTCTGGCCCAGCTCTTTCGCCTTCTTTGCGATCCGGTCGATCCGGCAGGCGCCGTCGAGCAGGGAATATTCCGTATGCACATGCAGATGAACGAATGCCATATCCTTCTCCTGGGCGGGCGGCGTCCCGCCCTACGCGTCCTCGCCCAGCCTGTCGGCGAGGGCGGCGATCTTTTTCAGTCTGTGGGAGAGGCAGCTCTTGGTGACCTGGGGGCTGGACAGCAGCGCCAGGTCCGCGAGGCTTGCCTCGGGGTTTGCGATGCGCAGCAGCGCCGCGTCGCGCAGCGGCTCCGACAGCGCGTCCAGGCCGCAGCCGCGCACGACGCGGCGGATGGCGTCGAGCTGTCCCTGCGCGGCGGCGACGGTCTTGTCGGCGTTGGCGGAGTCACAGTTGATCTGCCGGGTCACGGTGTTGCGCATCTCCTTGTCCACCTTGGCGGTCATGATCTTCATGGCCGTCACGGGCGCGCCGATGCGCGTAAAGAAATCGGCGATGAGGTCGGCTTTTTTGAAGTAGAGCAGCCAGTTTCCGCTGCGCTGCGCCTCCTTGGCGCCCAGCTCCAGATCCAGCAGGATCGAGGCCATCTCCCGGCTGACGCTGTGATGGGGCGTCGCCAGCTCCAGATGGTAGCGTTTTTCCGGGTCGGTGACGCTGCCGCCGGCCAGGAAGGCGCCGCGGACGAAGGCCTCCATGCTGCCGTCCTCCTCCAGCACGCTGAAATTGATGTGCTGGGAGAGCGTGCCGTCGAGCTCCAGGCCGAAGGCCTCGTAGACGCGGGCGAGCTTGTCCCGCTCGCGCAGCACGAAGCTGCGCTTGCCGGAGGCGTTCTCCGGCGGCAGCAGGTCGAAGTCCAGCGCAAAGGCCCGCCGGAACAGCCGCGGGAGCCTCCGGGCAAAGTCGGCGCTCGCGGTGATTACGCGGACCTCGCGCGCGGAAAAGGTGTTGCAGTAGAGCAGCACGCCGTAGGCCTCGGCGAGGGCGAGGGGCCGTTTATCCGCGCGGAGCTGGCACAGCTCCGCCTTGGCCGCAGAGGAAAAAGACATGCCCGCCCCCCCCTCACTTCTCGATGTCCCGGTGCACGCTGACCGAGCTGATGCCGCTGGCCAGCAGATGCTCGTGCAGCGCCGCCGCGATGGCCACGCTCCGGTGTCTGCCGCCGGTGCAGCCGATGGCGATCGTCAGATTCAGCTTGCCCTCCTCCACATAGAAGGGCAGCAGAAAGGCGATCAGCTCCTCCAGCTTCTCCATAAAGGTCCGGGTCTGCAGGTAGCTGAAGACAAATTCCGCCACGGGCCGGTCCCGCCCGGTGAGCGGGCGCAGCTGCTCCACATAGAAGGGGTTCGGCAGGAAGCGCACGTCAAAGACGAGGTCCGCGTCCAGGGGGATGCCGTGCTTGTAGCCGAAGGACATGACGGTCACGTCGAGCTCGCGCTTTTTGCCCTCTCCGGCAAAGAGGTCGAAGAGGCGGCTCTGCAGCATGCCCAGCGTGAGGTTGGAGCTGTTGACGATGAAGTCGGCCCGCTCCCGGATCGGGGCGAGCAGCTCCTCCTCCTTCTGGATGGCGGCCTCCATCGACAGGCCCGGCTCCGCCAGCGGATGCGGCCGCCGGGACTCCTTGTAGCGGCGCACCAGCGTGCGCGTGTCCGCGTCCATGTACAGGATGCGCACCTGGCAGTCCATGGCGCTCAGCTCGTCAAGGATCTCCAGGAGCCGGTCGAAGCTGTCGCGCTCGCGCACGTCGGTCACGAGCGCGACCTTCTCGTAGCGGCCGTGGGTGTCCAGGCACAGCTCCGCGAAGCGCGGCATCAGCGCCACGGGCATGTTGTCCACGCAATAATATTCCAGGTCCTCCAGGACGTCCGCCGCGCGGCTCTTGCCCGCGCCGGACAGCCCCGTGATGATGAGAAATTCCATAGCCTTCTCCTTGCTCTGCGCACGAAAGCCCGGCGGCCCCGTGCGGACAGTCATTGCGGCTTTGTATCTTCGTTCTCTGCGGCGCCCTGCAGGCGGATGCGGTTGCGCGGCACGGCGGGGCCGTGGTCCTCGATCTTGTAGTCGGGCGCGAGGATGATCATCTCCGGCTCCAGAAAGACGCCGCTGTGCTCATAGACGGTTTTGCGGATGTGCAGCATCAGGTCGTAGACGTCGTGGGAGCTGGCGTCGCCGGTGTTCACGACGAAGCCCGCGTGCTTCTCCGACACCTGTGCGCCGCCCACGCGGTAGCCCTTCAGCCCCGCCTGCTCGATGAGCGCCGCGGCGTAGTGCCCCTCGGGGCGGCGGAAGGCGCTGCCCGCGGAGGGCAGGTCCAGCGGCTGCTTTTCGCGCCGGCGCTCGTTCAGCTCGCGCATTTTCGCGGCGATCTCGTCGCCGTCGCCCTTTTCCAGGCGCAGCACCGCGCTGAGGATCACGCAGCCCGGATGGGTCTGAAAATAGCTCGTGCGGTAGCCGAAGGCGCAGTTGTCCCGCGGCAGCTCGTAGAGCGCCTGCTCGGGCAGATAGTAGAGCACCACGCTCTCGATGGCGTCCTTGAGCTCCCCGCCGTAGGCGCCGGCGTTCATCATGCAGCCGCCGCCGAGGCTCCCCGGGATGCCGCTGGCAAACTCCAGCCCGGTCAGGCCGTTTTGCCAGGCGAAGCTCGCCAGCTTCGAGAGCGACACGCCCGCCTCCGCATAGATGGCCCCGTCGGGCAGGAGAAAGAGCTTGGTGAGCTTTTCCGTGCTGATGATGAACAGCTCCGGCAGTCCCTCGTCGGGAAAGAGCAGATTGGTGCCGTTGCCCAGGATGAAGGGGGCGAGCGCGTGCTCCTTGAGCAGGCAGCAGATCTTCGCAAGCGAGCTCATGTCCGAGGGGACGGCCATCGCCCGCACCGGCCCGCCGATGTGAAAGGAGCAGTGCCCGGCGAGCGGCTCGTTTTCCAAAAGCGTCAGGCCCGGGAGGGCCTTTCGGATTTCCTCTATGGCAAGTTCCAGATTTTCCATGCGATACTCCCGGTGGATAGGATGTTAAAAAAGACCGTTGTCGATGGCGAGGTCGTGCTCGGAGGCCAGCGTCTCCGCGGCATTGTAGCCCATCTTCTTCTGGCGGTTGTTCATGGCCGCCAGCTCCAGGATCACGGCGAGGTTTCGTCCGGGGGTGACGGGGATGGTGACGCAGGGCAGCCTTACGCCCAGGATCTCCTCCGTCTCACTCGTGAGGCCCAGCCGGTCATAGGCCTTTCCGTTCTCCCAGAGCTCCATTTTGACCACGAGGTCAATGCCGGATTCGGGCTTCACCGCGCCCACGCCGTAGAGGTGGCGCACGTTGATTACGCCGATGCCGCGCAGCTCCATGTAGTAGCGGATGATGGCCGGGGCGCTGCCCATCAGGGTGTCCCGGTTGACGAGCTTGATCTCCACCGCGTCGTCCGCCACCAGGCGGTGCCCGCGCTTGACAAGCTCCAGGGCGGTCTCGCTCTTGCCGATGCCGCTGTCGCCCGTCAGCAGAACGCCCTCGCCGTAGACCTCCACCAGCACGCCGTGGACGGTGAGCCGCGGGGCCAGGTAGTTGTGCAGGGTGGCGATGACGTTGGCCTGAAACTCCGAGGTGTCCTGGTCGGTGATGAAGAGGTTGCGGTCGTGGCGCTGCGCCATCTCCAGGCACTCCCTGGAGGGCTTGACGCCGTGGCAGATCACCAGCGCCGCGATGTCGTAGGTCATGAAGCGGTCGTAGGCGGCCAGCCGGTCCTCGGAGGAGAGGGTATCCAGATAGGTGCTCTCCACGCGCCCGATGATCTGGATGCGCCGGGGATCGAAGTAATTGTAGAAGCCGGTCAGCTGCATGGCGGGCCGGTTCACGTCCGCCGTGGTCACCACGGCGGTCTCATAGTCCCGGGAGGTGTGCAGCGCGGTCAGGCCGTGCTCCTCCACGATGGTCTTGAGCTTGACGGTATACTTGCTTCTCATAGCATTTCCCTCCGAGCCGGAATCAATCGCGTGTCTGCTTCTATATTAATCAATTCTGCCCGATTTGGCAACTGTTTTTCCACGCACCCGGGTGTAAAAAGCCCCCGCGGGGCGCCCTGAAAACGTGAAAAAACTGCTTGCAATTCTCGTTTGCGTCTGCTATTATATATAAGCTGCCCTTCGGGCGGCGACAAGCAAGCAAGGAGGTGCTTCAACTTATGGCAAAGTGCCAGTTCTGCGACAAGGATGTGTCCTTTGGCATCAAGGTCAGCCATTCGCACAGGCGGTCCAACCGTACCTGGAAGCCGAACGTGAAGCGCGTCAAGGCCATCGTGGACGGCTCTCCCAGGCATGTCTACGTCTGCACCCGCTGCCTGCGCAGCGGCAAGGTCACCCGCGCTGTGTAATTGATCTTCTTCAAATTACCCGAAACAAAGCCTGTCGTGTCAAGCGACGGGCTTTTTTCGGTTTTACGCGCAGGACGATCGCTTTGTCGAATCCGCACTTGCGCGGCGGCGCGCGCTGGGCTATACTAAGAACAGAAAGAGAAAGGGAGGCTGTAGATATGGAGCTTCTGGAAGAACGCATCCGGCAGGAGGGCAGGATCCGGCCGGGCGGCATCTTGAAGGTGGACAACTTTCTCAACCATCAGGTGGACTCCGCGCTGCTCTTTGAGATCGCCAAGGAATTCAAGCGCCTGTACGAGGGCGAGGATATCAACAAGATCCTGACCATCGAGGCCTCCGGCATCGCCATGGCCTCCATGACGGCCTATCTCTTTTCCTGTCCGCTCGTCTTCGCCAAGAAGAGCAAGACCCGCAACATCTCCGACGAGGTCTACGCCGTCGAGGTGGAGTCCTTCACCCACGGCAACACCAACACGGTCGTGGTGTCGAAGGAGTACCTGGGACCGCGGGACCGGGTGCTGATCATCGACGACTTCCTGGCGACGGGCGCCGCGCTCGTCGGGCTGAAGGCGCTGGTCGAGCAGGCGGGCGGCGTCGTGGTGGGCGCGGGCATCGCCATCGAGAAGGCCTTCCAGGGCGGCGGCGACCGGCTGCGCGCGCAGGGGCTGCGCATCGAATCGCTCGCGCGCATCGCCTCCATGGACGACGAGGGACACATCAGCTTCTGCTGAAAAAAAGCGGCGGCGCCGGGCTTTTTTGCCCGGCGCGCTTCCTCGCCGGTCTTCGGCAATCCGCACAAAATCCAGGTGTCGAAAATGGCAAAATCGGAGATTTTTTCGGCTTGACTTTTGCGCCGGGGGCTGATACTCTTATAGTGTAAACAACAGAATATTCCTTTCGATATAAGCAAATGATATGGATTTGAAGTCTCTACCCGGACGCCGTAAATGACCGGACTATCGAAGCGCGGGACACAGCCGTCTGTGTCCGGGATTTCTGCGTGGGGGGAGACTCTTTGGGTCCTCCCCTTTTCTTTTTTGTCCCTTTACTGCCGGTGCGGTTTAGGTGAGCTGCGGGGGCCGGTCCCCGGCCCCCAAGGCGTAATAGATTCCAAAAATACTGATGAGGAGAACAAAGAATGAAAAAGATCATCGCAATGCTGCTTGCTCTGGTCATGGTTTTCGCTCTGGCCGCCTGCGGGCAGTCCGCCGCTCCCGCCGAGGAAGCCGAGCCGACCTTCCCCTTTGACAACAACTCCGACGCATTCGACGTCAGCACGCTCGCGGCAGATGAGATCAAGGACATCAAGGTGGGCTTCATTTTCCTGCACGACGAGAACTCCACCTATGACGCCAACTTCCTCAACGCCGCCAAGGAAGCCTGCGAGGGCATCGGCGTTCCCTACATCCTCAAGACCAACATCCCCGAGGGCCAGGAGTGCTATGACGCCGCCGGCGAGCTGATCGACGAGGGCTGCAACATCATCTTTGCCGACTCCTTCGGCCATGAGTCCTTCATGATCGAGGCCGCCAAGGAGCATCCCGACGTGGAGTTCTGCCACGCCACCGGCACGAGGGCCCACTCCGAGGGCCTGCCCAACTACCACAACGCATTCGCCACCATCTATGAGGGCCGCTACCTGGCCGGCGTCGCCGCGGGCATGAAGCTCAACGAGATGATTGAAAACGGCGAGTTCTCCGCCGACGAGGCCAAGATGGGCTATGTGGGCGCTTACCCCTATGCCGAGGTGAAGTCCGGCTACACCTCCTTCTTCCTGGGCGCCCGCTCCGTCTGCCCCACCGTCACCATGGAAGTGACCTTCACCAACTCCTGGTATGACGAGGCCCTGGAGAAGGAAGGCGCCACCAAGCTCATCGGCAACGGCTGCAAGCTCATCAGCCAGCATGCCGACTCCTTCGGCGCGCCCACGGCCTGTGAGGACGCCGGCGTTCCCAACGTCTCCTACAACGGCAGCACCATCTCCGTCGCTCCCAACACCTTCATCGTCTCCTCCCGCATCAACTGGGTCACCTTCATGCAGGTCATGATCGGCCGCGTCGCCAAGGGCGAGACCCTGAACGCCGACTGGACCGGCAACCTGGCCAACGGCGCCGTTGAGCTGACCGAGATCAACGAGGCTGTCGCCGCCGCCGGCACCGCCGAGAAGATCGAGGAGGTCAAGGCCGGCCTCATCAACGGCTCCATCAAGGTCTTCGACACCAAGACCTTCACCGTGGACGGCAAGTCCGTGGACAGCTACCAGGCTGACATCAACGACCTGGGCACCTTCACCGGCGACACCGAGGTCATCTCCGACGGGCAGTTCAACGAGTCCGTGTACCGCAGCGCCCCCGCCTTCGACCTGGACATCGACGGCATCACCATCATCGCGTAAGTTTAATTTCAAATGGGAAGTCCCGATGTTTTCGGGACTTCCCATTCCATGCTGTAAAGGGCAGCGCAGGGACTTTTGCCGCCGCGCTGCCCTTTGCCGCATTGTGCTTTGACCGAAAAGAAGGTATAATAAAAAAACCGACACGCACCGAGCCTCCGAAGAAAGGAAGTGCCGCCCTTGGACAATCAGAACGCCGCCGTCAAAATGCGGAACATTACGAAGAGCTTCGGCCCGGTCCTTGCCAACGACAAGGTCTGGCTGGACATCTACCGCGGGGAGATCCTGGCCCTGCTGGGGGAAAACGGCAGCGGCAAGACGACGCTGATGAACATGCTCTCCGGGATTTACTTCCCGGACGAGGGCGAGATCAGCATCGACGGGCGGGAGGTCGTCATCCGCTCCCCCAAGGACGCCTTTGATCTGGGCATCGGCATGATCCATCAGCACTTCAAGCTGGTGGACGTGCTCTCCGCCGCCGAGAACATCGTGCTCGGCCTGGAGGGCAAGCTGGACCTGAAGGCCGCGCGGGAGAAGATCCGCGGCATCTGCCGGGCCTATGGCTTCGAGGTCGACCCGGACCAGAAGATCTACGATATGTCGGTTTCCCAGAAGCAGACGGTGGAGATCGTCAAGGTCCTCTACCGCGGCGCGGACATCCTGATCCTGGACGAGCCGACGGCGGTGCTGACCCCGCAGGAGACGGACAAGCTCTTCGCGGTGCTGCGCAACATGCGCGACGACGGCAAGGCCATCGTCATCATCACCCACAAAATGCACGAGGTGGAGGCCCTCTCGGACCGCGTGGCCATCCTGCGCCACGGGCAGTTCATCGGCGACATGCCCACCAAAAAGACCAACGCGCAGGAAATGACCAACATGATGGTGGGCCACGCCGTGTCGCTGAACATCGAGCGGCCCGAGCCGGTGGACCCCAGGCCCCGCATCGAGGTCAAGGGTCTGACGGTGCGCAGCATCGACGGCATCCTGAAGCTCGACGACGTGAGCTTTACCGCCAATTCCGGCGAGATCCTGGGCGTGGCCGGCATCTCCGGCAGCGGCCAGAAGGAGCTGCTGGAGGCGATCGCGGGGCTGCAGCCGGTGGAGGCGGGCAGCATATGCTACATCGAGGACGACGGGACGAGGGAGGAGCTGCTCGGCAAGGACCCGCTGAGCATCGCGGAGATGGGCGTGAGCCTCTCCTTCGTGCCGGAGGACCGGCTGGGCATGGGCCTTGTGGGGAACATGGACCTGGCCGACAACATGATGCTCCGCTCCTTCCGCCGCGGCCGCTCCGTATTCACCGACCGCAAGGCGCCGAGAACGCTCGCGGAGACCGTGGTGCACAACCTGGATGTGAGCACCCCCGGCATCTCCACCCCGGTGCGCCGCCTGTCCGGCGGCAACGTCCAGAAGGTGCTGGTGGGCCGCGAGATCTCCTCCGCGCCCACGGTGCTGCTCACGGCCTACGCCGTGCGCGGCCTGGACATCAACTCCTCCTACACGATCTACGACCTCATCAACCGGCAGAAGGCCCAGGGCGTCGCCGTCATCTATGTGGGCGAGGACCTGGACGTGCTGCTGGAGCTGGCGGACCGGATCCTGGTCCTCTGCGGCGGCAAGGTCAGCGGGATCGTGCCCGGCCGCGGCGCGAGCAAGCGGGACGTGGGAATGATGATGACGAAGCTGGGAGGGAAGGCCGATGCAGAATAAGACACGCTCTCCGCTGTTTCACGTGGTGAAGCGCCCAGCGCTGCCCTGGTATCAGAGCTGGGCCATCCGCGCGGCGGCGCTGCTGCTGGCGATGCTCTCCTGCGCGCTGGTGACGACGCTGGTCACGGGCGAAAACCCCGTTCAGGTCTATGTGGCGATTTTCAACGGCTCCTTCGGCACCAGCCGGAAATTCTGGGTTCTGCTGCAGAACGTGGCGATGCTCCTGTGCGTGTCCCTGGCGGTCACGCCCGCCTTCCGGATGCGCTTCTGGAACCTCGGCGCCGAGGGCCAGGCCCTGATCGGCGGCCTCGCCTCCGCCGCCTGCATGATCTGCCTGCGCGGCGTCCTGCCCAATTGGGCGGTCATCCTCTGCATGATCCTCTTCAGCGCCCTGGCCGGCGCGATCTGGGGCGGCATCCCCGCCTTCTTCAAGGCCAGGTGGAACACCAATGAGACGCTCTTCACGCTGATGATGAACTACGTGGCGACGCAGCTCGTGGCCTACTACTGTGTGGTCTGGGAGTCCCCGAAGGGCTCGGGACAGATCGGCATCATCAATCCCAACACCCAGATCGGCTGGATCCCCCAGCTCGGCAGCAACAAATATCTGCTGAACGTGATCGTCGTGGCGCTGGTCTGCGTGGGGATGTATATCTATCTCAACTACTCCAAGCACGGCTATGAGATCGCGGTGGTGGGCGAGAGCGAGCGTACGGCCCGCTACGTCGGCATCAAGGTCGAGCGGGTCATCCTGCGCACGATGCTGCTGTCCGGCGCGGTCTGCGGCCTGGCGGGCCTGCTGCTGGTGGGCAGCACCAACCACACCCTCACGCCCACCATCGTCGACGGGCGCGGCTTCACCGCGGTTATGGTGTCGTGGCTGGCAAAGTTCAACCCCGTCTGGATGATCCTCACCAGCTTCCTGCTGGTCTTCCTGGGCCGCGGCGCCGGGGAGATCGCGACGAACTTCGGCCTCAACCAGTCCTTCGGCGACATCCTCACGGGCATCATCCTCTTCTTCATCATCGGCTGCGAGTTCTTCATCGGCTATCAGATCAAGTTCCGCCGCGCGGCGGGAAAGGAGGACTGAGCGATGTTTGATTTTGTCTCCTTCATCCCCCGCGCCGTCGTGCAGGGCATCCCGCTGCTCTTCGGCAGCACAGGCGAGACCCTGACCGAAAAGTCCGGCAATCTGAACCTGGGCATTCCGGGGACCATGTATGTGGGCGCCATCTGCGGCGTGATCGGGGCCTTCTTCTATGAGCACAGCGCGCGCGGCGCCGCAAATCCGGCGCTGACAGTGCTGATCCCTCTGTGCTGCTGCCTGCTCGGCTCCCTGCTCATGGGCCTGCTCTACTGCTTTCTGACCGTGACGCTGCGCGCCAATCAGAACGTGACGGGCCTTGCGCTGACGACCTTCGGCGTGGGCTTCGGCAACTTCTTCGGCGGCTCGCTCATCAAGCTCTCCGGGACGGACGTGCCCTCCATCGCCCTGTCGGCCACCGCGGCCCGCTTCCACGCGTCGCTGCCCGCGGCGGCGAAGCTCGGCTGGTTCGGGAAGATCTTCCTGTCCTACGGCTTTCTGGCCTATCTCGCGGTGATCGTCTCCCTGGTCGCGGCCTACATCCTCCGGCGCACCCGCGTGGGCCTGCACCTGCGCGCCGTGGGCGAGAGCCCCAACACCGCCGACGCCGCCGGCATCAACGTCAGCCGCTACAAATACGTGGCGACCTGCGCCGGCTCCATGATCGCGGGCCTGGGCGGACTGTACTATGTGATGGACTACGCCTCGGGCGTCTGGTCGAACAACGCCTTCGGCGACCGCGGCTGGCTCGCCATCGCGCTGGTCATCTTCACCGTGTGGCGGCCCAATGTGGGGGTGCTTGCCTCCTTCCTCTTCGGCGGGCTGTACATCCTGCACATGTACATCCCCTCCGGGATGAACCTCGCCGTCAAGGAGCTCTACAAGATGCTGCCCTACGTGGTCACCATCATCGTGCTGGTGCTCTCGAGCATGCGCAACAAGCGCGAGAATCAGCCGCCGGCCTCCCTGGGCCTGCCCTATTTCCGCGAGGAACGATAACCCCTCCCCCGAAACAGAAAGCTCCCCCCGCGCCGCGGCGCGGGGGGAGCTGTTTCCTGTTTGCGTGCCTGGGGAATCAGACCTTGAAGTTGACGGAGGTCGCGCCCTGGTCCTCCTGCACGAACTCGTAGTCCTTGCCGGGGAGGATGGCGTTGAGCAGGATGCCGACAATGGAGGCCACGGCCAGACCGGACATGCTCACGCGACCGAGCGCGATCGTGCCGGCGGAGGAGAACTCGATGCCGATGGTCAGTACGAGGATCAGCGCGGCGATGATGACGTTGCGGCTGTTGGTGAAGTCCACGCGGTTCTCCACAACGTTGCGCACGCCGACGGCGGCGATCATGCCGTAGAGGATCAGGCTGACGCCGCCGATGGTGGCGGCGGGCATGGCGGAGATCAGCGCGGCAAACTTCGGGCAGAAGGAGACGAGCATCGCGATCACGGCGGCGATACGGATCACGCGCGGGTCATAGACCCTGGTGAGGTTCAGAACGCCGGTGTTCTCGCCGTAGGTGGTGTTGGCGGGGGCGCCGAAGAGCGCCGCGAGCGTAGTGGCCAGGCCGTCACCCAGCAGGGTGCGGTGGAAGCCGGGGTCCTCCATGAAGTTGCGGTCGCAGGTGGAGGAGATCGCGCAAATGTCGCCGATGTGCTCGACCATGGTGGCGAGGGACAGCGGGATGATCGTGATCATGGCGGTCACGAGCAGGCTGCCGTCCACGTTGCCGGAAGAGAGGAGCCCAAAGACCGTGTTCCTGAACTGGAAGGGCAGGCCGATCCAGGCGGCATCGCGCACGGGAGAGAAGTCCACATGGCCGGTGACAGCGGCGACCAGATAGGATGCGACGACGCCGAGCAGGATCGGGATGATCTTGACCATGCCCTTGCCCCAGATGTTGGTGCCGATGATGACCAGCACGGCGACCAGCGCGATGCCCCAGTTGCTCATGCAGCTGTCAATGGCGGAGGGGGCCAGGTGCAGGCCCACGCAGATGATGATCGGGCCGGTGACGATGGGCGGGAAGT
>Ga0079305_1003203_pt1 | contig 11628 bp, 9 predicted proteins | sample LMS_cellobiose_e_FD_79183 | JGI IMG/M metagenome (GOLD analysis project Ga0079305, IMG submission 79183) | Rumen-fistulated moose microbial communities from Alaska, USA - LMS_cellobiose_enrichment | ecosystem: Host-associated > Mammals > Digestive system > Stomach > Rumen fluid ... | reverse complement strand
TTCTTCGGCGCTTTCTCCGACTGCAAGGCCTCCTATTGCATACCCCGGAAGATCAAGAGCCGCGATCTGCTGCATATTTCGACGCCTAAGCTGCGGATATGTGCCTCCTTGATTTATCCCGAAGAGGATTTGATTCGGGTTTACGGGGTTGTTTTGCTTTAGAATATCCATTCTCTGTACACAGCGGTAAAGCCACCTGTATGTGCGTTCACATGATACATCGACATATTCAAAAGAAGACGGGTTTTCGACGCATTCGTCAAATGCCATTGCGATATCAGACCCGAGCGCCGACTGAATATCCATGCTTTCTTCCGGGCCCATAAAAATTTTTGCGCCGTCTATATGAGAGGAAAAGTATACGCCCTCCTCCGATATTTTTCTTAGAGGAGAGAGAGAAAAAACCTGAAATCCGCCGCTGTCAGTAAGGATAGGCCCATCCCAGTTCATAAATTTATGAAGCCCTCCGATTTTGCGTACGGTATCCTCGCCCGGCCTTAAATGCAGATGATATGTATTGCAAAGCGCCACCTGGCAGTTTACTTTATCGCGCAGATCAATCGCTGACACTGCTCCTTTGATCGCGGACTTTGTCGCGACGTTCATGAATACGGGCGTTTCTATCGCGCCATGAGCCGTCATGAATCTGCCGCGTCTCGCGTTTTTATCAGATGAATAAAGAGTAAACATCAAAAACTCCTTTTACTTAAAAAGTCATATAATGAACATGGCATCACCGAAGCTGAAGAAACGGTATTCTTCTTTCACGGCTTCCTCGTACGCCTTCATAATAAAATCACGGGATGCAAGTGCAGATACAAGCATCATAAGCGTGCTTTCCGGAAGATGAAAATTGGTTATCAGCGCATCTGTCGCTTTGAATTTGTATCCGGGGTATATAAAGATATCGGTCCAGCCGCTCCCCGGATGAACGATCCCGTTTTCATCAGCGACGGTTTCAAGCGTTCTGCATGACGTAGTCCCGACGGGAATGACCCTACCTCCACTTTTTCGCGCTTTGTTTATGACTTCAGCAGTCGTTTCAGATATGGAAAAATACTCAGAATGCATTATATGGTCTGTAATGTTTTCTTCCTTTACAGGTCTGAATGTTCCAAGACCGACATGTAAAGTCAGGTATTCAAGACTTATGCCGCGGTCTTTTAACTTTTTGAGAAGCTCGGGGGTAAAGTGAAGTCCGGCCGTCGGCGCCGCCGCGGACCCCAGATTTTTGGAATATACCGTTTGGTATCTTTCCGGATCTGAGAGTTTTTCTTTTATATAAGGCGGCAGCGGCATTGTGCCAAGTTTTTCTAATATTTCTAAAAATATGCCGTCATACTCGAATCGGATAAGGCGGTTTCCGTCTTTGACGATATCTTCGACCGTTCCTGTAAGCACGCCGTTTCCGAATGAGAGCTTTGTTCCTTTGCGCGTTTTGCGCCCAGGCCTTGTTAAACACTCCCATAGATCGTCTCCCCTGTCAACGAGTAAAACGACCTCTATCGGGCTTATACCCCCCTCTCTTTCCCCTATAAGGCGCGCGGGAATGACCCTGGTATCGTTCATAACGAGACAGTCTCCCGGGTTTATAAGTTCCGGAAGTTCATAAAAATGCCGATGTCCGATCTCCCCTGTCAGTCTATTACAAGTCAAAAGACGCGAAGCGTCGCGTCTTTCAAGCGGATGTTGTGCGATAAGGTGTTCCGGGAGATAATATGCAAAATCTGATCTTTTCATTATGTTCATTCCCTGTGTAAATTCAAGTTGTGTGTGCATATGATATTAATACGGCGTCATATTTAAGGAAGCGAAGAAATTGATACGTTGGTATAGTAAAACTTTATAATATCTACATATGAAAATCCGAGTTCTGCCATGCCTTTGGCGCCGTACTGGCTCATCCCGACGTTATGCCCGGACCCACGCCCGCTGAGGATATAACTGCCGCTGTTTGAAATATTTCCGAGAGTGCTGACCCCGTTTTTGGTTATAAAGTTTTTGCCGATTATTTCGTTGACGGATTTGACGACGCCGCCCGATCCGATCGCAAATGCCCCTCCCGTGCCGATCGGAGAGCCGTTTGCATAAAGCGAGACCCTCGGGTTTATAGAAAACCTCATGCTTTTAACGCGGATGCCTTCACTTGAATTATTCAAAATGGTCCTCGCACTTTCTTTTGAGAACGAAAGCTTTCCAGCGGAGGAATCGACAACGACAAGCCTGTACACGTTGCCGGCATTGGTAAACTTATCTATATAAATATCGGTGACGTTTGATACGGAATACCCCTTGGACTTCAAGATGCGCGTAACCTGCGGAAGCGTTATTTCGTAGCTCCAAACAAGCCCGGAAATATTGTCGATCTTTTCATATGGATCCGCCACGGCACGAAGATAAGGAATAGGGTTTGACCACACATTCTCTGCATCTTCGGTCGATCCGCCGTCGCACGAATGATAAAATGTCTGTGCGATGCTGCCGTTGTACGAAACATACTGGCCGCGCGTCTGATCCACCGCGGCATTCGAATTTGCTGTCGCGCTCGCCGTTCCGTAATACACCTGGCAGTCGGTCGTATTGCAAAGATCGAACCCGTACGATTTGTGCTTGCCGATATTAGTAAGCGCATAAGATCTCGCGCAGAGAGCCTGTGCCTTAAGCGCCTCTATCGGCCATGAGCCGCTCATCTCGTACGGAACGACGCCTTTTAAATAATCCTGCATCGAGACGACATTTATGACGGTTATGTCGTTCCCGTTCACACGATTATATTCGAACATACCGTAATATCTGTATCCTTTGAACCATGTTATCGCCTTCTGCCCCTGCCCCATAGGAGAAATTGCGAAAGTGGCGCCGCCCCTGTCATATTCAAATAAAATGGTGGAAGTGCCCGTGATCGTCACTGTATAGCACGTTTTACTATATCCTACGACGGACAGAGAAAGGCCGGTCGCAGACGATATCTGCGGTGCTGCAGCTGAAGCAGCATCCCCCGACGAATAAGCCCCTATCCTAACAGTACACGTTCCGTTTATATATGCGGGAAATGCGCTGTATCCGAGAGCCGTCAGCTGATCCGCGTATGCTTTTGCCTCGTTCATTGTGCTGAAAGTTATCGATGGCTGCAAATGGTAAGGATATATAACGCCTTTGTTTGTAACGGGCGCAGTATCCGTATAAGTACCGTCTCCGGCAATATATATGGTTTTATCTTTCATGACTGTGATCTTGATATCGGCTATTGAATATACCTCAGTAAACGTTCGGTCCGCATTAAGATAGCCAAGTGCATATCCGCTTCCGGTATAGTTTTGAAGATTTGCAGAAGGAAGCGCGTTGTTTCCGTAAAACAACCCTATTTTCAATATTTCGTCCGCAGACACGGCAAACACGTCCTGTGTCAAAACCGGAGATAACAGGACGAAAACGATCATCACGGAACATAAAAACGCAAAAAATCTTTTCAAAACGGAATCTTCCTTCCTTTGCGTATTGACAAAACGGCATATCGTGTTATAATCCAAATAACAAATCTTAATTGCGCCACAATAGAATATTGTCTCAGGATAGAGGCTGCGGGATTTATAAGTACTTACTTTGAGAACTCCGAAAGTTTGATGAAATGTCGGGAAAGGAAATGCCGCCGAAGGAAAAGCGTTTCGGAAACTTTTCTTGGACGGAAAAGAGAACATCTTTCCGGCTGTCATTTGCTGTACGGGCTGATGGAGAGCTATCTGTATGACAGGCATTGGTGTATAGATACACTTTTGTCTTATTATACATGAGTATCAGCCGGTTTTACAACCGGTTTTTTTATTGTAACGGTTTTATAACTGCCTGCTCTGCGGCTCTGTATTTTGTTATTCGTTAAGCGGCGCGTAAGTTAAGATTGGAATAATATAAAAATGAAGAGAGGTTTCTTTATGAAAAAATTCAGGGTTGGAGTCATCGGCGGAACAGGTATGGTAGGTCAGCGCCTTCTCTCTCTCCTCGTCGATCATCCGTGGTTTGAGGTAACTGCGATAGCGGCAAGCGCGAATTCAGCTGGGAAAAGATATGAAGACGCAATAAAAGGCCGCCAGCTGGTCAAATTCGATATACCGGATGCTATAAAAAACATCATCGTATCGGATGCCGAGGATGTAGCGGGCGTTTCAAGCAAGGTGGATTTTGTTTTTTGCGCCGTCAATATGAAGAAAGATGAGATAAAAAAGCTGGAAGAAGCTTACGCAAAGGCAGAATGCCCAGTGGTATCCAATAACAGCGCGCACCGAGGAACGCCCGATGTTCCGATGATAATACCCGAGATCAACGCTTCTCATGCTGATATTATTCCCTATCAAAGGAAGCGCTTAGGCACTCGCCGCGGATTTATCGCGGTCAAATCAAATTGCTCTATACAAAGCTATGTCCCGGCGATTTCGGCGCTTATGGATCTTAACCCCACCAAAATCGCAGTCTGCACGATGCAGGCGATATCCGGCGCCGGCAAAAATTTTGACACATGGCCGGAAATGCTGGATAATGTGATGCCTTATATCGCGGGTGAAGAAGAAAAATCTGAAATAGAGCCGATGAAAGTATGGGGAAAAATCGAAAACGGCATAATAGCCCCTGCTGTCACCCCCTCGATAACGGCGCAGTGCTTAAGGGTGCCGGTCACGGATGGACATATGGCTGCGGTGTTTGCTTCTTTTGATAAAAAAGCGTCAGTTGAGGAAATCATCGAAAAATGGAATAATTACAAAGGCGCAGAGATCGCACGCGATCTGCCGCATTCTCCAGATAAGTTCATAACATATTTCGATGATCCGTCAAGACCGCAAACACGCCTTGATAGAGACCTGTACAATGGAATGGGCATCTCTGTTGGCAGATTAAGGCCCGATACTCAGTATGATGTAAAGTTTGTGTGCTTGTCACATAATACTTTGCGCGGCGCGGCAGGCGGCGGCGTACTTATGGCTGAACTCCTTTGCAAAATGGGATATATGGATTGATATATAATTATTTTTAAGTGAGAACATCTTAATTGGAGGCGAGCATGATGAAAAAGCCAATATTCACAGGATCCAGCGTTGCGATAATAACGCCGTTTGATTCCCAGGGAAATATTGATTATGAAGAGTTCGGACGTTTTATAGAATTTCAATTGGAAAACAAAATCGATTCTATAACAGTTGGTGCGACCACAGGCGAGGGGTCTACCCTGTCCGATGAGGAACATCGCGAGATTATTCGTTATTGTGTCGAAAAAGTAAATCATCGCGTGCCGGTCATCGCCGGAACAGGATCAAATGATACAGGGTATGCCTTGGATCTATCCCTTTTTGCATGTGAAGTTGGCGCTGATGCTCTTTTGCTTGTAACTCCTTATTACAATAAAACGACGCAGGCGGGACTTATAAAGCACTATTCATATATAGCCGACCGAGTGTCAAAGCCGGTCCTCGCTTATAATGTCCCGTCACGTACTGGCATGCACTGTACTGCAGAGACTTATTTTGAGCTGTCAAAGCACCCAAATATAAACGGCGTAAAGGAAGCAAGCGGAGACTTTTCGATGATCGCAAAAACGCGGCATTTATGCGGAGACGATTTCTATATCTGGTCAGGCAACGACGATCAGATCGTCCCCCTGTTGTCCCTCGGCGGGCAAGGTGTGATCTCCGTGTTCGCTAATATTGCTCCGCGTGTGTCGCATGATATCGTTGACTTTTATGTAAACGGCAAAGTAAAAGAAAGCTCTGATCTGCAGATAAGGTATATAGATCTGATAGAAAATCTTTTCAAGGAAGTAAATCCCATACCGGTCAAAACGGCAGTTCGCCTTATCGGGTTCAACCCCGGAACATTCAGGATGCCGCTTTGCGAGATGGGCGAAAAGAACTTTATTGCGATGCAAAATGCGATGAAGGATGTAGGTCTTATTTAATTTGGCTTTAAAGGATGTGCATTACATGGTTAAAATTGGGCTCTCCGGCTGTAATGGGCGAATGGGTCGGGTTATATCCGGTATCTGTGCCGCACAGGACGATGTCAAGATCGTGGCCGGATTCGACATGGACACAGAGAAAAAGTCGGATTATCCGGTTTATAAAGATCCGTTTGAATTTTCCGGGAAAATAGATGTAATAATCGATTTTTCGAATCCCTCTGCCCTGTCCGGTATTTTAGCGTATTGCTTAAAATGCCGCGTGCCGGCAGTCCTCTGCACGACAGGATACAGCGAAGACCAGAAATGCGAGATAGAAAAGGCATCCGAAAAGATCCCAGTATTCAAATCCGGAAATATGTCGATCGGGATAAATCTTATAATAGATATACTTAAAAACGCGGCCAGGGTCCTCGGCGCGGATTATGACATAGAAATCATAGAAAAGCATCATAATCAAAAGCTTGACGCTCCGAGCGGAACAGCGCTTATGCTTGCGGATGCGGTCTCTTCCGCTCTGCCTTATGATGCCGAATACGTGTATGACAGGCACGATGTGCGGCAGAAACGCAGAAAAAACGAGATAGGCATACATGCTGTGCGCGGCGGGACGATAGTCGGAGAACACAGCGTCATATTTGCCGGCCGAGATGAAACGATAGAGATAAACCACCAAATAATATCTCGCGAGGTTTTTGCGGCGGGCGCTGTAAATGCGGCAAGATTTTTAAGCACAAGACAGCACCCCGGCATGTACGATATGTCCGACTACGTCCGCTCAAAGCAGCAATAAAGACGGACGACAAAAAACAAAAGACCGGCAGATATAATATATGCTGCCGGTCTTTATTATTTTAGAATGAACAGGTCAAAAGCCGTCTAAATAAGACGGCTTTGTTTTTTATCCGATAATAACTTTATGATAAGTTTTCTTCCCTTTTTTGATCATCAGCTGACCATCCTGGAAATCGGCGGCGGAAACGACAGATGATATGGAATCCACCCTCTTATCGTTTATCGATACCCCACCCTGCTCGATAAGGCGTCTCCCCTCGCCTTTTGAGGGAATGAGCCCGCATTTGAGAAGAAGATCTATAACGGAAAGGCCTGAGCCTATATCTTCAGAGCTTAACGTCGTCGTCGGCATATCATCGCCTGCGGCACCTGAGACGAATATTGCACGCGCCGCACTTTGCACTTTGTTTGCCTCATCCTCGCCGTGCACTATTTTTGTGACTTCAAATGCCAGCCTCTCTTTTGCTTTGTTCAGCTCGCTTCCGGACCATTTTTCCATATCGTGTATCTCATCAAGCGGCACGAAAGTCAAAAGCTTGAGACATTTTATTACATCCGAGTCCTGTACGTTTCTCCAGTATTGATAGAATTCGTAAGGCGAGGTCTTGTCCGGATCAAGCCATACGGCGCCTTTCTCGGTCTTGCCCATTTTTTTGCCTTCAGACGTCGTAAGAAGTGTAAATGTCATACCGTACGCTTCTTTCCCGTCTGCCCTTCGTATAAGGTCTGCGCCGTTTATTATATTGGACCACTGGTCGTCTCCTCCGAGCTGCATTATGCACCCGTATGTCCTGTTAAGGTGCAGAAAATCATAACTCTGCATCAGCATATAATTGAACTCGAGGAAGGAAAGCCCTCTCTCAAGGCGCGATTTAAAGCATTCCGCGGTCAGCATGCGATTGACGGAAAAATGGATGCCCACATCGCGCAGAAAATCGATGTAGTTCAGCTTTAAAAGCCAGTCTCCGTTATTTACCATCATGGCTTTGCCTTCGGAAAAGTCTACAAGTTTCTGCATCTGCTTTTTGAAGCACTGCGCATTTTGCATTATGTCTTCCTGAGTAAGCATCTTTCGCATATCCGTTTTTCCGGTCGGGTCGCCGACCATGGTCGTGCCGCCGCCCAAAACAGCTATCGGGAAATGCCCTGCCTTCTGCAAACGGGACATTATTATAAGCTGAAGCATATGTCCGACGTGCAAACTGTCTGCAGTCGGATCGAACCCTATGTAAAACGTAATACGATCATTGTCTATAAGATCTTGAATTTTTTCCTCATTTGTCATCTGCGCGATCAATCCTCGCGCTTTCAATTCCTCAAATAATGTCATATCAGAGAATCTCCTTTCGTGATCCTTTTATAATCATCAGCACTTTGGATCATTTCCGTCGCGCTTTTGACGGTAAGATCCGTTATATTTTTCCCGCCTGTCATGCGCGCTATCTCATAGGGTCTGTCTTGTTCATTCAAAAGCGTGACAGAGGTAAAAGTTTTTTCGTTCTTTTCCGATTTGGATATAAGGAAATGTGAATCGCCCATCGCCGCGATCTGCGGAAGGTGCGTGATACATATCACCTGTTTGCCGATAGATACCGAGAAGATCTTTTCAGCGACCTTTTGCGCTGCACGGCCGCTTATACCGGCGTCGATCTCGTCAAAAATAAGGCTTTCCACGTCGTCTATCTGCGAAAATATGTTTTTTATCGCGAGCATTATCCTTGACAATTCTCCCCCCGATGCGATCTTTTCAAGCGCCTTTGGCGCTTCGCCAGCATTCGCCGATATCAGGAATATCACTTCGTCACAGCCGTCTGCTCTGAGGGCACACTCTTTAAATGAAACACAGAATTTTGCGCCAGGCATATTGAGGTCCGCAAGCTCTCCGGATATCTTTTTCTCAAGCTCTTCGCCCTTTTTCCGCCGTATCGCGGACAAGTGCCCTGCGGCGGTTTTCGCATTTTCCATTGCGGTCTCAAGCTTCTTTGAAAGCTCATCTAGTATTTCATCAGACATCTCTATTTCCGAAAGCTCATCGGATATACCGCCAAGATATTTAAGTATATCGGATATCGAAGACCCGTATTTTCGTTTAAGTTTCGAAATAACGTCAAGCCGCGATTCAATATCATTAAGCTCTCCTGGAGAAAAATCAAATCTTCCTCGGAATTCTGTCAACTCGAACGCAAAGTCCGACAGCATATACCGCGCCTGTTCGGCCTTTTCATAAAGGGCCGTAAGTTCGGATGTCACTCCGGAAGCCGATGAAAGGGCCTTCCCCGCCTGAGTGAGAAGATCCACCGCTCCCGACGAGTTTTCATCTCCGTTCAGAAGGAAGTTTGCCGTTTCTATCGCGTCCATTATACGGCCTGCGTTTTGAAGAAGCGCACGCCTTTCCAAAAGTTCCTCTTCCTCGCCGTCGATAAGGGCCGCTGATGTTATCTCATCTATCTCATAACGCAAGGTTTCTATTCTTCGCATTTTTGCGCTGTCATCTATTTTAAGTTCGGCTATCTTCTTTTCGATATTTCGAAGAAGCGCGTATTTTTCTTTATAGTCGCTTAACGCGTCTTCACACTGCGCGTATTTGTCAAGATAACGTATATGGTTTTTTTCATCGAGAAGCGTCTGTCCGTCGTGTTGCCCGTGTATATTAACAAGTTCGCATCCTATCGCCTTTAGGACCGATACCGTCGCGGGACGCATATTAACTTTACATATGTTTTTCCCGTCCGCAAAAATTTCACGCTGGAGAATGATGGTATCGTCGTCATCTATTTCATAACCCATATCGGACACAGTCTTTAAAACATCTTGCGATATATCTGAAAAAACGGCGCTTATAAACGCGCTTGAGCAGCCGCTTCTTATAAGATCCCTGCCGGCTCTTCCTCCAAGAACGGCTGATATCGCGCCTATTACGATAGATTTTCCCGCTCCGGTCTCACCGGAAAACACGTTGAATCCTCGGGTAAGGGATATGTCTATTTTTTCTATTATAGCGATGTTTTCTATATGAAGAAGCGATAACATACGTCCCCTCCTCCCGATCTTTAATAAAAGATTATCTTATAAGCGATCGTGTATCAATGCAGAATTCAGAGGCTTTTTCGTCGCTTCTCATAACGGCGAACACCGTATCGTCTCCTGCAAGGGTGCCGACTATATCATCAAGTTTCATCGCATCGAGAGCCGACGCCGCCGCTGATCCGAGCCCCGGCAGAGTTTTTATCACGACTAAGTTTTTAGCGCAGTCTATCGTTCTGACACATTCTTTGAATATGCGCTGAAGGCGCATTTGAAAATTGTTCTGACTGTCGTTCTGCGATACAGAATATTTATACTTTCCGCCGGCCATGACCTTTATCAGCTTAAGCTCTTTAATATCCCGGGATATGGTCGCCTGCGTCGCTTTTACATTTAATTCCGTAAGGCGTTTTGAAAGTTCTTCCTGGGTCTCTATGTCGTTTTTTTCGATAAGTTCAAGAATTTTTTCCTGGCGATCGATTTTGCTCATTTAGACACTTCCCCCGTTTGATAATTTCCGGCTGATTATTTCATAAAAACCGGTGTCTTTAATGCGTATAAGTCTTGTATAAAGCTGAGATTTTTGGACCTTTATTATATCCCCCTCGATAAGGCGAAGGGCGCTTCCGCCGTCGACCGACAGATATGCCGCCTTTTCCGTTATCGAAAGAGGTTCAATGCCGACAACACGGCACGAGGACAGGACAAAAGGCTTTGCGTTCAAAGCATGCGCACATATAGGCGTTATTATTATATTTTCGGACGTCGGCTCGACGATCGGTCCGCCGGCCGCGAAAGAATAAGCGGTAGAGCCTGTCGGCGTGCTTATTATGACTCCGTCGCCGCTATATTTGATAAGCGGGCACGAATCAGAACTGAGCGCTATCTCTATCATCTTGATTATCTCGCCTTTTGTTATCGCCGCATCGTTTAGCGCCGCTTTATTGAATATGACCTTGTCGTCTCTAAACACTTTCACATCGAGCATCATTCTCTTATCTATGCGAAAGTTTCCTCTTATGATATCGTCGAGAAATTGAAGTTCGTCCGCCTCTAACTCCGTCATAAATCCGATCCGTCCGAGATTTATGCCAAGTATCGGAAGGTCGTTCTCAGCCGCGTCCTGAGCGACATGCAGGATGCTGCCGTCTCCGCCGAGAACAAGCAGCATATCTGACGATTCAAGACATTTTTCCATCGCAGATGTTTTTACCGGCATCCCTTCCGGAAGAACCGGTCTGCACTCATCCGGGATAAGAACGTTTATCCCGTGAAATTTCTCCAAATATTTTAAAACGCATGTCGCCGCGTCTTTTATATTGCGTTTTGTCGGATTTGGATAGAATAAGATGTTGTTCATATGTGCCTTCTCTCTTCATTAAAGCGTCTCATGCGACTGACGCACTATTTCTTCAATATCCTGCGGGGCGCCTTCCCCGCAGACTGACAGATACCCCAGGTATTCTATGTTTCCTTCAGGGCCTTTGATAGGAGAAAAGGTTATCCCCTTTACAGACATTGAAAGATCCTGAGCGGTCTTTAAAAACTTTTCCAAAACTTCTATATGAACGGCACTGTCGCGAACGACGCCCTTTTTCCCGACTTTTTCCCTGCCGGCTTCAAATTGCGGCTTTATAAGACATATGATCTCGCCTTTTGCCGACATAAAATTCTTGACGACAGGCAAAACCAAAGACAGTGAAATGAAAGACACATCGATGACGGCGAGATCTATCTCATCAGGTATCTGCTCTTTTGTGACGTATCGGATATTTGTCCTCTCCATAACCACTACGGACGGGTTTTGCCGTATTTCCCATGCAAGCTGACCATATCCGACGTCGATCGCGTATATTTTCTTCACTCCG
>Ga0079305_1003200_pt1 | contig 11639 bp, 8 predicted proteins | sample LMS_cellobiose_e_FD_79183 | JGI IMG/M metagenome (GOLD analysis project Ga0079305, IMG submission 79183) | Rumen-fistulated moose microbial communities from Alaska, USA - LMS_cellobiose_enrichment | ecosystem: Host-associated > Mammals > Digestive system > Stomach > Rumen fluid ... | reverse complement strand
GCTCACGCCGGAAAAGCCGGTCGCATTCGCCCGTTCCGGCAACACTTTCACCTTTACCGCCGCGTCGGGAGACGACCGGATCGTGTACACCTATACGCCCAAAACCGGCACGCTGAGCGATATTCAAACGTCGTTCAACGGCGGCGCGGCGTTTCAGCCGCTCCGCGGCGGCGGCTTCCGTTTTGCGGACGCTTCCGGCGCGGCCATTCCGGAAACGGAACTGCGGGCGGAACTGCTCCAAACCGACGTGCGCGGCGCGGCCGTCACCACCAGCTGGCAGTGGTTCCGGGGCGGTCAGCCGCTGGCGCGGACGCGGATCACGGTAAGCGCCAGACGCAAAACGCTTTCCGTGGCGCTCTCCGGCGGGGACGGCATGGTTGCGGAGGTCCGCACCGGCGCGGTCGCCGGAGTTGCCGATCCGATTCTGACCAATATTCCCTTCTGGGTGATCCGCTCCAAGGGCGTGAACGACCCCGCCGTGCTGTACAGCAAAAAGATGCTGCTTTCGGCGTTCTGCGACATCTACCGCAGTCAGGCGTCGCGGCTGGTCGGCGGCTCGAAGATCCTTGCCGACGGCTCCTGTCAGGTCAACGGCGGCTCGGCCTACGACGTCAAAACCGACGGCAAGCGCAATGAGGTCGGCGAAGTCATTCACCTGACTTTGAGCAGCCGCCTCGCCGAAGTCCTGCCGCACATCGCCAACCCGGTCAACCCCGCCAACGCGGTCACGCGCAACGGCATCTGGGTCACGCGGATGTGGTACGACGTCATGCCCATGCCGAACTATTTTCCGCGCGCCTACGGCATGTGGGAACTTTTCCACCGCTATGGGATGCGCAACCTGATGATCCGCGACCACCAAAGCCTCTTCCGGCAGTATTCGCCGAAGCGCCGCGGCGGCTTTGACGGCTTGAACAGCGCCATTCTCCCCGATATCGGCGGCGACAAGATGGCGGCGGAATATTTTGCCCGCGTCACCGACAAACTCGGCTACCGCATGGGGATTTATGAAAACGACACGCTGGTTTCCCCGACGCAGGCGGACATGTTCGATCTCGACAAGATCACGCTGGACGGTCAAGGCAATCCGCGTTACGGTTCGGGCAGCGCCAAGATGTATAAATACGCCTATATGGTGCCCGCCCGGCGCAAACTCAACGCCGTCCTGAAAAGCAAATTCAAACTGCTCTGCACCTATCCGGACCAATACACCTGCCGCGCCCCGTGGGCCTTTACCGATCTGGACGCGCGGGCGCCGGAAGCGGGGCGCTTCGCCCCGGTGCTGAGAGTGCTGGCCAAATGTCTGATCCTGGAGCGGGAAGCCTTCGAGATCCCGCTTTCCGAAGGGATCATGCAGTGGCCGCTGGCGGGCTTCTGCGACAGTTACGCGCAGTCCGGTTCGCCGGACGACCCGATCTTCCCGGAATTTCAGCTCCGCAAGATCCATCCTCTGTGCAACGACACCGGGAGCCATCTCCAGATTTCGTTCGCCAGCAAGCCGGAACTCGTGGACCGCGCGCTTGCCACGCAGTTCGCCAACGGCACCATCGGCCACCTTTACGGCACGGTGGGCGGCAAACCGCACACCAAAGCCAAGGCGGAAACGCTCAAAAGCTACTACATCCCCAAGCAGACGCAGAAGTATTACGCCGGGGTGGCGATCGAGACGATCCTTTATCATCATCAGGGCCGGATGCTGACCGCCGAAGAGGCCATCGCCGCCCGCTGCGTCGGCGGCAATCAGGTCTATCTCAAATACGTCAACGGCTTCGAAGTGTGGGTCAATCTCAACGCCAAAGAGCCGTGGCAAATCACGGCGGGCGGCGTCGGATATACGCTTCCTCCCTGCGGCTATGCGGCGAAACTCGACGGCAAGGTGCTGACTTACTCCGTCCTGCGTGACGGACACCGCGCGGATTTCTCGCAGGGCGACGAATACATTTACGCCAATGGCAACGGCGTAAAGACCGACTTCGGCGTCGCGGAATGCGCGCAGGCCTATGCGCTGCTCCATGAAAACGACGCCGTGGAGATCATTCCGGCGCCTTTCGTCAAGCCGGAGACCGTCGTGATCCGGCTTGACAAACTGCCGTGGAAGGCAGGCGGAAAATTGCTTGCCCTCGACAAAGCGGGCAAGATCATCAGGGAAACTCCGCTCGCCGTCTCCGGCGGCAGACTCGCCCTCGATATTACAGCCGATGTTTTTTCCTATAAGATCGTCCGATAAACTCCAACCAAAAGGAAGATTCTCATGAAAAACAGCCGTAAACCGTTCACTCTCATCGAGCTTCTCGTCGTGATCGCGATCATCGCGATCCTCGCCGCCATGCTTCTTCCCGCGCTTTCCGCCGCCCGCGAACGCGCCCGCGCCGCCAACTGCGTGAACAAACTCAAGCAGATCGGCACCGGGACGATGATGTATGTACAGGATTTTCAGGAATATTATCCCAAAGCCTTCATGTATTCCGGGGTCGGCTGGCCGCAGGGATATATCAATCTGGGTTATGTGCAGTCGCTGGAAGATTTCGTCTGCCCGTCATTTTCCGGCATCAAGCCGTCCGACAAACAGTCCAACGGCTATGAATACGGCTACAGCTATTCGCACTACGGGATCAACTACAACAGCATCGGTTCTTCGCAGCGGGAGAGCAAAGGCGACATTCCCGCCCAGCTGAGCCAGATCGCGATCCCGAGCGACACCATTTACTCCGCCGACACGGTGGTGGACAATTCGCTCGGCACCGCGACGGAAAAAAGCAGTTATCTGCTGTATGACGCATATGGAGACAAAACGGGGTCGCCGCACCCGCGCCACGGGAAGTCGTGCAACATCGTCTGGTGCGACGGGCACGTTTCCAGCATTCAGGGCAACGATCCGAAGGCCATGTATACCGTGCTCGGCTCGTATCGCAACGTCAACGATTCCAACGCGTCGAAATGGGATCGCTATTGACGGGGAATGTTTCACAAAAATCAGGAATAACGACTGAAAAATGCAATCTTCCGAATTTCTTCCCGTCACCGGAACGTTCCTTGACGGCATCGCCTGCGACATCCCCGCCAACAACTGGACGCGCCAAATCTGGCGCGCCGCCCTCGCCGAACAGAAAGCCATGGGCATCGACACCCTGATCGTGATCCGCGTCGGCTGGCGCAGCTCCGCCATGTACGACTCCAAGGTCATGCAAACCGCGCTCTGCGATCCCGACGATCTGCTGGAATTCATCCTGAGCGAAGCCGACTCCCTCGGCATGAAGGTCTTCATCGGACTCTTCGACTCCGGCAAATACTGGATCGTCAACGACTGGCAGGGCGAAGTCGATCTCAATTGCCGCCTCATCGACGAACTCGAAACGCGTTATCTCAAACATCCGTCGTGGTTCGGCTGGTACATCTCCCACGAAGGCGACATCAAATTTCATCAGGAAAAAGTCTGGAAACCCCTCGCCCGGAAAATGCGCCGCGACACCCCCGACAAGAAGATCCTGATCTCGCCCCGCTACGCCGGACGCAAATACGAGCCGCAGTTCGCCGTCACCCCGGAACTCCACGCCCGCCATTTCGAGTACCTCTACGGCGAAATGGACGGCCTGCTCGACTGCGCCGCCTTCATGGACGGCCATGTCGATTTCGCCGAACTCGACGACTTCATGGCCGCCACGCGCGAGGTCAGCGACCGTTTCGGCGTCGCTTTCTGGAGCAATCTCGAAACCTTCGACCGCGATATGCCATGGAAATTCCCGCCCATCGAGTGGCAAAAAATGCGTCTCAAACTCGAAATCGCCCAAAAATACGCCCGGAAAATCGTAACTTTCGAAGCCCCCCACTTCCTGAGCAGCTACTCCTGCTTCCCTGCCGCCGTCCGGCTGCGCGAGTGCTACCTCGAATACCTCGCCGCACACCGGTAAACCCGTTTGGAGCGAGCCGGAGGCGCCTTCCCCCGAACCCCCATCCACCCTCCTCAAACCTTTTGAGTACGGTGTTTTGATTTTTGGCACGATGTGCCAAAAATCAAAACCCGGGGAAAGAGGAGGAAGGACGGCGGTGCAAGGCGACAGGCGGTCGGGAAACTGACTGCCGCGGCGGAACAGACCGGAAGCGGCCTTGGCGCCGTCCCGATGCGGAAGCGGTCAAATGCGGGAAAATACTCAGGCAAACGCTTGCTTTTTGACCATTTTCCGGTTATATTTTCCGTAAAAAATTCACGGAAGGTTTGTAATTCATGAAAAAACTGTTTGCCATCACTTTTGCGCTGTTCTGCGTTTGCGCGGCGTGGTGCGCCCAGCCCAAGTACATCTTTCTTTTCATCGGCGACGGCATGTCCACGCCGCAGCGCATGATCGCCGACGAATTTTCGCGCCATGCCGGACACGGCCGGCTCATCCTGAATACTTTGCCGTATCACGCGACCACGCGTACCTGTTCGTCGAGTTCTCTGGTGACCGACTCGGCGGCGGCGGCGACCGCGATCGCCTGCGGCGAAAAGACCAACAACGGCCGCATCGGCGTGGATGCCGAAGGTGTCCGCAGACTTGAATCGGTGGCCGAAGCCGCCAAAAAGAAGGGCAGAAAAGTCGGGATCGTCACCACCGTCACCATCAATCACGCGACGCCGGCGGGATTTTACGGCCATCGCAAGAGCCGTTCGGAAGGCTATGCTTTGGGTCTGGATATGATCGCTTCCGGTTTCGATTATTTCGCGGGCGGCGGCGTTTTCGGCTCCAACGACGGGAAAGCGCCGGAATACAAGGGCAAAAGCATCTACGCTCTGGCCGAAGAGGCCGGCTACACCCTCACGGTCGGCCGGGACGCCCTGATGAAACTCAAGCCCGGGCGCAAGGTTTATGCACGATCGGAAAATAACGACGCGGTCATGCCCTACACCATTGATGCCGACCCCGCCTTGCCGACGCTGGCGGATTTCACCGCCAAGGGCATTGAACTTCTGGACAATCCCAACGGTTTTTTCATGATGATCGAAGGCGGCAAGATCGACTACGCCGGACACGCCAACGACGCGGCGACCAATCTCCGGGAAGTGCTGGGGCTGGACAAGGCGGTGCAGGTCGCGCTCGCCTTTGCCGCCAAACATCCCGCCGAAACGCTGGTCATCGTGACCGGCGACCACGAAACCGGCGGCATGACGATGGGTTTTGCGGCGACGGGCTATGCGCTCTATATGGATCGGCTGGCCAATCAGAAGTGTTCCGTGGACGTTTTCGGCAAAAAAGTCCGGGCGGTTCTGACGGCCAAACCCGACCTCGCGTTTGACGCGGTCAAGCCGATGCTGACCGAATCTTTCGGCTTTCTGTTCACCGGCAAAGACCCCATGACGCTTACCGCCGGCGAGCTGAAAGAGCTGGAACAGGCGTTTCAGGCCGACGCCAAGGCTCTGACGGGCCAATCGTCCAAGTGGAATTCCAAACTGGCATTGACCGCCAAAAAAATCATGAGCGCCAAGTCCGGAGTCGGTTGGACCCCCATGACGCTTACCGCCGGTGAGCTGAAAGAGCTGGAACAGGCGTTTCAGGCCGACGCCAGGGCTCTGACGGGCCAATCGTCCAAGTGGAATTCCAAACTGGCGTTGACCGCCAAAAAAATCATGAGCGCCAAGTCCGGAGTCGGTTGGACTTCGGGCGCCCACACCGCACTGCCGGTGCTGACCACCAGTCAGGGCGTCGGAGCGGAAAATTTCACCGGGTTCCTCGACAATACCGATCTGGCCAAAAAACTCAAGGATCTGTTGTAAACTTCATGAAATCGGGAGCCTCCAAAGCGGATCTGATTTTTCTCGCAGTCACGCTGGTTTGCTGCGGAGCGCTCCTGCTGATGCCCGGCCCGCGCCCGCTGGCGCGGCAGAGCGGCACGCCGGTGCGGGCGCGGGTGCTTGCCACGGACGATTCCCTGCTCGAAACGCACGGATTGCTCCGCTTCGGTTCGCAGCGGCTGGAAGTCCGGATTCTGGAGGGCGAGCACCGGGGCGAAATCTTCCGGGCCGGCAATGAACTGCGGGCTCAGATGGAGTTGGACAAACTCTTTGCGCCGGGAGATACCGCGATCGTCATCGTGCATGAATCGGATCGCCCCGGCGAAGCGGTGCTGACGGCGCAGGATCACGACCGTTCCTTTTGGGGAATTCTGCTGGCGGGGAGCTTCTGCGTCCTCTTGTGCGTGTTCGGTTCGTGGACGGGGGCCAAGGCGCTCTTCAGTTTTGTCTTCAGTTGTCTCGTGATCTGGAAAGCGGTGATCCCGCTGGTATTGGCGGGACTGCCCGCCGGCTGGACTATTTTCGGGGCGGTCGCACTGCTGACGGCGGTGATCGTCTATCTGGTCGCCGGTGTGACCCGCAAAGGGCTTGCGGCCTTCGCCGGAGCCTCCTCCGGGGTGCTGGCCGGACTGGTGCTGGCGCATCTTTTCGGGCGGTTCATGAAAATCAACGGCGCGACCATGCCTTACGCTCAAACATTGCTTTACTCCGGGTACGAAAATCTGAATTTGCAGGATCTCTACATCGGGGCGATGATGCTGGCCTGCTCGGGCGCGGTGATGGATCTCGCCATGGACATCGCTTCCGCGGTCGAGGAGGTCGCGCGCCACAACCGGCAGCTCCCGATGCGCGAATTGGTGAAGTCCGGTCTGCGCGTCGGGCGGAGCGTGGTCGGGACGATGACAACGACACTGCTTCTGGCCTATTCCGGAGGGTATATTACGCTCCTTATGGTGTTTGCCGCGCAGGGCACGTCGCCCTGGATTTTCCTGAACAATCCCCTCGTCGCGGCGGAAACGGTCAAAACCCTGATCGGCAGCTTCTCGCTGGTGCTGGTTGCCCCCTTTACCGCATGGTTCGCAGGCTTCCTCTTCCGCCCCCGCTGAGGCGCTGACGGCTGCGCCGAACCGGTTTCGCATACCCCCTTCCCGCAAAGACGCCGCCGGCACACTTAAAGGGGGGCGGCTATGCACGACCGTGGCGGCGGCGTTCCAGCTCGGTGAGATAAATTTTGCGGAGACGGATGTTCTTGGGCGTAACTTCCACGAGTTCGTCGTCTTCGATGTATTCCAAAGCCTGTTCGAGGCTCATTTCGCGCGCGGGGGCGATCTTCAGGTTGCGGTCGGAGCCGGAAGCGCGCAGATTGGTGAGTTGCTTGGCCTTCTGGACGTTGACCACCAGATCGTTTTCCTTGCAGTGTTCCCCGACGATCATGCCTTCGTAGGTGTCCACGCCGGGTTCGATGAAAAAGAAGCCGCGCAGCTGCAGGGCGTCGATCGCAAACGCCTGCGCCTTGCCCTGCCCCATGCTGACCATCACGCCCGCGCCGCGCCGGGGGATTTCGCCCTTGAACGGCGTATATTCGATGAAACGGTGCGACACGATCGCCTCGCCGCCGGAGACGGTCAGCGCCTTGCTGCGGAATCCGATCAAACCGCGGGTCGGGATCTTGAATTCGAGTTTCTGGCGGTTGCCGCGCATTTCCATGTGCACGAGTTCGCCGCGCCGCAGCCCCGCAAGTTCGATGATCCTGCCGGAGGCTTCGTCGGGTACGTCCACGGTCAGCTCTTCCACCGGTTCGCACTGGACGCCGTCGATCTCTTTGATGATGACCTGCGGTTTGCCGACCGCCAGCTCGTATCCTTCGCGGCGCATGGTTTCGATCAGGATCGCCAGATGCAGCACGCCGCGCCCGGAGACGGTGAAGGTATCGCTGCCGTTGTCGGCGACGTGCAGCGCCACATCGCGTTCGCATTCGCGGAAGAGCCGATCCCGGAGGTGGCGGCTGGAGACATATTTGCCCTCGCGGCCGAAAAACGGCGAATCATTGATCTTGAACAGCATGGAGATGGTCGGCTCGTCGATGGCAATGGGCGGCATGGCCTCGGGGTGTTCGCTGTCGGTGATGGTGTCGGAAATGTCGATGTCCCCGATGCCGACCACCGCGCAGAGGTCGCCGCACTCCACCTTGTCCACCTCGGTGCGCCCGATGCCGTCGAAAACCAGAAGCTGTTTGATCTGGGCCGGACGGGAGGTGCCGTCGCGTTTGATCAGGGTCAGCGGCTGAGTGGGATCAAGCGTGCCGCGATAGACGCGGCCGATGCCGATGCGCCCCACAAATTCCGAATAGTCGAGCGTGGCCACCTGCAGCTGCACCGGGCCTTCGCGGTGCGGGGCTTCGGGGATGTATTCGAGAATGGCGTCCATCAAGGGCAGGATGGATTCGCGCGGATCGTCGAGATCGCGCACCGCCCAGCCGTCGCGGCCGCTCGCGTAAATCACCGGAAAATCGAGTTGTTCTTCGCTCGCGCCGAGTTCACAGAAGAGATCGAACACCTTGTCGTGCACCACGTTGGGTCTCGCATCCGGCTTGTCGATCTTGTTGATGACGACCACGGGGCGGAGGTTGAGCGCCAGCGCCTTGTCGAGCACGAAACGGGTTTGCGGCATCGGGCCTTCGGCGGCATCGACGAGCAGCAGGACGCCGTCGGCGAGTTTCAGGACGCGCTCGACCTGCCCGCCGAAATCGCTGTGTCCGGGGGTGTCGATGATGTTGATCTTGACGTTTTTGTAGTTGACCGCGATGTTTTTGGAGAGAATGGTGATCCCGCGTTCGCGTTCGAGGTCATTGCTGTCGAGAAAACAGGTATCGACCTCCTGATTTTCCCGGAACACCTTGGCCTGTTTCAGGATCTGATCGACCAGAGTGGTTTTGCCGTGGTCAACATGGGCGATGATGGCGACATTGCGAAGCGCTTGCATAACATTCCATTCGTATCTAAAGATTGATTTATTCCATAAAACAGATAATTTACCACAGGAAAACGCTTTTTTCAAACGGCGGAATTTGAATATATGCAAAAAAGCGCTATGTTATTGGCTTGACAAGGCCCGTTTTCCTCCCCTGTGCGGAGCGGGCCGGAGAAAGGATCGGAAAGTGGACAGTTACACCATGTGGAAAAATGCCGCGCGCGACATCATCGCCGCCGCGGGGGAAAACCCGGAGCGCGAAGGTCTGCGCGGCACCCCGGATCGGGTGGCGCGCAGTTACCAGTATCTCCTGCGCGGGTACGGTCAGAACCTGAAAGATGTGGTCAACGGCGCGATTTTCGCGGCGGAATCGGACGATATGGTGATCGTGCGGGACATTGAATTTTTCAGCCTCTGCGAACACCACATGCTGCCGTTTTTCGGGCGCTGTCACGTCGGCTACATCCCCAATGACAAAATTCTCGGGGTCAGCAAGATCGCCCGGATCGTCGATATGTTTTCGCGGCGGCTCCAGATTCAGGAACGGCTGGTCAAGGAGATTTCGCACGCGATCATGGAGACGGTCGATGCGCAGGGTGTGGGCGTGGTCATGGAAGCGCGCCACCTCTGCATGCAGATGCGGGGCGTGGAAAAACAGAATTCGGTGATGACCTCAAGTTCGATGCTGGGGAGTTTCCGGCGCGACGGGGCTTCCCGGGCGGAATTTCTGCGCCTCATCCGGGGCGACCGCGCCTGAAAAAATCCCGTCCGCAGGTGAAAAAAGCGCAAAATATCGAAAAATGTGGAAAATCTTGCAATCGGGACTTGCATTTTCCCGGGGGATATATTACAGTCCCTTTGCAGAATTGCGAACCGGACGGAGGGCGCTTCGCCCGGTTCGGCACAGAGCTTGAGGTACCGGATCGGCGAACGCGCCGGCTTGAGACTCCGGACGGCACAGGAAAGGGTACTCTATGAAGTATTACACGGAAGATCATGAATGGGTGGAAGTGCGCGGAGACGAAGCGACCGTCGGCATCTCCGGTTACGCGGTGGAGGAGATGGGGGAAGTCACCTACATCGAACTGCCGCTGGAGGACGACGATGTGATCGTCGGCGATACGCTGGGACTGATGGAGTCGGTCGATGTCACCATGCACCTTTATTCTCCACTCTCCGGGACGATCGCCGCGGTCAATGACGAACTGGAAGACGATCCCTCGGTCATCAATGATTCTCCGGAGGAAGACGGCTGGATCTGCAAGCTGGTCAATATCGACAGTTCCGAGCTGGACGACATGATGAATGAAACCGATTACCGGAAATATCTGCGTTCTTTGAAACGGTAGGGTTCGGCCATGGAATTTTACGATGTTCTGCACGCCCGGCGCAGTATCCGCGCTTTCGCTCCCGACCGGGAAATTCCGGAAGAATCGCTGCGGAGGATCATGCGCGCCGTTCAGTGCGCGCCGTCGGCGTGCAACCGCCAGCCGTGGCGCTTTGTGATCGTATTCGACCGGGCGCTGCGGGAGGCGATCGGCCGCTGTTATCCCAAGCCGTGGCTTCCGGAAGCGCCCGCGATCGTAGTCGCGATCGGCAACCGGGAAACGTGCTGGCATCGGCCGGAAGGCACTCCCGCGGTCGAGATCGACCTCGGGATCGCCATGGAGCATCTGGTGCTGGCGGCTGCCGCCGAAGGCTTGGGAACGTGCTGGATCTGCGCGTTTGCCAAGAACGAACTCAACCGGGTCATGCAGGTCGCCGCGCCGGAAAGCGTCGAAGCGATTTCGCCCCTCGGCTTCGCGGCGGCTCCGCCCCGGGAACAGACCTACAAGGATCTTGCCGCGATATTTCAGGTGGTGCGATGAAACTTCCCCCGAGCGGCGGCGTCTCCGGCGACAGCTGGAGTTTTCAGCCCGGCGACGGGCAAAGCGCGTTGTGGAGTTTGCGCGACACGCGGCGCGGCGGGGAGTTCTGCCGTTTCGGCGGCTGTACGCTGAATCACCTCTCCGAAACGGACGCGCTCTGTACGCGCCTCCGCCGCCACGGCCGCGACGACCGGAGCGCCGCGGAGGTGGAAACCATTTCCAGTTATCCCTTTGGAGGAGAAGCGCAGATCCTGCGGCAATTCACGCTTCATGACGGTTTTGCGGAAGTCCGCGTCGATGTCCGGCCCGGCCGCGGCGAAGCGGTGCGCAATTTTGCCCTCGACGAACTCGCCTTCGGCGGCGCATGGAGTTCCGTCCGGCTCATCGCCGACTGGCCCGCCCCCGGCGAAGCACCGCAAAATCTGACCGAACTTGACCTTTCCCGCCCCGGAACGCTTTGGGAAGGCGCGGCCATGCCGTTGGCGATCCAACTTGCCGCGCCGGACGGCTTCATGCTCGAAATCGGTTCCGGCGACGACCTGTGGCGGCTCCCGGAAGCGTCCGCCGAATGCCCCCGGAGCGTCCGGATCGCGCGCGGCGAGGACGGCTCTCTGACGCTGACCCGGCAACTTCTGAATTACTCGGACGAAGCGGCTGTCGAACGGCGGCCGTGGCGTTTTTGCTATTACCTCGCCTGGTCGGACGGGCGGCGGCGCGAACCGCTGGGAAACTTCCGGAAAATCGCCCTCGCCGAATGGGACATTCCCGCCGAAGGGCGCGCGGGCAACGCCGCCGACGGCGCGGTTTGCTGGCAATCTCCCGCGGCGCGCAAGGCATTGCGCAAAGCGCTCCGGCAATTGGCGGCGTCGGGCAGCGCCGAGTCCCTGACGCTGGCGGTCGAGCCGCCGGCGCGGTGCGATGTCGCGGCGCATCTGGAACGGCCGCGGCGCGAAAAACTGCCGCATTGGAATCTGACCGAAATGGCCGCGTTTCACGACTGGGCGGCGCGGCAGCTTGCGCCGCGGCGTTTCCGT
>Ga0079305_1003199_pt1 | contig 11645 bp, 21 predicted proteins | sample LMS_cellobiose_e_FD_79183 | JGI IMG/M metagenome (GOLD analysis project Ga0079305, IMG submission 79183) | Rumen-fistulated moose microbial communities from Alaska, USA - LMS_cellobiose_enrichment | ecosystem: Host-associated > Mammals > Digestive system > Stomach > Rumen fluid ... | reverse complement strand
TCCGAAATGGTTCAGAAAAAGCTCGTGATGCCGCTCAACATCACCGAGGCGGGAGCGCTGGACGTGAAAATCCACTACCAGCTCTACAGCGCGTCCGGGTATGTGTATATCGACCCGTCCATCACGCTCACGCCTGTCGCCGCCGAATAACATCCATGCCGCCCTCCGGGGCGGCGCAACATCCAAAGGAGGTCTATGAACAGACTCAAAGAACTCAAAACGCTGAAGGAGAAAGCGGAGGAACTTCAGCTGGACAACCGGGAAATCCTCCGCAAATACACGCTGACGGAGCTGTCCGCCATCTACAACGGCATCGGTCCGGATTCGTTTCCGGAATGGCTCCGCAACTGCATTTCCGCTCTGCATCCGAGCCTCGCCGTGGTCGCGCTGATCCACGATGTCGAATGGCACGAGTCGGACAAGAGCAAGGAGAAGTTCGCCGAATCCAACGCCCGGTTCAAAGCCAATGGCTACAAGGTCGCCGAGGCGGAATTCGGGTGGTACAACCCCAGACGGTATGTGGTCATGAATCAGGCGCGGCGCTTCGGTAACATCTGCCAGCTGTTCGGCTGGGGAGCGTGGACCACCGACTGCATCTGTACCGTCTGCCGGAAGCGCAGGGAAAAAGAAGTTCAGGAGGCAAAGGAAAATGCGTAATGTTCTGCTCATTCTCGCGGCGGTGTGCATCACCGCGATGACCGCCGGCTGCGGCCATAACGCAGTCCACTATGGTGATGGCATCGGGTTCGATGCTGGAATCAATCCGGAAAACTGGACGGCGTCGTTCACCCTGCGGTACGGCAAGATCCTCTCCACGGTCACCCGTGACAACGTGGAGATCGAACTGACCGGCAACGCAAACGCGAACACACAGAACGGCGGAGAAAAGACCGCCCTGACCAAAGTCGGCACGGACGGGAACCTGAAGATCAAAATCGGTCGTCAGATCAACGGCGCGGCGGTGGATCTCGTCAAGGCCGGAGCGGACGCCGACAAAGTGGTCAGCGCTCTGTCCGAATCCGTTCCGCCTCAGAAACAGTAACAGTCACCCCAAAACGGGGAATCTCAAAACCAACAACGAAAGGAACAACTCATGCAGACCAGAAAACAGAAACTCGCCCTCGTCATCTCCATGCTCACCGCCTTCGCACTCGGCATGGCAACCCTGTCCGGATGCGCGCTCTTCTCGGAGGAGAAAATCGCCGCAACCGCCAGCGCCGTGCTGGAGACCGCCTACGTCGCGGGAGGGGCCAGCATGGTCGAGCAGAAAATCGACCAGATGGTCGCCGATGGCAAGATCACCGCGGAACAGGCAGCCCTGCTCAAGGCGGCCGCGCAGAAGTCCTATGAGGAGCTGCAGCGGACACTCCGGGACAAGGGCCTCGCGGATGTCGAAGTCTCCGTAACGAAGTAAACGCCCAGCCCGACACTCGCGCAGAAATGCCCCGTGTCGGGCTTAATTTTTTATGCACGATCAGGCCGTACCTGCCGCCCCCCGCATAATCGGACAGTGAGCCGTTTCCGGCCGAACAACGGCGTTTTTATGATACCCATATCGAGTGCGAAGCCCGATAATTTTTTCCGCATATTTCGCAGATTTTTCATAGAATCCGACTTGACTTCGCCGGAGTCCCATGCTGCCCGAAAAAAGATCGAAAATTCTCTTATTTCGGACTTGACTTCCGTCATATTGCATCATTTTCAGAAAGCAAGTCGAAAAGTCATAAATAGTTGATATAAAAGCGTTTTATTATCGGATTATCTTGCTTAAAATACTGGATTAACAGCATATAAGCGGCATATTAAGCGCTGTAATCAGGGGGCGGTACGGAGCCGCCCCGAAGGGTCCACAGAAACAAACGACGGAGGTCAAAATGGACAACACCTACTGGTGCCACAACGGCAGATTTCAGAAAGAGTATGAAGAACTGTGGGAACGGCTGGTCCCCGGTCAGGGACCGGCGACCACGAAAGCGGGCGAGGCTCTGCGGGCGCTCTCGAAACTGTACTACCGCTGGTTCAACGACGGCGACAGAATTGAAAACTCCATGACCGAATGGGACGCGGAAGGTGGCGCGGCGCGAGCCTTCAACTACCTCTACCAGTTCCGGGACGCGGCATCCGGGTTCACGGCACGGGAGCTGATGGAAAACGTGGTCAGCGCAGACACCGAGGAGGCTTACGAAGCCGCCCTGGAAAAAGCGGCGGACGCGATCATCGAATGGGCGGCCGGACAGCCGGACACGCCGAACACGGAAGACTTCCTCGATAAAAGGTTCCTCGGAACATACGAGTTCGACATCATCCCGGAAGACGAAGAGGAAGACTGGTAAACAGCACGGGGGCGGGAAACCGCCCCCTTCAAACGAAATGGAGATGAAAATGGCGAACAACTGCTGTGTGGGAATTCAAATTGTCACTTGCAATGCCGACTGCGGCGAGTACATCTATGACCACCTGAAGATGGCGAAGATGGCGGCGGACGCGGAGAAGACCGGGCTGTACATCGGATGCCGTGAGCGGCGGCTTTTCGACGCGGAAATATTCCGTGATGGAGACACGCTCTTCATCCCCGGCTGGTTCAGATCCGGATTCACGGATGCGGACGTGAAAACCGTTATTGCATGGCTGACGGTTCAGGCCGGGTGCAAAGAATTCCGCATGAATTACGATGACCGAGGCAATCACATCTTCGGCGAGTATTCCTACGCCGGGGGTGTGCTGGTCAAATGCCACCTGCCGGAGACCAACTATCCGGAAGATACCGGCGACAGCGATTTCGGAATCACCCTCGAAAGTGCGCTCAAAAAATACGGGGTGGCCCAGGAAATCCCGATGCCGTGAGTTCAGTTTCCGGATTTTCGGCACTTGAAAAATCCGGACGGGGCTATGCCGGACGCGGGATCGAAACCTGAAAAAAAGATCGAAAAATCTTTGATTCCGGACTTGACTTCGGCAATATCGCATCATTCCCAGAAAGCAAGTCAAAAAGTCATAAATTATTGATATTAAATCGTTTTATTATCGGAATATCTCGCTGAATTTACTGGATTAACAGCATATAAGCGGCATATTAAGCGCTGTGATCGGGGCGGTGCGGAGCCGCCCGGAAGAAAGAGCAAAACCAACAACGGAGAAGCAAAATGGGAAAGACCATCAAAATGCTCTACAGCAAACCCGGCCGCGGCCCGGTGGGCAGCTGGTTCGCAAGAACCCAGAACCTCGGCGACTGGCACATCGCATTCCTGGAAAACGACATCATCACGGTGAAAAACGGACCCGGCGAAGAGTTTTACTATGAAAGTTGGGAGACGCTGAAGGATGTCGCCTACGGGGTCGATAAAGACGGATTCAACTGGACACTGCTGGAAACGAAGGACGCCCTCTACGCGGTCCGCGAGGACTTCGACCGGTTCGGCGAGGAATCGCCGCTGTAAAGGAACAGCGGGGCGGGCAACCGCCCCCTTCAGAATGGTCGGATAAGCATAAACGGCCCGCCTCACAAGCGGGCTTTATTCGCGCACACTCGCCCGTTTCGCGGCAGACAGGGCGAGCCCACCTACAGCGCGATGCTGGTCTCATGGCATAATCGCGCGGCGGGCCGTTTCCGGCCGATCTTTGGCATAATTTTATTATGTCATCGAGTGCCGATGCCCCAAAAGATTTTTGCATATTTCCCGAAATATAATTCTTTTTCGACTTGCATAACGCGCAAACGACGCTGCTGAAGAATTATCGAAAATTCTTTGATTTCGGACTTGACTTCCGCTATATCGCATCATTTTCAGAAAGCAAGTCAAAAAGTCATAAATAGTTGATATAAAAGCGTTTTATTATCGAATTATCTTGCTGAAATTACTGGATTAACAGCATATAAGCGGCATATTAAGCGCTGTGATCAGGGGGCGGTGCGGAGCCGCCCCGAAAACGAGCAAGCCAACCACGGAGGCAAAAATGGAAAAACGGATCTGCGAGATCTGCCACACGGCGACCGAGGACACCTTCCTGACGGTCGGAGAACAGGAAAACGTCTGCATGGAATGCGCCACCAAAATGGCGCTCGAAGCCAAAGCGGAAAACCGGGAAATCGAAATCACCGACGAGCAGGGAAACGCCTGGTGCCTCTGCACCTGGTGCGAAGAGCTCTACCCCGAAAGCGAACTCCGGAAGGAAGTCGACCTCGGCCACCTCTGCGACCACTGCATCATGGCGATCCGCTCACGGGGCGAACGCCTGACCCTGGAATACTGAAAAAGCAGCGGAGCCCGGTTCGCCGGGCTCCGGCCAAACGAAAGGACGATGGCATGAAAATCTACACGGTGGTCAATCCGGAAAAGAATTATCAGGAGGAGTTCACCAGCCTCACAAGTGCGAAAAAGGCGATGCGTGAACACGATGCAAAGGGCTTCATCACGAAGGTCTGGGCAAACGGTGACTGGGAACCGATGGGCGAAATCAAACTCAAGGGCAGCAACAAGACGATGTGCGCAAACTGCAGACAGAAGAAAGCGGGATACTGAAAATGGCGAACAACTGCTTCGTGGACATCGACATCACCACAGCCTCGGAAGAGGATGCCGAGCGGCTTCACAAAATCCTGACGGTGGCGAAAAAAGATGCGGACTCTCGCGGCGAAGGCTTCTTCATCGGATGCGAAAAACGCTACATGTTCGAAGCGGAAATCATCACCCACGGCAACATCGTCTCCGTCAACGGCTGGGTGAAGTGGGGCTTCGAGGATATCGAGGTCTGGAAATTCCTGGCGTGGCTCATGGCCCGAGCCGGGGTAAAAGACTTTCGCATGAGGTATGACGAAGGGGGATGCCTGCTCTACGGCGAATACCACTACGACCTGAAAATCCTTACAGACCGCTATCTGCCGCAAGATTGCTTCCCCTCCGGCGAGCATGATGATATGGATACAGAGAAGGCATGGGAACAGCACGGGGTGGTGCGGATTGTCGGCTGAACACAGCGAGCCGCCGCAAGGCGGCTTTTTAATGCTTATTTCTTCGATAATTCTTCGCTATTCGACTGGATTAAGCATAAAGCCACGCTTAATTAAGCAGCAGGACGAGGAAGCATAATGCAACCGCAACAACGACAAGGAGATGCAAATGAAAAAGCACACCGAAAGCAAGATCGCCGAAGCCTACTGGAAAACCGAAGCCGGACAGAAAATCGCCGGAGCAATGCACAGCGATGGATGGGACGCCTCGGACTGCCTCACCAGCGTGATGGACATCCTCGACGAGGGCATCGCCGCCACAGCGGATGAAACCATCGTCGCGGAACTGAAGAAGGCGCGCCAGCAGGTGGCCGCCGCAAAGAAGGCCTACTGGAAAGCCTCCGCGATCCTCCGGGAGGGCTGCTTCTGACCGCCTCCCGCAATGGGCCGCCCCCGGCGAAAGCCGGGGTGCGGAAAGGAGAGAGAAAAACGCATAAATCTTCGGAATAAAAGCATTAACTCACTGGATAACAACCAAAGCCATGCTTAATTAAGGGCAGAGCAGGAAAATACGATGCAACACGAACAACAACAAGGAGATAGAAAGATGGAAGTAAACATCACGGTCACGGGAACGGAGAGGGTGTTCAACGTCTGGACGATGGCAACGGCAACGGTCAACGGCAAGAGATTCAAGGTGCAGATGGTGAAGTTCGAAGAGCCGAGCATCTACGGGATCCGCAACGGACGCATCAGCAAACTCTGGGCAAAAGAAGAGAACGGCACGGACAGCATCGCCTACGACCGGGGCTGGTCCCACCGCCCGGCCACCGCCGAGGGCAAAGCCCTCCTCAAGGAAATCGTCAAACAGTTCAACTGAGAAAGGAGCAGCAAGATGAGCACAAGCGCGGCAATCGGGATGAAACTGGCGGACGGAAGCGTCAAGGCGGTCCGCCTCCACTGGGACGGGTATCCGGGGCACGCCGGAGCGATCCTCGGCGGCTGGTACAAGACCGCCGAACAGGTCGAGGCACTCCTCGCCCTCGGCGAACTCAGCGAAATCAACGAAACGCCGGAGACCTGCGTGGCGTATCACCGCGACAGGCAGGAGCCCTTCAAGGCTCCCGCCACGTTCCCCTCGGTGGATGAGTATCGGTATCGCGGCGAAGGAAGACTCGCCGCCGACTACCTCTACCTCTTCGACAGCGGCAAATGGAGCGTGTACGGTCTCTACAACGACCCCGAATGGAACGAACTCAACGTCATCGTCGGCAACTCAAAGGAGGACTGAAAATGGACGATTTCTTCAACAAAAAACGGTGTGACAGATGCCACGGGCCGCTCGACGGCGGCTTCACGATGAGCCGCTTCAACACGGACACCATTTGCATGAAATGTGCCGGGGAGGAGCGTCAGCACCCCGACTACCGGATGGCGGCGGCCGCCGAGCTCGCGGCGGTGCGCTCCGGCGACCGTAACTTCCCCGGCATCGGCTGGCCCGGCAAAAACGGGAGGGTGAAACGATGAAACCGAAAACCAGCATCCGGGTGCGGCTGACCGGTCAGGACGGCAACATATTCCACTTGCTTGGCCTCGTCCAACAGGCTCTCCGCCGAGGCGGAAAGCCCGAACTGGCAAAAGAAATGACTGCCGCCGTCATGAGCAGCAAATCCTATGAAGAGGCTCTCGCAAAATTCATGGATTATGTGATTGTGGAATAATCTTCCGAAAAAATGCAATAAAGCACTTGCTTAACCCCGAACAAGTGCTTTGTTACCGACTCCGAACCACCACCGCCTCGCGGTACCGCCAAGCGCCCCGTCCGGAACCCGCCCGCAGACCGGGAAAAGTCTGCGACCTTCTTTCTTCGATTTTTCTTCCATATTCCACTTGCATTCCTTCAAATCCACGCTGTCCCGCATTATCCGGAAGAATTATCGTTATTTCTTCGATAAGTCATTGGCTATCAACATAAACCATGCTTAATTAAGGGGTGTCGCAGGATATGGAACCTGAACATAGACAAGGAGATGCGAAAATGAGAAAACAAAAATCGAAGGTCGGGATCAGCCCGAAGAACACCATCGCCAACGCCCAGGAAGCCAGGGCAATCGCAAAACAGATCATCGCGGAGATCGACGGCGGAGCCAGCGCCCTGGAATGCATGGAACAGGAGACGAAGTATGCAAGTCAGATCACCACCTACCGCGTCAACCCCGAAACACGCAACTGCGAGGACATCCGCCGTGAATGCAACATCAAACGGGTCAGCCCGCTGACGGTCACGGTGGAGGTCCAGTACGGCCGAGTCATCATTGAGGTGACCTACCTCGCCGAAGGCTGGATGGACAGGAAGGAAATCCTCGCGAAGATGACCCTCTACGCCCGATGGGAGAACGACTGGTACGTCTGGGAACATGCCGCCGAAAACGGCAATCCCGAAGCCCCATACGCCAGAGTCTACGTGAGCGAACTGTAACGGAAAACGACGTCGGAGCCGGAGACCCCGGCTCCGGCAAAGGAGCAAAATGAGAGCAATATTTATCGATGCGGTCAACCGAAAGGTTGAGGAAGTTCAGATCGAAAATGACCTGAAAGCGTTTTATGCCAAGATCGGGTGCGAGATGATTCAGCTCGTGCCGCTCGGCGGAACCCATCTCGCAATAGTCGATGAGGAGGGGCGCTTGCGGAACTGGAAGGTCGGATTCCGGTTCCCGAGATCCCAGGGTATCGCCGGAAACGCCCTGATCGTATGCGAGGACGATGATGGCGATTTCACGGACGCCAAAGCCCCGGTCGAGCTGTTCCAGCTCTGCACACAGTTCCTCGACCTGACAAAAACACCGCTCCCGCCACCGGCATTCGGAGTCGCCTTCATCACGGACATGACTCCGGCAGGCATTGAGAAGGCGCGGGCCGAGGCGCTGCGGGACTTGGAACGGCATCGCTGATCCGCAGCATCCTCACCGGATTATGCAAGTCATAGTCCGGTTTTTCTTTCGTTTTTTTCGCATTTCTCTGGCAGCATGGATAAAACACTATGCAAGTCGAATTTCGAGAAAAAATCAAACTTTTTTCGTGAGCATCGCTTTCAGAAAAATCCAGTCGAAAATCGAATAAAAAGCGGAAATATCGATTTATTTTTATGAGGCTCGGCACGAAGTCAGCGCATAAAATTATGCCCACTGCGGCTCGGAAACGGCCCGCTGTCCGCTTATTCGGGGTCGGGTCGCATCGGCCTGTTCGCAGTCAAACGCCAGCCCCGCGACAGGCGGCTTTCCGGGCCGACAAAGGCATAGCGCAAAACGCCGCGTCCGGGGAGCCGATTTTTGCCTGCCGGGGAGCCGCCGCCCCGGCGTGAAGAAAGTTGCATAATTCTTTGGAATAAGGAGGTTATTGATTGGATTAACAGAAACTTCACGCTTAATTAAGGGGCGAGCGAGGTAATAGCGCTCCTCAGAGAAATCACAAAATCAACTGAAAGGGCATCACCATGCAGACTGAAATCCAGAAACTCATCGACCATCCCGAAGCCATCCGCAAGGCGCTCAACACCGACCAGCTCGACCGGCTGATCAGCGATGTCACCGCCATCTGGGGGCAGACCATCACCATGCGCTACCGTGTCAGCGAGGGACGATCCGAGCCCCGCTTCGAGGCCGAATCCGAGCAGGATCTCGTCGCCTCCTCCGGCATATTCAGCCGGGTGCTGATCAAGTGCCGGATCGACACCTTCGGTTCGGAAATCACCTACACCCAGGAGGACGGCTTCAGTGTCTGGTTCACCCTTCACCTGAGCTACCAGCACTTCGAGGGCGGCGAAAACGGCATGAACATCGCCCGCTTCCGGTTCAAAAACGGGGAATGGACGATGGGGCACTATAAAGACGAAAACCGGAGGGATGGAAGATGACTGACGCCGATGGCGGCCGCGAGGCCGCCCGGCCATGAAAAACCAAAAGGAAAGTGAGGCAAACATGACAAATACGGTTTTGATCGAACAATCCGGAAAAAACATCAAACTTGCCGAAGCCGTCGTGCTGACGATGCTGTTCGCCAGCATCGCAGCCGGGCTGGGCGGGATGTATCTCTCGCTCACGCTGGGGATCGCAATGTTCATCCTCGCCGGGATCGCGCTGGTCGGCTTTATGTCCGTCCGCGTCTGGCGCTGGTGGAATCACGGATAATGCGAAGGGAGGATATTATGTGCGAACACTGCATCGACTGTTTCTTCCGGGACGAGGAGGACGGCAAGGAGCTCTGCTTTCTCAATCCCGACCAGCCGGTCGAGGTCAATTACTCCGATCCGGCATGTGAGCACTTCGAACTGAGCGATACGGCGGCCGCAGAGCAGCGTAAGGCCCCCGGCGAACTGTAATCGGCTTGCTCCCGTCCCGCCTCAGCAACAGGATTTCGTAAAGATTATCCACGCTTCGAAATCTGCGTTTTTTGTTGATTCTGAAACAACATTGCTGAAATTTACCATGTTTTCAAATTGATTTTTAACATTTGGAGCAGTATATTATGATGGGTTTATGTGTCGTATTTCTCCTTGAGGAGGATGCATGAACCGGAAAATTTCGGTGCAGGAGAATTCAATATGGCAGACAACACGGCCAATATCGGCTTTGAAAAAGAGATCTGGGATGCGGCCTGTATTCTGCGTGGCAACATGGATGCCGCCGAATACAAACAGGTGGTGCTTGGCCTTATCTTCTTGAAATACATATCGGACAAGTTCGATGCAAAGTATCAGGAACTTGTGGAAGAAGGCGAAGGGATGGAGGAAGACCGCGACGAATACGCGGCCGAGAATATTTTCTTTGTTCCCCCGGAGGCGCGCTGGAAGATTGTGGCAGACAAGGCACATTCCCCGGATATCGGTACCGCCATCGACAATGCGATGACCTTGATTGAAAAGGAGAATCCACGCCTCAAGGGGATTCTTCCGAAGAATTTTGCCCGCCCTGAGTTGGACAAGCGCCGCCTGGGCAATGTAGTTGACCTCTTCACCAATATCCGCATGAAAGAACACGGGGACACCCGTGATATCCTTGGCCGGACCTATGAATACTGCCTTGCGATGTTCGCCGAGCAGGAGGGCAAGAAGGGCGGCGAATTCTTCACACCGGCCTGTGTAGTGCGGACTCTGGTGGAGATCCTCAAGCCGTTTAATGGGCGCGTTTATGACCCGTGCTGCGGTTCGGGCGGAATGTTCGTGCAATCGGCGAAGTTCATTCAGAACCATCAGGGGAATATCAACAACATCTCCGTCTATGGGCAGGACTCCAACCCGACGACCTGGAAGATGGCGCAAATGAATCTTGCCATCCGGGGCATTGAGGCCAATCTGGGACAGTTCAACGCCGACACCTTCTTCAACGACTGTCATCCGGTCTTGAAAGCGGATTATGTCATGGCCAATCCTCCGTTCAACCTCTCCGACTGGGGAGCCGACCGTCTGGCGGAAGACCAGCGCTGGAAATACGGCGTCCCACCATCGGGGAATGCCAACTTCGCCTGGCTGCAGCACATGATTTATCACCTTGCCCCCAACGGTAAAATCGGCATGGTGCTGGCCAACGGGTCGCTCTCCAGCCAGACCGGCGGCGAAGGTGACATCCGCCGCAAAATCATTGAAGACGATCTGGTCTCCTGCATCATCGCGATGCCGACGCAACTCTTCTACACAACGCAAATCCCCGTCTCTCTCTGGTTCCTCTCCCGAAACAAGAAGCAGAAGAACAAGACCTGCTTCATCGATGCCCGCAAAATGGGAACGATGGTCACCCGCCGTTTGCGCGAAATGACCGATGATGACATCGCCAGAGTCGCCCAGACTTTTGACGCATATGAAAATGGAACACTGGAAAACGTGAAGGGGTTCTGCGCTGTCGCCACCACCGAGGAGATTGCAAAGCAGGACTACATCCTTACGCCGGGACGCTATGTCGGCATCGAAGAGCAGACTGATGATGGCGAGCCTTTTGATGAAAAGATGGCGCGACTGACCGGAGAGCTTTCGGAACTTTTCGCCAAGTCTCATGAACTCGAAGCACAGATCAAAAAGAATCTGAAAGCCATCGGCTTTGAGGTGAAGTAAATGCCTTATAATGCTCCTAAAAAATTCCAACCGTTTGAACTCGGACAAATCTGTTCTCGATTAAGCAGTGGCAAGGGAATTTCGGCTGAAGAAATAAGTGATAAAGGGACATTCCCTGTATACGGGGGGAATGGATTGCGTGGATATTCAGAAAAGAAGAATTTTGAGGGACAGTGTGCCATAGTTGGCAGGCAGGGGGCTTTTTGTGGCAATGTTCGTTATTTTTCAGGAGAAGCATACATGACAGAACATGCAATTGTTGTGTGTGCAAATGAAAAAAGTGATACTCGATATTTATCCTATGTATTAGGAACTATGGCGTTAGGTCGATTATCCGGACAATCGGCACAGCCGGGGTTATCTGTTAAGACGTTATCAAAACAAATTATCCTGTTACCTGATGTTAATACCCAAAGGCGAATCGCAAGCCTCCTCGCTCTCTTTGACGAAAAAATCGCTCTCAATGCTCAAATAAACCAAAATTTGGAGAAACGAGCGGCATGAAGCACTGGATCATGACAATCTGCCTTCTTGGCCTTGCTCTTACAAACCAAAATTTGGAAGCCCAGGCGCAGGCGATCTTCAAATCCTGGT
>Ga0079305_1003197_pt1 | contig 11662 bp, 13 predicted proteins | sample LMS_cellobiose_e_FD_79183 | JGI IMG/M metagenome (GOLD analysis project Ga0079305, IMG submission 79183) | Rumen-fistulated moose microbial communities from Alaska, USA - LMS_cellobiose_enrichment | ecosystem: Host-associated > Mammals > Digestive system > Stomach > Rumen fluid ... | reverse complement strand
GCGGCTTCGGATCACTTTCCGACGCAAAAGTGCGCGAATACCTGGTCGAGCGTGAGCGCGGAGGCGCTGTGCCCCGTCAGCTCGCCGAGAGCGTCCAGCGCCTCATCGAGCAGGATTCCCGCCGCATCGAGCGTGATGCCGCCGGCCAGCGCCGCATCGGCCTCGCGCAGGGCCTCCAGCGCCCGCAGCACGCAATCGAACTGCCGCTCGCCGGCGATGAGATCGGCATCCTGCGTGGCGGTGAGACCGAGCGCCGCCGTGATCTCGCGCTCGAGCGCCTCCAGCCCCTCGCCGCTCTTCGCACAGACGGAGACGGTCGGCAGCCCGAGCGCCCCGACCGGCGCCTGCGGCAGATCGGCCTTGTTGAGGACGACGACCGCCGGCCGGCCGGATGCGGCCTCCAGCAGCGCCCGATCCTCCGCGCAGAGCGGGCGGCTGCCGTCGAGCACCAGCAGTACCAGGTCGGCCTGCTCGAGCGCCTGCCGGGCGCGCTCCACGCCGATCCTTTCGATCGTATCCGTCGCTTCGCGGATGCCCGCTGTGTCGAGCAGGCGCAGCCGCACGCCGCCCACCTCGGCGGGCGCCTCCAGCACATCGCGCGTCGTTCCCGCCACATCGGTGACGATGGCGCGCTCCTGCCCTGTGAGGCGGTTGAGAAGCGTCGATTTCCCGACGTTCGGCCGGCCGATGATCGCGGCGGAAATGCCGTTTTGCACCAGCTTGCCCGCGCGGTGGCCCGCGGCCAGCGCCTCGAGCGCCGCAATCTGGACGCCGAGCGCCGCGCGCATGGTTTCGGCCGTGAGCGCGGGGGCGTCGGCCTCCTCGGGATAGTCGCTCCAGACGGCGAGGCTCGCTGCAAGCAGCGAAAGCGCCTCGCAGATTTCATCCGCACGGCGGCCGAGCGCGCCGTTTCTGCGCCGAAGCGCCGCGCGGCGGGCGGCGTCGCCCTCCGCCTCGATCAGCTCCGCGACGGCCTCCGCCTGCGTCAGGTCCAGCTTGCCGTTTTCAAACGCGCGGCGGGTAAATTCCCCGTGTCCGGCGCTGCGCGCGCCCGCGTCGATGCAGGCGGTGACGAGCGCGCGGGCAACGGCGGGATTTCCGTGGCAGGAAAGCTCGACCACATTTTCGCCGGTGTAGCTCCTGGGCGCGCGCATCACGAGCGCAACGGCTTCATCCAGCGTTTCGCCGCCGATCACGAGATCGCCGAGCGCCGCGGTGTAGCCCGCGTGGTCCGCGAGAGGCCGGCCGCTGCGCGCGCAAAACACCCGGTCGGCGATCCGAACGGCATCGTCGCCCGACAGCCGCACCATGGCGATGGCCGCGCGGGCGTCCGGCGTACTGAGCGCAACGATGGTGTCCATTGCCCTTCCCCTGCCTTTCTTCTCCGATGAAAAACCCATAAGCGGCTCAGCCGAGATGCAGCAGAATCTGCAGCGCGCCGCGCCCCGCAAAATAAAGCCCGACCACGGCGGCGACGAGCGAAATCAGCAGGCGGATCGGCGGCGTAAACGGCACCTGCCGGAGCTGCGCCATCACGGCGACGGCCAGCGCGACCGCCGCCACGACAAGCGAGTCGATGCCCGGCAGCGTCATCCAGTTGGACAAAACGATCGCAAGCCCCAGCAGGCAGCCTGCGAGCAGCTTCTTCCCGCGGTCGGTCGAGCGGTTTTGGCGGCGGCGCTGCTCCTCCAGCGTCATCAGCCTCGGTTGTTTGCTTGCCATGAGAACACATCCTTTTTCTGCGGTAAAACGTTTTCCGGCGGTATGCGAAAGCGCGCGGCGCGGGAAAGCGAAAGGTCTGTTTCACGTGAAACCGCGCCGAAAAGCAAAGGGCGGGAAGCACCTGCGGCGGCGCTCCCCGTCCGATGTCGGTTAAATTTCCACCTTGCCGTAGAGGGAATGCTCCTTCGCCTCGGCGGGCGCAACCTCGCGGGTGCCGCTCTCGTGGTAGGGCTCGGGCTTGGGACGGCGTCCGCGGCCGTCTCTGCCGCCTCTGCGGTCTCCGCCGCGGCCGCCCCGGCCGCCCCGGCGCTCCCTGCGGTTTTCACCGTCGCCGTTCTGCGGGCGGGGGTTTTTCGAGCTGATCACAACGCAGCGGTTCGGCTCCTCGCCGATCGAGGTGCTTGTCGCCCCCTCCACCTGCGACACGGAGGCATGGATGATGCGGCGGTCGTAAGGGTTCATCGGCTCGAGCGTCGTGCTGCGGCCGGTGCGCACGGCGTTGTTCGCCAGGCGCTTCGCCAGATTTTCCAGCGTGCGGCGGCGCTTGTCGCGATACGTGCCGGAATCGAGCACGATATGGGCAAAATCGCCCTCGCCGCGGTTGGCGGCAAGGCCGGTGAGCGTCTGCAGCGCATCGAGCGTCTCCCCGCGGCGCCCGATCGTGACGCCGTGCTCGTCGCCGTCGATCTGTACGCGGATGGACTGTGCATCCGTCGTAACGGTCGCGGTGACGCCCTCCAGATTCATCGCCGCAAGCACGTCGGTGATGAACTGCCGCACCACCTCAGGCTTGTTGCCGAAATCGACGGGCTTTTCGGGTTTTTCCTCCTGCTGCGCGGGCGCGGCGGGCGTTTCCGCAGCGCTCTGCGCCTTCTCGGGGGCGCTCTGCGTCTTCTCGGGCGCCGGCTGCGCCTTTTCGGGCGCCGGCTGCGCCGCGGGCTTGGGGGTCTCCTGCCGCGCCGGCTTTGCGGCGGGCTCCTGCGCGGGCGTTTCGTCGGGGGTTTCGATCCATACGCGCACGCGCGCCGGCTTCGCGCCGATTCCAAACAGTCCCTTTTGCGGCAGGTCGATGATCTCTTGCTCATATTCGTCAATGCCGCGCCGCACGCCGAGAGAAGCGCAGGCGTTTTCCAGCGCCTCCTCAATGCTGCGGCCGGTACCGAACATTTCCTTTCTCATGTCTTTTCCTCCTTATTTCTCTGCGTCGGCCCGGTCGGGTTGTGATTCATCGCCGTATTTTTCCAGCATCCGGCGGCGCGCCGCCGCGATTTTGCTGTTGTCGGAATCCGGATCTGCGGCAGGCTGCGGCGAGGCCTTGCGCTCCTCGCGGGCCCGCTTTTTCGCCTCGAGCTTTTCCTGCCGTTCGCGTTCTTTCTGCGCCTCGGCCTCGGCGTTTGCCTTCGCAATGGCCTCGGCGGGATTCATCACTTTATTGAGAACCATCTGCTGAACGAGCGAAATCACGTTGGAAAGCAGCCAGTAAATGCCGACGCCCGCAGGCACGATAAAGGAGATCCACAGGCTCATCAGCGGCATCATGTAGAGCATGGACTTGCTCATCGTGTTGGCGCCGGGATTATCGCTCTGCGGCGTGTTTTTCATCGAGAGCTTGCCCATGACAAAGGCGGAAATCCCCGACAGGAGCGGGATCAGCAGCAGCACGAGCCAGAGGCCGACGGATTTTCCCTGCGGCGTCAGCGAGGGCTGCTCGCCCAGCGGCAGGCCGAACATCGTGAAATCAAAGGACAGCATCTTCCCCGCAACGTCCTCGCCCAGCGCGGAGATAAAGGCCTGCGGGTTTACCTTAACGGCGTTGAGCGTGCTGATCTCGGAGGAATACCGGTTCAGGTTGCCGGCGCCGAGCACCTGCTCCGCGACCGAAACGGCGACGGCGCGCTCCTCGGCCGTCATGCGCAGCATATGCTTGAGCGGGTAATAGATCACGTCCAGCATGCCGAACAGCACGGGGAACATCAGCAGCGTCGGCAGGCAGGAGGACATCGGCGAAAATTTTTCTTCTTTATAGAGCTTCTGCAGCTCCTCGCTGTAGCGTTCGCGGTTATTTCCGTACATCTTCTGCAGCGCGTTCATCTTGGGGGTCATTCGCGCGTTGGCGATGATGCTTTTTTGCTGGCGGACGCCGAGCGGAATCATCAGGATCTTGATCAGAACGGTAAAGAGAATCAGGGTAATGCCGTAGTTGTGCGTCAGCTCGTTGATGTAATACATCAGCCAGCCGAACAGCGTGCCGAACGGGGCAAACAGTTTGAGCATAGATACCTCCACGATTTTCCCGAGCGCGGCGCTCAGGGTTTTCTTTTTCCAAACAAACGGTAAGGCGGCAGGGCGTAGATTTTATATTGCCGGCGAAAGGTGAATTTTTCCGGAACGGGATCGTAGCCGCCTCGGGAGAACGGGTTGCAGCGCAGCAGTCTCCACGCGGCGAGCAGCGTTCCTCCGACCGCGCCGAACCGTTCGATCGCCTCATAGGCGTAGCGGGAACAGGTCGGCACATAATTGCAGTGCGGAGGCGTCTGTGCGGAGACGCCTTTCTGATAGAGGCGGATCAGCCCCAATAACAGCTCACGCATCGTGGTGGAAGAAGTAGGGCGCGAGCTGTTTTTCCATCGCGCGCAGGACCTCCTGCATCGGGCAGAAGGTTGTTTTGACACGGGCAACGAAAACGAAATCGTGCCCTTGGGACAGCCGCGGAGCAAGCTGCCGGTATGCTTCGCGGATGACGCGGCGCGCCCGGTTGCGCAGGTGCGCCTTGCCGATTTTCTTGCCGGTGGTGATGCCGATGCGATTGACGCCGAGCCGGTTTTTTCCGACATAGGTCACCAATACGGGCGAGACGAGAGCGGGTCTGCGGTAGAGGCGCCGAAATTCCATGTTGCGGCGCAGGGTCGTTTCTTTCGGCAAAGGGATACGCCCTCCTTCCTCAAAAAACCGCGAAAACAGAAAGAAAGGCCACAATGCTTCGCTACATTGCAGCCCTTTCATTTTTCTCAGTACGAGAGGCGGGCTCTGCCCTTCGCGCGGCGACGAGCCAGAACCTTTCTGCCGTTTCTCGTCATCATTCTTTTGCGGAAGCCGTGCTCCTTCTTGCGCTGGAGCTTTTTGGGCTGGTATGTTCTGAGCAATGCAAACCCCTCCTTTCAGTCAGGGATAACCTATCAGCATAAAATTTTACAAGATTTTCGGTGTAAAGTCAAGTGCTTTTCGGACAGCGCAGAAAAATTGCCGCTTCTCCCGCCGCGGAGCGCCTTTCCTATACATATTTAAATATTGGGATATTTTTCTGTTGAAAACTTGTTCCGCACGCCGTTTTGTGCTATACTGAGCTTGTTAGCTTTTGCCGCTTCTTTCATCCCCGACGGAGGTGTTATTTTGGAACTGACGAACGAAAAATCCGACCTGTTCGGTCTGGTGAAGCAATACTGCCACCGGCAGATGCCGGAAAGCCCCTATTCCATCTGGATCAGCGAATTGGAATGCACCCATCTCGATCATACGAGCGCGACGATCCAGACAAAAAACGAGGCCTACCGCATGGTGCTTGAAACGCGCTACAAGGATCTGCTCGGCCAGGCGTTCGAGGCGGTGATGGGCTTTCCGGTCGAGATCACGTTTACCGCCCCTCCTTCGGAGGAGCGCAGCGATATGGTTGACGAGCCCGTGCCCGGAAAAATCGGCGGCGAATACGAATACACATTCGGCACCTTCATCGTCGGGTCCTCCAATAAATTCGCCTATGCGGCGAGCCTGGCCGTCGCCTCCAACGCCAAGAGCGAATACAATCCCCTTTTCATCTACGGCAATTCCGGCCTCGGCAAAACGCATCTGCTCTGCGCCATCAGCGCCTATATCGAGAAAAACCGCGAGGGCGCCAACATCATCTACGTCAAGGGCGAGGATTTTACGAACGAGCTGATCAACGCGCTGGAAAACCACAAGATGAAGGATTTCCACGATAAGTACCGCAAGGCCGATATCCTGCTGATGGACGATATCCAGTTCATCTCCGGCAAGGAATCGACGCAGGAAGAATTTTTCCACACCTTCAATACGCTCTACGAATCCGGCAAGCAGATCGTCGTGACGAGCGACCGGCCCCCCAAGGATATGAAAACGCTCGAGGAACGGCTGCGCACGCGCTTTGAGCTCAGCATGATCGCGGACGTGCAGCCGCCGGATTACGAAACGCGCGTCGCCATCATCCGCAGAAAGGCGGAGCTGCTGCACATCGAGCTGCCGGACGACGTCGTCGATTTCATCGCCAACCGCCTCAAGACCAATATCCGCCAGCTTGAGGGAACGGTGAAAAAGATCAAGGCCTACAACGATATGGTCCACATCCCGCCCTCGATCTCCGTTGCGCAGAATTCGATCCGCGATATCCTCAACGACAGCCAGCCCGTCTCCGTCACGATCGAGCGCATCATCGACGAGGTTTCGCGCTATTACGAGGTCTCCCCGCAGGATGTCAAGGGCCCGCGCCGCACGTCGCAGGTTTCCTCCGCACGGCAGGTTTCGATCTACATCGTGCGGGAGATTACCGGCATGTCGATGGAGGCCATCGGCGCGGAATTCGGCGGGCGCGACCACTCCACGATCGTTTATGCGCTCAAGCAGGTCGAAAAAACGATGGCGCAAAATTCCCACTACAAGGGCATCGTCGAGGACCTGATTAAAAACATCAACGCAAAGTGAAGAGAGACTTTTCCACATTCTTCCACGGTCGAAAGTGAAATACTTCTTCATTCTTTTCCTCTTTTTCTTTGTTTTTCACATTCCGTTCTTCCACATTTTCCACGGCTGCGGACACTCCTTTCACTTCTTCCCTTTTTTCTCCCTCTCTTCTTCACGGAAAAAAGCGTCCCTTTTTCGGGATTTCCATGCAGAAAAAAAGCTTTTTCCCCCGTTTCCACAGCCTCTACTACTACTACTATTTATTTATTGTTCTCTCTTTCCGTTTTCCCGATTTTCGGGGCTTTGAAACACTTCCATTTCCTTCTGAGGTGATTGTATGAAATTCCGCTGTGATACCGCGGCCCTGCGCGAGGCTGTCTCCGTCGTCGGGCGCGTGGTCTCTCCCCACACCTCCATTCCCGCGCTCGAGGGGATCCTGCTGCGAACGTGCGTCGGCGGCGTCGATCTGTTCGGCTATGATCTCGACCTCGGGATTTCCACACAGCTCTCCGCCGCTGTGGAAGAATACGGCGAAATCGTCTTGCCGGCCAAAGTGCTGCAGGAAATCGCGCGCCGTCTCCCCGGGGAAGCAACGACCTTCTGCGTCGATGACAAAAACCTTGCGGAGATCGTTTCCGGCGCCGCGCAATATACCATCGTCGGGATGAGCTCGGAGGAATTTCCCGAATTCCCGTCGTTTGAGGATGCGGCGTCGTTCCCCGTCGCGCAGGAGGCGCTCGCCTCGATGATCGGGCAGACGCTGTTCGCTATCTCGACGAACGATACGAAGCCCGTGCATACCGGCTCGCTCTTTGAGCTCGACGGCGAAACGCTGCGGATCATCTCGGTTGACGGCTATCGCCTCGCCATGCGCAGGGAGCCGGTGCGCGTTGCCGAGCCGATGCGCTTTGTCGTGCCGGGCAAGGCGCTTTCCGAGGTTGAACGGATCCTCGATCCCGCGCAGGAGGAGCCGTGCGAGGTGATTCTTGCGAAAAAGCACGTTTTTTTCAAGGCCGGGCCATATGAGATTTTTTCCCGTTTGCTGGAGGGGGAGTTTCTGGATTACAATTCCGCGATTCCGAAGGAAGGGAAACTCCGCGTGCGCGTGGCGACGCGCGCTCTGACGGAATCCGTCGATCGCGTGAGCCTGCTGATCAGCGACCGGCTGCGCAGCCCGCTGCGCGTCAAATTTGAAAAGGACGAGATCGCGATGAGCTGCTCGACCGCGATCGGCCGCGCGAGCGACACCGTCCCCGCGGAAAATGACGGCGAGCGCGTGGAAATGGGATTTAATAACCGTTATCTACTCGACGCGCTCAAAAACGTGGATTGCGACGAGCTGATCCTTGAGATTTCCGGCCCGCTGGCGCCGATGAAGCTGCTGCCGCCCGAGGGCGACGCATTTCTGTTCCTGGTGCTGCCGGTGCGGCTGAAAACGGAGGAATAACCATGCGGCGGCAGGTTGCGATCCATACCGAATTTATCAAGCTCGAGGCGCTGCTCAAGCTTGCCGGCGCGGTCATGACCGGCGGCGAGGCGAAGGAACGCATCCGGGCCGGCGAGGTGCGCGTCAACGGCGAGGTCTGCACCATGCGCGGCAAGAAGCTGCGCGCGGGCGATGTGGTTTCCTTTGCCGGCGAGGAAATCGAGGTGTCCGGGACGTGAGAGTCGATCGGATCGACGCGCGGGCGTTTCGCAATCTGCACGGCGTTTCGCTCGCGCCCTGCGCCGGCGTCAACGTCATCTGCGGGGAAAACGGCCACGGCAAGACGAATCTGCTCGAGGCGATCTGGCTTTTTACGGGCGCGCGGTCGTTTCGCGGCGCGAAGGAGACGGAGCTGCTGCCGATCGGAGAAGCGAGCGCGGAGCTGAATCTCCGCTTTTTTGCCTACCGGCGGGAAATGGAGATGCGCCTGCGCTGCGGCGCCGGCAGCGGCGTTTTGATCAATGGCGTGGAGGAGGAAAGCCTCGGCGCCGCGGCGGGAAACTTTTTGGCGGTCGTCTTTTCTCCCGTCCATCTGACGCTGGTCAAGGGAGGCCCTGCGGAGCGCCGCCGCGCGCTCGATACGGTGATCGCGCAGCTCAAGCCCCGCTACCGCCGCGTCGCGCTCGAATACGACCGCCTGCTGCGCCAGCGCAACACGCTTTTGAAGGATGCGCAGCTTTCTTCCGCCCTGATCGACACGCTGGACGTGTGGGATGACGCGCTCGCCAGAACGGGCGCGCTGCTGACCCGCACACGGCAGACTTATCTTGCGCGCCTTGCGCCCTTTGCGCGCGAAATCTACGACGGCATCGCCGGCAAACGCGAGGCGCTGGCGATGGAATACGAGGCGAGCTGCGCGCTCGACGGCGAAATTTCCGAGGCGGCCATGCGCGAAAAGCTGCGGCGTGCCCGCGCCGACGACCTGCGCACCGGCATGACCTCGATCGGTCCGCAGCGCGACGATTTTACGATCTCGCTTTCGGGCCTTTCCGCGCGGGCATACGGCTCGCAGGGGCAGCAGCGCAGCGCCGTGCTGGCCTTTAAGCTCGGCGAATGCGCGCTGATGGAGGAGGTCGCGGAAGAGACGCCCGTCGTCCTGCTCGACGATGTGATGAGCGAGCTCGACGAGCACCGCCGCGACTATCTGCTGCATCATCTGCAGGACCGGCAGATTTTCCTCACCTGCTGCGACCCCAATCAGGTCGCATCCGCCGAGGCCATTTTTTCGGTGGAAAACGGGCGCTTTTCCCAGACAAAATAAAAAGGCCCGATGCAGGAGGTCGCATTCTTTGTCGGCAGAAAAACTACTTATAGTATCATAATAGTTGAACTTAACAAATTGTTTATTTCAATTTGTAAAAAATAGAGGGAGATTTCCATTTTGTATTTACACTTGGGGAACGAGACGGTTGTACGCTGCGCGGACGTGATCGGGATTTTCGATCTTGACCGCACCTCGACCGGACCCATTACACGCGCGTTTCTGCAAACGGCGGAACGGGAGCTGCGCATTACGAATGTCGCGGCCGATCTGCCGCGCAGCTTTGTCCTTTGCCGCGACGAAAGCGGCACGCGCGTTTATCTCTCACAGATCTCGTCCGCTACGCTCTGCCGTCGGGCCGGTCTGCCCCAGAAGGAGGAAGATTCGTGAGCGAACAGCTGAACCACATGGAAGAACAATACGACGAAAATCAGATACAGGTCCTCGAGGGCCTGGAGGCGGTGCGCAAGCGCCCGGGCATGTATATCGGCTCGACCGGCCCGCGCGGCCTGCATCACCTCGTCTATGAGATCGTGGATAACTCGATCGATGAGGCGCTCGAGGGATTCTGTACCGATATTCTGGTCGATCTGCTGCCGGACAACGTCGTGCGCGTGGAGGATAACGGCCGTGGGATCCCCGTCGGGATCCAGCCCAAGCTGGGGCTCCCCGCCGTCACGGTCGTGCTGACCGTGCTGCATGCGGGCGGCAAATTCGGCGGCGGCGGTTATAAGGTCTCCGGCGGTCTGCACGGCGTCGGCTCCTCGGTCGTCAACGCGCTTTCCGAGTGGCTCGAGGTCGAGGTGCACCATGAAGGCAGCGTCTACCGGCAGCGCTTTGAGCGCGGGCAGATCGCCTCGGCGCTCACCGTTGTCGGGGAGACCGACCACACCGGCACCACGATCACCTTCAAGGCCGACCCGGAGATGTTTGAAACGACGGAATACGACCGCGAAACGCTCGTCACCCGTCTGCGCGAGCAGGCGTTCCTCAATGCGGGGCTGCGCATCGCGTTTCGCGACCTGCGCGACGAGGCGGCGCCCTATGCGCTCGATCTCCGCTACGAGGGCGGCATTTCGAGCTTTGTCTCCTACATCAACGAAAAGCGCTCCGCCACGCCGATCCACAGCGGGATCATCCACCTGCAGACGACCGACGGCGACTGCTCGGCCGAGGTGGCGCTGCAATACTGCGATAACTACAACGAGCTGGTGCTCTCCTTTGCGAACAATATCCGCACGAATGAGGGCGGCACGCATGAGGACGGCTTTAAAACCGCGCTGACCCGCGTGCTCAACGACTATGCGAAGCGCTACAACCTGCTCAAGGACGCCGACAAGACGCTCAAGGGCGAGGATGTGCGCGAGGGCCTGACGGCGGTTGTCTCCGTCAAGCTCACCGAGGCGCAGTTTGAGGGCCAGACAAAAGCGAAGCTCGGCAATACCTCGATGCGCGCAATGGTGGCGAACCTTGTCAGCGACAAGCTCTCCGAATATTTTGAGGAAAACCCCGCCGTCGCCCGCGCCGTGCTCGAAAAGGCGATCCTTGCCTCGCAGGCGAGAGAGGCCGCGCGGCGCGCCCGCGAGCTCACCCGCCGCAAGACGGGGCTCGAATCCGGGCAGATGCCCGATAAGCTGCGCGACTGCAACGACCGCGACCCCGCCTTGACGGAGCTCTACATCGTCGAGGGCGATTCGGCCGGCGGCTCGGCCACGCAGGGGCGCGATTCGCGCTTTCAGGCGATTCTGCCGCTGTGGGGCAAGATGCTCAATGTGGAAAAGGCGCGCGCCGACAAGGTATACGGCAACGACAAGCTCTCCCCCGTCATCACGGCGCTGGGCGCCGGGATCGGGGATGAGTTCGATCTCACGAAGCTGCGCTATCATAAAATCATCATCATGGCCGACGCCGACGTGGACGGCGCGCATATCCGCACGCTGCTGCTCACGTTCTTTTTCCGCTTTATGCGCCCGCTGATCGAGGAGGGCTATGTGTATTCCGCCGTGCCGCCGCTCTATAAGCTGACGCGCGGCAAAAATACCCGCGTCGCCTATTCCGACGAGGAGCGCGACCGCATCTCCGCCGAGATGCGCGGCGATAACCCCAATCTTAAGATCGATATCTCCCGCTTCAAGGGCCTCGGCGAAATGAACCCCCACGAGCTGTGGGAGACGACGATGGACCCCGAGAAGCGCACCCTGCGCCGCATCTGCCTGGAGGACGCCGTCAAGGCGGACGAGATCTTCACCGTGCTGATGGGCGAGCAGGTTGAGCCGCGGCGCGCCTATATCGAGGAAAACGCCCGCTACGCCGTGAATCTGGATTATTGAGGAGGCGACGACCATGGCTCATAAAAACAAAGACTATAAGCCCGAGGATATCCTGTATCCCGAGCAGGTGATCGTTGACTCCGAGCTGGTGCAGGAGATGAAGACCAGCTATATCGAATATGCGATGTCCGTCATCGTCGGGCGCGCGCTGCCCGATGTGCGCGACGGCCT
>Ga0079305_1003196_pt1 | contig 11679 bp, 6 predicted proteins | sample LMS_cellobiose_e_FD_79183 | JGI IMG/M metagenome (GOLD analysis project Ga0079305, IMG submission 79183) | Rumen-fistulated moose microbial communities from Alaska, USA - LMS_cellobiose_enrichment | ecosystem: Host-associated > Mammals > Digestive system > Stomach > Rumen fluid ... | reverse complement strand
GCCGATCAGATCGACAGCCGCGTCTTCGCTATCGAGCAGAGAGGAATGCTTGCAGCTGACAAAGTAGTCACCGTCAGCGACCTCACCCGCAATATCGTCATCAATAAATATGGCATAGATCCTTCCAAGGTTGTCACTGTCCATAACGCAGTCGATTTCAGCGGCAGGGAGAATCTCGAGATCGAAAGGGGAGTCAAGGAAAAGACCGTTACATTCCTCGGGAGAATTACGTTCCAGAAGGGCCCCGAGTACTTTATCGAGGCGGCTGCTAAGGTTCTCAAGAGGACCAAGAACGTGCGGTTTGTAATGGCCGGCAGCGGCGATATGATGAACAGGGCGATCCGGCAGGCTGCCCGCCTCGGCATTACCGACAGATTCCATTTCACCGGCTTCCTCCGCGGAATGGATGTCCAGAAGATGTTCGCCCTCTCCGATGTCTACATCATGCCTTCTGTATCCGAGCCTTTCGGTATCTCTCCTCTGGAAGCAATGCGGACAGGCGTTCCTTCCATTATCTCCAAACAGTCGGGAGCGGCGGAAGTGCTCAAGTATGCGTTCAAAGTGGATTTCTGGGATGTCGATGCGATGGCAGACGACATCTACGCCCTTTTGAATTATCCCGCCCTGGCCGATTTTTCCGCGAAGATGGGATATGACGAGGTCAATGCCCTCAAGTGGAACAACGCTACGGCGAAATTGAAAGCAGTATATCAGTCAGTTATTAAATAGAGATCGAATTATGGCAAAGAAGAGTGTATGCCTGTATTTTCAGGTTCATCAGCCTACAAGGCTCAGACTGTACAGATTCTTCGATATAGGAAAAGATTCGCATTATTACGATGACTTCGCCAACAGGACTATTCTCAGGAGGATTGCCCAGAAGTGCTATCTTCCTATGAATCAGTTGCTTCTGGAGGCTATAAACAAGAGCGGCGGAAAGTTCAAGGTAGCATTTTCCATCTCCGGCAGCGCCCTCGAGCAGTTCGAGCGCTACGCTCCGGATGTGCTGGACAGTTTCCGTGCCCTTGCTGCGACTGGTAAAGTCGAATTCCTCGGCGAGACATACTACCACTCCCTGGCATCCCTCGCTTCAGAGTCCGAATTCATGCATCAGGTAGTCAAGCACTCGAGGAAGATCGAGCAGCTCTTCGGCAAGGCTCCCGTTACATTCCGCAACACCGAGCTCATCTACTCTGATTCTATCGGAGCGCAGGTCTATAATCTCGGTTTCAAGACAATGCTGACTGAGGGTGCCCGCCATATTCTCGGCTGGAAGAGCCCCGATTATGTATATTCATGTTTCTCGGAGCCAAAGCTCAAGCTCCTCCTCAGAAACGCGTCCCTTAGCGACGACATCGCCTTCCGATTCTCTGACCGCGGTTGGAGCGACTGGCCCCTTACCGCTGAAAAATTCATCGGCTGGATAAAAGAAAGCGAAGGTGATATTGTAAACCTCTTTATGGATTACGAGACCTTCGGAGAACATCAGAGCGCAGACAGCGGTATTTTCGATTTCATGAGGGCTCTTCCTGAATTCATCCTTCGTGATCCTTCCCTCGAGTTTGTAACTCCCGCAGAGGCTGTCAAAAAGCACAAGAGTGTGGACACTCTCGAGGCCTTCGACCCTATTTCATGGGCGGATGAAGAGAGAGATGTCACAGCATGGCTTGGCAACGAACTTCAGCAGGAAGCCTTCAACAAGGTCTATGCGATGACCGAGAAGCTCTCTATTGTCAACGATCCTATGCTGTGGTCCGATTTCGGCCATCTGCAGGAGAGCGACCACTTTTATTACATGTGTACCAAGTACTTCTCCGATGGAGAGGTCCATAAATATTTCAACCCGTACGACACTCCGTACGAGGCTTTCATCAACTACATGAACGTCATTTCTGACTTCCAGATCCGTCTCGACGAAGCTAGAGCGGCTCTTGATATCAATGACGAAATTGTCAAAGAGGAGGCTCCCGTAAAGAGAAAGGCGGTTAAAAAGAAGTAGTGTATTTAATTAATGGAAAAGAATTTGATATCTCCGGACTATCTATTTGAAGTAAGCTGGGAAGTCTGCAACAAGGTAGGCGGCATCTATACGGTAATTGCGACTAAGTCGCTCCACCTCAAGTCTGAACTCGGACGCCACCACATTCTGATAGGACCGGATGTTTGGATGAACACGGGGAACAATCCCGACTTCATCGAAGATCCCACCCTCTTCCGCTCCTGGAAAATCCAGGCCGCGACGGAAGGACTCAGGGTGAGGATCGGCAAGTGGAATGTCCCCGGCAAGCCTGTGGCTATTCTTGTCGATTTCAAGCAGTTTATCACCGATCAGGACAAGATCCTGACGGATTTCTGGAAAGAGTTCGGAGTGGACAGCCTTACCGGCAACTGGGATTATAAAGAATCTTTCCTTTTCGGTGTCATTGCAGGAAAAGTAGTAGAGAGTTTCTACAATTTCCATCTCAACGATACCGACAAGGTGGTTGTCCAGTTCCATGAGTGGCAGACCGGCGCCGGTGCTCTTTACCTGAGGCATTCCGGTATTCCTGTTGCTACCGTTTTCACAACCCATGCAACAGTTGTCGGCCGTTGCATTGCCGGTAACAACCTTCCTCTGTACGATGGTCTCAAGTCTTTCGACGGAGACGAGAAGGCTCGCCAGTTCAATGTGATTGCACGCCACTCTCTTGAGAAAAAATCTGCTCAGTATTCAGACGTCTTTACGACCGTCAGTGACATCACCGCACGAGAGTGCGAACAGTTCCTTGGCAGGAAAGTCGATATCGTTACTCCCAATGGGTTCGAGAATAGCATTACCCCTTCCTCTGATGAAGAATACAATATCCGTCACGACAAGGCACGCAAAAAGCTTGTAGAGGTAGCAACCGCAATGTCGGCGGAGGCTGTTCCTGACAATTCCATCTTTATTGGCATCGGTGGCCGCTACGAGTACCGCAACAAGGGAATTGATGTCTTCCTCGATGCCCTTGATAGGATCAATACATCCAATTTTGAAGGCCGCAGCATTCAGGCTTTCATCATGATTCCTTCCGGAAATAACGGTCCGGACAGGGAACTTTCTGCGAAACTTGCCGGGAACGGGGATGTCAATTACCAGACCCAGACCTCCCACTATCTGATGAATCCCGAGTATGATACCATCATGAAACGTCTCGGGGAGCTGAAGTTCAACAATGCGATAGGGGATAAGGTGAAGGTCTATTTCATCCCATCCTATCTCAACGGCAACGACGGCATTTTCAATATGCCGTACTATGATATCCTTTGCGGGCTCGATCTCGCGATGTTCCCTTCATACTACGAGCCTTGGGGCTATACCCCTCTGGAGGCTCTTGCCTTCAGGGTCCCTACCCTTACTACAACCCTCGCCGGTTTCGGCCTTTGGGTTAAAGACCACTATGGTAAGGACCATCCCGGAATTACCGTCCTCGAGAGAAACGACTCCAATTATTCGGATGTTGTGGACGGAGTCGTCGACAGGGTGAGAGAGATAGCTTCTCTGGATAGCGACAAGAGAGCGGAGTACAGGGAAAATGCCCGCGACGTGGCCTCCATCGCCCTCTGGGACAACCAGATTGTCTATTACAAGAAGGCATACTCGCTTGCTCTCGAGAAAGTGGCAGCCAATAAGGATTCATACGTTAAAAGAGATAAAATAATGCAATATACAAGGACAGATATCAACACTCCTTCATGGAAGAGCGTTCTCGTAACCCGCCATCTTCCTGAAAACCTTTCCCGCCTGGAAAAACTTTCAAAGAACCTCTGGTGGTGCTGGAACGAAAGCGCCAAAGACCTTTTCAAATCCATCGATCCCGAGATATGGCATAAGTCGGGGCACAACCCTTCAGTCGTCCTTGACAAGGTGAGTCTCAAGAGGTTCCGTAAACTTTCTGAGGACAAAGACTTCCTCGACAGGATGAAAGCCGTCCTCGACGAGTTCGATTCTTACATGGCGGCAAAGAAGGAGCGAACCAATCCTTCGATTGCATATTTCTCGATGGAATACGGTCTTGATACGTCCCTTAAGATCTATTCCGGCGGTCTTGGAATCTTGGCCGGAGACTACCTCAAAGAGACATCCGACATGAATGTCAACCTGGTTGCTGTCGGCCTTTTGTACCGTTACGGCTACTTTACCCAGGTGCTTTCCGCCCAGGGGTATCAGGTGGCTAAATATGATCCCCAGGACTTCACCAAGATACCTGCGACACCTGTCATCGGCCCGGACGGAAACTGGCTCACCACAGAGGTTGCAATGCCGGGAAGAACCCTTACCGCTCGTCTTTGGAAGGTTGAGGTCGGCCGCACAGACCTGTACCTTATGGATGCTGATTATGAGGCTAATATTCCTGAGGACCGTCAGGTTACCCACCATCTTTACGGAGGCGACTGGGAGAACCGCCTGAAACAGGAAATCCTCCTCGGCGTCGGCGGTATCCGCGCTCTTCGTAAACTCGGCATCGATACCCAGGTCTATCATTGCAACGAGGGCCACGCGGCCTTCATCGGCCTCGAAAGGCTTACAGAGTATATCCAGAAGGACAATCTCGACTTCAGCGAGGCTCTCGAAGTAGTAAGAGCGTCTTCTCTCTTTACTACCCACACCCCCGTCCCCGCAGGTCATGACGCTTTCGACGAGGGACTTCTGAGAAAGTATATGAGCCATCTTCCCAAGATCCTGAAGATTGACTGGGAGACTCTTATGTCCCTCGGAAAGGACGACCCGAAGAACATTTCCGAGAAGTTCTCTATGTCCAACCTTGCCGCCAACTGCTCCCAGAACGTCAACGGAGTGTCCATGCTTCACGGAAAGGTCTCTCAGGAGATCTTCGCCCACATGTACCAGGGCTATCTTCCTGAGGAGCTCTTTGTAAGCTATGTGACCAACGGCGTCCATTATCCTACCTGGACAGCGCCTGAGTGGAAGCCTGTCCACGCGAAGGTATTCGGGGAAGATTTCCAGACCCACCACTATGACAAGAGCTGCTTCGAAGGTATTTATAAAGTATCTGACGAGGAAGTATGGAACGTAAAGAGGAGCCTTAAGACAAAGCTCGTAGAGTTTATCAAGGAGCGTCTTCTCGACAAGACAATATCCAACCATTATTCTCCTTCAGAGCTTGTTACCATTCTGGAAAGCCTTCGTGATGATGTGCTGACGATAGGCTTCGCCCGCAGGTTTGCCACATACAAGAGGGCGACCCTTCTCTTCTCGGATCTCGACCGTCTCGACAGGATTGTAAATAATCCCAAGCACCCCGTCCAGTTCTTCTTCGCCGGCAAGGCTCATCCTGCTGACGGCGCGGGTCAGGACTTCCTGAAGAGGGTTGTGGATATTTCCAAGGATCCTCGTTTCATTGGAAAGATTGTCTTCCTCCCGGGCTACGACATCACTCTTGCGAAGAGGATGGTCCAGGGTGTAGACGTCTGGATGAACAATCCTACCCGTCCGCTTGAAGCCTCCGGTACCTCCGGAGAGAAGGCGGCAATGAACGGAACCATGCATTTCTCCGTCCTCGACGGCTGGTGGGTTGAAGGTTATAAGAAAGATGCCGGTTGGGCGCTTCCTCAGGAGCAGGTCTATGACAACAATGACTATCAGAACCAGCTCGACGCTGCTACTATATACACAATCCTTGAGAATGAGATAGTTCCGTCCTACTACAAGAAGGACAAGAGCGGGCGCTCTGATCAGTGGATCAGCTATATCAAGAATACTATCGCCCAGGTTGCCAGCAACTTCACTACCAACAGGATGCTGACTGACTATATCAATCAGTACTATTCTCCTCAGTCCATGAGGGCAACTAAGATCAAGGCCAATGACTACGCACTTGCGCGCGATATCGCAGCATGGAAAAAGCATGTGCGCAGGGAGTGGGAGAATGTCGCTGTGATTTCAGAGACTCGTCCGGATGCTTCGTATGACCTTTCAATGGGTAACGAATTCAAGTCGGAGGTCGTTCTCTCCATGGGCAATCTCAGTCCTGAGGACATAGGAGTCGAGACCATTTTCGCTTCTATGGATGCCCATGGGCAGCTCCATATCAACGAGGTCAAGGAATACACCCCTGTCGAGTTCGCCGATGGCGTCTGCAAGTATCAGGTCTCCATCCTTCCGGACAAGACCGGAATGTATCAGGTGGCGTCGAGGGTATTCGCAAAGAATCCTCTCCTTCCTCACCGTCAGGACTTTGAGTGCGTGAAATGGCTGTAGTTTCCACAGGCTTTTTTGACGGTGTCCACTCTGGGCACCGTCTTGTTATCGGGTCGCTGGTAGAAGAGGCTCGCTCTCGCTCCGAAGAGAGCGTCGTCGTGACCTTCTGGCCCCATCCGCGGAATGTCCTTCAAGATGAGGCCAGAAACCTTCGCCTTCTCTCCTCTCTCGATGAGAAGAAGCTGATGCTGAAGGCTTTAGGCGTGGATAGAATAGAGGTCCTTCCCTTTACAAAGGCATTTGCTTCAATGACCGGCGAGCAGTATCTCAAAGAAGTGCTCGTCGGCCGTTTCGGGGCTACTGCAGCTATTTTCGGCTACGACAACCGAATCGGTTCAGACCATAGGACATTCTCTGACCTTCAGCCTCTTTCCTCTTCTTTGGGATTGGATATTATTCCGTGCGGGGAGCTGGGCTCAATCAGTTCTACTGTAATACGCAAGGCCCTCAGAGAAGGCCGCGTTACGGATGCTTCCGATATGCTCGGGTACAGGTACGGGCTCCATGGCGTAGTCGTTTCCGGCAACCGGCTCGGGCGGACAATCGGTTTCCCTACGGCCAATATGCAGCTCTACGAGCCACTGAAACTGATTCCCGCAGTGGGAGTCTATGCTGTTGAGGTGGAGACTCTTGGAGGGAAGTATCTGGGTATGAGCAATATAGGCGTTCGCCCTACAGTCGGGATAGGCAATGCGCTGACGGTAGAAACCAATATCTTCGACTTCGACGAAGATATATATGGACTCGACATTACTATCCGCTTTATCCGTAGGGTACGCGAAGAAAAGCGCTTCCCCTCCTTGACGGAGCTGAAAGCGCAACTTCTTGAAGACAAGCGTCTAATACTTGAAGGAGCTTCCTCCGAGGAACTCGCGAAGTAGCGAGGTCGGCGGTATTTCTTTGTCCGGTACCGGAGTGAAATAATTGATGAAATGGAGTAGCCTGTGGGCTTCGCTGTACTCGGGGCAGTTCTTTGGAACGCTTCTGAGTATAGGCTCCGCATGGTTCCTCATGACGGCAAACTCAATGAGATATGCCGAATTGAACATCACATCCGCATTCTCCTGATAAGGATATATCCAATCCTCTTCCGCCTTGCACACTGCCGGCCACTGGCTTATGGTCTGACGTGCGGTGAAAGCGCCTTTGTTGTAGTCCCGGACAATTCTTCTGAGAAGGCGGTTGTCGCTAGTCGGTATCCAATTGTGGTTATCGAGAAGGGTGCTTGTCAGGGTATTTATGAATATTCTGAATTTACTTTCGTCGGGGATATTGGAAGTAAGTTTGGGATTGAGGGCGTGGATGCCTTCAATAAGGAGTATAGAACCTTTCTCCAGCTTGATCTTCTTTCCGTTGTATTCCCTGAGTCCGGTCACGAAGTTGTACTCCGGCACCTGCACTTCCTCTCCGCTGAGCATTTTCATTATATCCGACTCCATGAGGTCATGGTCTACAGTGTCGAAATTGTCGAAATCATAGCTTCCGTCGGGGAATTTCGGGGTGTCGACCCTATTGACGAAATAGTCGTCTGTGGACATGGAAAGAGGCCTCAGTCCGCAGGCTTTTAGCTGGATCGAGAGCCTTTTGCAGAACGTTGTCTTGCCGCTTGACGAGGGCCCTGTGATCAGGACGACGCTGCAGGGAGTGTCGCTATGATACCTCTTGTCAATCTCTTCCGCAATCTGGACGATTTTCTTCTCCTGAAGGGCCTCGGCAACCTGGATAAGCTCGCTGGCTTCACCCCTAAGACAGGCATGGTTGACATCTCCAACAGTATTGAGGCCTGTAATGATATTCCAGCGAAGATTTTCTGCGAAAATGCTATAGGTTTTGGGCTGGTCCATAAATGGAGCTATCTTCGAGGGATCGTTCTTGTCAGGGACCCTCAGAAGCATGCCGTCATGGTAAAGCTGGATGTCCCATACGGTCAGGTAACCTGCTGAGGGAACCAGCTTTCCATAATAATAGTCCGGGGTGTCGCCAAGGGTATAATAGTCGGAATATTCCTCTCCGATTGTCTCGAGGAGCTTTACCTTGTCGTCATAGCCATTCTTTGCAAATGTCTTTATGGCCTTGTCCGTGTGGACATCATAACGGTGGAAGGGGATATTCTTTTCGACGATTACCTTCATTCTCTCCTTCAGGCGTTTGATGTCTTCTTCGGTTACAGGGGCGGAGTCCTCTTTGTGGAGATGACAGAAATATCCGTTGGAGATAGGGTGCTCCATATATACCTTACAGCCCGGGAAAACGTCTTCCGCGGCCTTGCAGAGCAGAAAACAGAGCGAGCGGCAGTATACTCTCATGCCGCTCGGATGCCGGACATCAATAAACTCAATGTCCTTGTTCTGGTATGCTCTGAATTTCAGTCCCTGTGAGACATTGTTGACTTTGGCTGAGACAATCGGGTACGGACGGTCGAACTCAAAGTCAGGTAACATGTTCAGAAGACTTGTACCCTCCTGGTAGTTACGGGAGGTGCCTGTGTTTTTGCAGTAGATCTGGAGCATAACTATTTCGCTATAATGATGTTGGGAACCCTTCTTTCTCCTTCATGGTCGAATACTCTGTTGTCGTAGGGGTGGTTGATCACTCCAGTTAGGGTGCTCCAAATTGTGGAAGATCCGCCTCCGTCGAGATTCAGGGCTTCGTCGCATCCTAGGAAATAAGCAATGTCGGCGCATTCTTTAATAGTCGCTCCGTCCGCCTGGGCGGGGAAACGGCCGTCAATGACTATGAAAAACACCTTCTCGGCCCTTCCTTTGGCATTTTTTGAGACTCCGATGATGGTGCGGGGATGCCTTTTGTTATAGAAAGATTCGCTGCCCTTAATGCTCTCTGGGGAGTAAGTGACAATCTCTCCGTTTTCCATCAGTACAGGCCCGGAGGCTATAGCATATTTCCACCCCTTCGTGGCGGAGCCATATTCGGTAGTATCCGTGCAGGTAATTATGTCTACATCGTGGCATTTCATCATTACGACTCCGTTGGTTCGGAAAGTCTCGCTCTGAGTGGTCATCCCGTAGACCTTCTTGCCGATACGGGTATATGTCACCGGGGTGAACTTTCTCATATTGAAATAACTGGCGTTGATTGCCATTTTTGCTTTTGCCGCTTCAGCGAGCGAACTGGTATGGGCGGCATGGTTGGCATGCCCCCTTTTTACAACTGTTTCTCCCATCGCGATACCTTCTCCCTCGACAATTGAGGTCTTGAATGCCTTGGCGGGGTAGGAGATTACGCTTATTGACTGTACGCTACCGAACATCGGGATAGATGCGTACCTTGCTTCAGCGCCTTTTCCAAGGTCGGTGATTTCCCAGGGGGCGTTAGCGAAAGCGAGAGAATCTGCCTTTTCCTGCGCGGCGACAAATAGACAGGAAGCCGAGGCGATTAGGGTGAGAATCAGTCTTTTCATGTCATAAATGATTTTAGGCTTCTAAGTTAGTTTTTTCTCATTATCTTTGCAAGAAAAGGACGATATTATGAAGACAAGCGATAAGATTTTCGCCCTCATTTGCGGGTTGATAGTGGTAGTTTTTGCCGCGCAGCGCATTGAGAGGCATCTTGAGAAGAAGGCTTGGGAGAAGGATCGAATGGAAAGGATTGCCATAGATTTCCGCCGATCCCGCGAGGAAGTCAAAGAATACATATCCAGATATATGCCGGAAGTGACTGATAGCCAGATAGATGACTGGACGGCCTCGGGTAAGCTCGAGGCTATGGAGATTGACGGTCAGACTCGCTATTTTCGAAATGCCGGTCCCAATCTCTTCAGAATTGACCATGAGTGCGAGGCCATAAAGGCCGCATCTGATGTCGCCGAGGGCAGCATCTCCTTGAGCGGAAATGCCCTCGATGGGCACGATTCGGACGATGCCGCCGTGATTCCGCTGATTGTTTCAAAGGTCAAATCCAACCTCCTCGCCGGCCCTTCCGCTGCGGGCTCCGATGCTGCCTCTTCCAAGGCATCGCCCTTTGCCCGGACCGCGCCGACTCCTTATATGGCGGAGCCGCGCCATTACCATGTCCGCTACACCCTTACGGTCGATGCCGATGCCGTGCCTGCCGGCGAGACCGTGCGCTGCTGGCTCCCTTACCCGAGAAAAGATGTTCCTCGACAGGGTGATGTCCATTTCATTGCAGCGAGCGAGCCGGAGTATGTTTTCTCAGAGGAGACCTGCGCCCATAGCACCCTCTATATGGAGAAGAAAGCCGTTGCGGGGCAGCCGACAGTCTTCTCCGAGGAGTTTGAGTATACGATTTATGGGGAGTGGCACCCTCTTTATCCCGAATCGGTCAAAGAGTACAATGTCTCTGATCCTGAGTACAAGCACTATACGTCAGAACGTGAGGCACATATAATATTTACGCCGCGGATCAAAGCGGTCGCCGATTCGCTCAGCAAGGGTCTTGACAATCCTTATCTGATTGCTCGGACATTCTTCACTTGGGTCAATGACAATTTCCCCTGGGCTTCTGCGAGGGAGTATTCCACTGTTGAGAATATCCCGATGTATGTGCTGGAAAGCGGCCATGGCGACTGCGGGATGGTGACCCTCCTTTTTATGACTCTCTGCCGCTACAAGGGTATTCCTACTCGCTGGCAAAGCGGATTCATGATGCATCCGTCCGGGTGGAATCTCCATGACTGGGCAGAAGTCTACTTCGAAGGCCCCGGCTGGGTCCCGGTGGATGAATCCTTCGGCATTCCTTCCTATGCCGTCCGTCGTGCTCCCCTCATGGGTACCTGGGCTCCCGCAATGTCCCTTCCTGCAGCTTCTGCTGCTGGTGGTGCTGCTGTCTCCGGTGCTTCCGTTGCTGCATCTGTTGCCGCTGGTGCTTCCGTTGCGGGTGGTGCTGCTGGTGTCTCAGGTGCTGGTGGTGTTACTGGTGCTGCCGGAGCCTCAGGTGCTGGTGCTTCTGGTGCCTTAGGTACTGCCGGAACTTCTGGCACGGGAGCCTCTGTCTCCTCTTCTTCCTCGGCGTCCGCTTCTACACTTGGTGGCGACCCTGTTCTCTCTGCCATCTTGGCTCTTCCGGAGACCGAATACTTCTACCTTGGGGGCATCGACCCATATCGCATGATAGTCAATACCGATTATGGCCAGTACCTATCTCCACGGAAAAAATACCCTCGAAGCGAGACCGTTGACTTTCAGAGGGGCGAAGTCGAATGGAAAGGCGGCAACCTCTACTTCAATAAGTGGAGCTACTCGTTAGAGATTTTGTAGTACAAAGATTTTGCATTTTTGGTGCAAGATGCCATGATTTGGCGCAATATATTAAGGTTTTTGGAGCAGGTTAATAGGAAGGTGGCGCAGGTTGTCTTTCGCTGAAAAAAGTTGACTCCCAATCAAGCAAGAGATGGGAAAGACAAAAGAGAACCAGGCTATGTATTACGATGAGGTGATACGCCTGTATTTCGAGGAAGGACT
>Ga0079305_1003195_pt1 | contig 11687 bp, 10 predicted proteins | sample LMS_cellobiose_e_FD_79183 | JGI IMG/M metagenome (GOLD analysis project Ga0079305, IMG submission 79183) | Rumen-fistulated moose microbial communities from Alaska, USA - LMS_cellobiose_enrichment | ecosystem: Host-associated > Mammals > Digestive system > Stomach > Rumen fluid ... | reverse complement strand
CTTTAAAGGGCGGTTTTACTGAGTGAGAAAGTAAAACCGCCGGAACACAGGTGGCCAGTCTGATTTCTTGCCCGTTCACTTCCTGTTCATTAAAAGAGGATGCCCCTTTTGGGACATCCTCTTCGGTGATTCATATTGACTGCTGCATCGACAGGATGGATTACATAGCCATCGGATTATCCGGCATGTGCAGTTTTTCCATCGGATCTTCGGAGTCGATGATCGCCACTTCCGTGGTCAGCAGCAGAGCGGAAGCGGAAACCGCATTCTGCAGAGCGCATCTTGTTACCATGGTCGGGTCGATGATGCCCGCTTCTTCCATGTTCACATATTCTTCGGTAGCAGCATTGAAGCCTACGCCAACATCGCTCTTCTTAACCTTTTCCACAACGATAGAACCTTCATAGCCCGCATTGAATGCGATCTGACGAAGCGGTTCTTCCAGCGCTCTCAGAACGATGGATGCACCGGTCTTCAGGTCGCCTTCGAGGGTATTCACGAATTCCGCAACCGGATTGTAAACGTTGACCAGAGCCACGCCGCCGCCGGATACGTAACCTTCTTCCACTGCAGCGCTGGTAGCGTTCAGTGCGTCTTCAATTCTGTATTTTCTTTCCTGGAGTTCTGCTTCTGTCGCAGCGCCGACTCTGATAACAGCTACGCCGCTTGCCAGCTTGCCCAGTCTTTCCTGCAGCTTTTCTCTGGAGAAATCGGAGGTTTCCAGTTCAATCAGGCCCTTGATCTGGTTTACTCTGTCTTCGATCGCAGCCTGGTCCCCTGCGCCGTGTACGATCACGCAGTGGTCCTTGTTGACCTTAACGGTGCCGGCTCTGCCCAGCATATCCAGTGTAGCTTCCTTCAGGTCCATGCCCAGGTCGGATTCCACTACAGTGCCGCCGGTCAGGATACCGATATCCCGCAGCATTTCTTTTCTTCTGTCGCCAAAGCCCGGAGCCTTAACAGCTACGCTGTCCAGCAGGCCTCTGATCTTGTTGACAACCAGTACAGCCAGCGCTTCGCCTTCCACGTCTTCCGCGATGACGAGGAGCTTGCCGCCTGCCTGGGAAACCTGTTCCAGAATCGGAACCAGTTCCTGGCCCTGAGTAATCTTCTTGTCTGTGATCAGGATGTAGGGGTTCTCAATGACCGCTTCCATCTTGTCGGTATCGGTAACCATGTAGGAGGAGAGGTAGCCTCTTTCGAACTGCATGCCTTCTACGATGTCAACTTCTGTTCCCAGTGTCTTGGATTCTTCTACGGTGATAACGCCTTCTACGCCGACTTTGTCCATAGCGTGAGCAATCAGTTCACCGATCTGTGTGTCGCTGGCGGAAATGGAAGCAACCTGTGCAATGTGTTCCTTGCCTTCTACCTGCTTGGAGATCTTCTTCAGTTCTTCAACAGCGAAATTGCAGGCCTGTTCCATGCCCTTCTTCAGTACCATCGGGTTTGCGCCCGCAGCTACGTTTCTCATACCTTCCCGGATCATGATCTGAGCCAGCAGTGTAGCAGTCGTGGTACCGTCACCGGCTGTATCGTTGGTCTTGGTCGCAACTTCCTTTACCATCTGTGCGCCCATGTTTTCGTAACGGTCTTCCAGTTCAATGTCTCTGGCGATGGTTACACCGTCGTTGGTGATGATCGGCAGGCCGAACCGCTTGTCCAGGATAACGTTTCTGCCCTTGGGCCCTAAGGTTACTTTTACGGCGTTGGCTAATTTGTTAACGCCGGCTTCCATCTTTCTTCTTGCGTCTTCCGAATATTTAATATCTTTTGCCATTTTATTTTCCTCCGAATACTTGTTGTTTTATTAGTCGAGAATCGCGAAAATGTCTTTTTCTGCGATAACGATCAGGTCTTCGCCTTCTACGCGAACTTCAACGCCCATGAACTTGGGGAATAAAATCTTGTCGCCAACCTTGACCTGCATCGGTACCAGTGCGCCGTCCCGTACTTCGCCGGGGCCGATTGCTACGACTTCTGCGATCTGCGGTTCTTCCTTGGTCTGACCCGGCAGGAAAATGCCGCCCTTTGATTTTTCTTCTGCTTCCAGCATTTTGATAACGACTCTGTCGCCTAATGGTTTGATTGTCATGAAAAGAAACCTCCTTAGATTTATAATGAATCATTCATTCCATTTTATTAGCACTCGTTCTTCCCGAGTGCTAACATTATTATAACCCTTCTTTAATCTTTTGCAATACCAAATCGCAATCTTTTTGTGGTTTTTTGTGAATTTTTAATGAAACAAACCCGCGATGGGGAACCAGACGCAGGGGATGAAAGCAGCCGGGATCATATTGGCGACCTTGATGGTCTTCATTCCCTTGATCTCCAGGAAATTCAGGCCGATGCCGGCGATGATGAGGCTGCCGGCCGCACCCATCTCCGTAATCATCTGCGCGGACATGAAGTCTCCTGCGAAGTGGGCTGCAAAGGCGAGAAGACCTTCATACAACATGGTGGGAACCGCCGAAAAGGCCACGCCGATCCCCATGGTGCCGGCAAAGATTACCGCAATGACCCCGTCCAGGATGGACTTGGCGAACAGGGTGGTATGGTCGAAACGGATGCCCGAATTCATCGCCCCGACGATGGCCATGGCGCCGGTGCAGTAGAGAATCGATGCGGTGATAAAGCCCTTGGAGAAACTGCCTGCCCCAAAGCCCAGTTTCCTTTCCGCGTATTTCCCCAACCGGTTCATCCAGCCGTCGATGTCGATGGCTTCCCCGATGATGCTGCCGGCCACCATGCTTACGATCAGCACAATGACATTCTCGGTTTCAAGGGCGCCGGATATCCCCACGAAGATCGTGCAGAGCGCCAGTGCCTTCATAATTATATCCCGGAAACGGTCCGGTATGTTTCTGATGAAAAAAGTACCGGCTATCGCGCATACGATGATGGCGACGCCGTTCACCAAAGTTCCTGTAAAAATCATTTCTGCCTCCTCTTTATGCCAGTCCTTTTACAGTAATATTCACGCCCGTGATATGGAATCCCGTATATTCTTCCACTTCTTCCCGCAGGATTCTCTGCACCTTCTCCGCACTCTGACGGATCGGGCTGCCGTAGGGCAGGATGACGCTCACGAACAGCACCATGCCGCCGTCGGAGTGCTCGATGTCGGATTCCAGGATCTTTTTCGCATCCCCTTCGTCCCGCAGGGCATATTGGATGATTTCATATACGGCCCGCTCGGAAATGGAGTATTCGCCCAGGTTGCTGAAAGTGGGCCGCACCTCCGACTTTTCCGAGTCATCGCCGATCATCCCGCCGATCCGCCGCAGAGTCCTCATGGGCTTGAGGAAATAGCCGGAGAACTCCCGCTTCAGCTGGAACGTGGGTACCGGAATGGCATGTTTTCCGCTCTTGACCCGGTTCAGCCGGGCCTGGAAGATGTCCTCCGGATCCGCGATGTCCTCGATCCGGATCAGTTCCTTCGGCTCCGGCAGCTCCAGCCGCGCCGCGATCCGGTAAATCATCCGGTCCGAAGTCCCCAGGATCAGGATCGCCGGCGGGTTCACCTTCCGGATGGCTTCCATAACGGAATCCCGGTGTTCTTCCTCTGTGAAGATGGCGGTTTTCACCGCTCCCATTTTTGTGTCGGCCCGCTTGGCGGACTGCCCGGCATAGATCTGATTCTGGCCGATGAACAGCCCGTCGTCGATGAGACAGGGGATGCCCCTGTCACGACAGACTCCCAGGGCCTGATAACTCTTTCCCGTGCCGCTTTTTCCAACCAGTCCGTAAACTTCCATGTGTGATTTCCTTTTTCATTCTTTTCCCGGAAAAATTTGCCCGATTGGAGCAAAAATTTCTTTGAAAAGGGTGTTGTTATCTAAAATACAATCTGATATAATAACTTCTGTGATTCCAATGAAGAAGGGATCCTACGTATATGAAGGAGGTAACATTATGGCTTATAAGATCACTGATGACTGCATCGCTTGTGGTGCTTGCGCAGATTCCTGCCCGATGGGCGCTATCGTTGAAGGTGGCCCCGGCTACATGATCACAGGTGACTGCATCGACTGCGGTGCCTGCACAGATTCCTGTCCGATGGGCGCTATCGTTGAAGGCTAAAAACGAAAAGATGTCAATAAAAAATGTGGCGAATGCCACATTTTTTAATTTTTTGCATCCCTTTTACTTTTCGTGCTCACTGATATAATAAGCCAGAGTGTACAGGCTGTCGCTCAGATGGACATTCTCCAGCATCACGGATTCCGGTACCACCAGGTCCAGCGGGGCAAAGTTCCAGATGCCCTTCACGCCGGCCCTGCTGAGCATATCCGCCACGGACTGGGCGCTGCCCTTGTCGGTGGCGATGATCCCAATGTCCACTTCATTGCCCTTCAGGTATTCTTCCAATTCTGTCGCAGCGCTGACGGTCAGTCCGCAGCGTTCGTTGCCGATCAGTGCCGGGTTCACATCGAAGATCCCGCACAGTTCAAACCCTTCTTTATTCTGCAGGTAGTTGGAAACAGCCTGGCCCAAGTTGCCGAAGCCCACCATCACTACCGTATATTCCTTGTCCAGTCCCAGGATGCCGCCGACTTCGTCGAACAATTCTTCCACATTGTATCCGTATCCCTGCTGGCCGAAACCGCCGAAATTATTCAGGTCCTGACGGATCTGGGAAGCGGTCAGCCCGGTAATCCGGCTGAGTTCCCGGGAAGAGATCCGCTGGACACCGCTGTTCTTCAGTTCCAGCAGGCATCTGCGGTATTTGGGCAGACGCCGAATCACAGAGGGAGATACTCTTCTTTTTTCTTTTGAATACATGTCCCTTCTCACTTTCAGTATCCTGTCCGACCGCTTTCCGATTCTCCGGAGCCGGTCAGATAAGGTATTATATCACAGAATCAGGGGGCTTGTCATCCAACTTTGACAAAAAGTTTAACAAGTTTGATAAAAAGTTTAACAAGTCTCGGCCGGTCTGCGGTTTACATCGTCATAAACCGCCAGATCATCACCGCCGCCTGACACCGCTGTGCGCCGCCTTTGGGTTCCAGCCGCCCATGGCCGGTGCCGTTGAGGATCCGGCTCTCAATTCCCCAGGCCATGGCTGCCTCCGCCCATTTGCCGACCTGGTCACGGTCCGTGAACACATCCAGGTAATCGATCGGCACGAGGGGTGCTCCGCCTGTCTGCTGTTTATACCGGTAGAGCATCACCGCAAATTCTTCCCGGGTGATCTCCTTGTCCGGCTTGAAACTGCCGTCGGCATAGCCTTTCACAATGCCCTGATCCGACGCCCAGTTCACCGCTGCTGTATACCAGGTGTTCTCCCCTACATCGGTGTAGGAACCGCTTTCCCCTGCCCGGGGCTGCCCGGCGATCCGGTGCAGCATGGTCACCGCCATCCCCCGGGTCACGGGCCGGTAGGGCGCAAACAGGAATTCGTTGACCCCGTTCATGATCTTGCTTTCATAAACATAGGTAAAGCCCTCCGCAAACCAGTCTTCCGGAGACACATCCAGGAAATAGTAGGGAATAACCGTATTTTCATCCCAGCCGGCCATTTCCTGGCGCAGCCAGTCGTTGTGCTCTTTCATCCGGCTGCCCCAGTCTGCAATGCCGGTTTCATAAGTCTGTTTCTGCTTTTCCCAGATACCGGGCCAGAGAATGCCGTCCATCCGCTGGCTGGCGAACATCTCCTGCAGGTAGTCTTCCAGGGGCAGGAGCCGTTCTCCCGTACCCGGCTTTCCTTCCAGCAGTGTCTGCATCAGCGGATCAAAGCGTTCTTCATAGACCTGCACCACCGCGTCCCGAAATGCCGGAAGCTGCAGGAGCTTGTGGCCCACAGAGGTATTGCCTGCAAAGAAGGTCCGGTAATCGATATCCCCATCGCTTCGGCCCATGACCGCATCGAAGTCCCAGACCGGTCCTCCGTAGAACTTCCCTCCGCCTGCCGGTTTGTACAGGTAAGTGGAAGACGCATAGGCGTCCACGTCATAGGAAATCTCCTCCACCAGGAAAAAGGCCGCAAAGGAAGGCAGGTCCGCGATCTCGGGCAATTTACGCCCGGACACCGGGTCCGTTCCGTCGTTGTCAAGAGCATTTTCCAGCTGCTGGAATTCTTCACTGATATAGTCCATCCCCTTCTTCGGGGTATATTCCGGGCTCTTTACCGTAAAGTAATAGCCGTCCGATGTGGCGAACCAGCTCTTTTCCACCCGGGCCCGGTCCGCATAGTCCAGTTCCAGCAGGTACCCGCCCGTCAGGTTTTTCGGTGCTTTCAGCTCATCCACGTACTGGTATTCGTTGCCCAGCCGGTTCACGCCGATGACGGTGGGCAGTTCATCCATATCCTCCACCGAAGGATTGGCCTCTTCGATGGCGGTCTCCAGGTTCCGGATATCCACCCGTCCTTCGTCCACTTCAGTCTTTTCCGACAGCAGGTAACTGCCCCGGTACTCACCGTCATAAAACAGGTCCACCGGCCGGCAATGAGGCGTAAAAGCCAGACCCAGGTCCGCCGCCAGGTCGAACATCACCCGGTTGGCGAGCAGAGTCTCATCGGAATAATTCGTCAGCAGCACCCAGGTGTCGGATTCTTCCGCCGGATCCCCCGTGTCCATCAGGTCCGCTGCATTTTTGAGTTTGATCTGGTAGGGTTTTTTCGGTTCCTCCCAGGTGGAATTGCCACGGCCCTTGATCTGCTTCAGGTCACCCCGGTACAGCAGCGAGCCTTCCGCATCCAGCATCGTCAGGATGCCCTTCGCCTTGTGGCTCTTGTCCGGGCTGGCTTCCACCCACTCCCGGTTCTTTGCCGGGTCCTCGCTCTCCAGGAACAGCGCCGATACGCTGCCCGAGTGCATCAGGTTCAGGTACGTGAAGCCGCCGTCCCAGGACAGTCCCACCCGGTAGACGCCGTCCGCCGGTTCCTCCGGGTACAGCTGCGTCAGGTCGACTGCTTCTTCGCCCGCCGGAACGGATGCCTCTCCGTACGTCAGGGTCAGCCCTTTTGCATCCGACCGCAGGTCCAGCGCTGCCGGGTCTGCCGACGACGGCAGAAAGAGCCACTGCTCTCCCCGAATCTCCTGGGGCCGGACAGACAGCTCCGCCTCCCCGACCGGAACCGCAAGGTAAAAGCCCTCCGGCAGGGTATTGCTTCCGGGGGTTTCCAACGCAAAGGCCGGAATGCCCGTTATTATGAATACTATGATCAACATCAACACAGAAATTCTCTTTTTCATCGTTTGCCCTCTCCGTTTTACCGCCAAAAAGAAAAGAGCCTCGTTCTCTGAGAAACGAGGCTCCGGAATGTCTGATCAGATTTCCTCCTCCACATATTTCACCAGGTCTGCGACCAGGGTAAAGGTCTCTGCCACTTCATCAGGGATCTCAATATCATATTCTTCTTCAATCGCCAGGACGATTTCCACGGCATCCAGGGAATCCGCCTCTAAATCCTTGATCAGGGATGTTTCCATGGTGATTTTGGATGGATCCGATAAGCTCAGCTGTTCCGCAATAATGTTTTTGATTGTTTCGAATACCATAATTCTAACCTCCGGATGATGTACTACCGCCATTATAAATGAATGTGGAGCAAGGTGCAAGGATTCTGCAAAAGTTTTTTATTCTTCCGCCCAAAGGTCGTAACAGTTTTCCAGTTCGGCTTCGGTTTCCTTCAGCTGCCGGTTCGCCTCCCACATCTTCTCGTGATTGGTGAACACTTCCTCCAGGCACATGTACTCCTGCAGCTCGTTGATTTTCAGCTCCAGTTCCATGATCCGCTCTTCCAGCTGCTGCCGTTCCTTCCTCTTCCGCCGCTCTTCCTGCTCTTTTTCCTTTTCTTTCCGACGCATTTCTTTGAGCTGGGTCTTCGTCATTTCGCCGGATCCGCCGCCGTTTTCCGTGCCGGCGGTCTCCGCCCCGTTCCGGGCTTCCTTCTGGGCTTTCTTTTCCAGGTAATAATCGTACTGGCCCAGGTATTCCGTCAGCCCCTCTTCCGTCAGTTCCAGGATCCGGGTGGGGATTTTGCCCAGGAAATACCGATCGTGGGAAACCATGAGCAGGGTCCCCGGAAATTCCAGCAGGGCGTCTTCGAATACTTCCTTGGAAGGGATGTCCAGGTGGTTGGTGGGTTCGTCCATCACCAGGAAATTCGCCCCGGTCATCATGATCTTCAGAAGGGAAAGTCTCGCTTTCTCGCCGCCGGAGAGGGATTTCACTTCCTTGAACACGTCGTCTCCCCGAAACAGGAAACTTCCCAGGATGTTCCTCAGTTCCTTCTGGGTGTAAAGCCTGTAAGCGGAATGCAGTTCCTCCAGCACCGTCTTATCCGGATCCAGCATCTGCTGCTCCTGGTCATAATAGCCGATGGATACGTTCTGGCCCAGCCGGATGACGCCGGTGTCGGGGTCCGCCTGCTCCAGGAGCATCTTCAGCAGGGTCGTCTTGCCGATGCCGTTGGGTCCGATGAGACAGACCCGTTCGTCTTTTTTGATGTCAAAGTTCACATTTTTGAACAGCTGCCGCTCTCCGAAGGACATGGACAGGTCCTCGCCGGAGGCCACGTCGTTGCCGCTGGTAAACAGGGTCCGGAAATGGAGTTTCATGGTGTCGAAGGACTGGACGGGCCGGTCCATCACTTCCATCTTCTCCAGCTTTTTCTCCCGGGACTTGGCCCGGTTGGCCAGCTTTTCGGTGCCGTGCTGCTTGAACCGCCGGATCATTTCCTCCTGCTTTTCGATTTCCCGCCGGTTCGCCTCGTAGAGTTTCATGGCCGCCGCTTCCCGCTCCTTCTTGCGGGTGATGTAGTCGGTATAATTGCAGGTATATACGTTTAAATGATGGTTTTCCACTTCAAAGATCTTCGTCACGGTCCGGTCCAGGAAATACCGGTCGTGGGAGATCAGGATCACGGTGCCGCTGTAGGAGCGCAGCTGACCCTCCAACCAGCTCAGGGTGTCGATGTCCAGGTGGTTGGTGGGCTCGTCCAGCAGCAGGATGTCCGGCTTTTTCAGCAGCAGGACGCCCAGGGACAGCCGGGTCTTTTCCCCGCCGGAGAGGGAGTCGATCTTCTTTCCGTAATCTTCCTCGCCGAAACCCAGGGCCGTCAGGATCCCCCGGATCTCGCTCTTGTAGCCGTAACCGTTGCGTTTTTCGAATTCGTCCGACAGCCGGGCGTACTCCTCCATCAAGGCTTCCGCATCCTCACCCTTCGCCGAGGCTTCGGAGATCTCGTCCATAACCTCCTTCAGCCGCGCCTCCATGGCGATGACGTCCGAATAGAGCAGCAGGAACTCGTCGTAGATGCTGTTGGTGCTCTCGAAGTTCCCGTTCTGGTGCAGGTAGCCCAGTTTCACTCCCGGCGCCATGGACAGGGTCCCTTCGTCCGGGGCCAGTTCGCCGCCGATGATGTTCAGCAGGGTGGTCTTGCCGGCGCCGTTGAGGCCGATGAGCCCCACCCGGTCTTTCTCGTTTATATGAAATGTGATGTTTTCCAGGATCACGTCAATGCCGTAAGCCTTGCCGATGTCCTTGGCTGAGATCACTGTCATGTTGTTTCACCTTTATATGTTTTGAGCTGGAAGCTGGAAGCTAAGAGCTATGAGTTTTTTAGTCGTTAATAGTTTGTAGTTAATCGCAGGTTCGGAATTATAGCCGCCCTACAGAGGCCTGTGATTTGCCACAGGGGCATTAAGGAACGCCGGTCCACTGCGATTGGCGAGCCGCAGGCGAAGACAGAGCAGATGTACCGCTGCGTGACGCTCATGAGCGAGAGCGTCCCCGAGGCAAATACACAGGTCTCTCCGGGCGACAGGCCAAAAACAGTATAACAAAAAACCAAGACCGGTTCAACCGCGAAAGCCCGGCAAAGAGTGTCCGACCGTAAGCTTTCTGTAGCATATTTCTTTATTTGTGATATACTGATATCAGTGAAATACGATTCAAAAGACAGGAAATGAAAAGCTTTATGAATTTTGATTATACGGAAGAACAACTGGCGCTCAAGGCACAAATCCGGGCATTCTGCGAGAAGGAGATCAAGCCCGAAATGCGCCGGCTGGAGGACGCGCAGGTCTATCCCCTGCGGACCATAAAAATGCTGGGCGAAATGGGCTTCATGGGAATGCCTTTCCCCAGGGAATACGGCGGCATGGGCCTGGACTACCTGACCTACGTCATGCTGGTCGAGGAGATCTCCAAAATCAGCCCTTCCCACGGCGTGGCCGTGCAGACCCACCATGCCCTGGCCACCTGGCCCATCTTTACCTACGGAACGGAAGAGCAGAAACGCAAATACGTGCCGGATCTGGCTTCCGGCCGGAAAATCGGCGCCTTCGGGCTGACGGAACCCAACGCCGGCACCGACGCCGCCATGCAGCAGACCGTCGCCGAAGACAAGGGCGACCATTGGCTGCTGAACGGGTCGAAGATGTTCATTTCCGGCGCAGGCGTCGCCGATGTCTACGTGGTCATGGCCATGACGGACAAATCCAAAGGAAATCACGGCATCAGCGCATTCATCGTGGAAAAGGGAATGCCGGGCTTCTCCTTCGGCACCAACGAAGACAAACTCGGGATCCGGAGTTCGACGGTGGCGGAGCTGCTGTTCAACAACTGCAGGGTTCCCAAGGAAAACCTGTTGTACGAAGAAGGAAAAGGCTTCAAGGTCGCCATGACCGCCCTGGACGTGGGACGTCTGGGGATCGCGGCCCAGGCACTGGGCATCGCCCAGGAATCCTTCGACATGACGGTCCGCTACATGAAGCACCGGGAACAGTTCGGCAAACCCCTGAGCAGTCTCCAGGCCCTGTCCTTCACCATGGCGGAACTGGAAACCAAGATCGAAGGCGCCCGGTTCCTTTTGTACCGGGCGGCGGATCACCTGGACCAGGGGAAGAGCGACATCTCCGTCACGGCGGCCAAGGCGAAACTGGCCTGCTCCACGGTGGCCATGGAAACCACCCTGAAAGCGGTCCAGTTCCACGGCGGTTACGGGTACATCAAGGATCTGCCCCTGGAACGGTACATGCGGGATGCAAAGATCACCGAGATCTACGAAGGGACCTCGGAAGTCATGAAAATGGTCATTTCCGGCGGGATCTTCGGCCGGGGTGCCAAACACGAAGAAAAACAGGTTCGGATCCTGAAAGACGCGAGCGAACTGAAAGCGGTCCTGGCGGAACACCCCGGGGATATCTGCTGGTCCGGCGGCAGAGGCTTGACGGCGGCCGGCTTTGAAAAACTGCAGCAGCTGACGGAGAAAACCGGCGGCGGTTTCGGCGCATCGAGAGGTGCGGTCCGGGCCGGCCTGGCGAAAGAAGAAGACCAGGTTGGCCTGACCGGCAGGACGGTCGCACCGGCGGTCTATGTAGCCGTTGGGATCTCCGGCATGACCCAGCACCTGGCCGGCATGAAAGGCTCCGGCCTCGTCGTCGCCATCAACCGCAATCCCCGGGCCCCGATCTTCTCGGCAGCGGACGTCGGCCTCGTGGGCGACGCGGAAGAGATTCTGGACGAACTGCTGGCGATCCTCTGATAAATGGGCAGGGAGATCACGCTCCGTTATCCCTGTATCCTTCAGATTCGGGTCCGCTGGTGGTAACGTCCGTATAATGGTGTAAATTGAATAGAGCCAAAAGCTCAACTTTTAGGTATAATGTTAAACGACCAAATCCAACATAATACCGAGGAGGAACTCATGGCTCAACTCAATATTACAT
>Ga0079305_1003194_pt1 | contig 11689 bp, 13 predicted proteins | sample LMS_cellobiose_e_FD_79183 | JGI IMG/M metagenome (GOLD analysis project Ga0079305, IMG submission 79183) | Rumen-fistulated moose microbial communities from Alaska, USA - LMS_cellobiose_enrichment | ecosystem: Host-associated > Mammals > Digestive system > Stomach > Rumen fluid ... | reverse complement strand
GACCATAATTTGCGTTGATTTGCGGAGCGTGACCACGGTTCGCCCATTTAACGCGGGACGTGCGGCCGCAGTCGGCAAACGACGGTTCGCGTCGTTGAACATTGAACTTTGAACGTTGAACGTGAAAGCAAAAAAATGATCCGATCGCGGTTTCAGGAGTTAAAGCGACACCTGCAGTCGCGCCTGGTGGTGCTGGGCATCGCGCGCGAACAGTTCTCCGCCGAGATCGCCAAACTCAAGGTGCTCCCGGGCGGGCATGAGGAGAGCGAAGCGGGCAACCACCTCTGCACGCTTGTCTATGAGTGCGAACTGTATTTCGAGCGCCTCCCCAAGGCGAATCTGGCATTGCTCGCGTGCCTGGTCGCGGCGCACCTCGAAGAGCACGACGACACGCGAAGGAGCTCGGCGGACGGGGATCCGGAGTTTACAATAGTGGATCTCGACGACGAGTACTGCGACGTGATGCTGGCGGTGAATTTCCGCGACCCCGTTTTCGTGGCCCCGTGCGATCCGGGCGAACCGGATGCGCTGGAGTATCTGGGCGCCTTTTACGCGGTGCGCGACTTCGAGTACGACACGGCCGAAGACGGAACGGTCGAAGGATCTCCGTTGTTTCCGGGGGCTGACGAATGATCCGAATCAAGGCCACGCAGTCGAATTGGACCGAGGTCCGGCGCACGCTCGACATGCTGTCGCTCGATCCCGCCCGCCGGCGGCGGCTGCTGATGCGCCTCGGGCGCATGGTGGTGGCGCAGGGGCAGCGGAACATCAAAGAGCAGAAGACGGTCGACGGGGCGCAGTTCGCCCCGCGTTCGCGCCGGTCCGACAAGCGCGGACCGATGCTGAAAAGGCTCATGCGCTCCAAGTGGGCGAAGGTCAGAATGATCAACGGCTTCGCCTCGGAAGTGTTCTTTCTGCGCGGCGTGGGGTATGTCGCGCGCAAGCACCAGGAGGGCGGCGACGAGGAGTACCGGAGAGAGCGGCACGCCAAGCTCTTCGCCGCGGACGAACAGACGCCGGGCCGCGCCTATTTCGGGCGCAAATGCAGCGAGCGTCAGGCGACGGAACTCGTGCGCTGCGGTTTCCGCGACCGCGAGAGCGGCCGGCGCCGCCCCGTCAAGTGGATAATGGAGAATGTGACCGTCGGGCAGGCGGTGGAGTATCTGAAGGCGACGAAGGAGAGTTGGGTCGTCAAGGTCCCGGCGCGGCCGTTCCTCGGGATATCCGAGGCACAGCGCCGGAGGATGATCGATGTGTTGTACGCCGGGATCGACGCGAAGTTCCGCGCCAAGGATCACGGCGATCTGTTGGGGTGACGTTCAACGTTCAACGTTCAACGTTCAACGTTGGAAGAAATGAAGTTTATAAGGTTGTGGAGCATTGAGGAGATATGTTTGGCATCTTCGGCGAGTTTGTTCACCGTTTCAAGCGGCATCGCTCCGATCTTTGCGGCAATATAAAGTTGCGTGCGAAGTTCTGCGCAGCTGCCTTTGGCAATGTAGAGGAACTGCGCGAACTCGCGCTTGCTCTGCCGTTCGGAACCTTCGGCTATGTTGGACGGTATGGATACCGCAGCTCTCTGCATCTGGTCGCGCAAGCCGTAGTTGCGGCATTTCTGCAGTTCATTGTAAACATCCACGGCCAGGCGGCACCCCGCCTTCCATACATCAAGTTCCTCGAATCCGGTCATGGTCGTACCTCCCCGGATATAAAGTACACCAACAGTAAAAATTGTCAAACGTTGAACGTTGAACGTTGAACGTTGAACGTTGGACGATAAAAAAAGGAGAAGCGAAAAAATGGCAATCGGTACGGTATCGGTGGTGGAGGTCAACAACCACCAGGGAGCATTCGTCGACGTCGAGCGCACGGCGCTTTTCGTCGGCGTCGGAGCGGCGGGGGCGCAGTCGGGCGTACTCTCCGTCGGCGCGGGGAGCGATTTGGATGCGCTCTTCGGCAGTGCCGCGAGCTCGCTCAAGACGCAGGTCGCGGCGGCGATCGCCAACGCGGCGGACGACAACTTTTTCGCTTACGCGATCGCGCTGTCGGGCAACGAAACGTGGACCGACGCGGTGTACGCCGCGCTGGACAAGCCCGTCGACGCGAATCCGGAGCTGATCGTGGTCTGCGATCCCGTTGCGGCGGCCGCCGCGGTCACGGCGGCGCAGACCCTTGCGTCGCAGGTCCTCGCCTCCTTCGCCAAGTTCGTGACCGTCCACCTCTGCACGGCCGGGATCGCGGCGGAACAGTCGTGGAGCGAATACGTGACCGCCCAGAAGGCGATCACGAACGGGATCGTCGCCGACCGGGTGTCGGTGACGCCGCTTCTGCACGGCAACAACCTCGGCGTGGTGGTGGGGCGTCTCTGCAGCCGCGCGGCGAGCATCGCCGATTCGCCGATGAAGGTCTCCACCGGAGCGGTGGTCGCGCTGGGCGAGTCCCCGGTGGACGAGAACGGCGCCGCGTTGACGATGGCGACGCTGACCGAACTGGCGAACGCCCGTTTCAGCGTCCCCGAGTGGTATCCCGGGTACGAGGGCGTCTATTGGGCGGATCACCCGCTCCTCGACGCCGAGGGCGGCGACTTCACCGTGGTGGAGAATCGCCGGGTGCTCGATTACCTGGCGCGCCGGGTGCGGATCCGCGCGATCCAGCGCATCGGCGACCGGCGGCTCAACTCGACCGCGCGGTCGATCGCCGAGAACAAGGCTTACTTCGCCGGTCCGCTGCGCGACGCGGCGAAAGCGGTCGCGGCCGGGATCTTCGAGTACCCGGCGATGATCGAACCTCCGGACGCCGACAGTATCGGCATCGTCTGGACCGATCGCACCCATGTCGCCGTCGCGATCACGGCGCGTCCGTACTCGAGCCCCAAGGCGATCACGCTGTATCTGGCGCTCGATCTGAGCAACGAATAATTGGGGCCGGGGGGCGGCTCCCGCCGCGGCGGGAGCCGCCCGATTCCGGTGGAGCATGAAACTAACGCCTTTTTGCGACGGTCTGCGGATGCAGGACGACGCGACGGGCAAGGCGGCGAGAGGGAGCATACCGGCGTATGTGACCGAACAACGCCGCCGCGCGGCGCAGGTAATGCGCCGCAGGAGGAGACAAAAAAAATGAGCACGCAGAGATTCAACGGACAGAGTTTCCACCTCGACCTCGGCATCGCCGCGCTGACGGCGAAGAAGTTCACCTTGGACATCACCGACAACACCGCGGCCGCCAAGCGCAACGGCCGCCCGGACGGCTGGCTCCGGGGCGACGTCGAGGCGTCGGGCGAGATCACCGTCGACCGCGACGGTCTGCGCACGCTGACCCGGGTCGCGAGAGAGGCGGGGAGTTTTCAGGACATCCCGACCTTCGACATCATGAGTTACGCGAGCGCCGGCGGCGATCCGCTGATGATCCAGGCGTTCGGCTGCAAGCTGAAGCTGAACAAGCTCCTCGACGTCGACAAGTCGAGCACGGACGAGACGGAATTCACCATCCCGTTCGACGTGACGAGCCCCGACTTCGTCGCCATCGACGGGGTGCCGTACATCAGACCGGAAGAAGAATAGGATGGACGGGGCGGGCGCCGGGGCGCGGTACGGGCGCTTGGGGCACACGCTGGCGCGCGGTACGAAGCGACCGGCCGCGAACGGGCGTGATGGGACCGATGGGACAAACAGGACATATGGGATGGAACGTGGCTGGAACATGCTGACAAGCGCTTGGCCACACGCTGTCGCGGCAGACAGAGGTTATTGGAAATGCGATACAAACGCCGGTACGCGCGGTCAAACCACGCATGTCCCATAGGTCTTATATGTCCTATAGGTCCTATGCGGCGGTTCCCGCAACGGCGGCCTGCATGCGCGACAGCGCACCACGAACCATAAACGGGCGAACGATAAAAAACAGGAGAAATCATCATGGATAAAAAGGACATCATCACTCTGGTCATCGGGGGCGAGGAGTTTGCCTTCGACGTCACCATCGAGCACTACAATCTCTTCGTCAACCGCATGACGCTCGACAGCAAGGTCGCGCCCGCGTTGAATCTGTGCCGCGACACGCTGGTGGACCGGGAGCAGCTGCCGAAACTCAACGCGCTGCTCGACCGCGGGCTCGCGCTCGACATCGCCGGGAAGCTCATCGAGGAGTTCCGGCCGAAGGTGGAGATCGAGGTAAAAAAGTAGCGGCGCGCCTCCGCAAGCTGCAGCGGGACGAGGGGAGTTACGACCTTCTGTGCGTTTACGCGCGGAAGCACTTCCCCGGCCGCCCGCTCGACGCGGACTGTCTGGCGGAGGCGCAGTTCCTCGAATGGGATTTCTGGGAGCGGATGAAAAAACTGCTCGGAGGCTAATGGAAAATCAATCGTCGTCCAGCGGGATCCAGTCAAGCCTGACTCGGATCTTGCCGTCGCCAAGATACATTTTCGGCGCTCCCGGATGCTTTCGCAGGTATCCGGGCTTCGCGAAAGCGTAGATCACCGCGGCGAAGCAGGTGAAGACTGCCGCGATCACGGCGCCGGCGAAAGCGACACCGAAGAGCGCATAGAAGAGCACCCCGAAGACCGACAGGTCGGGGGGCAGCTTTTCCCACTCCGCGGTCGCGATGCAGAGAAGGAACATCACGCCCCAGGTTATCAGAAAAAATTTTTTGGCGAATGCTTTCATGATAGTGTGAAATATACGGCTTTTTTGGTGTTATGTCAAGTTCTGTGCAGAAACTTTTTCTTCAGTTGTCGTTGATCGACAAAATAACGGAGCCATCCAGGACCGTCTGCAAGTCCGTCGAATCGGTTCGGCAGGCTTGGAAGTTCGCGGCCCGGGAATTTGCCTACTCCGGCGCGCTGATGTCCGGCACGGTTTCGTCGCTGCACAACCTTTCCCTGCCGGCGCGCGAGTTCAGCAAGGCGCTGGGCGAAGTGGAAAGTCTCGGGGTCGCCAAGGAGGAACTGGACAAACTCGCTCAAGCGAGCCGGGATTTCACGGCCGAGTTCGGCGGCGACGCGGTGGAAATAGCGCGGAGCGCCTACGACATCCAGTCGGCGATCCCCGGGCTCGGCAAGGGCGCGCTCGCCGCGTTCACGACGCAGGGGGCGCTCCTCGCCAAGGCGACCAAGGCCGACGCCGCGACGATCACCGCGTACCAGGGCACGATGTACTCGATCTTCAAGCGCGAGGCCGAGACGATCGGCCAGGCCAAGTGGGTGGATCAGCTCACCGGCAAGACCGCCAAGGCGGTGCAGATGTTCAAGACCACCGGCGAAGCGATGTCGGCGGCGTTCACGAACCTCGGCTCGACGGCGCAGCTCTCCGGCGTCGGCATCGATGAGCAGATGGCGGTGCTGGGCACCTTGCAGTCGACGATGGGCGGCGAAAACGCCGGCACCGCGTACAAGGCGATGCTCGTCAACATCACCAAGGCGGGCAAGGTGCTCGGCATGAACTTCACCGACGCCGAGGGCAGGATGCTGCCGATCGTCGAGATCCTTGAAAAGATCAAGGAACGGACCGGCGACGCGAACCTCAAAGCCGCCGACGCGGCGGCGCTGGTGTCGGCGTTCGGCAAGCAGGGGGCGCAGGCGGTGATGAATCTCTTGAGCAAGACCGACGAACTCAAGGGTTCGATCGGCGAAATCAACAAGGTCGAGTCGTCGCTCAACGCTGCCGAAATGGCGCAAAAGATGGTCGACCCGCTCGACAAGTTCAACAGTCAGCTGCAGAGCCTCAAGATCGTCTTCGGGCAGGCGGTGCTGCCGGTCGTGAACGGTCTGCTGTGGGTCGCGACGCTGCTGATGAAGCCGTTGATATGGGCGCTGGACAACATCCCGCCGTTTCGCTGGGCGATCACCGGCGTCACCGTCGCCGCCGTGTTGCTGGTATCCGCCCTGACCGGGATGAAAATCATCCTCGGGATCACGACGCTCGTCAAAAATTTCAGTAACTCGTTCCGGCTGCTCAACGCCATTTGTTACAAGACGCTCGGCATTTCGCTCAAGCAGATCTGGGCGTGGACGGTCCAAAAGACGGTGATGCTGGCGGAAAAGTCGGCGACGCTCGCCTGCGCGCTGGCACAGAAGGTCATGTCGCTGTCGCTGTGGCACACGACCGCGGCGCAGTGGGGGCTCAACACCGCGCTGCTGGCGTGCCCGATCACCTGGATCGTGATCGCCGTGGCGGCGCTGGTCGCGGAACTCGTGCTGCTGGTCGTCTACTGGGACGAGATCACGGCGGCGCTCCGGAAATTCTACGACGCCTGCGGCCCGTTCGCTCCGCTCGTCCGGACGGTCATGCGGACGCTGCTGGGGCCGGTCTTCGCTGTGGCGGATGCGATCATGAGCTTGGGGGACGCCTGGGACGACCTCAAGAGTTTTTTCGACCGGGTGGCGGATTATGCGACGCGGATCTTCACCGGGCTCGGAGAGTTCTTTTCGTCGTGGTGGGAGGGGATCGTTTCCCCGATCCGGAAGGTGTGGGAGTTTTTCTCCGGAGCGTCGGGCGAGACGGTCGCCGGGGTGAACTCGGCGGAACCGGTGCTGCCGGCGTCGGCGGGGCGCGGCCGCAGCGCCGACGTGCCGGCGGGCGGGGTGCGGTCGTCGACGGTCAACCGCACGACCAACTACGGCGGCGTCACCATCAACACTTCCAGCGCGCCCCGGGCGGGCGAACTGGAAGAGTGGGTTCTGCTCGCGGGAGGATGACATGGCCAAATACACCGACATCAGGATCGACGCCGACGACCTCGCCTTTTCCGACGTGCATGCCGTGCTGATCCACGACCGTGACGTGATCGTGCAGGATCTGCGCCATGCGCTGCGCGAGTCGGGCCTGCCGACCCGGCTCGTCGGCGAGCGGGACCGCGAGCGGCGTCAGCTGGTCTGCCAGCGGATCGAGGCGCTGGCGGAGGAGGACCCCCGGATCGTGCCCGGCACCGTGACGATGACCCGCACCTCCGGCGGAAAATTTGTCCTGACCGGGCGCACCTATGAGTTCGGAGCAATCACTTTGGAGATTTATTGACATGATCGATCGCGACACTCTGACTGTTGAGCAGCGGGAGTTCCTCGACGCCTGCGTGGCGGCGGGTTTCCCCGCGGATGACGCCGCGCTGGAGGCGGATATGCAGCGCCTTGCCGACGCCGCGTTTCTGCCGATCGCGAACACGAACAAATACTCCGCGTTCTGGAGTTTCGTGCGCGCCGCGGTGCGCGAACCCGCGCGGATCATCGTCCGGGCGCTCGTCACCCGGGTGATCCCCGGGATGTACGTCAAGACGGCGGAGGGGAGCATGCTGGACCTCATCGCCTGGGCGCACGACCTCGAACGCAAGGCGGCGGTGAAAGCCCGGGGATATCTCACCTTCTCGCGCGACCCCGCGGTGGTGGGCGAGGTGGAGATCCCCGCCGGCACGCTCGCCCGCACCATCGAGATCAACGGCAGCACCTACCGGATGGCGACCGTCGACGCGGCCGTGATCCCCGCCGGCGCGGAGTCGGTCTCGGTCCTGTCCGAGGCGGTGGAAGCCGGCGCGGCGTACAATCTCGGCGCCGGGTACTATTCGATCGTCGACTCCGACGTGCCCCGGGTCGGCGGCGTGACGAACCTCGCCGACTACCTGGTCGTTCCCGGCGCCGACGAGGAGAGCGATTCCGATCTGCGGCTCCGGATCCGCGACCGCTTCCTCGCGGTCGGCAAGTGGCACACCGACGCCCAGTACCGCTCGATCATCGCCGAGCGCGCGGGGATCAGCCCCGACCGTATCTACTTTTACCGCGACGACGACTACGCCCCGGCGACGGTGGACGCCTTCATCGTCTTTGACGCGGGGGTGACGCCGCAGGCGTATCTCGACGACCTCAACTACTACATCACCACTCTCGGCAACCACGGCCACGGCGACGTGCTCGTCTGCAAGGCGATCCCGGAGAGCGTTCACGATCTCACCGTGACGGTGGCGCCGATCGACTCCGCCGGCGACGCGGAACGGCAGGCGCTCGTGTCGAACGTGCGGCTCGCCATCAGCTGCGCCTTCTGGGGGAACAGCGATTACGCCGCCGCGATCACGCGCACGGCGCCGTTTTCGGTGTTCAGTTTTTCGCGCCTCGCGCAGGAGCTGCACGACGCCTTCCCGACGTTGCGCAGCGTGGCGTTCGGCAGCCGCGACATCGTGTCGGCGCTGGATCTGCCCAAACTCGGCACGCTGACCGTGGCGATCGGCGACACCTCGGAGGATCCGGAGTGAAGATCGAACTCAAATTCTGGCAGTCCGGAGCGCGGCTCTCGGCCTTCGCCGCCATCATGGCGGAGGAGTGGAGCAGACTGCTCGATGCGTTGGAGAATCTGGTCATCATGGGCGATCCGGAGCGCTGCCCCGGGCCGGTGCTGCGGCTGCTGGCGTATCAGCGCGGCGTCGACCGGCTGCCGGGCGAGGACATGGAACTCTTCCGCCGCCGGGTGAAGTACGCCTCCGCCAACGCGCTCGACGCCGGCAGCGTCGGCGGCTTCGAGCGGATATGGGAGCGGCTCGGATTGGGGCGGGTGATCCAGCGGGAGCGGGTGGACTCGGCCGAGTGGGACGTGGTGGAAGTGGAGATCGAGGCGGGACGCTTCGCCCCGTACCGCGGGCTGTTCGAGGAGCTCGTCAGACTTTACGGCCGCACCTGCCGACGCTATGTGCTGGTCTCCCGGGCGGAGACCGTCGGCGTCGATCTGCGGCCGTTCGATTATCACGCGGTGTTTGACCGTTTCAACGCGAGGATTGAAGCATGAATTTCAACGAAGACGCGGTGTTCTCGTTCGGCGATCCGGAACCGATCCGGCGCGAACGGGTGCTGGACTATCTCGGCGTGTTCCCCTGCGCCACGGGCGAGTATTATCTGCCCCCGATCGATCTCTGGGGACTGGCGACCATGAGGCGCGCCAACGGGCATCACGGGTCGTGCGTGATCTTCCGCCGCAACATGGCGGCGCGGGCCTATGTGTCGGGACCGCTGCCGGTCGCCGAACTCCGGAGCGCCGTGACCGATTTTCTCACCTGGGGCAACGCCTACTTCGCCTGGCGGCGCAACCGGCTCGGCGTTCCGATGGGGCTGCAGCATGTGCCGGGGCTGAACATGCGGGTGAAGACGCCGGGCGCCGGCGGCGGATTCCGCCGGCTGCTGCCCGACGGCCGCCATCTCGACTACGCCCCGGGCGAGATCCTGCACGTCAAGGAGTACGACTGCTGCCAGCAGATCTACGGCGTACCCGACTGGATCGGCGGCCTGCAGGCCGCGCTCCTCAACGAGGACGCGACGCTGTTCCGGCGGCGCTACTACGTCAACGGCGCGCACCTCGGGTACATCCTGTACAGCAACGACGCGAAGATCGATCCGGATCTGCGCGACGCGATCAAGGCGCGGTTCCGCGAGGGAAAGGGGATCGGCAACTTCAAGAGCGCCTTCATCCACATTCCCAACGGCAACGAGAAGGCGCTGCAGGTGATCCCCATCGGCGACATCAGCCAGAAGGACGAGTTTCTCAACGTCAAAAACATCTCGGCCGACGACGTCCGGGCGGCGCACCGCGTGCCGCCGGTGCTGATGGGGCTGGCGCCGACCAACGGCGTCGGGGGCTTGGGCGACCCGGTCAAGGTTCGCAAAGTCTACATTGAGACCGAGGTCGAAGCGCTGGCGCAGAATTTCACCGCGCTCAACGAAATACTGCCGACGGGCATGAAATTCATATTCAACACCGAGGTCAACGATGTCTAATTCGATCGTCACCAACACCGGGCTGGCGGCGTTCGCCGCCGCCGCGGCGAATCACACCACGCTGTCCGTGAACAGGATGGTCTTCGCTTTCCGCGCGAACCTGGACGTGGAGGAACCGCCCGGGGCGGATTTCGCCATCGACTCCTCCGAGATCGTTCACACGGCGACCGAGGTGAGTTCCGCGCTGCTCAGCGCCAACAGCGTTGTGTACTCGACCGTGCTGGGACCCGCCGTCGGCGACTTCCATTTCAACATCGTCGGTCTCTTCGCCGACGATACGCTGATCGCCGTCGCGCTGCAGCCCGTCCAGTACAAGATCGCCACCAGCGGATTCAACCTCGGCAACACGCTGATCAAAAACTTCGCGCTGGAGATCAACCGCGCCGGGGAACTCACCGGCGTCACGATCGCCGGCGACCCCGCGGCGGTGGGCATCGCGATCGCACTCGCCCAGGCGGCGGCCGAAGTCGCCCAGGCGGCGGCCGAGACCGCCAAAAACTCCTTCGCCGGGAAAAAGTTCTTCGAGATCTTTTCGACCATGTCCACCGAAACGCCCGACGGCGCGCTGCCGCTCGACGGCCGGACGCTGTCGGGATGCGACGCGGAGGACAGCCCGTATCACGCCTTTTATCTGGAGGCGCTTCGGCGCAAGACCGCGGGGACCATCCCCGTGCTCAGTGCGGCGCAGTACGCGGCCATCCTCGCCGAATACGGCCAGTGCGGATCGTTCGTGGTGGGCGACGGCTCGATCCGGCTGCCGAAGATCACCGCGTTTCTGCAGGCGGGCACTCCGGGCACGGTGCACGCGGCCGGCTTGCCGAACATCAAGGGAGCGCTGCCGGAACTTGCCCGCACCAGCGGTACCGCGGCGGCGACCGGCGCGTTCCGCTTCGGCGCGGCGACGGGGAAATTCGACGACTACGAGAGCGAGGGCAACCACCCCGTATACGCGGCGACCTTCGACGCTTCGCTCTTCCACTCCGCCTACGGCAAGGCGGACACCGTCCAGCCGGAGAGCACCGAGGTCCGCTACTACATTCAGTACACCGAAAGCGGACGGATCGCCGGCGGCGGAGGTTCGGGGGGCGGGGTTACCCCGAGCGAGGTGCTGGACATCGTAGCGCAGTCGGGGGGCTATCTCTCCAGTTCCGGCGGCTACATCGCCACCGCCTCGAGCGGCGGCACGGTGGCGATACAGGTGTTTTCGGGCGGAGGTTACACTTACACCGCGCTCCGCGCTACCCGTAGCGCGACCTACACCGTCACCGACAGCGGGTTTACCCTGCTCGCCGGGAGTTCCGGGCGGGACGGCTGGCATACGAGCGCCGCCTTCCAAGCCTCCGATTCGGCGTTCATCGTCAACGACGTCGGCAACGGCAACCGCGCCCTGCTCACGCTCTCCGGCTTGCACCGGGCGGCGCTGGTGGAAAGCAACGGGCAGTCGGGACGCAGCGCGGAGGTCGTGGCATCGAGCAACGGCGCGGCGTTGTACTTCGACGACGGCGTGAACACCGCGTTCGTTTCGGCGCACTCCGGCGGCATCACGATCAACTATTACGACATGAACGCGATGGAAAGCCAAACGCTGACGCTCTCTTCGGGCGGCGCGTATCTCAACGGCGTACCGCTCGGCATGGCGACGGTCAGCGATACCGTGACGACCAGCGCGGCGATCCCGGTGCTCTCCGGCGGCACGAGTTATGTCTACGCCCAGCCGCTCACCAGCCTCTCGGTGGCAAGCGTGGCAAACGCCCCCGCCGAGGACTACATCCGCTTCACGCTCGCGTCCGGCGGCTCGGTCAGCATCCCCGCGTCGGTCGCGGCGCTGAACTCCGGACTGGAGTTCGAGGGCGGCAAGGAGTATCTCGTCGCCTTCAACGGCGGCATGATGGTCGCGGCGGAAGTTACCCCGGGGGCGTGATATGAGCATGTTTTTCAACCTGATGG
>Ga0079305_1003193_pt1 | contig 11689 bp, 8 predicted proteins | sample LMS_cellobiose_e_FD_79183 | JGI IMG/M metagenome (GOLD analysis project Ga0079305, IMG submission 79183) | Rumen-fistulated moose microbial communities from Alaska, USA - LMS_cellobiose_enrichment | ecosystem: Host-associated > Mammals > Digestive system > Stomach > Rumen fluid ... | reverse complement strand
CTCGGTCATCGGCGGCAGGATGCCGGGAAGACGTTTTGCGAGCATCGACTTGCCCGCGCCCGGAGGACCGATCATCAGAAGATTATGCCCGCCCGCGGCCGCCACTTCCATCGCGCGCTTGGCGGCAGCCTGTCCTTTGACCTCGGAAAAATCGGGAATGTCGGCCCAGTCCGGTTCGGCAAACAGGGCATCGGCGGCGGAGGGATCGACCGGCAGGAGTTCGCCGCGCAGGGCGGCGATCGCTTCCGGCAGCGAGGCCACCGGATAGACTTTGAGTTTCGAGGCTGCCACGATCGCTTCGGAGACGTTTTTCGCGGGCACGATCAGCTTGCCGAATTCCTTGTGCTCCCGGGCCATCAGCGCCACCGAAAGAATGCCGCGGACCGGCCGGACGCCGCCGTCCAGCGCGAGTTCGCCGAGGATCATCGCATCTTCCAGCAGGACCGGATCGACCGCGCCCGTCGCGGCGGCCAGTCCCAGCGCGATCGGCAGGTCGAACGCCGCACCTTCTTTCTTGAGGTCGGCCGGAGCCAGATTGACCAGCGTCGCTCCGGCCGGATGTTCGTAGCCGCAGGAATACAGCGCCGATCGGATCCGTTCGCGGCTCTCCTTGACCGCGGCGTCGGGCAGTCCGACGATCGACACGATCTCCTGTTCACCGCGTCCCGAGGCATGCACCTCGACTTCCAGGGGGATGGCTTCGATGCCGGTCAGGGCGGCGGAACCGGTATGGGTCAGCATGATGGGGGATTCCTTTCCATCGGGTCAGAATTTTTTATGCAGCAGGAAATACAGCGCGGCGGCGGCTCCGGCATAGGAACCGATGTCGCGGCGCAGTTCGCTCGGGACCAGTTCGCAGTCCTTGAGCATTTCCTGCCAGCAGAAGCGCGGCAGATATTTCTTGATCGGGTCCATGTAAATATCGCCGATCGCCCACGCCAGCGTGCCCAGGATCAGCCGTTTGGGATTGAACGTGTTGATCAGGATGCCCATCGCCTGGGCGTTGCGCAGGGACATCTCGTCCCAGACCTCCGCGGCCAGCGGATCGCCCGCGCGGAAAGCTTTTTCCACCGCGATCATGTCGATATTTTCCACTTTGCCGCCGGCAAAGTGCACGATCGGATGATCGGGTTGGTCTTTCAGTTTCGCCTGCAGATAAAGTGCGATGTTGCGTCCGGAACAATAGGCCTCGTAACAGCCGTACATGCCGCAGCCGCATTTGCGGTCGCTGTGGATCTCCAGCACGGTGTGTCCGACTTCGCCGCCGTAAAGTCCGGTCCCGCGGACCAGCGTGCCGCCGGTCACGATCCCGGCTCCGATCCCGGTGGACATGGTCAGATAGATGAAGTCATTGACGCCGCGTCCGGCGCCGAAAAATCCTTCCGCAAGCGCGCCGCAGTTGGCATCGTTTTCAAAGAATCCGGGAATGCCGAGCTGATCTTTCAGATATTGCAGGATAGGCACATTGCGCCAGTGGATGTTGTTGGGCGGAGCGGTCAGGATGCCGTTGGCGACGTCGGCCGGTCCCGGCGCGGAGATCCCGAACCCGGCAACATCGGTCAGTTTCAGCTGATTTTCCTGCACGATCTCTTTGGCGGCGGTGACCAGTTGCGGCAGAATATCTTCCGGATACGTGTCCTTGTTTTCGATCCGTCTGCTGCCGAGAATTTTCCCATCGGTCGAAACCAGACCAACGCCGATCTTGGTTCCGCCGATATCGAAACCCAGTACGATTTCTTCGTTCATGATAACCTCTCCATCAAGAAATTTCGATAATGGAACAATATAGTTGTGAAACGTCTTTTATGCAAGAAAAAAAACGTATTTTTTTGCTTTGGGGCTTGAATTTTTTTAATCCGGGGGTATGTTTAGGGGCATAATCAGCCGAAGTGGCGGAATGGCAGACGCACTAGACTCAAAATCTGGCGCTCGCGAGAGCGTAAGGGTTCAAGTCCCTTCTTCGGCACCATTTTTACCCTCGAAACACCATAAGTTCTATTCGGAAGATCAGAAAGAAAATGAGTCATACAGGCGATATTATGGATAATATGACGGAGCGAGGGAAAAAATGAAAGAAAATCCCCTTCTGATGCAGATAACGGACATTAGGTGTCCGGTGTATGGCGTTATTTTTTATACGCAAACTTCCGATAATACAATCTATAAGCACATATGGTGTTGAGGTGACGTATGCCGGATTCTCATTCACCGGAAGAATTGGCAAGAAAAAAAATTAATGGCCAACTTAGAAAAGCCGGCTGGCAGATCGTGCATCGGGAAGAATATTCTCCGGGAATGTCCGCTGTCGCTGTCGAGGAAGGCTTGCTGCAAGGAAATCTGGAAGCCGATTATCTGCTCTTCCTGGAGGGGAAAGCCATTGGTGTGCTGGAAGCGAAAAAGGAATCGACACCCCTTTCTGAAGTCGTTGCCAATCAGGCGGAGAATTACACCCATCAATTGCTGCCGATGTATCAATATTGGGAAAAACCGCTTCCTCTGATTTATCTTTCGAACGGCAAAGAACTGCTTTTCCGTAATCTGAAAGAACCCGACGGCAAATATCATAAACTGGACGCAATGCACTCGCCCAAAAAGATGGCGGAACTCGCCGGGATAACGAGCTATTTCATCGGGTTGCCCGCTTTGGACCCGAGAGGACTGCGGCACTGTCAGTATGAGGCTGTCTCCAATTTGGAGGCCAGCTTCCGGAGCGGCCAGCAGCGGGCGCTCATTGTGCTGGCCACCGGTGCGGGCAAGACCTTTACAGCATGTCTGGCCGCATATCGTTTCCTGACTTATACTCCGGCCCGCAGAGTGCTGTTTCTGGTGGACCGCAACAATCTCGGCAAGCAGGCCGCCGGGGAATTCGGTGACTTCAAGCTGACGGAAACAGGTGAGCCTTTCAACACCATTTATACGACGGAACGTTTGCGGTCAGGCAAGATTTCCGGTAAAACCAATTTAGTGATCTGCACCATTCAGCGGCTCTTCTCGGTAATTACGGGTCAGGAACTGCAAGATGAGGATGATGCGGAATCGTCCTTCGAAAACGATACCCAGCCGGAAGTTGAATTGAAAGGGAAGATGCTGCTTCCTCAGGATTTCTTTGATTTGATCATCGTGGATGAGTGTCACCGTTCCATTTACGGCCGTTGGCGCAAAGTTCTCGAATATTTCAAAGACGCCCGCATCATCGGCCTCACGGCCACTCCCGGCGAGGAGACAATGGCGTTTTTCAACCAGAACCGGGTTGTGAATTACACGCTCGAACAGTCTATTGTGGACGAAATCAACGTGGACTGCCGTGTTTACCGTATCCGGACCAGCGCCACCGAAAACGGAGGGGAGATCCGCAAAGGAGAAAAATTCCGGGAGATCACCACCTATACCGGAGAAAAACGGATGACCCGTGCTGTGGAAGCGACCCCTTATCTGGCAACCGACCTTGACCGGGCTGTCATCAATCCGGAACAGATCAAACTTGTCCTGGAAAGTTATCGCGATGCCGTTTATTCCGAGCTCTATCCCAACCGGGAACCGAATCTCGCTTATATTCCCAAGACCCTGATCTTTGCCAAAAGCGATGCCCATGCAGACAACATCATCAAGATCCTTCGTGAACAAGTATTCCCCGGCCAGTGTCCGGAATTTGCCCAGAAGATCACCTATTCTGCCGGAGACAGCAACACCCTGATCAAAAATTTCCGGAATGACAAGAATTTCCGTATTGCCGTGACCGTTACGCTGGTCGCCACCGGAACCGACGTCAAGCCTCTGGAAGTTCTGATCTTCATGCGGGATGTCAATTCCGAATCCCTTTATGTTCAGATGAAAGGCCGCGGCGTCCGCACTATTTCGGATGATGCGCTGCGAAACGTCACGCCCAACGCCGACAGCAAAGACCTTTTCTACCTGGTGGATGCCATCGGCGTAACGGAACATGTCCCAAGTTCCCAAGCGCCCCACCCGCAGCCGGACGGCGTCAACATTTCTCTCGAAAAACTGCTGGAGCAGATCACCCACGGATATTTGCGCGATGACAACTTGCGTCTCCTCGCTTCGCGGCTGGTCAGGATCAGCGGCAAATCCACCGACTCTCAGAGAGCCGAATTCGCCGGTCTTGCTGGAATGGATATGAAGGATATGGCTTCTCATATCTATGCTGCTTTTGATGACGGCTCTCTCTCGGCCGCTCCTTTTGAAAATTCCAATCAGCCCAATGTCTTGCGGAAGGCCTTGGTCCAACCGCTTGCCATGAACGCAAAGGCACGAAAATATCTGCTGGTCCTGAACGCCGGATTTGTCAAGATCCTGCAGCCGGGACGCGACACCATCGTTTCCGTCGGTTTTTCCGTCGAAAAGGCCAAAGAAACGATCACCCGGTTCGAAGAATATGTGCAGACCCACCGGGACGAGGAAGAAGCGCTCCGCATCATTGCGGACAATACTGGGGAGCCGGTCTCCTACACCATGCTCGAAGAACTGAAAAAGAAGTTCCTTTCCGAAAACAGCCAGTTCAGCATTGACAATCTCTGGCATTCCTACAAGGTTTTGAATCAGAGCAAGGTTGTTCCGTTCAAGGACAAAACGGAACAGGAAGCCTTGACCAATCTGATCCAGCTGGTGAGATTTTCATTGAAAATGATCCCGGAATTGCGCAGCCTGGTTTCTTTGGCCTCCCAGCGTTTTGAACTCTGGTGCGGACAGAATCAGCGGGACACGCTTTCGGATACCCAGCGCTACATCGCAGGAGCGATCACCAATTATGTCGTAAGCAATGGTTGCTGTTCGAAAGAAGCCTTGCGGACCACTCAGGGACCGTCGTTCCTGATCCAGGCGAAAAAAGCCTTCGGAACGATGGAGAATGTGGATAAAATCATACAGTCGCTTTCAAGTTTCATGCTGGCGGCTTAACGGAGAATTATTATGGCAAAGAACAATACCGATCAGAACTTGACCCAGAAAGTCTGGCGGCTGGCCACGGTTATCGCTTCCGCCGGCGTCGGCTTCACCGACTACATTATTCAGCTCACCTATCTCCTGTTCCTGAAAATGGACTACGAGATGTCCGAAGTTACCGGGAATCCCAGTTCCATTCCGGAAGGATACACTTGGAACGATCTGCTTGCATTGGACGGCATGGATCTGCTGCACCATTATGAAGAAACGCTGGAAGTGCTTTCCGAACAGGACGGTCTGATCGGAACCATTTTCACCAAGGCGCAGAACAAAATCAGCCAGCCGGTTTCCCTGAAAAAAGTCATTGAGCTGATCGATGAAAACGACTGGTTCGCTCCCGATATCGACAAAGGCGCGATTTACGAAGGCATCCTTGAAAAGAACGGTCAGGACAAAAAGAGCGGGGCGGGGCAATATTTCACGCCCCGCGCTTTGATCAATGCGATGGTCGATGTCACCCGGCCGGGCATCGACGAAACGGTCTGCGATCCCGCCTGCGGAACGGGCGGATTCCTGCTGGCGGCATTCGCCTATATGAAAAAGCAGTCCCAGGATCAGAACAAACTGAAAAAACTTTATAATGAAAAACTGATCGGTTACGACATCACTCCGCTGGTGGTTACGCTGGGCGCGATGAATGTGTATCTGCACGGCATCGAAACGGACCGGAGCCCGATCTCCTGCCGGGATTCTCTCATCAAGGAGCCGGAGAAGCTCGTGGACGTGATCCTGGCAAATCCTCCGTTCGGGACCCGGCCCGCAGGTTCGGTGAACATTGCCGACATGCGCGGAGACCTGTATGTGGACACCAGCAACAACCAGCTGAATTTCCTCCAGCACATGATGCTGATGCTGAAAGACGGCGGCCGCGCGGCGGTGGTGCTGCCCGACAACGTGCTGTTCGAAAGCGGAGCCGGAGAAGTGATCCGAAAAAAGCTGTTGACGGATTTCAATTTGCACACCATCCTCCGGCTGCCGACCGGGATCTTCTATGCCAATGGCGTCCGGGCCAACGTGCTGTTCTTCTCCAAGGGCGGGAAAACCGAGTCCGTCTGGTTTTACGATTACCGGACGGGGATCAAGCACACGCTTGCCACCAATCCGATCAAACGCTCCGATTTGGATGACTTTGTCGCCTGCTATCACGCCGACGACCTGTCGGTCCGGAAAGAAACCTGGAGCGCGGAAAATCCCAATGGACGGTGGCGCAAGTTCCCGGTCGCCGACATCCTTTCCCGCGACAAGACCAATCTGGATATTTCGTGGATCAAAGAGGAAGGCGAGTCCGCCGACGACTACACCCTTGCGGAACTGTTTTCCATTATTGAGGAGAAAAGCCGGAACATCTCCAATGCAGTGGAATCGCTGAAGAAACTGATCGGAGATATCGAAGAATGAGTAAGAAAACAGATCTGATCCCACGCTCCGGGAACAATTCGCCGGAGGAAAACGCTCTCTTTTCCGATGTACGCAACATGATTGCGGAAGCCCGAAAGCGTGCGTATGTTGCGATCAATACGGAAGCCATCATGGTCTATTGGCGTGTCGGAACACGCATCCGCACGGATATTCTTAAAAATCAACGGGCGGAATATGGCAAGCAGATCATTGCAAAGCTTGCATTTCACCTTACGGAAGAGTTCGGCCGAGGCTGGAGCATACAGACTCTCAGACATTGTCTCCGCGCCGCGGAGACTTTCTCTCTGGAGCAAATTGTCTCCGCAGCGCGGAGACAATTGAGTTGGACACATCTGAAAACGATCATGTACGAAGATTCCGAACTGAAAAGAGCCTTTTACCTTGAAATGGCAGGGATCGAGCATTGGTCCACAAGAGAACTCAGTGACAAAATTCAAAGCGCGCTGTATGAAAGAACAGCTCTCGCGCGGAAACCGGAAGAACTGATCAAAGCGGAGTTGCAGAAAGTCCATGATTCGGGAGAATTGACACCGGATCTCGTATTCAAAAGCAGCTACATCCTTGATTTCCTGGGGCTGAAAGACACCTATGCGGAAGAGGACTTGGAAGATGCCATCCTTGACGAAATTCAAAACTTCATCAAGGAACTCGGTTCTGATTTTGCTTTTATGAACCGACAGATGCGGTTCACCGTGGATGGGATCGACTATAAAATCGATCTGCTGTTCTATCATCGCACTTTGCGTCGATTGATCGCTGTCGATCTGAAACTCGGCAAATTCCTGCCCGAATACGAAGGCCAGATGCGGCTTTATCTCCGCTGGCTGAACCGGAATGACCGGAAGCCGGGCGAGGAAAGTCCCATCGGTCTGATTCTGTGTTCTGAGGGTAATACCGAACATATCGAATATCTGATGCTGGAAGATTCCGACATCCGAATCGCGCAGTATTATACCTCTCTGCCCGATGTGGAACTGCTGAAAATGAAACTGCAAAGAGCTGTCAAAATCGCTCAGGATATGATGGCGGAACGAAAGGGCTTGCCCCATGATTGACACCAAACTTCTGCGCCAGAAGATCCTCGACCTCGCCATCCGGGGTAAACTCGTTCCGCAGGACTCGAACGATGAGCCTGCTTGCGAGCTGCTGAAAAAGATCAAGGCGGAAAAAGAAGCCTTGATCAAAGCCGGAAAACTGAAGCGCGACAAGCACGAATCCTTCATCTTCCAAGGTGATGATAAACGTTATTATGAGCAGATCGACGGAAAAATAAACGACATCTCCAGGGAAATACCTTTTGACTTGCCAAATGGATGGATGTGGGCGAGGCTCAAACAATTATTTTCTGTTGTATCTGCAAGACGTGTTCATAAGGCTGATTGGAAAGCTGCTGGAATACCATTCTATCGTGCACGGGAAGTGGCAAAATTGTCGGAAACCGGTTTCGTTAATAATGACTTATTTATCTCGGAAGAGCAATATACCTCTTATAAGCAAAGCTCAGGAGTACCTCTCCCGGGAGATTTAATGGTAACAGCTGTTGGAACCATAGGGAAAGTCTATGTTGTCAAAAAGGGTGACATTTTCTATTACAAAGATGCCAGTGTCGTTTGCTTTGAAAATCGTTATCATATTAATCCATATTTCTACAAGAACTTGTTTTCCACTTCCTTTATGATTTCGCAAGTTCATAAAAATTCAACAGGAAGTACTGTTGATACGATGACCATTGAGAAATCCGAACAATATTTACTTCCCCTCCCGCCGCTAACCGAACAGAAGCGCATTGTTGCACAGATCGAAAGCCTGATGAAATGTGTGGATGAGATCGACCGGGAATCGGAGACGCTGGAGAAGTCCCTCACCCTGGCGAAGCAGAAGATCCTCGACCTCGCCATCCGGGGCAAAATCGTCCCGCAGGACCCGAAGGACGAGCCTGCATCCGAATTGCTGAAGAAGATTAAGACCGAGAAAGAGTCTCTGATCAAAGCCGGAAAACTGAAGCGTGACAAGCACGAATCCTTCATCTTCCGAGGTGACGATAACTGTTACCATGAGAACGTTGAAGGGAAAACCACCGACATCACGGCCGATATTCCCTTCGAAATTCCTTCTACATGGACATGGACAAGAATGATTTCTCTTGGGCAAACGAATATAGGATTAACATATAAGCCGTCCGATGTTACAGATAAAGGAACCATTATTTTAAGATCAAACAATATTCGACACGGAAAACTTGATTTTACTGACTTGGTGAGGGTTTCATGCCCTATTCCCGGAAATATAATGTTAAGAGAATCTGATATTTTGATATGTGCCAGGAATGGGAGCAAATCGTTGGTGGGAAAATGTGCTGAAATTCCGCGAGCCTATGAAGTTTTGTCTTTTGGAGCATTCATGGCTGTTTTTCGGAGTGATTTTAACAAGTGGGTATTTCAAATTTTGAATTCGAATTACTTTCGAGAATACCTCTTTGATTCAAACTCGACTCAAATTTGCCAATTGACACAGGACATGTTAAAGAAATTTTTGGTCCCATTTCCACCTCTCGCCGAGCAGAAACGCATTGTCTCGCAGGTGGAAAAACTTTTTTCCTTACTGGAGACAATGCACGTCTGATTTTACCACGTCACGACTTTGTCCACGATGGCTCGCTGCTCGTTCGCGGTCCGGCGCAGGTAAATGCGAGTCGTCTCAATGCTCTCATGTCCCATCAGATCGGCAAGCAAAGCGATGTCGTTGAATTTTTCAAGGAAATTCTTTGCATAGCGATGCCGGAATGAGTGCGGATACACGACCTTGGGATTGATCCCGTATTTCGCGGCATAATTCTTCAGTTGCTGGGAAATTCCCCGGACGCTGATGCGTTCCCCGAACCGATTCAGGAACAGATAGCCGGATGAACGCTGTCTTTCATTCAGATATGCCAGCGTTTCCGAACGGAGCGCGGCGGGGATATACAAACGCCGGATCTTTCCGCCCTTGGTGTAAAGATCGAAATAGCCAAGCTGGACATGCTCGATCTTTATTTGAATCAGTTCGCTGACACGGGCCCCGGTCGCCGCCAGATACCGCACGACAAAATACCATTCCATGTTCCCGTCCTTTTTCAGCTGGTTCTTCAAAAAAATGTAATCGGCGTTGCTGATCACGTTTTCCAGAAAATTCTTCTGCTGGACTTTGACGGCTTTCAGGCAGAGGCGGTCTTTCCGTAAAAACTGCAAATACTTATTGATCGCCTGAATGCGGAGATTTACCGTCTTGGGCTTGTAATTCTCCAAAAGGAACCCTTTGTAGGCCAGCAGATTTGCTTTGTCGAGCACGGAATAATGTTCCTGAAAGAACCTTACCGCATACAGGTAAGCCGAGATGGTGTGTTCAGACATATTGCCCCGTCTGAGGTGGGCTTCAAACTTTTGCAGCATAATGCCTCCTTGGTTAAAAGTTGAGAGGCACATAATGTACTGTCGCAGAAAGTCAAAAATATCCCGGAATCTGTTATTATGAGCAGTTGGATGGAAAAACTGTCGATATCAGTAACGAGATCCCATTTGACTTGCCAGATAATTGGGCGTGGTGCAGGCTCCGTTCACTGGGAACAATCATCGGCGGCGGGACACCCTCAACGCTTAATGCGGACTATTGGAACGGTGAAATACCCTGGCTTTCACCAGCAGATTTGACTGATTATCACGAAAAATATATCTCCCAAGGAAAGAAAAATATAACCGCTGAGGGGCTGGCACACTCCTCCGCAACGCTGATGCCTGCCGGGAGCATTCTGTATTCCAGTCGTGCTCCTATCGGTTATGTCGTTATTGCACAAAATGCCATTTCCTCTAATCAGGGATTCAAATCGTTGGTCCCCACAATCAATGGGCTCAGCGAGTTCCTTTATTATGTTCTGATAGCAGTAACGCCTGATATAAAAAGACGGGCAACGGGGACCACATTTAAGGAAATTTCAGGGACTGAATTCGGAGAAACACTGATTCCTCTGTCCCCGCTTGCAGAACAACAACGTATCGTGCACGCGGTAGAGCAGAATAATTCTATCCTCGGAGCGATTTCAAAATAGATTCATATTGCGAATTTGCGCAGATGATTCTTGCTTGTTCCTGCATTGGAGGCAATGGGAATAATGCTTTCCGACCGTCCTCCGTCCCCAAACGGGGCATTTTTACGCCATATCCACACCTCGCAGTATAATCAAGGAACATTTTTGACATCAAAACACAGCGTGCAAATTCCGGCAGGATATATTTCCCGAAATCAAGAGGCAGTATCTCGGATGTACAGTAGCCGTCCTGATCAGCGACAAGAACTTTATTCAGGTAAGTCCGCAATTTGCTATAAAGAACATTGCCCCTGTTGAAGACATGCTTCGAACTTGTCGGGAGACGATTCTGTTTTTCAATTCGACAAAGCAGTCTTCCCGAATCTTTCTCAATATCCTCTAAATCCAGAACCCAGGCGGTTGCCTTGATTTCTGACGGCTCAACGCTTTGGCATTTGCCGTAGTCACAGAGACTGCCAAGTCTGCACCAGCACCATGATTCTGGGATTTCAAACGGTATTGCCGCCGTGACGTCAACCGTTTTTCCGTCGATCTGCTCATAATAACAGTTATCATCACCTCGGAAGATAATGGATTCGTGCTTGTCGCGCTTCAGTTTTCCGGCTTTGATCAGGGCATCTTTCTCAGCCTTGATTTTCTTCAGCAGTTCGGAAGCGGGCTCGTCCTTCGGGTCCTGCGGGACGAGTTTGCCCCGTATGGCGAGGGCGAGGATCTTCTGTTTCGCCAGCGCCAGTGATTTCTCCAGCGTCTCCGATTCCTTGTCGATCTCATCCACGCATTTCAGCAGACTTTCGATCTGCGCAACAATGCGTTTTTGCTCAGCGAGAGGCGGGATTGGAAGCATTATTTGTGTAAATTTATCCCAAATAATACTTTCAACAGTGGTTCCTGTTTTTTTGTAATTGGCAAGAATTCTTTCTTCAAGAGCGACTATCACATCATAGATGAATTCCTGCATCACGGGTAGATACAGTGAAATCGCTTTCAAATCCTGATTAATTGTGCAAGGTTTTCTGTTAATTGCAACAGGTAGGGTATGCCGTAGAATACCACTTCTGACCACAATTAAAAGTGCACCAGGAGATAAAACCTGTAATTCTGCCGCACCCTTTGCCGAAACCTTGAGACCGCTTTCAGTGATGTATTTCGTCTTCATATCCTTGGAGGTCACCCAAAGGATGTCACCGTTCCAGAAGGCTTTATTATTCATGGATGGCGTTTTTCCCCCCG
>Ga0079305_1003192_pt1 | contig 11696 bp, 12 predicted proteins | sample LMS_cellobiose_e_FD_79183 | JGI IMG/M metagenome (GOLD analysis project Ga0079305, IMG submission 79183) | Rumen-fistulated moose microbial communities from Alaska, USA - LMS_cellobiose_enrichment | ecosystem: Host-associated > Mammals > Digestive system > Stomach > Rumen fluid ... | reverse complement strand
GGCGTGCGCGGCCGCAGCGGCAGCACCTACGGCGGCTGGACGTTCGGTCCCGGCACACGGGCGAACTAAACCGCCCGCTTTCGACCCCAAAGCCCCCGCCCGGGAAAACGGGCGGGGGCTTTTCCGTTCGCCAAAGGCTTGACAAGCACAGCATCTTGACGATACAATAAATCTTGACACAATATCTTGTTATTTTGTCCCGCGAGGAGGCACGTTCATGCCCAAGGCAAAAAGCACCTACGACAACGAGAGCATCGTCGCGCTCAAGGGCGCCGACCGCGTCCGCAAGCGCCCTGCCGTCATCTTCGGTTCCGACGGGCTTGAGGGCTGCGAACATGCGATGTTCGAGATCTTTTCCAATTCCATCGACGAGGCGCGCGAAGGCCACGGTGACCGCATCGTGCTCACCCGTTACGCGGACGGCTCGATCGAATGCGAAGATTTCGGCCGCGGCATCCCCGTCGACTATAACGAACGGGAGGGACGCTACAACTGGGAACTCGTGTTCTGCGAACTCTACGCGGGCGGGAAATACAAGGAGGACGGCGGCGACAGTTACGAGTATTCGCTCGGCTTAAACGGCCTGGGCCTCTGCTCCACACAGTATTCCTCCGAATTTATGGATGTGGAAATCTTCCGCGACGGGCAGAAATACACGCTGCACTTTGAGAAGGGCGAGAATGTCGGCGGGCTGCAGAAGGAACCGTCGACCCGCCGCAAGACCGGCACACGGATCCGCTGGAAGCCCGATCTCGAGGTGTTCACCGAAATTGCGATCCCGCTGGAATTCTACCGTGAAACGGTGCGCCGGCAGGCGGTCGTCAACCCGAATATTGTGTTTGTGCTGCGCAACCAGGTGGGGCAAACGTTTGAGCAGGAGGAATTTCTCTATCGAAACGGCATCACCGACTACCTGACCGAGCGCGTCGGCGACAAGCCCCTCACCCCCGTGCAGACATGGAACGCCGAGCGCCGCGGCCGCGACCGCGAGGACAGGCCCGAGTATAAGGTCCGGCTGGCGGTCGCCGTCTGCTTCACCAACGCCGCGCCGATGGCGGAATATTACCACAACTCGAGTTTCCTCGAGCACGGTGGCAGCCCCGAAAAGGCGGTCCGCAGCGCGTTCGTTTCGCAGATCGACAACTGGCTGCGCACGAACGGAAAATACCTGAAAAACGAGTCGAAAATCACCTACGCCGATGTCGAACCGTGCCTCGCGCTGATCTCTTCGTCGTTTTCCACGATGACCTCCTACGAGAACCAGACGAAAAAGGCGATCAACAACCGCTTCATCCAGGAGGCGATGACCGATTTCCTCAAGCACAACCTGGAGGTCTACTTCGTCGAGAACCCCGACGATGCCCTGCGCATCGCCGAGCAGGTGCTCATCAACAAGCGCAGCCGCGAGCAGGCCGACCGCGCCCGCGTGCAGATCAAAAAGAAACTCGCCGGTTCGATCGACATCGCCAACCGCGTCCAAAAGTTTGTCGACTGCCGCTCGCGCGACCCCGAGCGCCGCGAACTCTATATCGTGGAGGGCGATTCGGCAATGGGTTCCGTCAAGCAGAGCCGCGACAGCGAATTCCAGGCCGTCATGCCGATCCGCGGCAAGATTCTCAACTGCCTCAAAGCCGATTACGCGCGCATCTTCAAATCGGATGTGATCGTCGACCTGCTCAAGGTGATGGGCTGCGGCGTAGAGACGGGGGGCAAGCACAATAAGGAACTGGCGGCCTTCAGCCTTGAGAACCTGCGATTCAACAAGATCGTGATCTGCACCGACGCCGACGTGGACGGCTACCAGATCCGCACGCTCGTGCTCACGATGCTCTACCGCCTTACCCCCACGCTGATTCAAGAGGGCTACGTCTATATCGCGGAATCGCCGCTCTACGAGATCACGACGAAGGACCGCACCTACTTCGCCTATACAGAGGCGGAAAAAGCCGCCTTTCTCGAGAAGATCGGGACGGCGAAATACACGATCCAGCGCTCGAAGGGCCTCGGCGAGAACGACGCCGAGATGATGTGGCTGACCACGATGAACCCCGAGAGCCGCCGCCTCATCAAGGTGATGCCGACCGATGTGGAAGAGACCGAGCGCGTGTTCAACGTCCTGCTCGGGGACAACCTCGCCGGCCGCAAGGAGCACATCGCCCAAAACGGCGCGCTCTACCTCGACGATCTCGATCTGTCGTGAGAAAGGGGAGGATGATATGGCAAAACGACCCACAAAACCGACTGCGCCCGCCCGCCCCAAACTCGGGGACGGCGTCGAGATCCTCAACGCCGGCAGCATCCTCGAGGACCCGATCACCAACACACTCGAGACGAACTATATGCCCTATGCGATGAGCGTGATCGTCTCCCGCGCGCTGCCGGAGATCGACGGCTTCAAGCCGGCGCACCGCAAACTGCTCTACACGATGTACACGATGGGCCTTCTGCGCGGCGCGCGCACCAAGTCCGCCAACATCGTCGGCAGCACGATGCACCTCAACCCCCATGGCGACGCCGCCATTTACGATACGATGGTGCGCATGGCCCGCGCGAACGAAAGCCTGCTTGTCCCGTTTGTGGACGGGAAGGGCAGTTTCGGCAAGGCTTACAGCCGTGACATGGCCTGCGCCGCCGCGCGCTACACCGAGGCGAAACTCGACGGCGTCTGCGAAGAACTGTTCCGCGATATTGACAAGGACACCGTCGATTTTGCACCGAACTACGACGGCTCCACCACCGAACCGACGCTTCTGCCCGCCACATTCCCGACGATCCTGGCGAACAACACGCTCGGCATCGCCGTCGGTATGGCGTGCAACATCTGCTCGTTCAACCTTAGAGAACTCTGCGCGACGACGATCGCGCTCATCCGGGACCCCGACCACGACGTCGCTTCCACGCTCCCCGCGCCCGACTTCGTCGGGGGAGGGCGGATCCTGCACGATCCCGCGGAGATGAAGAGCATCATCGAGACGGGGCGCGGCAGCGTACGCGTGCGCGCCGTCTACCGCCACGTTCCGGACGGGAACCTGATCGAGATCACGCAGATCCCGCCCACGACGACGGTCGAGGCGATCATGGACAAGATCGCGGAACTCGTTAAGGCCGGCCGGATCCGCGAGATCAACGATATGCGCGATGAGACCGATCTCAACGGCCTCAAACTCACGATCGACCTCAAGCGCGGGCAGGATCCAGACAAACTGATGGCCAAACTCTATAAACTCACGCCGCTCGAGGATCCGTTTTCCTGCAATTTCAACATCCTGATCTCGGGGCAGCCGCGCGTGCTCGGCGTGCGAGAGATTCTTGAGGAATGGACGGCGTTTCGCGTCGAATGCGTGCGCCGCCGGATCTATTTCGAGTGCAAGAAGAAGAGCGACAAACTCCATCTGCTCGAGGGCCTCGCCCGCATCCTGCTCGATATCGACAAGGCGATCCGCATCGTGCGCGAGACCGAGGAGGAGCGCGAGGTCGTCCCGAACCTGATGATCGGCTTCGGCATCGACCAGCCCCAGGCCGAATATGTGGCGGAGATCCGCCTGCGCCAACTCAACCGCGAATATATTCTCAACCGCACCGCCGAGATCGACCAGTTGAAACGGGAGATCGACGAGATGCAGGCGATCCTCAAGAGCCGGACGAAACTGCTCAATGTGATCGTGGGCGAACTGGAGAGCGTAGCCAAGAAGTACGGCGCGCCGCGCCGCAGCGAGATCCTCTACGAAACGCCGCAGGAGGCCGACGAGGAAGCCGATGACACACCCGATTACCCGGTGCTGGTCTTCTTCACGCGCGAGGGGTATTTCAAAAAGATCACGCCGCAATCGTGGCGCATGTCGAGCGAGCATAAACTCAAGGAGGGCGACGCCATCCTCACGACGGCGGAAACGACCAACCGCGCGCATCTGCTGTTCTTCACCGACCGCGGGCAGGTCTATAAAGCGACGGCCGACGAATTCGAGGATACGAAGGCGAGCGTGCTGGGCGAATATGTCCCCGCCAAACTCGGCATGGAGGCGGGCGAATCCGCGGTCGCCATGGCCGTTACGACCGACTACCGCGGCAGCATGCTGTTCGCGTTTGAAAACGGGAAGATCGCCAAGGTCGATCTCGCCTCCTATGAGACGAAGACGCGCCGCAAAAAACTCACGGGGGCCTACAGCGTCAAATCGCCGCTGGTGGCTGCGCTGTGCCTGCAGCAGGACGCCCGCTTGTGGCTCGAGAGCAGCGCCGGGCGCGTGCTGATCGTCGACAGCGCCCGCATCGCCCGCAAGGGCGCGCGCGATACGCAGGGCGTGCAGGTGATGACGCTCAAGGGCAAGCATACGCTCACGAGGGCGACGCTTTACCGCGAGGGCATGATCGGAAGCGCGCACCGCTATATGCCGCGCTCGATCCCTGCGGCTGGCTCGCCCCCGCGCGAGGAGGACGTGATGGAGCAGACGACGCTGTAGCGCAAAACGTCCCCGCACCGGCCGGCGCGGGGACGTACAGCAGGGCCGCGACGAACCGGCAAACGCAACTCTTCGTCAAAGCCCTGCGCTCCTATTGTGAACGGCAGATGCGCCGATATGCGCCGCACGTCGGTTTTTTTGGCCGAGATTTTAGAATAAATGCGAAAGAAGTCTAAAAGACCTCCGCCGCATGGTATAATGTGAACCCGATGCGTCGGAAGCTAAAGGCTTCCGACGCATTATTTTTTTACCCATTTTTGGAGAAAAGGAGGGCAAGCGCCATGAAAGAGTATAAACACATCATGCTTGCAGACCGTGAACGGATCGAGGAAATGTACGGAGCGGGCATGATGCCGGTCGAGATCGCGGCCAAGATTGGCGTACACCACGCTACCATTTATAACGAGCTGCGCCGGGGCGACACTGGCAAGATCGACCGCAACGGGCGGATCGGCTACAGCGCGGAGCTGGCACAGAGCAGAGTTTATAACAGGCGGCGGCTGGCGCAGGCCGCAAGAGGACAAGCGGGAGGCGCGGAGCAATGAAAAAGAGACTGTTCGTCCTGAAAGCCATCTATACAGCCGGTGCGACGGCGTTCATCCTCCTGTTTTTCTTCTATATGTATTTGGCCGGGCTGCTGGCCGAGGGAGAAATCAACCTGCTTGTGGCGGCGGCTGCTATCGGCGGCGTGATAGCGGCGGGAAAAGCCATGTGTCCGTTTATGACGGAGCTGGAGGGCATGATTGACCGGCTGGAAAAGGCCATAGAGAAAAAAGCGGAGCGGGAGCGGGCGGCAGCTTATGAGCTGCGGATCGTGAAAGACCTGCGCCACGGAGCGTAAAGGGGATATACAAATGAGACAGAGACGGAGGCGGAAGCGCCGAACGGAAAACGCCCTTTTCCTTATTACCGTAATAATCCTTGCCGCTGGGGTGGCCTGTCTGCTGGCCTGTGGAAAAAGCGGGACGACGGCGGCGGATGCGCCGGAGCCGGACGTACATACGGCAGTTGTTGAAACCATTGCCCCGGTTGTCGAAACGGCCCCGGTAGTTGTCGAAACAGTTGATGAAACGCCGGAGGCGGTGGAGCCGACGGAAACGCCGGAACCTGCGGAGACGGAACCGCCCGCGCCTGAACCTGACGAGGCGGAGGTTGAAATACTGGCCTGCGCCATCTACTGCGAAGCTGGCGGCGACGCTTGCAGCGACCTGTGCCGCTACTATGTGGGCGACGTGATACTGAACCGCGTGAATGATCCGCGTTTCCCGGACACGCTGGAGGGCGTGCTGACGCAAAAGGGACAGTATGGCCGTTTTTATTGGACAGGCATTGTCTGGCCGGAGCGGGCGAATTATCCCGGAGAAGCGGCGGCGGTTGCGCGAGCCTATGACACGGCGCGGGCGCTGCTGTCCGGGGAGCATAGCGAGCTGTACGGAGCGGGCTATATCTGGCAAGCCGAGTTTACGCAGGGCACCGACGTGATCTATTTGGACGGCACCTATTTTGGCAGGTGATCGGCATGGACTACGATTTGAGCAATTACGAGCGGAGCAAGGCGGCGGCCCGTGAACGGCGCTGGACAGCGCCGGGCAAAGCGCGGGTAGAACATCCGAAATACGGCAGCGTCATTGTGCCGCACTGTTCAAACCTTGCCGCGCTGGAAAATGCGGCGGAGTTCTGGCGCTGTGATCTCATGGAGATTATCAGCACCGCAAGGGTGTGGGCGGTGGAGCCGGACGCGGGGCCGGTGAGACGGCCAAAGGAATTTTGCAAAAGGGATTAGGTGAGAGCATGAAACTGTTAATCGGCGGAAGCCCCTGCACATATTGGAGCGTGGCGCAGAAGAAAGACCGGGAAACGGAAGCCAGCGGTCAAGGCTGGGAGTTGTTCAAGAATTATTTGATCGCGTTGGAGAAGTACAAGCCTGACTTCTTCCTGTATGAAAACAATAAATCCATGTCCCCGGCGATCCGGGAGCAGATTACGCGGGAGTTTGGGCTTGAACCCGTCTTTATCAATTCCGCACTGGTATCTGCGCAGAACCGCGAGCGTCTTTACTGGGTTGGGCGGCGCAACGCCGACGGAAGCTATAGCAAGGTCGATGTTCCGTTGCCAGAGGATCGCGGGATATTCCTGCGCGACATATTAGAAAGTGGTATGCCGTGGAGAGAAAAAGCGTATGCCCTGCTTGCCACAGCCCACGGAGCCACGGCAGAGGATATGATCGCCCGGCGGCAAAGGAATGGCGTTGCCGAGCCGGTGGGCGTAGGCTTTCGGAACCGGCGCGAGAGTGACGGAAAACTGTACCGACGCTTTGAAACGCACGGCGAGCCGAAAAGCAATGCTTTGACGACGGTACAAACGGACAGCATGGTTGCCGTGCCTATCAGGATCGGAACCATTGAGAACGACGCGAAGAACGCGGAGCATGACAGTCAGCAGTACCGCGTCTATTCCCCGGAGGGAAAGAGCGTCACACTTTGCGGGAACGGTGGCGGAGTTGGAGCAAAGACAGGGCTATACGCCGTGCCGGTCGAGAAAGAATACAAAACGCCGCCGGTGTATGAAGTGAGCGGCGGGATGGTTGAAATCAAAGGGCGCAGTTATCCTATCAAGCTGCCGGACGGTACATATATTATCCGAAAACTGACCGTAACGGAAAGCAAGCGTTGCCAGACTGTGCCGGACAGCTTTGCGTTTACCGTGTCGGACAGCCAAGCATATAAGATGCTGGGCAACGGCTGGACGGTGGACGTGATCGCGCACATCATGTCGCAGTTTGATGGGATCACGACGGAGCCGCTTGACGTGTTTTCCATGTACGATGGTATGGCCTGCGGGCATATCGCGCTGGACAAACTGGGGGGGGGCACATCCGCAACTATTGGGCAACGGAAATCGACAAGTACGCGGTGCAGACGGCAACACACAATTTCCCGGACATCGTGGAACTGGGCGACGCTTTCCAAGTCAGGGCAGATGAATGGGTGCCGCCTTTTCAAGATCAGGAGCAGGAGGCGGAGCCTGCGGAAGAACAGGCGGAGTACTTTGGGATTGTCCGCTGGTGCAACAGCGATATTGCGGCGGCGCTGAAAAGCGCGAATATACCGGCGACCGGCGAGAACGTGGAGCGCGTGCGGAAAATCTGCGAGGGCAACAAGCATTTCGCAGACACGATGATAGAGGCAGGCTGGTTTATGATCCACGCCGCTGTCAATGTGGCATTTGCGGAGGTGAGCTGATTTGAACATTAAGCTTCAGGCGGTGGAGGTGTGCTGTTGCGCTATCTGCCACAAGAGCCGCGTGACGCTGCTGAAACGCGAGGGCACATACGTCTGCGGGCCGTGCTATCAAAAACTGCTGACGCTGCGGGTGCTGGAAAAGCAGCAGCAGAAAGAGCGGGCGGAGCTATGAAATGGACAGTGATTGCCATTTATCCGAACCTCGGAATTAAAGCAAGGGTCACAGAGCACGAGAACGACAACGAAGCCTATGACTATCTGTGCGGGCTGAATATGTGTGAAACGCCGTATGTGGCGCTGCGCGGCGGCGAGATCAAAGAGGTTGCCGAATACGGCATGACGCGGGAAGAAATGGCCTGCATCATTCAAGAAAACTGCTGATAGAGGTTGAGCTATGGATAAAACGAAAATCGAATGGGCGGAGGCAACATGGAACCCGGTCACGGGATGCCTGCACGGGTGCGAATACTGCTACGCACGGCGGATCGCGGAGCGGTTTTCCTACGAGGGGCAGACACTTGACGCGCCGGTGGAGCTGCAAGGACAGTGGATAGAGGACGCACGGGGATTGCCGAGCGGCTGCCACGTCCTGCGGGAAAAGGTGAAGCTAAAGGACGGCGGGCGCATTGTTCCCTATCCGTTTGCCTTTGCGCCGACGCTCCACCGCTACCGGCTGGACGAGCCGGAGCACTGGACAAAGCCGCGCACAATCTTTGTCTGTTCCATGGCTGACCTGTTCGGCACGTGGGTGCCGGTCAAGTGGATCGTGGACGTGCTGGGCGCTTGCAGGAGAGCACCACAGCACCGCTATCTGTTTCTGACGAAGAACCCGGACAGATACCGGGAACTGGATTACATGGCGCTGCTGCCGCACGAGGAAAACTTCTGGTATGGCACGAGCGTGACAGACGACGAAGCGGCCCAGCGGCCACAGCTCATGCGGCTGGACACAAACACCTTTTGGAGCATGGAGCCATTGATCGCGTCGGTGGACATGAGCGCAGCGAAAGGCTGCCCGAAATGGGTAATCCTCGGAGCGGAAACAGGAAACCGGCGGAACAAGGTTAGACCGCGCAAGGAATGGATCGACAGCATTGTGGACTTGTGCGACGCGCACAGCGTTCCCGTGCTGATGAAAGACAGCCTGATCCCGATTGTGGGAGCGGAGAATATGCGGAGGGATTTCCCATGGAAGAAGTGAGAAACGAGCGGGCGCGGAACTTTAAGAGCATTATGCGCGAGCATATCCCGGCGGAAAGCTGGGTGCCGCTGTTTGAATACTTGTGCGAAAGCGGATTTTTCGACGCTCCGGCGAGCATCCACTATCACGGCGCATATTCGGGAGCACTGTATGACCATTCCGTTGCGGTGATGCAGGCGCTTGTCTCCATGACGCGGCGGATGGATTTGAAATGGGAGCTGCCGCGAAGCCCATACATCGTGGGGATGTTCCACGATCTATGCAAGGCAGATAACTACCGGCGCAAGGACGGGAGCAGCGAAGCGTGGGAATACAACAACGCCGCGTTGCTGCCCGGCCACGGGGAAAAGTCGGTGATCCTGCTGCAACGGTTCTTGCCGCTGACGGAGGAGGAAATACTGTGCATCCGCTGGCACATGGGAGCCTTTGACGACAAGGAACGCTGGAATAATTACGGGCTCGCCTGCGCTGCCTATCCGAATGTGCTATACACGCACACGGCGGATATGATCGCGGCGCGGGTGCTGGGGGTGTAGCGAGTGCTTGAATTAAACCGCTGCTACAACATGGATTGTATGGAGGGCATGGCGCAGTTCCCTGACGGGTATTTCGATTTGGCCGTAGTCGATCCGCCGTATGGCGGCGCGGGCGGAGATTTCAAGAGAAGCGACAAGTCACGGTTCGGCGGGAGATTTGACCAGTACAAGCCCGGAAATGCTGCGGGGGGGGGGTACTCTGAAAGCGGCATTTACAGAACCGGCGGCGGCTGGGCGAGGCAATACGCCAAAAAAATTATAGGCTGGGATCATGCGCCCGGCCCGGAGTATTTCAAAGAGCTGTTCCGGGTATCGAAGCAGCAAATCATTTGGGGCGGGAATTACTTTGACCTGCCGCCAAACCGCTGCTTTATCGTGTGGCAGAAAACCAACATCCCGGAAAACTTCACAATGGCTATGGCGGAATACGCATGGTGCAGCTTCAACGACAACGCAAAGATCGTGGCTTGCAGTTCCGCCGGACAAGGTGACAGATTTCACCCGACACAAAAGCCGGTGAAGCTATACGACTGGATTTTCAAGACCTACGCGAAGCCCGGCGACAAAATCCTCGACACCCATTTGGGGAGCGGGAGCAGCCGGATTGCGGCATACGAGGCCGGGCTTGATTTTATCGGCTTTGAGATCGACCCGGACTATTACGCGGCAGAAGAACAACGGTTCAGGGAACACACAAGCCAAGTGAGCTTGTTCCACCTATAAAAAGCAGGAGGCAGAGAAATGGACGACAATAGAGAAACCACCATTGAGGACGTGCGCTTTATGTGCAGGCGCGGCGCGTTCCGGGCGTATGCGCGGGGCGAGGACATCTATCTGGAGGACACGTTCACCGGCGGAAAGGTGCTTCTGAACAGAACGGAGCCGGAGCGGGAGAGCGAGCCGGAGCGCCGGGAGCTGATGCCGCCGGACTTCCCTGCCCGCGCCCGCGAGCAGGCGGCAAAGAAGAACCAGACACCGCACGGCGGGAGAACGGCGCGGATGTTCGGCACCGAGTTGAAGCCGTCCCACAACTTCCACGACGACGAGGGGCCGTACAAGGGCTTTCTCATGGTCAAGTGTGAGGAATGTGGAGCGGTCAAGGCGTTCTGCGCGAAGCGGGAAACCTACGGCTTTAAGTGCGACAAGTGCGGGGCGCAGACACCGCTTGAAAAGCTCCGCCCCATGTTCATGCGCTGCAAGTGCGGCAAGGAGTTCCATTATAAGACCAACCTGACGGAAAAGTATGTGACGCACACCTGCATTTCCTGTCATGCGCCGGTAGATATGGAGCTGAACCGGCGGGAAACGGCCTATGTGACCATCGAAGAAAGGGGTTAAGAACATGGCAAAGGTACGCTATTCCTATTTCGGCCTCGGCATGGCGGCGGAGGGATCAGACAAGTTCGTGGGAGATCAGGCGGCGGCTTTTCTGGCCTACGCCGAGCGGGACAACATCAGGAGCGCGTCGGCGGATGCCCCGGCGGAGGTGCCGGTGCCGTTGACCGAGCCGGAGACGATCCCCGGCGTAGCAGAACACGACGTTGTGGCGATCTACGACAACGCCGGTATTCCGTCCATTATGCACCGCTTCCGCAGGATCACCAACAAGGAGCTTTTCGGCGGGAGCGACAAGGTACATCCGGCCTTTATCATCGGCGGCGAGGTTTACGACGAGATTTATATTTCCGTCTATGAGAACACCATGATAAACGGCAAGCCCTACAGCCTGCCCATGGCGGAGCCTGTTTACAACATCACGCAGGACGATTTTGCGGAAGCCTGTTTCTCCAAGGGCGAGGGCTGGCATTGCATCACCGCTGCGGAATGGGGCTTGCTGGCGGACATCAGTTTGAAGCTGGGCACGTTGCCGCACGGAAATACGAATTGCGGATCATGGCACGGGGACAGCGCGGAAAAGGGCGTGCTGATCGGCGGCGGCCCCAAGACACTGACCGGAAGCGGCCCGGCGACGTGGACGCATAACCACAAGCCCACCGGCGTGCATGACCTGTGCGGCAATCTGTGGGAGCATTGCCGGGGCGCACGGATCAAGGACGGATATTTGCAGGCGGCAAAGAACAACGACGCGGCCCTGCCGGAAACCGATCTGACAGAGAACGGCGACGACTGGCAGCCCATCACGGACGACGCGGGACGGCCCCTGCGCGTTTCCGTTGACGGCGACGAAATCAAGATCACGGCGGAACAGCAGATCAAGGATGATTATTCCGGGTGCCGCTGGGCAGATGTGGCCGTAGAG
>Ga0079305_1003191_pt1 | contig 11696 bp, 9 predicted proteins | sample LMS_cellobiose_e_FD_79183 | JGI IMG/M metagenome (GOLD analysis project Ga0079305, IMG submission 79183) | Rumen-fistulated moose microbial communities from Alaska, USA - LMS_cellobiose_enrichment | ecosystem: Host-associated > Mammals > Digestive system > Stomach > Rumen fluid ... | reverse complement strand
TTTCGCTCACGGGTTCCTCCTTTCGAGGCTGACAGTGAAATCACTGCATTTCGTTTTTCTTTTTGCGTTCGAAACGGCTCTCGGTGCCGTTCAGCAGACGTCCGATATTCGACCGATGCCGCCAGAAGGTCAGCACCGCCAGCAGAATCAGCAGGATTCCGACCGGAAGCGGCAGTTGGAAGTTCGCAAAAAAGTGCAGCAGCCATGCCGAAACCGGCAGGGCCAGCGCCGCCAGCAGACTTGCCAGCGAAACGTAGCGCGAGGTCAGGAACACCACCACCCAGACCGCACTAGCGATCATCACGGCGAGCGGGCACAAGGCCAGCGCCGCGCCCGCCGCAGTCGAGACCCCTTTGCCGCCCTTGAAGCCGAGGTAAACCGGGAAGACGTGTCCGAGCACCACCGCCAGCGCGGTCAGCGCGATGATCAGTCCGCAGCCCGGATATGCCCGCATGACATAGAACACCGGCAGAAATCCTTTCAGAAAATCGCACAGGAAGCAGAGTTTGCCCCACCATTTGCCGACCACGCGCGTTACGTTCGTCGCGCCGATATTGCAGCTGCCTTCCTTGCGGATGTCCTTGCCGTTGAGTTTGCCGATCAGCAGTCCGAACGGGATCGACCCGATCAGATACGCGATCAGAATATGCAGCACCATGATCACTGTCGCCATTTTTCCATTTCTCCGTTTGCCCTTCCGCGAAAACGCGGTATATTACCGAAAAAACATTATGGAGTGTACCATGACGCAAAAAATGCAAAAATCAAGTGAGAAAACGAAAACTTTGCCGAAACTCATCATCGCGTCTACCGAAGAATCGGCCGATCTGCTCTATGCCGGCGGCTTCAATGCGCCCGATCCGGTTTTGTATTTCGAGGCCGGCGGGGAAAAGACTCTTGTGGTTTCTCCGCTTGAATACGCCCGCGCGCTTTCCGAGGCGAAGCCGGGCGTCCGCGTGATCGAACATACTCCGTTTCTCAAAGGGAAAAAACCGTCCGATTCACTCGCGGCCGGCCTCAGCCGCAAACTCGGGATCGATGCCTGGATGGTTCCCGCCGGATTTCCGTTCGGCGAGGCCGAAAAACTCCGTGCGGCGGGGATCGAAGTTTATTGCTGTCCGGAGGGGTCGCTTTACCCGGAACGTCAGGTCAAATCCGCCGCCGAACAGAAAGCCGTGCTGAAATCCCAGCAGGCGACCGAGGAGATCATGCGGACTTTCCGGCAGATTCTGATTGACTCTAAAATCAACGCGCAGGGATATCTGGAATACCGCGGCAAAGTTCTGACCAGCGAATTCCTGCGTGCCGAACTCGAAGCCGAATTCAAACGCATGGGCTATACCGCCAGCCGCACCATTTTCGCGCACGGCCCGCAGGGAGCCGAGCCGCACAACCTCGGCAGCGGTCCCATCCGCGCCAACGAGCCGGTCGTCGCGGACATCTTTCCCCGCAGCGACGCAACCGGCTATTGGGGCGACATGACCCGGACTTACGTCAAGGGCAAAGCTGCGCCGGTGGTGAAACGCGCTTTCAAGGCCGTGCTGGCGGCGTCCGAAGCCGCCAAGAAGCTGCTCCGGGCCGGGGTGACCGGCGCCGCCGCGCATCAGGCTGCCGCCGATGTGCTTACGCGGGCCGGATTCGCCACCGGGACCGGACGAGACGGCAAACCCTGCGGATTTTTCCACGGACTCGGACACGGCGTCGGACTGGAAATTCACGAAAATCCGAGGCTGTCGCCGCTGAATCCGAATCCGCTCAAATCGGGCAATATCGTCAGCGTCGAACCGGGGCTGTATTATTCCGCCTGGGGCGGCATCCGGCTGGAGGATCTGGTCGTGATCCGGCCGCAAGGCATCCGCTGCTTCAACACGCTCGAAATGGAACTGGAAATAGGATAAGACTCAAGACTCAAGTTTCAAGACGCAAGATTCAAGATGCCGTGAGAAAAACGGTTACTTGGAGTTGTCGGCCAGCTGCTGGAGTTCCAGCGCCTGACGGGTCCGCTTGAATACCAGCGCGGTATTCAGCTCGGCTTCCTGTCCGTCGATCTCCTGCAGGAACCAGTCCAGATATTTCGGTCCCGTATAAGGTTCGGGCCGGATGATGCGCGGTTCGGTTTCGCCCTGAATCCAGGCGGTGATCTTGTTTTCGATGGCGTTGAATTCCAGCACGCCGCGCGTTCCCCAGACCGTGAAACGCCAGTATTGCGGCATCTTGTAGCCGTGGGAATCGGGTTCCGAATAGGAAACGTCGCCCAAGACGCCGCAGCCGTTTTTCAGCACGAACATGCATTGCGCCGCGTCGTTGAAACAGTCGCAGCCGGAATCGAACGCCTGCCAGGTCCGCGCCGCGGTGAACGAGCTGATCTCCTGTCCGGTCAGCCAGGGGATGTAATCGATCGCATGAATGGCGATATCGTTGATGGTGCCGCCGTGTTTGCCCGGCTCGAAATACCAGTGCGGCCGGCTTCCCGGCAGCAGCGGATGCTGTCCGTTGAATTGAATCTGGACGATCTTGCCCAGTTCGCCGCTCAGAACCATTTTCCGTGCCTGAACGAACTGGTCGTAGGTGCGCAGATCGAGCATAAGTCCGACCGAGAGGTGCTTTTCCCCGGCGAGCTTTTCGATGGCATCCAGTTCGGCCAGCGAGATGCACAGCGGTTTGTCGGCGATGACATGTTTCCCGGCTTTCAGCGCACGGAGGACCAGGCTTCCGCGATTTCCGTAATAATCGCCCGTGGCGACGATATCGCACGGCACCTCCGCCAGCATTTTTTCCGCCGAATCATAAACCGGCGCCCGGTTTTCCGGATGAGCGTTCAGAAACGTCTGCCGGGCAGCGGCGTCTTCTTCGCAGACGGCGCAAATTTCCAGCTCGGACGACTTGACCGTCTCGTTGTAAAGCATTGTGATGTGATCGTGCCGAAGGCCGGCGAAAGCGATTTTTTTCATGAGATATTTCCTTTGTTTCTCCGGGGAACCAAGTCGGTCTTATTAACTGCTGTGGTCACTTGCCCGCCGGCGTTTGATTCACCTGTTTCTTCGGCTGATTTTTCTGCTGCTGTTGTTTCAGCATTTCCTGACGGCGCTTCATGGCAGCTTCGCGTTCCGCCTGAAGCCGTTTCTGATAATTCTGGAGCCGGATTTTCGAATTTCTCACCACCAGGGCCTGATATTGTTCCCGGCTGATCCGGGGCGGTTTTTCTTTCAGGAATTTCAGACATGCTTCCTGATGTTCCTTGAATTTTTTAACGCAGACCCCATAGCGTTCTTTGGAGCGGAACCGAATGGAAATCGTCATGTCATTGATGATCGGTCCGAATTTCCGGAGTTCGGCCTGATACTGCAGATACCATTCCGGGCGGATACCTGACACTTCGCTCAGCTCGAAATTGGCAATCAGCGACGCATAGTGCGACATCACGATGGCGAAGTCCAACCGGGAAATCAGAGAGCCTTTTTCCTGTTTTTCCTCGTCTTTCGGCGTGTCATCATCATCGTCTTCTTCTTTGCTGCCCGGCAGTTTCGTCGGAATCTTGAGTTCCAGCAGTTTTTTCCGGATTTGACCGTTCATCACGCTGTCGATCTGGCTTTGGGTCAGGTCGGGTTTTTGCGGATTGAATTTTTCCTGTGCGGAGGCATTTGACTTTTTTTCGGATTTTTCCGAAGTTTTCTGCGGCTTGGCACTCTGCTGGACCTTTACTGTGCCGGAGCGCTGACGCTGTTTTTTGGTATTTGAATTGTAATATTGGGCGGAAAGCGTTCCCGTCAGCAGCAGGACCAGCACGAGCGAAAAAAGTTTTTTATTCCACATAGCGGACCCCCGTGATCTTCCAATTCATGGTTTTGGTATCCCTGGTCATTTCCACGATCAGTTTGGTTTCGCCGGTGATCTTGTCGGCGCCGTAATCATAAGTGCCGACGGCAGGAGACTCTATGGTTTCTTTCATCAGATTGGAAGGTATATTGAATTTTTCATACCCTGAGCCGTCGAGTTTTTTGCGGACATAACCGGTTTTCAGGCATTTTGTCGCTGCCGTGATGTCATCGGCTTTATCAACGCCGGCAGGAGAGTATTCGCCGTCGCCATCCAAATCCACGAAAACCGGGCCGCCGCCGATGTCGCGGATCGACTGCGCCACGACGATGATGTAGGCGCGTTTCACCGGTTCGCACTTGAACAGGTTCATGAATCGGGACGCATACTGTTCCCGTTCCGCCTTGCAGAGATTGTCGGTGGTTTTCAGCAGGAAATTGCGCAGATTGGTCTGTGCCGTAGCCAAACGGGTCTGCTGATCGGAAGACAGTTCACTGTAGCCCGGCAGTTGAGCGAATTTTGCGTCAGTCGGGTCCAGCAGCAGGTCGGACCGGTTGGAGAACGGCAGAATCGAACTGCGGTCCAGCAGCAGATGCGCCAGACAATCCGTATGCGGACAACTGGCGGGATCGGCGCACGGAATCATGTTTTTACAATTTGCATTGCTGCAGACTGCGGTCGAAGCGGTGCCGGTCGTAGCAAACGGATCAACTTCAACGGTATTGGTCAGGGATTCCAGCCAACTGACATTGGTGTTGAACAACTGTTTAAGGACATCATGATCCAGTCCATTGAGTTCGGCTTTGCCGTAAACCGTCAGCCGGTCATCCGCAGCCGCACTCGATTCGCTGAGTTTGACCTGATCCAGAAGGTTGGCATCGCCTTCCTCGAAACTGCCGGCTTTCAAGTTCTCAACCGAGGTGTTCAGATTGAATTTTCTGGTTCTGGCGAGATTCAGGGACCGGAAAGGTTCCGCCCGCGAGATGAAAGCGAGTTCCCAAAGCGATTTCATCTGTCCGTGCCGGATATAGGACGTGGAAAGCCGTTTGCCTTCGCCGGTCGCGTAAGCGGGATCTTCGGCCGTTTCCTGAACCGTCGCGCCGTTGATCGTAAGACTCAGCGGGAGTTTGCCGCTGATCGTGGAGTTGACATGGGATTCATCGCCGCTGGCATAAAGGGTGCCGGGATAATCTTGAGTCAGGGAAGTCATTTCATTCCACTCCACCCACTTCAGTTCACTATCCTTGGTGCGAGTCCAATCCTGCTTGTAATGATTGACCAGCGGATCGGTTGCTTCGTAGGCGATGAACCAGATCTTTTCGGTTGCCATATCGGTTATGTCCGCAGGAGTTTTCGCTTCCAGCTGGGCCACGTCGCGTTGTTTGCCGCCGTCGTCGTTCCCGTATTTCAGTACGACGTTTCCGGGAGTGAAACTCAGCCATTCGATCTTCATCCTCCGGGCCATCGCTTCGGAGATGTCTCCGTCGTTGCCCACACTTCTGCTGGTGGTCACCGTCAAGGAGCGGATCGGAATTTTCAGCGTCTGCTGTTTCCCGGTCTGGTTCTCTTTCCAGAATTTTACGGCTTTCGTATAGGCCGGCGACGCGTTCCAGTCGCCGGAGCCCAGTGACAGATTGAAATTCGTCCAGGCGAAACCGTCTTCACTCATTTGCGTGATAACCGTACTGCTGTCGACCAGTTTGGTGACCTTTCCCGTTGTCTCGACCACAATGTCATCGATGTGAGTGGGATGAAGCATTTGACTGGTTATCACGCCACTTACGATCAGTTGATCACTGGGTGTGGTGTCCACTACCTCCTGCGGATCTTTACCGCCATCTACTTTTTTCTGGAACTTTCTCAGTTTGAATCTCATGAGCATTTTGGGAATGGAAGCATTGTGCTCTGTTCCGGAGAAGGTGATTCCTGAATTTTCCAGTCCGTCCGCAGGTCCGAAAGGATAAATCAGTTCGGCCCCCGCATCCACCGTAATGTAGTAGATCGGCGTATAGGTGATGGTTTTCTTGGTTTCATCATCACTTATCGACACATTGGAGGTGAGGACTTCCGTTCTTACCCGGATGAGAAAACCGAGTTCGTTCAGCATCGGATGGCGTCCGATTCCCGCATAGCTTGGAAAATTCGTAAGCCAGTCTGCATCGTCGGCCTTGTCGGTAACCGTGTCAGCATCTTCCGACCGGTTGTATTGGATGATGTTGGCGGCGATCTGTTTTTTTATTTTTTCCGCCGTCCAGTCCGTTGTTCCCGAGGGAGCGTAATCCCAGTTTTTCAGCCAGGGGATGAAACTGATGGATTTTTCTCCTCCGGCATTCGCCAGAGTCAGAAAACCGGTTGACGATTCCGGGTCAACATCGTCGATCAGCTGGGCGACGGTGGTGGTTTCCCAGTCCCGGGTCAGATTGAAGCGGAGATACATTTCATCTTCGGTCCGTTTGCCGTCGGTTGTCACATTGTCCAGCCAGAAAGTTTCATGGGACTTGGTGTCGGCCAGACTGATGCCGTTGGTGAAAATGGAACTGTCGGTCTGGCCTGCCGCAGCGAAAAGTTCTTTATAGGTTTTCCAGCGGTTCGGTGCGGAAAGTTTGCAGATTCTGCTGCTTCCCGAAACCGTGGTCAGATTTTCATTCCATGTGCCCGGCAGACTCAATGACTTTTCCGAGATTCCGAACCGGTTGGTGCCTTCATTGAAAGTTCCCAGATTTACATGCGGATCGAGTTTGCCGTGATCGGGCACTACGGCATAGGCATAGCGGCCGACGATTTTGCCGTCGGAATCTCTCACATACTGCCAGCGGGCGGTATTGGAGAGATATCCCGGCGTGGAATTGTTGTTGGTGACCCGGTAGATTTCCACTCCGTCCAGCAGCGTATCCATTTTATGGAGAAAATCCCGGCTGTTGCCGGGGTCCAAAAGCGAGTCGGAGTAAATCGTTTCAACCAGATTGGAGTTCAGATACGCCCATTTGGCCCGTGCCAGCGCGATATTTTTGGCGATATGCCGGGCATAGGCGGCGGAAGAGGTGTTGTCGGCGATTTTACGGTTCAGCAGCGCGGTGGAGGCAAATCCGAGAGCCAGCACCGTGAGAAGTCCCAGAATTCCGAGGGTGAAAATAACCGCCACACCGCGATTTTTCTTTTGCGTCTTGTTGTGAGAAAAGGATTTTTTCATAACTGTACTTCGCTCCTTTCCTTAATCGTTTTGTCCGCGGTCAAGCGGGATGACTTGTACGAAACGCTGACAGCCGTTGAACAGGATTGCCTGATTGGTATCATTACCGTCGACAGGCGGGGTATTTGCGTTGAGCATCTCGCGGACATTTCTTTTATCATCCCCCGTAGATTCTGTCCCATCGGATTTGATATAATGGAATTTTTTATCCGAATCCGAGGCGTTGAAAAGTTCATTGATGGCGGCATCCTTTGCACTGTCGCTGGCTTTGTCGGCAAAACGGTTCCGCAGTTTTTCATGGGCGTCGCTGGAAAGCAGTGTCATTTCGATGATAATCACATCGGGGAATTTATCATTCACTCCGGCTGAAATGTTGATGGCGGTTCCCAAGGCGTTCTTTTTGCGGGCGCTGATCGAAAAATACAGTACGTTTTCCGCCAGACAGTTGCTGTCGTCGAGAGCGGTGTTGGACATGTCGGTAATCCAGGCGGTTTTGCCGCTCCGGGTGAACCAGTTGTCGGCTGGAGTGACCGTTCCGGAAGTGAAAACCTCCGATTCCTTTTTTTCGATTCGGTGCAGTTTCCAGGAGGAGCTGTCCCATTTATAAAAAATCTGAGTGTTGCCGTCTTCTTTCCGGGCGGCGAAGACCACCTGGGAAGGATTCGAGGAACTGATGCTGAAGAACTGGTAATTGGAATCATGATCCGGCTCATAATAAGCACAGTTCAGATCATCGGTCAGAATTGCCATCGCCGTTTTGGCAGATTCGAAAAGTTCCGCCCGGTTGCCGGTCTTTTCCCAGACTCCCTGCGCGGCGGAGAAAAACTGCATCAGTGCCAGCATCAGCAGGGAAAAAACGCCCATCGAGACCAGTACTTCCAGCAGAGTGAAGAAGGACTTTTTTATTTTGCGCATCGGATGCCTCCGTCAATAGTTGAAAACATCGTAGATATAGAGCTTTTTTTCCCGGTTGTCATAGGGCAGGGCCGCCGGCCAGCTGACTTCTACATAAACCCGCCGGACATTTCCGGTGTCACTGGCGGTAAATCCATCTACGGCATTACTGCTGCCGCTCTGCCACAGGGCAACCAGCGCATTTACCGTTCTGTCGGCGGATTCTACTGCAAAAATATTGCCTTGGGTGGTGGTGTAGAGTCCCGGGAAACCGGCAACGGCGGTCTTCGCTCCCGTCCAAAAAGTTTCGGCAGGTTTGGGATTTGTGCTGGCTGCGATTGAGCTGACCTGGGAAAAACTGGATAAAAACTGATTTTCCAGATACCCCAGGAACGAATCTGCCACGATTCCCAGATAATTCTGATTGTCGGCAGCCTTGTTGGCCTCGATGGCGGGAGGGAAGAGGGCCATGACGCCGGCAATTCCGATGCCGACGATCGCAATGGCCATCGTCACTTCGATCAGATTGAACCAAGACCGGATCGGATTCTTTTTCATGTTTCGGTTCCGCCTTTCTTCATTGGATGAAATTTCAGCCCGTAACATTCTATCACGTTTTTATCGAAATGGCAAGTCCGAAACGATTTTTTTTGCATTTTTTTTTGAGCTTTGAAATCATCTGCGGCCCGGTCATCGGAAAAAACCTGCGTTTTTCTTGATAAAAATCGATTTTTTCCGTCGTTGGTGCGTTGACAAAACGCGAACGGTGTTATATATTGGACCAGCAAATCATTTTGAAAACACTATCAAGAAGAAAGGCAGCGAAACCGATATGTCGCGGAATGTTTTTATCACCGGCCGGGGACTGGTGACCCCGCTGGGAAATGGGCTGGCGGCCAACCTGGAAGCTCTGAAGGCCGGAAGAACCGGGACCATCTTCATGCAGGAATGGGCCGACAAGGGGCTCGAAGTGTGCGTGGCCGGCGCCGCCGACCGCATGGTGAACTGCCCGATGTTCACCGTGAAAAACGTCCGTTTCATGGCGCCGAACGCCCGGATGGCCGCGGCTGCCGCGTACGAAGCTTTTGCCGAGGCAGGCCTGCCGCCGGAAAATCTGCCCGAACGCCGCATCGCCATGATCAACGGATGCGCCGGAAGTTCCTACGACACGGTCTACAAGAACCTCTCCACCTTCGAGAAAACCCATAAACAGCGTTCCTGTTCTCCGTTCTCCGTGCCGAGAATCATGCCCTCCTGCGCCGTCGCCAACATGTCGCTCCTGTTCGGCACCACCGGCGAGAGCTATGACATCAGCTGCGCCTGCACCAGCAGCGCGCTGGCGATTATCGCCGGAGTCCGTCTTATCCGCGCCGGCGAATACGACCTCGTGCTCGTCGGCGGGTCGGAAGAACTTTCCTGGGGGCAGTCGCTCGGATTCGGTTCCATGCACGCTCTTTCCTCCCATTACAATGACCGTGCCGGCTGCGCCAGCCGTCCGTTCGACAAAGGCCGCGACGGTTTCGTGCTGGCCGACGGCGCCGGGATGCTGGTGCTTGAAAGCGAGGAACACGCCTTGAAACGCGGCGCGGTCCCGAAAGCGGTCATTTCCGGTTACGCTTCCAACAGCAATGCGCTCGACATGGTCGTGCCGGACGCTCCCGCGGTGGCCGATGTGATTTCCCGTGCGCTGGCCGATGCCGGCCTGAAGCCCTCCGATGTGACGTATGTCAATACGCACGGCACGGCCACTCCGGTCGGCGATCCCATCGAACTGGAAGGAATCTGTCAGGTTTTCGGCGATCATTCCATCGCCATCAACAGCACCAAATCCATGACCGGCCACATGATCGGAGCCGCCGGCGCGGTGGAGGCGATTTTCACGACCCAGATGATCGAACATTCGTTCATTTCCAAAACCGCGAACCTCGATGATCCGGAAGACGGTCTGGAGTGGGCCGATCTCGTGCGGGAAACCCGCGAAGGTGTGGATATCCGTCATGCCATCAGCAACAGCTTCGGCTTCGGCGGCAGCAATGCCACGATCGTGATTTCCAAGCCCTGACTCTGTGCCATGTCCGAATCCGAACATAATTTCCGCCCCAAACTTCCCCCGTGGATTCGGGTGCGGGTCCCCTGCGGCGCCGAACGCGAACACGTCGAGGCTCTCCTCAAAGTGAATGCGCTCAATACCGTCTGCCGCGGCGCACAGTGTCCGAACCTGTGCGAGTGCTGGCATCGCGGAACGGCCGCTTTCATGATCCTCGGCAGCCGCTGCACGCGCAACTGCAAGTTCTGTGCCGTCGGTCATGTGGAAAAACCTCTGCCGCCCGATCCGGCCGAACCCGAAAATCTGGCCAATGCCGCTGCCGCGATGAAACTGGCGTTCGTGGTGGTGACGAGTGTCACGCGCGACGATCTTCCCGATGGCGGCTCCGCGCATTTCGCCGCCACGATCCGTGCGCTCAAAGCGAAGATTCCCGGTGTGAAAGTCGAAGTTCTGGTGCCCGATTTCAATCTCGATCTGCAGGCAATGCGGACTGTGCTCGACGCAGAGCCGGATGTCTATAATCACAACGTCGAAACGGTCGAACGTCTGACGCCGCTGATCCGTTCGAAAGCGCAATACCGCCGTTCGCTGGAGGTGCTCCGCAAGGCTTATGGAATGACCGGCGGCCGCATCCCGGTGAAATCCGGGATCATGGTCGGGCTGGGGGAGACCGACGAGGAAATTCTGCAGACGATCCGGGACATCCGGGATACGGGTGCGGAGTATCTGACGGTCGGACAGTATCTGCCGCCGTCGAAGGAGCATTGGAAACTGGATCGTTATGTCACGCCGGAAGCGTTCGATTCTTTCGGAAAATATGCGCGCGAAATCGGATTTACGCATGTCGCGAGCGGTCCGCTGGTGCGCAGTTCGTATTATGCCGACCAGCTGGCGGACAAAGGCGGCATAGAGAAGACAGTGATCAGTAATCAGTAACCAGTGATCAGCATTGCCTGCCGCCACGCGGCGACTGAAAACTGATAACTGATAACTTATTTTGGGGCCCGGATAGCTCAGGGGATAGAGCAGCGGTTTCCTAAACCGTTGGTCGCAGGTTCAAATCCTGTTCCGGGTGCCATTTTTTACCTCAAAAATTACTTTTTGATATAATCCGGTTCGTCATAAAATCCCATGTCTGACGAAATAAATTCCGGAAAATTTCCGGAAAACTTTATACTGTTTTTATGTTTTTGATGTAAAAACAAAGATTGGAAACCTTTTTTTGAAGGATAAGAGGGCAATGAAACAGACTTGGTTCCACTGTTACACATTTGATTATCCGAACCGGGATCCGGATAAAATTTCCGCATACGCGGTCGGCTGGATCAGTATTGCCGTGCTGGGTCTGTGCGTGATGTTCGCCGACATTGCCGCAGGAGTTCTGCTAACCGTTGTACTGGGACTGATTCTGACCGGCATCATGTTCCGAAAAAATCCTGTAGTATTCAAGATAAAAAATATTCGCCATATTCCCTGGATGATGGCGTCATTTGCCGCAACCTATATCCCGACTTTGGGACTGGCTCTGCTGAACTGGCAGCAGCCGAATTGCAAAATCCTGACGGTCTGCATTCTCTACACCGTGCTGGTTTCTTGCCTTATATTTTATATATCATACCGCTGGCAGAAAAACAATCTGACCGAAGATTCCCTCAGCCGGCTGCACGAAAAAACGGACCGTTCATATTCATCATTGCTGGATCTGCATACCCAGCTTGGAGAAACTGCAGAAGAATTGAAGAAAAAGAT
>Ga0079305_1003188_pt1 | contig 11699 bp, 10 predicted proteins | sample LMS_cellobiose_e_FD_79183 | JGI IMG/M metagenome (GOLD analysis project Ga0079305, IMG submission 79183) | Rumen-fistulated moose microbial communities from Alaska, USA - LMS_cellobiose_enrichment | ecosystem: Host-associated > Mammals > Digestive system > Stomach > Rumen fluid ... | reverse complement strand
GTTCTTTCCACCTTTAGGTCTACCCATAATTCCACCTCCACATAAACTTTAGCATGAAAAAAGTAGACATGCTTTTTTTTACATGTCTACTTTCATCTTACTAGTTCACCTTCGGGTCCGTTTTTTCGTGTGTCGATTCGGAGCGGAACGCTATCGCACAGGAAGGCGGGGCGTTCGCGCAGGGAGGCGGGACTTTCGCGCAGGGAGGCGGGGCGTTCTCTGCAGTCTGATGCGGAATCCCGCGCCCGTCTGCCGCACTAAAGGATAATCGTAAGGTTGTTCAGATTCAGCGAATAGGTGTAGCGGACCTCGGACGCGATCGCGAGAACGAGGCGGATGCCGAGGTTTTCCTCCTCCTCCTGGGGGACGTAGTGGATCGGGTCGAACGCGCCGCAGTCGTCGCGGAACCGGAGCACCCAGTGGTCCGGCTTTGCGAGGACGCGGACGGAGAGGTGGTTTTCCTTCTTTCCGTTTTGGAACCCGTGGCGGATGATGTATGTACCCATCTCCTCGATGCAGAGCGTGATGTTGTTTGCCTCGGATTCGGTCCGCCCGTGGTCTTTGCAGAACCGGCCTGCGCGTTCGGCGTCCGCGGTGACGCCCTCGACGGTGCGGAGGTCAAGCTCGAGAAGATCCTCCGGCGCGACGCTGAACTCGTCCCCGAGGAGCAGAACGGCGCCGTCCTTCCAGGCGGGACGGCCCATCTTCTTCCGTGCGTAGAGGGCAATCAGAACGAGCGTGAGCGTTTCCCCGATGACGAAGTAGAACCAGCAGCCCGTCGTGCCGATCGCGGTTCCGAGGATCAGCGCGGTAAGGCCCGGAAGGAGCGCGCCTTCGACGATCGAAACGATCTCGGTCAGGCGGACCTTTTCCGTGCCCTGGTAGGCGTTCTTGATCGCGTTGTTGATGCAGCAGGGGATGAGACCCGTCGCGTAGAGGCGGAGGCCCAGGATTGCCATCGTCCGGGCCGGTCCCGCTTCCGGAATGAAGAGCGCGACGCAGTACGGCGCGAAGATCAGAAGCAGAACGCCGACGCCGAGACCGAGGAAGACGGAGTAGCGGACGAAGAGGCCGATCATTTCGGTAAGGCCGTTCCGGTCCTCCTCGTTGTAGAGGATGCCGGAAACGGTGAGCGAAACGCCGCCGATGCCGGTGGTGATGCAGTTCGAGGCGTTTCCGATCGTGCTGATGACCGAGAACGCCGCGACCGCAACGCTTCCGCCCGTTCCGAGGAGGATACGGTTCATCAGGTAGATCAGAACGACGGACGAGGCCATATTGAAGACGGCGGGGATCCCGGCCGTGAACATCTCGCGGATCTTCTCCTTTGTGACGAGCTTCCGGGAGAATCGGAAGACGCTCTTCTTCGACAGGAAGTAGATCCCGCCGACGATGAGGGCCGCGTAATAGCTGAGCGACGAGGCAAGGCCCATCCCGAACATCCCGCCGTGGAAGACGAAGACGTTGAGGAGGTCGAAAGCGACGTCGGCGATCGTCATCGTCAGGACCGCGGCGATGAGGAGGCCGCTCTGGCCGGCCATCTGGAGGAACGGAACGAGGATCAGAGCGCCCATCGTCGCGGGGGCGCCGACAATAAAGCCGGCGAGATAGCCGCTCGTGCTCGCGAAGAGCTCGCCCTCGGTTCCTGCGCCCATCACGGTCGCGACCGGACCGCGGAACAGAAGAACGAGGATGACGAAGGGGATCGAGATCCCGAACGTAAGTGCGAAGGAGGATGAGAAGCCCTTGTTCGTTTCCTCCTGGGAGCCGCGGCCGAGGGAACGGCTGCAGGCGACCTGGACGCCGGCAGCGAGCATCGTGCCGATCGCGCCGATGACGAGGAGGATGGGGTTGGCGAGGCCGTAGGCTGCGATCGCCTGGACGCCCAGGAATCTGCCGATCATGATGCTGTCGATCAGAAGGCAGAGCGAGACGGTGAGTGCTGAGAATATCTGGGCAGTCAGCATCTGCCGGATCAGTTTTTTAATCATAGCGGTACAACTATATCACAAAAAAGCGAAATTGTTTAGACAATCAGAAAAACAGAAAACCTTTTGTTTTCGTGGCAATGCGCCGAAAGATATGGTAAAATAACCATTTAGGAAATCACGAGAGAAGAGGAGACCCCCCTATGTACGACAAGCTGGACTTTATAGCAGAAAAATACGAAGAGCTCAGCGCGAAGGTATCGGATCCCGCAGTGATCGCAGACCAGCCGACCTGGCAGAAATGCATGAAAGACATCGGCGAGATGGAGCCGATCGTCACGAAATACAAGGATTATAAAAAGGCGAAGGAAGACCTCGCGGACGTGAAGGAGATGCTGGACGACAGCTCTCTCGACGACGAAATGCGCGAGATGGCGAAGCTGGAACTCTCCGAGCTCGAGGAGAAGCTTGAACAGTACGCCGAGGAGCTTAAGATCCTGCTCCTTCCGAAGGACCCGAACGACGAACGGAACGTCATCCTCGAGGTCCGCGCGGGAACGGGCGGCGAGGAGGCGGCGCTTTTCGCGGGCGATCTTCTCCGCATGTATACGCGCTACGCCGAACGGCGCGGCTGGAAGGCCGAGGTCGCGGACGCGAACGAAACGGGACTCGGCGGTATTAAGGAGGCGACCGTTCTCATCAAGGGCCGCGGCGCCTATTCGCGCCTGAAATTCGAATCGGGCGTTCACCGCGTCCAGCGCGTCCCCGAGACCGAATCCCAGGGCCGGATCCAGACCTCCGCCGCGACGGTTGCGGTCCTTCCCGAGGTCGACGACGTCGAGGTGAAGATCAACCCCGACGACGTCAAAGTCGACGTCTACCGCTCCTCCGGAAACGGCGGCCAGTGCGTCAACACGACCGAATCGGCCGTCCGGATGACCCACATTCCGACCGGGATCGTCGTGACGTGCCAGGACGAAAAATCCCAGATCAAGAACCGCGAAAAGGCGATGAAGGTCTTAAAGGCGCGCGTCTATGACCACATGCTCCGCGAACACAACAAGGAGATCGCCGACCAGCGGAAGTCGATGATCGGCTCGGGAGACCGCTCCGAGCGCATTCGTACCTACAACTTCCCCCAGGGCCGCATCTCCGACCACCGCATCGGCCTGACGATCTATAAACTCGACGCCTTTATGGACGGCGACATCGACGAGGTCATCGACGGTCTGATCACCGCCGACCAGGCGGAGCGGATGAAGAACTTCTGAGGTGGTTTCGCCGCGAACGCCTCTTTCCCGAACGAACCGAAATGCAGACGATCACCGTAAAATTCGAACACGATATGCCGGTCCGGAACTTTCCGGCGCCGCGCTGGACGGGAGACGAATACCGCGCGCTCGAACAGGCCGCGGAATATCTCCGGAACGGCGAACTCGTCGCGTTTCCGACCGAAACGGTCTACGGACTCGGGGGAAACGCGCTCGATCCCGACGCTGCGGCGAAGATCTACACCGCAAAGGGACGCCCCTCGGACAATCCCCTGATCGTCCACATTGCGGACTGCTTCGAGTTTTACCGTCTCTGCCGGGAGGTCCCGGACGACGCGATGCTCCTCGCGGAGAGGTTCTGGCCGGGCCCTCTCACGATGGTCCTCCCGAAGTCGTTTAAAGTCCCGGACGTCACGACCGGCGGCCTTGATACCGTCGCAATCCGGATGCCGAACTCCGCCGTCGCGTACGAAATGATCCAACTCGCGGGCGTTCCCGTCGCGGCTCCCTCCGCAAACCTGTCGGGCCGTCCGTCCCCGACGCGCGGCGATCACTGCGTCCGCGATCTGGACGGGCGGATCGCGATGATCCTCTGGGGCGAGGACTGTAAAGTCGGCATCGAATCGACGATCATCGATCTGACCGGTGAAACGCCCGCGATTCTTCGACCCGGCATCATCACCCCGACACAGCTCTCGAAGGCGCTCGGGAAGGACGTCATCATTGACCCCGCGATCCTCGGCGTAACGGATCAGGATCTGAAACCGCGTGCTCCCGGAATGAAGTACCGCCACTATGCCCCGAAAGCGCCGATGACGATCTTCCAGGGCGCTGCGTCCGACGTACGGCGCCGGATCGCGATTGAGAAAGAAAAAGCCGTGGCGGAAGGCAAAAAGGCCGGTATTCTCCTCTTCTCGGACGACGCGTTCGAGGAGGCCGCCCGGAATCTCTTCGCCGACCTCCGTGCGATGGACGACGACGGCGTCGACGTGATCTTCGCCGGCGCCCTGAAACAGTCCGACGAGCGCGGCTTTGCCGTTATGAACCGGATGCTCAAATCCGCGGGCTACAACGTCATCGACGTCTGAACGGGCCCGGGCGTCCGGAAATTGACGGATAATTCGATGCGGAAACCGATGCGCCGAAACCCGGCGTTTCACGTGATACAGAACAAAACGGGAGGAACAGTATGCTTATCGCACTCGCAAGCGACCACGGCGGCTATGATCTCAAGGAGGCCGTGAAAAAACATCTCGAACAGCGCGGATATGAAACGCTCGATCTCGGAACGGATTCCGCGTCCGTCTCCGTCGACTATCCGAAGTACGGCGAACTCTGCGGCCGGACGGTTGCGGAAGGAAGGGCCGATCTCGGCGTCGTCTGCTGCGGGACCGGGATCGGGATCTCGATCGCCGCGAACAAAGTCCCCGGCGTGCGCTGCGGTCTCTGCACCGATACGTATATGGCGACGATGACGAAGCGCCACAACAACGCCAACGTCCTCGCGCTCGGCGGCCGCGTTCTGACCGTCGACGAGGCGCTCCCGATCGTCGACGCCTGGCTCGACACGGAATTCGAGGGCGGCCGTCACCAGCGCCGCATCGATATGCTCGGCGAGATCCGGTAACCGTTCGGAACAAATACACTTTACATAATCCATTCGATAAGGAGAACAAAATGGGCAAGTTAATGATTTTCGATCACCCGCTGATCCAGCACAAAGTATCGCTGATGCGTATGAAGGACACGCCGACGAAGGATTTCCGCGAGCTCGCAAAGGAGGTCGTGACCCTGATGACGTTCGAAGCGACGCGGAACCTTCCTCTGAAACAGGTCGAGATCGATACGCCGATCTGCAAGGCCAACGTCAATATGCTCGACGGCGAGGACATCGCGATCGTTCCGATCCTCCGCGCAGGTCTCGGCTTCGTCGACGGGATGCTCTCGCTCGTTCCGAACGCGAAGGTCGGCCACATCGGCCTCTACCGCGATCCGGATACGCATCTCCCGGTCGAATATTACTGCAAGCTTCCGAACGACATCGACAAGCGCTGGGTCTACATCGTCGACCCGATGCTCGCGACGGGCGGCTCGGCGGTCGCGGCGATCGACTTCATCAAACAGCGCGGCGCGACGAAGATCAACTTCATCTGCCTCATCGCGGCGCCCGAGGGGATCCAGAAGCTCCGCGAAGCCCATCCCGACGTCGACATTTACTGCGCGGCGCTCGACGATCACCTCAACGAACACGCCTACATCGTCCCGGGTCTCGGTGACGCCGGCGACCGCCTCTACGGCACGAAATAGGAGATTTCAATGCTTACAATTCCCGATAACATCAGCAAATTCGATAACGTCTACGACGTTCTGAAGGAACGCGGCTTCATCGAACAGACGACCGACGACCAGGGCATCCGCGAGCTCCTCGGAAAGGAAAAGGTCAAATTCTACATCGGGTTCGACGCGACGGCGGACTGCCTCCACGTCGGCCACTTCATGCAGGTCATCATCATGATGTACATGCAGAAATACGGTCACACCCCGGTCGTTCTGATCGGCGGCGGAACGACGATGATCGGCGATCCGTCCGGCCGTTCGGATATGCGTCAGATGATGACGCGCGAGACGATCGCGGAGAACTGTGCCCATTTCAAGCGCCTCTTCGATCAGTTCCTCGATTTCGATGAGGAGTGGAAGTACACGCCGTCCGGATCGATCCTCGGGAAGGGCTCGATGAACCGGGAGCCGCTTCCCGGCAAGGCGATCTCGGTCAACAACGCCGACTGGATCCTCGACGCGAACTACCTCGAGTTCATCCGCGACATCGGCTCGAAGTTCAGCGTGAACGCGATGCTCCGCGCGGAGTGCTTCAAGCAGCGTATGGAGAAGGGCCTCTCGTTCCTCGAATTCAACTACATGCTCCTCCAGAGCTATGACTTCTACGTCCTCGCGCGCGACCTGAACTGCAAGATCGAATTCGGCGGAAACGACCAGTGGTCGAACATCCTCTTCGGCGCGGATCTTGCCCGCCGCCTGCTCGGAAAGGACGACTACTACGGTATGACGTTCTCGCTCCTCACGAACAGCGAAGGCAAGAAGATGGGCAAGACCCAGAAGGGCGCGCTGTGGCTCCGTGCGGATAAATGCTCGCCGTACGATTTCTACCAGTACTGGCGGAACGTCGACGACGCGGACGTCAATAAATGTCTCCGGATGCTGACCTTCCTCCCGATGGACGAGGTCGAACGTCTCTCGGCGCTGAAGGACCAGGAGATCAACCACGCGAAGGAGGTCCTCGCGTGGAACGTCACCGCGCTCGTCCACGGCGAAGAGGAGGCCGACAAGGCCCAGGCTGCGGCGAGAGCGCTCTTCGCAGGCGGCGCGGACGCTGAGGTCCCGTCGACGAAGATGGACAGAAGCCGCTTCGAGGGCGAAGGCGTCGGACTCCTCACGCTCCTGAAGGAGGTGAAGCTCATCCAGTCGAACGGCGACGGCTTCCGGACGATCGAACAGGGCGGCCTTTCGCTGAACGGCGAAAAGGTCACAGACGCGAAGCGGAACATCACCCTTGACTGCTTCGACGCGGACGGAAAGCTGCTCATCAAAAAGGGCAAGAAAACGTTCCACCGGATCGAGCTGTAGCCCCGGAGAAGCGGAATGGAGTATACGTTTGAGACTGTAAAGGAAATCGTCGACCGCCAGCGGACGTTTTTCCGCAGCGGGAAGATACTCGATATCGACTGGCGCATCGAACAGCTCGAAAAGCTGAAGCTGGCCGTTCAGGTCAACGAGGCGAAGCTGACGGCCGCGCTTGCGAAGGATCTTGCGAGGAGTCAAACCGAGGCGTATTTCTGCGACATCGGAACGTCGATCCTCGAGATCAACGAGATGATCCGCGGCCTCCGGAAGTGGGCAAAGCCCGAAACGCACTTCAGCGGGCTTCTCTGCTTCCCGAGCCTTCTGACGAAGGTCTACAAGATGCCGTACGGAGTGACGCTGATCGTAAGCCCGTTCAATTTCCCCGTTCTGCTTGCGGTCGGCGTCCTCGCGGCGTCGCTTGCGGGCGGAAATACGGCCGTCATCAAGGCGAGCTCGAAGTCGCCCGCCTGTACGGCGGTCCTGAAGGAGATGATCGCGCGGACGTTCCCCGACAAATACGTAACCGTCATAGACGGCGGCCATGACGTCGCGGATCTCTGCCTCGCCCAGCGCTTCGACAAGATCTTCTACACGGGTTCTCCGCGCGTCGGAAAGCACGTGATGACGGAAGCCGCGAAGAATCTGACGCCGGTCGCGCTTGAACTCGGCGGAGAAACGGGAAACTGGGCCGTTGTCCGAAAGGATGCGGACATCCGGGACGCGGCGCGGAAGATCGCGTTCTTCAAGATTCTGAACGCCGGCCAGATCTGCATCGACATCAACCAGGTCGCGGTCGCGGAGGAGGTCCTCGAGGACTTCCAGACCGAACTCATCCGCGCGATCCGGGAGCGCCTCGGCGACGATCCGGTGGCGAATCCCGAATACCCGCGTCTCATTTCACGCGAAGCGTACGAGAAGTGCGCGAAGGAGGCGGAGGAGTATCGGAGCCGGATCGTGTTCGGCGGGTATGGAGACCCCGACACGCTGAAATATGCGCCGACGGTCATCTGCCCGGTCGAGGCGTACGAGCCGGTCGCATCCCACGAACTCTTTTCGCCGCTCCTTCCCGTCGTACCGTACCGGGACGCCGAGATCGACGACCTTCTGGACCTCATCGCGGAGCGCGAACACGGACTCGCCTTCTACGTTTTTACGAAGGACATGAAGTGGGCGGAGCATGCGATGAAGACCCAGCAGTTCGGCGGCGGCTGCATCAACGAAGTCTGTCTCCATATGATGGTCAAGGGCGTTCCGTTCAACGGCACCGGCCATTCCGGGATGGGCGCCTACCACGGCGAATGGGGCTTCCGCGAGTTCACGCATCCGAAGACCGTCCTCTACGGCTCGACGCGTCTGAATCTTCCGCTTCGGGAACACCCGTACACCGGACCCGGAAGCGAACGGAAGATGCGGCTGATCCGGCTCTTCGAGCGGTAAGAATGAAAATCAAAAAATAAAAACCGGCAGACCCCGTCCGTACGGACCGGATCCGCCGGTTTTTTGGATTGCTTATTCGGCGAACGTTTCGCGGAAGACGCGGCCGATCTCCTTCACGGCGAAGGCGGCCGTATCGAATTTGTCGTAGAGAAGAAGGAAGCCGTGCATCATCCCGGGAACGCGCCACGAGAGCACGTCGTTTCCGGCGGCCGCGAGGCGGCGTGCGTACTCCTCGCCGTCGTCGCGGAGAGGGTCGTATTCGGCGTTCAGGGAGAACGTTTTCGGAAGGCCCGAAAGGTCCTTCGCGCGGCCGGGATTCCGGTAGGGATTGTCGTCGGATTCGTGCTTCACGTTCGGGTTGCACTCCCTCGCGAGCTCGAAGAACGCGCGGTTCAGGACGTAGTTGTTGTCGATCAGCGTCCGGTAGGATTCGGATTCCGCTTCGGAGAGACCGCAGCTCGCGCCGTAGGCGAGGATCTGGAGGGAGACCTTCGGACCTCTGCGGTCACGCGCGAGGAGCGCGACGCTCGCGGCAATCATCGCACCGGCGGAATCGCCCGCAAGTGCGATCCGGGACGGGTCTGCGCCGATCCGGACGGCGTTATCGCGGACCCATTCGAGCGCGGCGTACCCGTCCTCGAGCCATGCCGGCCATTTCGCCTCCGGGGCGAGCCGGTAGCCGACGTTCAAGACAACGGCGCCCGTTTCGTTCGTCAGCGCACGGCAGAGCGAATCGTGGCTCGCGATGTTGTGAAGAATAAAGCCGCCGCCGTGGAAATAGATCAGAACGGGATAAGGTCCGCTTTCTCCGGGCGAATAGACGCGGACGGGAAGATCGCCCCAGAAGCAGGGAATCGAGAGATCCTCCGTCTTTGCAACGGGGGGCCACTTTTTCCGGTCGTTGTAGATGGCGTCCGAACCGGCGCGGAGTGCGGCGATTCCGGAAAGACCGGTATCCGTCCCGGAGGAGGTAGCGGAGCGCTTCGTTTCATAATGGGCCTTCACCTGCGGATCGATCGGCATAATCCATCTCCTGTCGCAAAAACACAGCCGGTTGACATTGTTCCACCTTCACTATAACAAACGCCCGGGCGCGACTCAATGCACTTTTTGGAATGAGGCCATTCCGAAACCGTTCAGATTTGCGTAAAACCGTTTCGAAACCAGTTGCCCGGAGCGAACGAAAAGGGGTATGATAAAGAAAAACGGAGGAGCGCGATGGAAACCGAGAAACTGCATTATCTGCTGACGATCGAGGAAGAGGGAAGCATCTCCAAGGCGGCGGAAAAGCTGTATATGTCTCAGCCGTCCCTCAGCAAGTTTGTGACGTCGGTCGAGGGGATGCTCGGCTTCAAGATCTTCAGCAGGACGCCCGCCGGCCTCGTCCCGACTCGGCTCGGAGAGCGGTATCTCACGTTCGCGCGCGACGCCGTTCTTCTCGAAAACAAGACGTTCGAGGATCTCGATCGCATCCGCGAGGAACAGAAAAAGCGCCGGATCGTGTTCGGGCTTGCCTATACGCGCAACGCGATCGCGATCCCGAAGAAGATGCGCCTGAACATCCCCGACGTCCAGCTCCGGATCTGGATCCGGAGCGATGCCGAGCTGCTCGACGGCCTCCAGGACGGCTCAATCGACTTTGCGCTTCTGACGATGCCCCACAGCGGCCAGCTTCCGCCCGGGATCCGCCATAGGGAGATCTACACCGAACACCTTCTGCTCGCCGTGCCGAACGCGAATCCCCTTTCGCAGATGGGCGTCCGGAAGGACGGGGAGGACTGGCCGTATCTCGCCCCGGAGCTTCTTGAGGGTCAGGTCTTCATCCTGAGCGGCCACGGAACGGGTCTTTTCGAACTCACGAACGCGTTTTTCCGCACGGAGGGAATCACGCCCGACGTCCGTGTGGTCGAGGACTCCGTTCTCGCCGCACGCCGCTTCGCGGAAGAGGAGTGGGGAATCTGCTTCGTTACGGAGGAGATCGCGCGCCATGAGCCGAGCGACCGGCTCCGCTATTTCGTCACGAGCGATTCGCTTCCGCTCCGCCACGTCTGCTATGCGTGGAACAAGACGACGGAATCCGACCCGCTCCGCTACGAGATCCTTCAGAACAACATCAGCGCTCTTTCGGGCGAAAAATAGCGTTTTTCCGTTTCATTCCTAAAATCGAATAACCACATTCCGTTGCGATTATTGCCCGGTTATTGCGCAGAATATAAACTAAATGTAAATAGGTATCTTCTGTGCCGGGGGTACGCGTTTTTCAGGGAGGCGCGGAAACCGGCACCCGCACTTATCTTACAAGGAGGTTTATTCTGTGAAGAAACTTACCAAAGAAGAGAAAGATGCGCAGTGCAGAAAGGAAATCAAAGCAACTTTGATTCTCGCGATCATCGTCTGCGCATGGCACATCATCACCGCCTTCGCCCTCGCGAAGAGCGATGCGATGTTCCTCGGGATCCCGGCCTTTACGTCGGTATCCTGCCTCGGTGCGTTCCTCATCATGATCGTCGGCGCCTGGCTCCTTCTGAAGAAGGTGTTCATTGACTTCGACTACGACGATGAAAACGCCATTGAGGAAGGAGGCAAGGCACATGAATAATGTACAGGTCATCTGCCTCATCGTAATGATCATCTACCTCGTTGCGAACGTCGTCATCGGTCTCGTAATGGGTAAGAAACGCGACTCCAAATCCAACCTCAACGCTGAAAACAAGTACTTCATCGGCGGACGCGGAATGAACGGTCTGATCCTCGCCATGACCACCATGGCGACGTACACGTCCGTTTCCTCGTTCTCCTCCGGCCCGGGAGCCGGCGGCATGACCAACGGCTATACCCAGGTCTGGGTAGCCTGCGTACAGATCCCCTGCACGTTCATGGTCCTCGGCGTCCTCGGCAACAAGATGGCTCTGGTTTCCAGAAGAACCGGTTCCGTTACCGTTTCCGGCATTCTGAAGGCCCGCTTCAAGAGCGACATCCTCGTCATCGTTACCTCGCTCATCATGATCCTGATGTTCATCGTACAGATGATCTCCCAGTTCAAGGGCGGCGCAACGATCATCCAGGCGATCACCGGCTTCGACTATGTCCCGGCTCTGCTCGTCTTCGCGGTTGTCGTCATCGTCTACACGTCCTTCGGCGGATTCACCGCCGTCGTTATCACCGACACCATCCAGGGTCTGGTCATGACGCTCGGCACGTTCCTGCTCCTGTTCTACGCCCTCAAGGCGGCGGACTTCTCCGTTGCGACGATCAACGCCAGCCTCGCCGAAAAGCTCCCGAACGCATGGAACAACCTGACCGGCGTCTTCTCGCCCGGCGCGCTGCTCTCGTTCTGGATCCTCGTCGGCTTCGGTACGATCGGTCTCCCGTCCACGGCTGTCCGTGCGATGGGCTTCAAGTCCACGAAGAACCTCCACAGCGC
>Ga0079305_1003186_pt1 | contig 11701 bp, 8 predicted proteins | sample LMS_cellobiose_e_FD_79183 | JGI IMG/M metagenome (GOLD analysis project Ga0079305, IMG submission 79183) | Rumen-fistulated moose microbial communities from Alaska, USA - LMS_cellobiose_enrichment | ecosystem: Host-associated > Mammals > Digestive system > Stomach > Rumen fluid ... | reverse complement strand
GCATCGCGACGTAGTGTACTCCGGACATGTGTCCGAGAGTATCAAAAGGCGTGATGTCGGCCGCTATCCGCATCATCTCGTAGACATATCCCGCGTCGGTCAGGCTCAGCAGCCTTCTGTACTCCTCGGCTGTAGCTCCCGATATCTCCTCCCCGGCGAGCAGATCTATATCCCGCGTCGGATCAAAGGACATCTTCTCCCTTTCCCAGACGAAGAGAGATCTCAGTATCCGGAGAAACAGGAGCCTTCCGCTCTCCAGCCTCGCATCCTCACGCTCTTCCTCGGCGTGGGTCTCGGGGAACATTCGGGAGAGGATGTGATCCAGTGTATACCTGCCCCAACCTTTCTCCGGCTTTTCGCGGAGCTCAAGGATATATTCGCAGACGATGTCCTCGACCTTGGCGCAGTCGAACCGACCGGACGGCTTGCGGCCGAATCTGTAGAGCCGCTCGCACATCTCGCGGCCAAGGCCGGCGCGGAGAAGCTCACGAACGCCTTCCTCCGTCCTGCCGCTGACCCTCAGGAAGAACGGATCCGTAAGGGTCTCGCTCATCACCTCGTACAGTCCTCTTTTTTCTCTCGCTTCCATGTCTTAAGCTCCCGCGTGTTCCGCTTTCAAAACAGGGAGCCACATAACGGCTCCCCACTTATCACATTCAGATCGTATTGCATTTCAAGGAATCGACGGTCCTTCTGAACTCATCCGCCGATCCGATGCTGTTGGCAGCGCGGCGAGCCTCGGCGCTGCCGGGCTGGCCCTTCAGATACTTCGGGACGAACTTCCGCATCTCTCTAACGGCGGAATACTCGCCCTTCTCTTTCAGCATCAGCTCAAAATGCTCCATCATAACGGCTTTGATCTCCTCCATCGAAGGCCTTGCCGGGAGTTCCGCGCCCGCCGCGCGGGCTTTGATCTCCCTGAAGACCCATGGGTTTCCGAGGGCGGCCCTTCCGACCATCACCCCGTCACAGCCCGTTTCATCAAGCATCCTCAGCGCGTCGTCATATCCCGCGACGTCGCCGTTCCCTATGACCGGTATACCGACCGACTCCCTGACCTTCCTGATAGCCGAAAGATCGCAGGATCCGGAATAATACTGCTCCCTCGTGCGTCCGTGGACCGTGACGGCCGATCCTCCGGCGGACTCGACAGCCTGCGCTGCAAGGACCGCGGCGTCCTCAGGCGCTCCCTGGATGCCGATCCTAATCTTCCCGGTGAGCGGTTTATCCGTAGCCTCATGCATCCTGCGGAAGATCTTATAGATCAGCTCAGGTTCCCTGAGAAGGGCTGAGCCCTCGCCGTTCTTCACGACCTTGGGCACCGGGCATCCCAGATTGACGTCCAGAAAGGCGTTTCCCCTGCCGTTCAGTTTCTCCGCGGCCCAGGCCATTATGTCCGGATCGCTTCCGAAGAGCTGAAACCCGCAGGGCACCTCTTCGTCCGAGATGAACAGGAGCCTTTCGGTCTCGCGGTTCCCGTAATAGAGTCCCTTCGCGCTCACCATCTCGCAGCAGCAGACGTCCGCTCCCATCCGGCCGCAGACCGTCCTGAAGGCGGAATCCGTGAATCCGGCCATCGGCGCGAGGCTGATCTTCCCGGAGAGGATCACTTGACCACCTTTTCCATGCGGTCGAGAGCCAGCGCTATCGTGAGCCCCGGTACGACGCGGTTTCCGGTGATGTCCGCCCCGAGCACCTCGTTTATCTTTCTCAGCCTGTACTGTACCGTATTCGCGTGGATGCCCATGAACTGGGACGTGTTTCCGCTGTTCATGCCCGCGTCGAGGACGAAGGTCTCGAGCGTGTCGAGGAGCTGACGCGCCTTGTTCTCGCCCATCTCCTTGTGAAAGGGTCCGAGAAGCGCGGTGTAGTTGTTCTTTATCCTGCCGCCCTGCATCTGGATGTTGATGCAGTTGCTGACGAGGACGAGCTCGTATTTGGAGAATACCCTCTTATATGGGAAAACTGTCTCGACGAAGGGCCTGGTCTCTTTGATCAGGTGGAAGCCGTCGGACGCCTCCTCGATGCCGGACAGGCCCGTATAGTGGTAGATGCGGACGCTCTTTTCGCTTCCGCGCTCGATCTCCTTAAGCTCGGCGTAGAGCGCCAGGCAGGAGTGCTTGCCCTGGTTCTCCTGAGTGTCCTGCCCCTCGCAGTTTCCGGAGCCGCGGAGGATTATCCCGTAGGTCTCCTCGCCTTCGTTTATGCAGAGGACTTCGCCGCCGCTCATATGCTCGAACCGCTCCATGCAGTCCCTCGCCTCGGAGTTGTTGATGCCTCTGGCGAAGAATACGCTGACGATGTCCTCGGGATCCACATCCATCTCCCCCTTCAGGGAATAAGCGATGTTGTGGTTTCCTCTGACAAGCGCCTTGATGAACTCGGTCTTGATGTTGCGCTCGGGAACGTATTTCCACATGCCGATCGCGAGCTCGATGATGTTGGCAAGCTTGGTTATCTCGAGGGCGGAATACTGCTCCTCGTTGTCCACGATCAAAAGGAAATACTCCTCGTCTTCAATAAGTATCGTGCCCCAGTAGGCTACGATCCCCTCGACGTCGAGCGTGGAATAGAAGCTGGTCCTCTCATTGGTCTCGTGCTTCTGGAGCCTTCTCACCGCGTCCGCGACCGTGGTCGTGTATCTGGTCTCGACCACCAGCATCGGATTGAAATCGTGCGAGATCAGCACCACCTGAAAAGCGTTCTTCTCGGCAGCGGCTCTAAGAGCCTCGGGGAAGCTGCGGTGCTTCTCGAAATCGAGAAGACTGTGAACGGTATTGTAGATCAGGTCGTTTTTGGGATCCACGTTTGGAGTTTTGTTCATAATAACGCCACCTTACTTCTGATCTTCAGACTCACCTTTATCGCTTTCATCGCCACCGCCTTCAGGCGCCTCTTCCCCGCGCGTCTCAGGCATCTGGCGGTGCTCATCCTGTCTCTGATACCCGAAGGGCGCCAGGATTATATCGTCGGCGAAATCCTTTCCGTCCGGACGATCGTTCGGTCTGTCCCTAAGGGCCTGCTCCATTCTCCTGCGCTCTTCCTCCTCGCGGATGCGCATGGACTCGGCTGCTTCCTCCTCGTTGACGCGCTGGATCTCAGCCTCTTTCTCCAGGACCTCGCGCTCGATGTCCTCAGCGGTCTTGGCGCCGGTATAGAGCTGCTCGAACTGCTCTCCGTCCAGCGTCTCCACCGCGAGCAGAGCCTGCGCGACGCTCTCGAGCTTATCCATATTCTCGCTCAGGATGCGCTTGGTCTCCTCGAAGGCCTCGTCGACTATGCGGCGGATCTCGTGATCGATCTCAGACGCCACTTCCTCGGAATAGGATTTCTTGCTGGAGAAGTCGTTGCCGAGGAAGACCTCCTCGGAGGACGCGTAGTTCACGGGTCCGAGCTTCTCGGAGAAGCCGTAGCGCGTCACCATCTCGCGGGCGATCTCGGTCGCTCTCTGGATGTCGTTGCTCGCGCCTGTGCTTATGTCGTCCAGGACCAAAAGCTCCGCGACCCGTCCGCCGAGCAGATGCTTGATGGAGTTCAGCATGCCGGTCTTGGTCTCGTAGGCCTTATCCTTCTCGGGAAGCTGCATCGTGAATCCGCCGGCTGCGCCGCGCGGTATGATGGTGATTTGGTGGACCGGATCCGATCCGGGCAGACTCCTCATTACCACCGCGTGTCCAGCCTCGTGGTAGGCGGTGAGCCTGCGTTCGTCCTCGCTTACCACCCTGCTCTTCTTGGCGGGTCCTGCCATGACCTTGGTCGTGGCCTCTTCTATCTCGGCCATCCTGATCTTGCGGCCGTTCCTTCTCGCGGTTATCAGAGCCGCCTCGTTCAGCAGGTTCTCGAGGTCGGCGGGCGTGAAGCCCGGCGTGCGCCTCGCGATGGTGGTCGGAGAAACCTCCTCGGAGAGGGGTTTGTTCCTGGAGTGGACTCTGATGATCTCCTCCCTGCCCTTGATATCCGGGATGCCGATCACGATCTGACGGTCGAATCTTCCCGGTCTCAGAAGTGCCGGATCCAGAACGTCGGGTCTGTTGGTCGCGGCTATGATGATGACTCCGGAATTCTCTCCGAAACCGTCCATCTCGACGAGCAGCTGGTTGAGGGTCTGCTCTCTCTCGTCGTTTCCGCCGCCCAGTCCGGCTCCTCTCTTGCGGCCCACGGCATCGATCTCATCGATGAAGACTATGCAGGGGGCGTTCTTCTTGGCCTCGCTGAACAGGTCTCTCACCCTGGAAGCTCCGACGCCGACGAACATCTCGACGAAGTCGGATCCGCTTATCGTAAAGAAGGGAACGCCCGCCTCACCCGCGGTAGCGCGCGAGACATAGGTCTTTCCTGTTCCCGGAGGGCCTACGAGCAGGATGCCCTTCGGGATCCTGGCTCCCAGCTCCTGATATTTTCGGGGGTCTCTGAGGAAGTCGACTATCTCCTCGAGCTCTTCCTTCTCCTCCTTCAGGCCGGCCACGTCGTCAAAAGTGATCTTGCGGCCCTCGCCCTTATACAGGCGTGCCTTGCTCTTGCCGAAGGAGAAGGCTTTCCCGTTCCCCTGATTCATCATCAGATAGAACAGGAAGCCGAGCGTGACGAGCATGATGAGGCTCGGCAGCACGTTGATCAGGAAGGACGAAGCCGAGCTCGGGGCGTCGGTCTCGACCTTCAGCTTTCCCTCTTCCATCTGGGGATAGATATAAGTCTCCTCGAGATAGGTGATCTCCATGATGTAGGGAGCGTAGGTGTAGAGATAGTGTGCCTCTCCGTCCTCGCTGTCCTTAAGGAGACCCGTAAGTTTGGTATCCGTTATATTGATCTCGGAAAAATCCTCGTTCTTCAGGTGCTCCGCAAAGGTCGAATACTTGACCTTCTGGAGATCGCCCGACCCTCCTCCGCGGTAAAACGATATTGCCATAACCAGCATGAAGAAGATCATGATGTAGAGGGTTATGTTCCTGGCGAATTTCTTCACTTAATAATTTCCTCCTGTAACAAAATTTGTTATTCTTAAACAAATAATCCGATATATTTTACCATGTTTAATATATAAATTCAATACACAGCACTCTTTTTGTATCGGACGTCACCGCATGAGCGGCCGTATATCTCGGTCTCTCCGTTCCGACGAAGAGCACCTCGCTTCCCGCCGCGATCAAAGGGACTCCGTCCCGCTCTCTCTTCGGCACCTTCATGTCCACGAACAGGTCCTGGATCCTCCGCGTTCCGACCTTCAGCCTGATGCTGTCTCCGGCCCTCCTGGTCCTGACCTCTATCAGCTTCTCCGCATCTTCCGCGCTTGCGGGGCAGCGTTCTCCGAAGCTGTCCGCGTCGAAGAACAGAGGCTTTCTTCCGTCTTCCCGGGCTCCCGCGAAAGCTGCCCTCTCCTCCGGAGCGATGATGCTCATCATGATCTTCGGAAGCTCCGGTCCTTCCGTTTCCGGGCCACGAAGGATCAGGTCCCCGTATTCCATCTCGAGCGAGAAGCCCCTCGGAAGCTCGATCCTTCCCGAGGATCCCGCGCGGGACGCCAGACTCATCATCGCTTCGTAGTGGGCTGAGGTTATGTCCTCAGCGAGTCCCGCCCGCGCAAATCCGGCCTTGAGCACCCTCTTCGCGACCGCGGGCTTAAGCTTCCTGAAGGCCGGTCCGTCGAGCCTTATCTCTCCCGCCTCGGATACGGAGGAGAGCCGGCTGAAGGCTTCTTCCGCAAGACCCTTAAGCACATCTTCATCTTCGGCGGCAGAGTCGGCGAGCCTAAGCAGAGCTTCTCTCACTCCGGGCGAATACTTCTCGAGCTCGGGTATGAGATCGAGCCTTATCCGGTTCCTCGCGTAGACCGGTTCGTCGTTGGTCGCGTCGCGCCTGGGCGAAAGTCCTTCGGAAGCGCAGTATTCCTCGATCTCGCGCCGTGTGACTCCGAGGATCGGGCGCACGACTTTGATCGCGACTGCTCCGGTCTCCATCGACCTGACATAGGGTATCGACGATAGTCCCGCGGTGCCGGTGCCCCTCAGCAGATGCTGGAGCACCGTCTCGACCCTGTCGTCCGCGTTATGGGCGACGGCGACCACGGTCTCGCGTCCCGTTTCGGAAGCAGCGCGTGATGCCGCAAGCCCGAAGGCCTCGTATCTTCTGATCCTGCCCGCCGTCTCCGTGGATACGCCGAGAGCCTTAGCCTCAGCCTCGCAGTCGATCGCGACCGTATCGAGTCTTATACCCCTTTCGGCGCAGAATTCCTCACAGAATCTCTGGTCTCCGTCCGAAGCCTCTCCCCTGAGCCCGTGGTTCACATGGACCGGGATAAGGGTGAGTTCCATGTCATCCGCCATTCTCAGCAGCACATCAAAAAGGCACAGCGAGTCCGGTCCGCCCGAGAAGCCGACCACCACCTGTGCGCCTTTTTCAAACATACCGTATTCTTCCACGGCCCGGCGCGCCTTGCGCAGGACAGAGGGATCATCTTTTCTGTTCATCGTTCGAGATCATCCTCAAGAGATGCCCGGAAGTCCGTAGAACCTCATGGCGTTTCGGAACGTCACCTCCGAGACCTCGTCAAACGTCATGCCTTTTATGACCGCCAGCCTTCTGGCCGTGTGCTCCACATACCACGGCCTGTTCGGTCTTCCGCGGAAGGGCACCGGAGTGAGATAGGGAGAGTCGGTCTCCACCATCATGAACTCCAGAGGAGTTTCCTCAGCTACCCTCACCGTCTTCTTATTGTTCTTGTATGTCAGAGGACCGCAGATCCCGATCGTCGCGCCGAGTTTCACATACTCCGCCGCGAGCTCCGCGCTCCCCGAGAAGCAGTGGATGTCCACCCTGGCGTCCGGGAGATCGGTCCCTTCAGGTCCCGGTCTCTTTGGAAACAGCGCTTTTCTCTCCTCGGAGAAAGCGCCCTCCTCGATCAGGATATCCATCGTCTCGCGGTCCGCATCTCTGGAGTGGATCACTATCGGCATCCCGAGCTCGTTGGCGAGCCTTATCTGCCTGCGGAACCAGTATCTCTGATCCTCCTTGGGAGAACGCATATAATAATAGTCCAGACCTATCTCGCCGACAGCGGAAGCGCCCGAGAGGGCGAGCCTTCCGATCTCCGAGAGGATCTCCTCGTCCATCGAGGCAGAGTCGTGCGGATGCACTCCCACGGCCCCGACGCACCAGGGATATCTTGCGGCGTTTTCCATCACTCTGACGGATGACGGAAGGTCATAGCCTATATCGGCGACATAGCGGAGAAGCGGACTGCTCTCGATCTCATCGATTATCAGAGCGAGTTCATCCGCGGTCTCCGCGAGATCTCCTATATGAGCGTGAGAATCAAAGAGCATGTCCCGCGTCCTCTATCTCACCGAATTCCCGTCTTCCGCGGAAGTCGAAACGAGTTCGAATCTCTCGCCGCTCTCCGCGAAGAGGATCATTCCCTTGGATTCAACGCCTCTCAGCTGTCTGGGCTTCAGATTCGCCACCACGACGACCTTCTTGCCCACCAGCTCTTCGGGCTTGAATATCTTTGCCACTCCCGATACGATCTGACGGATCTCCGTGCCCATCTTAACCTTGAAGACCAGGAGCTTATCCGCGTCAGGATGCTTCTTCGCCTCGAGGATCGTAGCGACGCGGAAGTCGCATTTATCGAAATCGCTGAACTCTATCTCAGGCTTGAGTTCAAGCGGTACGCTCTCCTCCGCCTGCGCGGCGCCGTTCTTCTCCTGAGCTTCCTTCATGCTCTTCTGCTTCATGGCTTCGAGCTCGGCAAGCTCCTTCTCGATATCGAGTCTCGGGAAGATGGCCTCGCCCCTCTTCACCTTGCATCCTGCCATCAGATCGAATCTGTAGGCGTCCGCCCAGGCGATCTCTCCCTCGGCTCCGATCTGCTCCCTGATCTTCATCGTGGTCGTATGCATGAAGGGGTAGATCAGCACGGAGACGACTCTGAGCGCCTCAGCCAGATGGTGCATGCAGGTATCGAGCTCGGGCTTTCTCGCCTCATCCTTGGCGAGCACCCAGGGCATCTTCTCGTCGACGTATTTGTTCGCGCGGCGGACAACGACCCAGATCTCCTCAAGCGCCATATTGAAGGCGAATTTGTCCATCTGAGCCTCGACCTTATCTGCCGCTCCGACAGCGGTCTCCATGAGCTCCTTATCGAGCTCATCCTCATATTCGGCCGCGGGAACCGTTCCGCCGCAGTATTTCTCGATCATCGTGACGGTCCTGGATACAAGATTGCCCAGGTCGTTCGCGAGGTCGAAGTTCATGCGCTTGAGCATGACTTCGTTCGTGAACACTCCGTCCTGTCCGAAGGTATACTCCCTGAGCAGGAAGTATTTCAGCGCGTCGATCCCGTATCTGTCGATCAAAGTCACCGGGTCCACGACATTGCCCTTGGATTTGCTCATCTTGCCGCCGTCTATCAGAAGCCAGCCGTGTCCGAGCACCTGCTTCGGGAGCGGAAGCTCCATGGACATCAGCATTGCGGGCCAGATGATGCTGTGGAATCTTACGATCTCCTTGCCGACCAGATGCACGTCCGCCGGCCAGTACTTGTTGTAGAGTTCCGGATCGTCCGGATATCCGAGCGTTGTCAGATAGTTCGCGAGGGCGTCGAGCCAGACATAGATGACGTGCTTGGTGTCGATCGGAACGGGGATGCCCCAGTCAAAGCTGGTCCTGGAGATGCAGAGGTCCTCGAGGCCCTGTCTGATGAACGCGCTCATCTCGTTCCTTCTGGTATCCGGCTGAAGGAACTCGGGATGCGTCTCATACAGATCCAGAAGCTTGTCCCCGTATTTGGAGAGCCTGAAGAAATACGCTTCCTCGTTCGCCTTCTCGACGGGACGTCCGCAGTCCGGGCACTTTCCGTCGACGAGCTGGCTCTCGGTCCAGAACGACTCACAGGGCGTGCAGTAAAGCCCCTCGTAGACGGACTTATAGATGTCGCCCTTCTCGTACATTTTCATGAACATCTGCTGGACTCTCTTTACGTGTCTCTCTTCGGTGGTCCTGAGGAAATCATCGTAGGAGATCTCCATCGTCGCCCAGAGGTCCTTGATCCCCGCGACGACTTTGTCCACGAACTCCTGAGGCGTTACTCCCGCCTCTTCAGCCTTCTTCTGGATCTTCTGCCCGTGCTCGTCGGTGCCGGTCTGGAACCTGACGTCATAGCCCTGCAGGCGTTTGAACCTCGCCATAGCGTCCGCCATGACCGTGCAGTAAGTATGACCTATATGCAGGTTGGAGCTCGGGTAGTATATCGGGGTGGTTATATAATAGGTTTTCTTTTCTCCGTCTTTCATTCCAGTTCTTCCTCCGCCCAGTCGTCGCTCGACCATTCCGACTCGGGCCATTCATCGTTAACGAACAGTCTCTTCATGATCTGATCCATGCCTATCACGAGAGTTGTGCCGGTGACCAGTCCCACACCTACTATGGTCATGGCGGCCTTCATCGCCGCCGACATTCCGTTGTCCCTGGGAGCCTGCTGCTTGCCCGGTCTGATCTTTCCGCTTTTGCTCATGTCACACCTCCGGTTTCTCGGCCTGATCCTTGTAGATCCTGGTGTTCATGAACTCCACGATCAGATCCGCGGCCTTCTCGTCAGATATATAGCTCGTGTTCAGGGCCAGATTGTAGTTGGAGTACTGACCCCATTTCTGCGATGTGTGGAAATTGTAATAGTTGGCTCTCGCCTTGTCGTAGTCCCTGATCTTGGTCTCTACCGTAGCCGGATCGTCGCCGTAGGACTCCACGCATCTTTTGACTCTGTCCTCGAACTCGGCGTAGATGAAGATGTTGGTGACTCCGGGAAGATCCCTGAGAACATAGTCGGCGCATCTTCCGATGATCACGCCCTCGTCCGTCTCGCCGATCTGCCTGATGACGTCGAACTGAGTCATAAAGAGCTTTTCGTTTATCGACATCGCCTCGGTCGAGAACATCTCGCCGAAGGGCATGACGGAAGCGAGGCTGTAGGAGATGCTGCTCTTCGCCCTGAGCTCCGCGGTCTCGATGACCTCGTGCGAGAGGCCGCTCTTCTCCACTGCCATGTCTATTATCTCGCGGTCGTAGAACGGAAGTCCCATCTTCTCAGCTACCAAACGCCCTATGAGTCTTCCTCCGCTGCCGTATTCACGGCTTATCGTAACCAGTTTTCTCAATTTGTCTCCTCCGGGATCGATGCCCGGGCTCGCGGATCCCCCTGACCCGCTGCCTCGGCATATATTGACATATTATTATACCACAAAAACGGCCTTTTGGCACTACCGCGCGTCACGCTTTATCGGGTCTCCAGAAGGATCTGGAGAAGAGGATCAAAAGCGCGTACATCTCGAGTCTGCCGAGCAGCATGAGAACGCAGCAGTAGATCCTCGCGGGCGTGGAGAACACCGTATAATTGCCGTCCGCCAGGCGGCCGAAACCGATCCCGCAGTTGGAGAACAGCGTGATCGGAGCCGTGACGGTCGTCTCAAGGTCGAGATTATCGAAAGAAAGGAATACGCATGATGCCAGGAAGACGCCGAAGGACAGCAGGATGAACGTCGATATCGAGGAGACGTTCACGGCCGAGACCGCCGTATTCCGGATCATCACAGGCTTCACCGCCCGCGGATGTATCTTCTTGTAGATGCCGCGGCCGACCAGTTTGATCAGGACCGCGAAGCGTATCACTTTGATGCCGCCGGCAGTGGAATTGCCGCAGCCTCCGACTATCATCAGGATCAGGATCACCGCCTTGCATACCGAAGGCCAGCGCTCCACGTGTTCCAGCGGAAGTCCGGTCGTGCTCGCGAAGGACACTACGCCCGTCGCCCCGTTTATCAGAGCCGAGACCGGGTTTGTGAAATAGCCGGTGATGAAGAGCATAAGAGCCGTGAAGAGGGTCGCCGCTCCGATCATCACGATGAACACCCGCATCTCGTAGTCCCTGAAGGCCTCTTTGATCTTTCCGCGCGCGATGTTCACATAGATGATGAAGTTGAGGGACGTCAGGACCGTGAAGCATACGATGACCAGCTTGACGTAGGACGTGAAGTAGTTCTCTATCGTGCCCCTGTAGTCTATCATGCCCGCCGTGCTTATCGTGGACATCGTGTTGATCAGAGCGTCGAAGGAAGGCACCCTTCCCACCCTGAGCAAAAGATACTCGAGCGCCGACGCTGCGATATATATCGTATAGAGGATCTTCACCGTATCGACCATTCTGGCGGTGTGCTTCTCAAGCTCAGGACCCGGCGTCTCGGCTCCCGCGAGCTTCTGGCCGCTCACTCCGAGAGCGGAGAGGAGCAGGACCGCGATCAGGATGATGCCCATGCCGCCCAGCCAGTTCGATATCGCCTTCCACAGCACCAGCGCTCTCGGCATCCCGTCGATGTCGATGACCCATGCCGCGGTCGTGGTCCAGGAAGCGACGGATTCGAACAATGAGTCCGCGAAGGAATAGCCGCGACCGGCCATCAGATACGGGAGGAGCCCCGCAGCTATGACCGTGAACCAGCAGACTATTACCACGTAATAGCTCTCGCGGATTTTCATACGGGCTCTGAAATTCCTGGTAGAGAGATATCCGGCCGCGCCTATGATCTCAAGGGCGGCGAGCGATACCAGGAATCCCCTCGCGGTCACCGTCGATCCGTCCTGCATCGCAAGGATCAGAGAAGGCAGCATGAACAGGCCCTCTATCAGAAGGATCACGGACATCGTCCTGACTATC
>Ga0079305_1003185_pt1 | contig 11701 bp, 10 predicted proteins | sample LMS_cellobiose_e_FD_79183 | JGI IMG/M metagenome (GOLD analysis project Ga0079305, IMG submission 79183) | Rumen-fistulated moose microbial communities from Alaska, USA - LMS_cellobiose_enrichment | ecosystem: Host-associated > Mammals > Digestive system > Stomach > Rumen fluid ... | reverse complement strand
TACCCTTCTTCATGTACAGAGTCTGTCAAATCTTTGGATAGTCATACCCGGAACTTTGCGGGTGAGCCGATCATTGTGCTTGTAAAGTTATGAATATTTCTTTATTTTGTGGTACAATAAGTCAGCACCTATGGTAGTAAGAAAATTGACAGCTTTGATCTCTGTCTGCCTTTTGGTCTCGTGCGTTTCCAAAGAGAAAGAGACCTCTCCAAGGGAATTCAGCGGAGTCTATCCACATCTGGCATTCTATAATTCGCAGGGTGAATGTGGGACGGGGGCGGTTGTCCCCTGGCAGGGCGATCTCTGGGCGGTGACATATTCACCTCACGAACCATACGGTTCCGATGACAAACTCTACCAGATCACCCCGTCGCTGGAGGAAATAGTCAGGCCGGAGAGCGTGGGAGGAACGCATGCCGACAGGATGATCCATGATGAAAGCGGCCAGTTGTTCATCGGACCTTACGCCATCGATGCCGACAAGAATGTCAGGGCCCTGTCTCTGGAAAAGTATCCAGGCCGTTACACCGGAGTATCCCGTCATCTGGAAGATCCTGGGAACAGGGTACTTCTGGCTACGATGGAGGCTGGTTTTTATGATGTCGATGTCCATTCCCTCGACGCGGTCGAACTTTACACTGACGGCAACAAGAAGCGGAAGGATGGATTTACCGGAGACCTTTGCACCATGTTCCCAGGCTATCACGGTAAGGGATTCTATTCAGGACAAGGGGTTGTGGTCTATTCCAACAACGGTGAAGAAGGAGCCCTTGCAAAGGAGCAGTTCGACATTCCTTCCGGCGCCCTGGTCGAATGGGATGGCAAGGACTGGACCCTTATCAGACGTAATCAGTTCACAGACGTTACCGGCCCCGGTGGAATCCATGGCAATCCGTCTCCGGCTACAGATCCGATCTGGTCGCTCGGCTGGGACTACAGGTCCGTGATCCTGGCAGTGCGCGAACCACAGAAGGGTTGGAGTTTCTACCGCCTCCCCAAGGCAAGTTTTGCCTATGACGGAGCCCATGGATGGAATACGGAATGGCCGAGGATCCGAAACGTGGCTCCGGAAGGGGCGGATCCTGAATATCTTATGACGATGCACGGGATGTTCTGGCATTTTCCAGGATCATTCTCAACAAGCAATTCCGCGGGAATACGTCCCCGCGGAGCATATCTTAAGGTAATTGCTGATTTCGCCGAGTGGAACGGCAGGCTTGTCTTCGGTTGTGATGATTCTGCTCAGAGCGAGTTCCTGAACACTCGCAAGCAGAAAGGTGGAATTGGTGGCCCCGGCCAGTCCAATTCCAATCTTTGGTTCACCTCCTATGACAAGCCGGACAATCTAGGACCAGTCACTGCAGGGGGATCTGTATGGCTTAAGGATGAGGTACAAGCCAATGTCCCTTCCAATCCTTTCCTGTTCAATGGATGGGACAACCGCTGCGCTTGGATAGCAAACCGTTCAGATAATGACGCCCAGATCACCTTCCAGGTAGACAGGAAAGGCGACGGAAAGTGGGTCGACCTGAAAACCATTTCCGTCGGTGGCGGCGAATCGGAATTCGTTCCTTTCGACAGCGGTGATGACGGAGTGTGGATCAGGGCCATAAGCTCATCTGACATCCTTGCGGACCTGACATTCGTCTATGCTCCGAAAGAAACACGCGGAACTTCCCCTGATCCGATCTTCAAGGGACTTGCCAAGGTGACGGAAACCAATGACTCCCAGGGACTTCTTTATGGTCTTCCGGATCAGCGCCGTGCCCTCGGAATCCTTGCAAGTACCGCCGATGGGGAGAGATACTACGAATTGGAAGGCGGGATGAATCTGCTTGCGAAGGATGACACCTTGATGGCCGGACATATCCGCAAAAAGCTGCAGATTCCTACCGGAGTGGTTGAGTACCAGGAAGGTTCCATCTTGATCGTGGATGATAAGGGAAGGCGCTGGAGACTGCCTCTCGGAAGGGAAGAATATGCTGAAAAGACCAGGACCGGTGCTTTGAGAATATGCCGGGAAGTGGTGACCGAGCGTGACCTTCTTTCGCTTGGCGGAACATTCTATGAGCTCCCGGCAGAGAATGCCGACGGCTATGCAAAGGTCCGCCCGATCGCTTCCCATGATTTCGGAATACATGATTACGCATCCTACAGGGGAATGCTTGTCATGACCGGAATAGACCACTCTGCTGCGAGGAAGAATCCCCATGTGGTTTTCTCTCCTGACCGCAAGGCCGCGATATGGGCCGGGGCGATAGATGATCTCTGGAAACTTGGCAAGCCCACCGGGCACGGCGGGCCATGGATCGGTACGGAAGTCAGGGCAGGAGAGTGTTCAGATCCTTTCCTGATAGGTTTCTATGACAGGCGCGAAATGACACTGTCTCATGAATCTTCCGGTGAAGTGGTTTTCACAATCGAAGTGGATCCCACCGGAGACGGACAGTGGTTCCATTATTCTGATTTTGCAGTCGCCAAGGGGCAGGAGCTCAGGCATCTTTTCCCAATCTCATTCCAGGCGAGGTGGATCCGTGTCAGGACGGATCACGACACAAAGGCGACTGTCTTGTTCGATTACAGGTAGTTGAACAGATCGACAAGTGCCGAGGCGAGGCTCTTTCCGAAAACCCTGCATGATTCAGGATTGACTTCGGTTCCTCCAGCGTTGGCGAAAGGAATTTCGAAGCAGCGGCACACACGTGCTCCAGGTACGTTGAGCCTTGCCCAGTTCAGGCATGACAAGCCGTCTGCATAATTGGCATTGGTGTTCCAACTCGTTCCGAAAGGAACATTGTTCGCTGGGTCGTACGGCAAGCCTTCAGCATTTTTCTCGATACATTTCGTGAAGAACTCTTCAGCGGCGATGTCCGGTGTGATCTCGGGATTTGAAAGGGGATTGTAAAGGAACTCATTCACCCCGCTGGAAATCCATGGACAGTGAAGGTCGATTATCACTTCCGGATCCTTTTCAAGGTATTTGTCTGCCAGGGCCCTGGTCTCGGGGTAGATGAACTGTCCATAATCCCTGTTGTGGTCGTGCGGATCACGGTTCTTCCCCTGGTCCCCGTTGACTGCTCCGTCATAATCCACGAATGGGACCACCGTGAATTCCACGTTCTCGCGGAGCCACTTTCCGGTCTTGTCGTCGGAACATATTCCTTTGATGATGCCTTCCATCACGTAGCCGGCCATGGTTTCGGAGCAGTGATGCCTGGCGGAGATCACCACCCTGTGTTTCTCTTTTCCGTCGAGCCGGCCGAAAGTGGCGAACGGCACCTTATATCCGCTCCGGCTCAGGCAAAGGACATCCGTTTCGAACTGTCCTTTGCCTATGGAGCGGAGAAACTGCTTCCAATGCCCGGGAAGGTAGGGATGGCATTCGTAGAGGAATACATCCTTGTCCTTCGGACCGAAAGTCCAGGTGAAAGTCTTTCCGGTACGTCCTCCTCCAAAGAAGAAGGTCTTGCCTTTGTCGAGCGACACCACGGGTCCGCGAGCTCCTACACAGGTGCGCGGAAACATGAAGACCAGGGTTCTGCCCTGTGCGCCACGTACCCTCATGGCCCAGTAGAACCATTCGCCTTTGTGACCTGACATGTCTGGCTGTACGTAGACAGTGTCTCCGGAAATCTTTTCTACGACTATGTTTCCCGCTGGTAGATTGCCGTCTATGGTTATCTTCTTTCCCGGGCGGGCCTGCAGCTGGACTATCGCAGTTGCGAGCAATGTGATGATAAGCAGTCTTTTCACGTGGATAAGACTACAATTCCACTACTTTGTATTTGGTAGAACCCATACCGTTTTCCTCCGCACGGTAGACGATACGGACGCCATGTCTTTGATTGATCCTGTCGATGAGGGCCTTGGTGTCGTTGTTATTATCGTTAGGAAGGTTCATCACCTGGTCGAGGCAGAACTTGTCCAATGCGACAGGGTCGAGGGAAGCTGCGATTCCGATGTCTTGGATCGTTGGTGTATGAGGATTGCCGTCGCAGTCACAGTCTATCGAGATGTTGTTCATTACATCGATGTAGACAATTCCATTCTTTGCCTTGAAATAATCATGTACGGCTTGCGCGGCAGCTGCCATCGACTCTATGAAAGGGGTGTTTTTCTCCGGGGATTCGAACCAGCCTTCCGGGGCGTGGAGATCGCCTTCAGGATTGGCCTCTTCAACCTGACCGGCAGAATGGATATTCACTTTGCCGTCAGACGATGCTACTCCGATGGAGGCGTTCTTCAGTACGCCGCCGAATCCACCCATGGCGTGGCCCTTGAAGTGGGCGAGATTGATCATGAAATCATAGTTCTGGATGTGTGATCCCACGATGTCGTACTTGATCCACTTGTCATCCTTGACGGGAATCTTGATGCTTCCTTCCTCGTCCATGATGTCAACCTTTGCGATGGCATTGTAGCCATGTTCCTCGATGGTCTTGCGATGGATCTCGGTCTGTGAACGGTTCCCTCCGTAAGCGGTGTTACACTCCACGAGGGTACCACCGACCTTCTGGACGAACGGACCTATAAGCTCAGGGCGCAGGTGATTCGAAAGCATGGATTCTCCAGTTGAGATCTTTACGGCGACATTGCCTTTCGCTTCTACTCCAAGCGCCTCATAAATTTTGATCAGACTCTCAGGAGTAATCTCCTTAGTGAAATAAACCACGGATCCCTCATCTTTTACTTTGCTTTTAGAGTTGGCATTTCCGCAAGATGTAGAAAGACTGGCAGCTATTGCCAGAATCGTGAAAAACAGAATTCTCTTCATGGTCGTATCTTGGCTTTATGATTTTATCGATTTCACGCAAAGATAGTTATAATTATTGAAAGGCTATGTTTTCAAGATCACCAAAGTGTCTCCGGCCTTAAGCAAGGTATCACCGCTAGGGATGATGTCTTCATCACCACGGCGTATGAGAAGTACCAAGCCTTCACCTGAAGTCTCTCCAATGGTGTGACCGTCGCGTTTCCCGCCCCTTTTGACAGTCTTTTCGATGAGGTAGGTCTCAGTGTCCTCGAAGGCCTTTGTGACTAGTATAGCCTTGTCTCCGGCTTCAAGCATTGTTTCTCCGCGTGGGATGATGCGTTCCCGGTTGCGGAGTATAAGAGCTATAAGGACATTCCTTGGCAGACCCAGATCCATGACTTTCTTTCCGGACCATTTGCTCATCGGGTCTATGTCTATGCTCCCGAACTGCATCTGGGTACCCTCGGAATAATCATTGAAAGTTTTCATGACATCAGTTTCCGCATCCAGCATGTCGAGTTTACCTGCCACCCATGGGATCAATGAGCCCTGCAAGGAAATAGAGATGAGTACCAGGCAGAAGACTATGTTGAAGATGTCATTCTCCAAAAGAGGATTGTCAGTCATAGCCATTATGGCGAATACGATCGATGCCGCTCCCCTCAAGCCTACGAAGGACACGAGGGACTGCTGCTTGAAGGAATACTTTCTGAATGGGGTAAGGATGCCGGCTACGGCAAGAGGCCTTGCTACCAATAACATGAAAAAGAATATTGCGATTGCAGGAAGCACGGCCTTATGAAGCAGAGCCGGACGAGCCAGCAGACCCAGCAGGAAGAAGATAAGGACTTGCATGAGGCCTGTTATCCCATCAAAGAAGTTGACAAGGGCCTTTTTCCCTGGGAAATCGCTGTTGCCCAGCATGATGCCTACGATATAAGTACTAAGGTAACCATTCCCTCCGATCAGGTCTGGAATAGCGTAGGACAATATTGCAACGGAGAGAATGAACAGCGAATCGAAACCTTCTCCCTTTATACGGAATCTATCCAATATCCAGGAGGCTACTTTCGCAATAAGGACGCCGCACCCCGCTCCGAATGCAAGTTGGGCGAATAGCATCCAGGATATTCCAAGCCCAGTGGCTTTACCGTTCAGGATGCTCAGCATCAGTGCTGTTAGCATGTAAGAAAAAGGGTCATTGCTTCCGCTCTCCATTTCCAGTATGGGAGCAGTGTTGTTTTTGAGACCGAGTTTCTTTGACCTTAGGATCGAGAATACTGATGCGGCATCAGTTGAACTCACTACTGAACCAAGCAGGAAGCTTTCCACCCATCCCCACCGGAGTGCATAATGGCAGAAGAGTCCGGTTAAACCTGCGGTCAGGATCACGCCCAGGGATGCCAATAAAACGGCTTCCCTTACAATTGGCCTGGCAACATCCCAGCGTGTTCCGAATCCGCCGTAGAACATGATGAATATCAGGGCGACGGTACAGATCTCCTTTGCGAAAGCATGGTCTTCGAATTGGAGCGGAACCAGGCCGTTGTTGCCGAAAACCATGCCCAGCATTATGAATGCAAGGAGGGTTGGAATACCGATCCTGGATGAAATGTTGTTCAGCCAGATGCAGAGCAGGATGACAACCCCGATGAGGATGAGGAAAAGTGTAATCACGATATCGTCTTTATAATTTTCCAATCAGGGTTTGTGCCCTTTGACCACGGAGTTCCACCATTCTGGTGGCGGGCTCGTAGTTGTAGTTGGAGAAATCGAAAAGCTGGGCATAAGCAACAGCCGCCGATTCGTTGTAAAGCACCTCCAGACGAATGACGCCTCCACTGATGTCCTTGTTGATTAAAGGTTCGACATCCTTTCCGTCAAGGAATCCTTTCAACGATTCGCTGCAAGAGTGGGCTACATCGAAGGCCTTTTTCTTTAGAATTATGTCTTCTCCACTACGCTTGTGACCTCCTTTGTAGAGCAGGAGCATAAGCAGGCCGCAGATTGCCAGTACAATTCCTACTCCGGCGTTTATGAAATAAAGGCCGATGCCAGCGGCCATTATAATGGCAGATATTGTAAGGTCCTTTGCAGTGTGGACCTTTTTGAATGTGATTTCCATGTTTATAATCTTATGAATAAATAAGTGTAATAAGCTCCGAAGAGCAAAAGCATGATAGCGCCTTCCAAACGGTCGATACGTTCCCGTCTGCCTGTGTAGGCCCATATTAACAAGAGCAACATGCTGAGCAAGAGAACCAGTGCATCGACATTTGTTATGGATGCAAAGGAAAGAGGCGTAATCAAGGCTGACGAACCCAGGATCAGCAGTATGTTGAATACGTTCGAACCAAGGATGTTGCCTAGAGCCAGCTGGTCCCTGCCCTTCAGGGCAGCGACGAGGCTTGTGGCCAGTTCCGGAAGAGAGGTACCACCGGCGAGGATAGTCACGGCAATGAACTTGTCACTTACACCCAGCACCCTTGCCAGTTTGGTAGCGGACTCTACGAATAAATTGCCTCCATAGATCAATCCTGCGAGCCCAGATAGTACAAGCAGGACCGCCATCCACAACTTGAGGTTTTTTGAGTCTGCTGATTCTTCCGAGGCAGGTTTCCCTGTCAGGAACGATTCCATGATGTATGCGGCGAATGCAGCTAAGAAGATGGCACCTTCCAAGCGTGAAAGCCTGTCGGCAGGACCGGCTCCCCACAGGGTGCTGTCAAGGCCGAAAGCCAGAAGCATGACCGTAACCACGATTGTCAGGGGAATATCCTTTTTGCGGTTTTCTCTGCTCATGCTTACAGGACATATCAATGCTGTAAGCCCGAGAATGAATAAGACATTGAAAATATTTGAGCCTATCACATTGCCTATGGCAATATCGGCATTCCCTTCAAGGACTCCAGTAAGGCTAACTACCAGTTCCGGGCATGATGTCCCGAAGCCCACTATCGTGAGTCCAATAACGAATTCGCTCACTCCGGCCTTCCTCGCGATTGAAGACGCGCCATCAACTAACCAGTCTGCGCCAAGGACGATCAGTCCCAGGCCGACCAATAGCCAAATAATTGTCATTTTGGTTGTTCTGAATGAGATTGTAGATTCTGCACTTCGTTCGGAAAGACAAGTTTTTGTCGTTCCGAACCGGTCGAAGGACCAGTGAAGAGCCTATCTGCTAAAGCCGTAGCCGGCAGATGGAAAACAAGTATCTCTCAGACAGGTACATTCCTGCGAGATGCACAATTGACTGTGACAGGAATGGATGTTGTTGGTTATTGTCTATTACTTTTCCACTCTTTACGATACGGAAAGTGGAACGGATCTGCTGAAAAGGGCGTCTTCCTGACTGGGTTACCCGGACGGAGATGGAATTGGTGCTGTTGCCCCCGGCAAAGGTGTAACCTTGTACAGCGGTAATGCAGATTTCCCTATTCGAGGTTTTATCCGCAAAGTTATCAGTGGAAGATGTCTCTGCTAAGCCGTAATTGTCTTCCTGCTTGGACTCTGTGCTGACTGTATCCGTCTTTCCTCCTGACAGGAAAGTCAACAGCAGGGACAATATTAGCGCAGTGAGTTTCATTCACTGCAAAGATAATCAAAATCGAGCGATTATTGCTATTTCTTCATCAGGGGCAAGCCTTCGTGCCAAGCAGTCCCGATTTTCTCTCCGATGGCATAGTAGTCGTTCCTCATCTGGTCAAATGCGAAAGCGTGCAACTTGCCGGCGTCAATCTTGCCTTTTTCATCAAGTACCTTCTCGTCTGCCAGAACATTGACTATCTCTCCAAGTACCCTTAGTCCGTATGGCTGGTCCTGGAATTCCACCACCTTGCATTCAAGCGTAACTGGGTATTCCGTGACGATGGGGGCGTCAACATTCTCACTTCCAACTGCGTGAAGGCCGGAAACCGCGAACTTGTCGGGGTATTTGTTGCCACTGGCTGTTCCAAGGTAGTCCGATTCCTTGATGGTGTCAGTACCTGGTATGGAAAGTGTGAAGGCCTTGCGATCGCGCAGATTCTTCACCGTCTTGTGGGAAGCTTCCAGGTTCAGGGCAACCATATTTGTGTCAACTATTCCGCCCCAGGCCATCATCATCACATCCACGGTGTTGTCTTCATTGTAAGTCCCGATCATGTAGGTAGGCATCGGGAAAAGGTAAGGTTTTGCTCCTAGTGATTTCATTTAGTAATAAGTTTGATTATGTTATCGTATGAAGTCTTGCTGTCTTCCAGCATGTTACGTGATCCGAACTGTTCGACGGTAAACCAGCCCTGGTAACCGCTTCCGGAGAGATCGGAGATAATGTCCCCGATAGGAATGCAACCTGTACCGATAGGTACACAAGTCATGTCATCCTGTGCTTTCCTGTCCTTGAGATGGACGTGCCCTATCCTGTCCCTGAAATGCTTTAGCTGTTCCAGAGCATCTTGCCCGGCGAAAATGAAATTGCCGGAATCGAAGACCAGACCAAGGTTTGAGGCTACACTGAATAGCGAATCCAGTCGCTCCGAATCATAGCAGAGTGACCGTTTGCTGTCATAGTCTTCCACCATGATTGTGTAGCCAAGGTTTTTCACCCTGGTCGCAAAGGCGGCTATGCGTTCTCTGGCCAATACTATCTCGGATTGGGGAATCCCTTCTTCAGGAAGCAACCCAGTGACCAGAAGGAGCCTGTCGAAGCCATGCTCGTCCATGAAAGCTATCGTCTTGTCTTCCAGCTCTTTCTGGTCTCCTTTGGAGTAATTGATGTCGGTAATTGCACAGGCATGCTCGAAACCAAGGCTGTCAAGGGCCCTGATTTCATCTTCTTTCTGGAAGACCCTGACATCGGCTCCTGTGAATCCTATGTCCTTGACGAGCTTGGCAGCTTCGGCAAATGGAATACCTTCCTGTCTTGCTACTGATTCTATATGGTCGCAGAATATCGAGACCTTTGGAACACTTGGTTCAGGGGTGGAACCACATGACGCAGCGCCGAAGCAAAGGCAGGCGAGTGTGGCGTAAATGATGATCCTGTTCATGGCTTCATGATATCTTATTGCAAATCTATTAAAAAACTGTGTTATTTTTTTACCTTTGCAGCCGCTAATGAAAAAAACTTCACTTATTCTCTTTGCCTCCATGGCGTTTTTAGCCGGAGGGCCCTGCCAGGCGCAGGAAATCAGCGAAAAGCTCGAGGGTGTCGTTGTCACCGCAAGCCGGCTACCCGCATTCCTTGGCCAAAGCGCCAGGATGGTCACAGTACTGGACAGCCTTGCCATTTCTTCCATTCCGGCAACCAACATAAATGACCTGCTGAAGTTTGCAGTGGGTGTGGATGTACGCCAGAGGGGTCCCGAAGGTGTCCAGACAGATATCAGCCTGCGGGGCGGGACCTGCGAACAGATCGCTGTCCTTCTTGACGGAGTGAGCATCGCCGACCCACAGACCGGACATAACTCAGCCGATTTCCCAGTGCCAGTCTCTGAAATCGAGCGGATCGAGATCCTTGAGGGACCGGCTGGGCGCACCTACGGAACTTCGTCTTTGCTCGGAGCCATTAATATCGTTACACGCAAACCTTCAAGGGACGGTATTGAAGCACGTTTGGAGGGTGGCTCGCATGGACTTGCTTCAGCATCTCTGTCCCTTAGGGAAGCCGGGAGGCGAGCTCGCCATTCCGTTTCGACAGGGTACTCCCGAAGCGATGGGTACACGAGAAACTCATCAGGAGGATTGAATACTGATTTCAGGACATATAAGGCTTTCTATAAAGGTGATACCGAAATCAAGGATTTCAAGTTGAACTGGCATGCCGGGACGTCAGTCAAGGATTTCGGTTCCGGAACATTCTATTCCCCACGCTTCGACGACCAGTTCGAACATACAGCCAAGACCTTCCTGGCATTGCAAGGACAGTCCTCCGAGCTTTGTATCTGCGTCCGAGGATCTACTGGAACCACGGAAGAGACCGCTTTGAACTATTCCGTTCCCGGCCAGATGTATATCCCTACAATTATCACAGGACAAATGTATTAGGACTCAATCTTGACAGCTGGTTCGAAAGCGTTTTCGGCAAGACTGTGTTAGGGGTGGAAGTACGTAATGAAGACATCGTCAGTACCAATCTTGGCGAGCCCTTGAGTGAGTCCAGGAAGGTTAGGGGAGAGGATGCCTTCTACAAGGTCGGGCTAAACCGCACGGATATGGGTATTTTCCTGGAACACAACATAATCCTTTCCCGCTTTTCATTCTCCGGTGGGGCGAACGTCTCCCGTAATACCATGGGTGGGGAAGGATTCAGGATCTATCCCGGTGCAGACGCTAGTTACCGGATCTCGCCCAATTTAAAATGGCATGCTTCCTATAACAGTTCGCTCCGCATGCCATCTTTTACGGAACTCTACTATTCGGTCGGTGGTTATAAGGCAGACAAGAACCTTAAGGCCGAGAAGATGCAGTCACTTGAGACCGGAGTCAAGTACCTTTCGAACGGTATCAGGATAGTCGGCGGACTGTATTATCTGGATGGCCGGGACCTGATAGACTGGATCCGTGATCCTTCCGTCCATGATTCGCCTTGGCAGTCAGTCAACCATGCACGGATAGTATCCCTTGGCGGAGAGCTCACCGCGCGGGCCGAGCCTGCAATCCTGCTCGGCAGGGCGTACTTCCCCTTGAGGTCTATTTCGGTAAATTATGCTTACACGCATCAGGACAAGAAGGCTGATGCGGGTATACAGTCCTACTATGCTCTTGAGTACCTTCGCAGCAAGGTTGTCATCCAGGCGGATTTTAATATGCTAAAGTGTCTGGACATCAACCTTTCCTACCGGTGGCACGATCGTGTGGGCAGTTTTGAGGAGTACATTGGTGGAAAAGGTACCGGAGTCCTGAGGACATACCAGCCGTACTCCCTCGTCGATGCCAAGGCGTCATGGGACGGTGGTAAATGGAATG
>Ga0079305_1003184_pt1 | contig 11703 bp, 7 predicted proteins | sample LMS_cellobiose_e_FD_79183 | JGI IMG/M metagenome (GOLD analysis project Ga0079305, IMG submission 79183) | Rumen-fistulated moose microbial communities from Alaska, USA - LMS_cellobiose_enrichment | ecosystem: Host-associated > Mammals > Digestive system > Stomach > Rumen fluid ... | reverse complement strand
GGTATCCGAGCAGATCATCTCGCGGAAAGCGGCGATCCTTTCGGGCTCGAAGAACATATGCTCGGTGCGGCAAAGTCCGATGCCTTCCGCGCCCAGCTCGCGCGCCTTCTTGGCGTCGCGCGGAGTGTCGGCGTTCGTGCGGACCTGAAGCTTGCGATACTTGTCAGCCCATCCCATGATGCGTCCGAACTCTCCGGCGATCTTGGCGTCGACAGTCTTTATCTGTCCTTCGTAAATGTTGCCGGTGGTACCGTCTATCGAAATGTAGTCGCCTTCCTTGAAGGTCTTGCCTGCGAGCGTGAACTTCTTTCCTGCTTCATCCATAACGATGGCGGAGCATCCGGAAACGCAGCAGGAGCCCATTCCGCGGGCAACGACGGCCGCGTGAGAGGTCATACCGCCTCTGACGGTCAGTATACCCTGAGCCGCCTTCATACCGGTGATGTCCTCGGGAGAAGTCTCAAGTCTGACGAGAATGACTTTTTTGCCGTCTGCTTTCCATTTTTCAGCGTCGTCAGCCGTGAATACGATCTGACCGCAGGCTGCTCCGGGAGAAGCGCCGAGGCCTTTTCCGAGCGGTTTCGCCGCCTTGAGCGCCTTGTCGTCGAACTGAGGATGGAGAAGAGTGTCGAGGTTTCTGGGATCGATCATAAGGACCGCTTCCTGCTCGGTCTTCATTCCCTCGTCAACGAGGTCGCAGGCGATCTTGAGGGCTGCTCTCGCGGTCCTCTTGCCGTTGCGGCACTGGAGCATATAGAGCTTTCCGTTTTCAACGGTAAACTCCATGTCCTGCATATCGTGATAATGCTGTTCGAGTATATCGCAGACTTTAATGAATTCAGCGTATGCTTCCGGGAATTTCTCTGCCATCTGAGCGATAGGCATCGGGGTGCGGACGCCGGCAACGACGTCTTCGCCCTGAGCGTTGAACAAAAATTCGCCCATGAGTTTCTTTTCGCCGGTGGAAGGATCGCGCGTGAACGCGACGCCCGTACCGGAATTATCATTGAGGTTGCCGAATACCATCGGCATTACGTTGACGGCGGTGCCCCAGCTGTAAGGGATATCGTTGTCGCGGCGGTAAACGTTCGCTCTCGGGTTGTCCCAGCTGCGGAAGACCGCGCGGATCGCCTCATAAAGCTGAACCTTCGGGTCTGAGGGGAAATCCTGTCCGAGCTGCTTTTTGTATTCAGCCTTGAACTGCTCTGCGAGCTTCTTGAGATCTGCCGCGGTGAGGTCGACGTCGAACTGAACGCCCTTTTCCTCTTTCATCTTATCGATGAGAGCTTCAAAATACTTCTTGCCGACTTCCATAACGACGTCGGAGAACATCTGAATGAATCTTCTGTATGAGTCGTAAACGAATCTCTCGAACTTAGGATCGGGGTTGCCGGCGATCATAGCGGCGACGACGTCGTCGTTGAGTCCGAGGTTAAGGATGGTGTCCATCATTCCGGGCATCGAGGCTCTGGCGCCGGATCTTACGGAGACGAGCAGCGGATTCTTCTTGTCGCCGAACTTCTTGCCGTTGATCTTTTCCATCTTTGCGACGCTCTTCCAGATCTCCGCCATGATCTCGTCATTTATTTTTCTTCCGTCATCATAGTACTGAGTGCAAGCCTCGGTAGTGATGGTGAAGCCCTGAGGCACCGGAAGACCGATGTTTGTCATTTCCGCAAGGTTTGCACCTTTTCCGCCGAGAAGCTCGCGCATGTTCGCATTGCCCTCGGTGAACATATAACAATATTTCTTTCCCATTTGGAATCCTCCATAGATTTTTATCGATTATCGGTATATCGGGTATTATATCATAACTCCGCGGAATTTTCCATACTCTGCTATGATATTTTCGATTTTTTCGATATTTTTTTGTCAGTCTCTCCGTATTTCCGTTCAGCCGTTCTTTATCGTTATGACCTCCGGCAGATAGACCGTTACCGTGGTACCCTTTTCCGGGGCGGACGTTACCTTTATGAATCCGCCGTGCGCGGAAACTATCTCGTTTGATATCGCAAGTCCGAGTCCCGTGCCTCCCGTCTCCGAGGAGCGCGCCTTTTCGACTCTGTAAAATCTTTCGAAAAGATGCGGGATATCCTCCGCCGGTATCCCTATGCCGTTGTCGGCGACGCGGATGAATATGTACTTTTTATTTACCGTGTCTCCGTCCGCGTGCGTGAATTCCGTACCGGCGCTCGTTCTTATCGTCCCGTTTTCCGGAGTGTATTTCATCGCGTTCTGTACGACGTTTATGATCACCTGCTCTATCCTCTCCTTATCCGCGTCTATCTCGGGCAAAGGATCCGAGGGCAGCGAGACCGAAAGCGTCTGATGCCGCCTTCCCGCCTCTATCTGGAGCATATCGACGCATCCGGAAAGAAGCTTTGAGGGATCGAAACGCGATATCTTCCACGACATCCTCTTGTTGTCGAGGCGCGAAAGCATAAGAAGATCCTTCACTATCCTCGTCATCCTGTCGGATTCCCTGACGACCATGTCGAGGAAATGCGTCTTCATCTCCTCGGGCATATCGGGATTTTCCATGACGGTCTCCGTGGCGCCGCGTATACCTGTAAGAGGCGTTCTGAGCTCGTGAGAAACGGTGGCGATGAATTCCCTTCTCGATTTTTCGAGAGCAAAGTGCTCCGTTACGTCGTGCAGGACGCAGATGACTCCGCCGTAGGGACGGTTTTCGAGTTCTATATTGAATCTTCCCACGCTCAGATCGAGCGTTTTATCCTTATACTGTATCTCGCGGAAAACAAGCGGCTCGGACTGCTTTGTCAGGACAAGCCCCGGATCCGTATCCGGTACGAGAAGCCCCAAAAGCTGCCGCAAAGTCATCTTTTCGGGCGAATCTACCTCGAGCAGTTTTTTTGCCGTCTCGTTTATGTGCATCTGACCGCCGCCGTTATCGAACGCTACGACGCCGTCGTTGAGATAGGCGAAGATCGTTTCCAGCTTTTCCCTCTCGCCCGATACCTCATCGAGCGTTCTTTTCAGCTCGTCCGCCATCGTATTGAAGGTCTCGGTAAGGACGCCTATCTCATCCTGGGAATGGACGGTGAGTTTTTCGGAAAAGTCTCCCTCCGCGAGCTTCGCCGCGCCCTTGGTTATTCCGATTATCGGAGACGTGATCGCCTTTGCGAGAAAGAACGAAAGGATCAGCGCGATGATAAGTCCGACAAGCAGCGCCTGAACGATAATGGCGAATATCTGCCACGCAAACTTGTGCATCTCTTCCTTGTTGTCCGCGATATAAATGATGCACCCGACGCCGTTTTCCTTATTTCCCGACGGAAAAACGCAGTAGGCGTAGTCCATTACTGCATCGCCCAGAAGCTGACGCGACGAGCTCTCTCCGTTCATGGCGGAAAGAAGGTTTCGCGTTTTCGTAACGTACGCCGCGTCGCTCGACGAGGCAAGGACGTCGCCTTCTGCGTCGAGCACGTAGTACTGTCTGTTAACGTTGATCCCGAGCGGTCCGGAAAACGCCGTCATGATATCGCCGAGTTCCTTTACTTTGTCCTCTCCGGCAAGCGCGTTTTCGAGTCTTTCTTTCATCTGCGCGCCGAAGCATCCGTCCATCTGCTCGACGAACGAATCCGTATAGAACACGAAAACGTTGTTAAGGAGTATCGTGCCCACCACCGCCATGACCGAAAAGATGAAAACGACGAGGATGAGCACTATCTTGAAGTGTAATCTGTTATACATCGTCCTTTATTATTCTTTTTGTTCGGTCACGAAAACGTATCCCATTCCGCGTTTTGTCTGTATGAAATCAGGCTTCGCTGCATTTGTTTCTATCTGCTTTCTGAGCCTCGTCACCGTGACGTCGACGGTGCGCGTGTCGCCGAAAACAAGATCGTATCCCCATACCTGCTCCATCAGCTCCTCGCGCGAATAAACACGGTCGTGGTTTTTTGCAAGGAACGCCAGAAGCTCGTACTGCTTTTTGGAAAGCTCTATCTTCCGTCCGCCCCGCGTGACCTCGTAATTGTCGTTGTTTATCACCAGATCGCCGAATCTCATTATCTCGCCGGAGATCCTGTTCTGAACGATTTCGTTGGAATATCTTCTTATGTTCGCTTTTATGCGGCTTATCAGCTCCGGTATGGAAAACGGCTTTGTGAGATAATCGTCGGCACCGAGCTCGAGTCCGAGTATCTTGTCGTTTTCCTCTTCTCTCGCGGTAAGGATGATTATCGGCGTGTCCTTTTCCTGCCGGAAGCGGCGGCAGAATTCAAAGCCGTCGAGGATAGGCAGCATAAGATCGAGCAGTATAAGATCGTAGGAGGTCGCCAGAGCTTCTTCAAGAGCGCTTTTTCCGTCGTATTTGCATACGGCGGCAAGTCCCGCCTTCGTCACGTTGACGTAAAGGATCTCCGATATCATTTTTTCGTCTTCTACTATAAGGACCTTCTTTTTTTCGTCCATATCTGTCTCCTGCCTTTCTGTTACGACGCCGCCGACGCCTCGTTGATCGCGATAAGCGCCGTGTCGTCTCTGTCCACTATATACCTCGCCAGTTTTTCAAGCACCTCCGGAACGGATTGTCCCGCCGTGAAGCGCATCACCGCGCGGTCGAAGCCTTCCGCGTCGGATATGAGTCTGTCGAACATCTCCGACGGTGTGTACAGCCAGTCGCGGCAGTATACGTCCGCCGGTACCTCGATAAGAGAGTACTTTTTGAGAAATGCCGTTATCTCTCCGCCGCTTCTCAGACTGTCCGGAAGATCCGCGGAAAACCGCACGAGGCGCGTATCTCTTTTCAGTATGCGCCGAAGCAGTTTTTTTGCCCGGAGCACCTCTTCTTCTATCTCGCCGGCTCCGCTTTCTTCCCACGCCTCGGCGAACACTCCGATCTGATGACCCTCGGCGAAAAGTCTTCTTACAAGTCCGGCGTTCGCGGAAAGCTCGTCAGCGGTAAAGAAAAACGCCGCCTCTATCCCGTTTTCCGCACATGCTGATATGATCTCTTCCGTATATTCGCCGACAAAGCCGTCGAAGGATACCGCCATCCGCTTTTTCGACGTGTCGGGAGTTTTTTCCGGTCTCGGAGGATCGGGGATGACCGACGGCTCGTAAAGAGCGATCAGCACTTCAAAATCAAGAACGGCGAGAGAATCCTTGATGCGAAAATACCTTGAACCGTCACGGTATGCGTTTTCGACCGAGAGTGAGAGCACGCTCGCCGCGAAATTGACCGGCACGTAAACGGTGCCGTTTTGTTCGACGGGTCTTACGTTGTGAAGTCCCCCGTTCGTCAGTATAACGTCGCTTTCGTATCCGGGATAGGATATATACGTCCCGGAATCCGTATTTTCGATAAGAAAACCGCCGTTTTCCCCGAGCGTGAGCTCAATGCGGGAAAATTCGCCGAAGATATCAGCGGGCACGTACGTGGTTCCGGATATCAAAACGACGGGGTACGTGCCGCTTTTCCCGTAGGGTCTGTCGTTCACGTACATTCTCGGAGCGTCATCTCCGAGAGCCGATAAAAAAGAAACAAGGCAGGACGATACGGCGAGCGCAAAAGCCGTGAATATAAAAATCCTTTTCATAAAACCGCTTTTATTTACGCGCAACGTATATCCCGCCTTTCAGATTACTGCATGACGTATCTGCCGTGATAATTCACGGTCAGACGCGTTATCATCGAATACGTGACGACGCCCTGCTGCTGTCCCTGGGACTTCAGATACGTATCGTTCACCTTTGACGCCGTCTTTTCGAAAGGGTTGTCCTCGTATTTTTCAAAAAACTCGCTGTACGCCCTGTACTCGCCCGCCACCTTCGGGGAAAGCTGCGCCGCGCAGGCGTAATATCTGTCCTTGTTCGTCTTATATACCGATCCCGCAATGGAAGTATACATGTTTGCGAATCCCGCGTAACGCAGGAAAACGTCGCCGCTTTCGATGCACGTGACGAACGCGCCGAAGTTCGCCTCGTTCTCATAAGCTATCCCGCGCTGATGCATACACTCGTGCGCCGCAGTGAACGTATAAATATACTCGGGGTAATTCACGTTTACGTTGGATTCGCCGGTGAAAAACGAATAGACCCCGGATATGTGCGTATACGTCATCGGCACGGAAAGCAGTACGGGCTTTGCCTTGAATCCGGCGGACTGCAAAAAAGGATGCTTTCCGGCAAGCGCGTTCACGGCGTCGTTGACTATCGTCGACGTTTCGGAAAAGCTCCTGCCGCTCCTGCCCTCTCCGCGAGAATCATACGTTACCTTCTCGGAGCATTTGTTGAGCTCGTCAATTATCCATTCGAACGTATCGAAAAGCTGATCCTCTGTAAAGTCGCCGCCGAGATCGAGCTGTTTTTCCATATCGGTCCTGTAATAAGCCGGTCCGAGCGTTACCGCGAACAGATCCCACACTATCACGAGGATGACGACCGGAACGATCACCGTTCTCGGGAATCTGTTGCCGAGGCTTCCGAATATCAGCCTGAAAAAGAATACGAGAAGTTCAACGACGGTCAGCGCGATAAGCACGACGAAAGCGTACAAAAGGAATTCGGCAAAGGAAAACGGAAACACGGATGACGCCGCTCCCAGTCCGAGACGGAAGTATTTTGCGATATTCCTTGTGAAATATTCCGCAAATTCCTCCGAATGCACGGAAGCGACGTATATGCATGTGCACACCGCGGTAAGCGCCGCGAGTACGCATATCCATACCAGCGACGCCTTATTCAATTTTTTTCTTCGCGTCTGAACCTTGCCGCTTGCTATCATTTTATACCGCACCGCAAAAAGCGGTCTTTCAATCGTTTTGAGAAGTAAATTTCCAGGAGCTTCTGACCATGTCTGAAAGCCCGAGCTCGGCTTTCCAGCCGTAGAGCCGGAGAGCCTTGGAGGGATCCGCGTAATACTCCGCAAGATCTCCGGGTCTTCTTTCGGTTATCCTGTACGGTATCTTTATGCCGTTTTCTTTTTCGAAAGCGCGGATAAGCTCGAGGACCGAATAGCCGCGTCCGGTGCCGAGGTTCACCGCCTCGCATCCGCCGTGCTTTTCAAGATATCCGAGCGCCTTTACGTGTCCCTTTGCGAGATCGACGACGTGGATGTAATCCCTTACTCCGGTGCCGTCTCTCGTCGGATAGTCGTTCCCGAACACGGAGAGCTGTTTGAGCTTTCCCTTTGCGACGAGGCAGAGGTACGGCATAAGGTTGTTGGGTATGCCGTTCGCCTTTTCGCCTATAAGTCCGCTTTCGTGAGCGCCTATGGGGTTGAAATATCTCAGGATCGCTATCCTCCATTCTCTGTCGTTCGCATACAGATCTCTGAGGATGTCTTCGATAACGAGCTTCGTCGTGCCGTAAGGATTCACCGCCATGAGCGACATATCCTCCGTATACGGATTCGTCTTCTGTACGCCGTAGACCGTCGCAGACGAGGAAAAGACGATCTGCTTGCACCCGAACTCGTTCATAACGCTGAGCAGGTTTATGGTGCCGGCGATGTTGTTGGAGTAATACTTGATCGGTAATCTGCACGATTCTCCCACCGCCTTGAAGGCGGCGAAATGAATGACGCCGTCTATCTTTTTATGCGAGAAAACGGCTCTCATGGCATCCGGCGACTTCACGTCGCACATATAGAAGGACGGTCTCGTACCCGTTATCTTTTCTATCCTGTCCACGACATCCGCGGAGGAATTGGAAAGATCGTCGACGATCGTTACCTCGTATCCGCTTTTTATCAGCTCCACAGCCGTGTGAGAGCCTATGTATCCGGTACCTCCGGTTATCAGTATGTTCATAATAATCTCCCCGCCGCCTTTCGGGCGGCTCAAATAATCCCGGAAACGCACCGGTATTCATATAGCGGCGGAAAAGCCGCGACGGGCGATCTCAAAACGCGAGAGCTGATATCGCGGAGGAGGGAAAGCCTCCCCCGCGGGTATATCGGTCACGCCCGGTATTTTTCGCTGAGGGTCTCGCAGACGGTCTTCATCTTCGCAAGGACCTCTTCAACGTCCTTTTCCTTGTGGGAATAGTTGATGTACGAAACGCTGTAGAAGGATATGCCGTTCTTGTAAGCCTCGCGCATAACGTCGCTTACGACGCTGCTGCTTCCGTTCTTTGAAAGGAATGTGGCGCAGGGCATATATCCGTCCACGTAAGCGGGGATGCCGTACTCTTCAAACAGAGCGTTTATGCCGCCCCAGAGCTTCGTTCCGGTCTTCCAGAGATGGTCGATTACGTTATCTCTCTGATAAATGTTAATGGTAGCGAGAGCAGACGCTATGGAGACGGCGTCACCGCCGAAGGTGGAGGATATTATGACTCCGCCGCCGCGGTCGCAGCACTTCATCACGTCGCGCTTTCCGCAGAACGCGGATATGGGCATTCCGTTCGCCATGCCCTTGGAAAACACTGCGAGATCCGGAGTCACGCCGAAGTATTCCTGAACGCCGCCGAGAGCGACACGGAAGCCGGTCACTATCTCGTCGTATACGAGGACTATCCCCTTCTCGTCGCAGAGCTTTCTCAGCGCGGGATAGAATGTCTTTCCGACTTCGACGTTATTGTACGCGGACGCCACGACGATCGCCGCCACGTTTCCGCCCACGTCCTCGACTATCTTTTCCACCGCCGCCATGTTTCCGAAGGAAGCGGAATGATGGAGATCCGCAAGGGGCTTGGGAACTCCGGATTTCGTGGAGGTGCCGAGCCTTCCGGGAAGAACGGCGCCGGTGGCGGAAAGGCTGTTGAGCCATCCGTTATATCCTATCTGTATTATATGATCCCTGCCGGTGTATCCTCTGGCGAGTCTCATGCACGCCGCCACCGCTTCTCCGCCGGTCTTCAAAAATCTGACCATTTCGGCGCAGGGTATTATTTCGCAAAGCTTTTTTGCGAGGACGGGCTCGAGCACCGACGGGTTTCCGTATACAATACCCTTTTCAAGCTGCTCGATTATCGCCTTGTTCACCTCGTCGTAAGCGTAGCCGAGGGTAACGGGTCCGAGACCGTTTCTGAAATCAATGAATTCGCGGCCTTCGATATCCCATACTCTGCATCCCTTTCCGCGCTCTATGGCGGCGGGATCGTACGGAGGAACGGAGGGCGCCTTCGAACACGTCGAGGACCCCCACGGGATATAGCTGTTGACCTCTGCGAGGTACTCTTCTCTGTTGAATGCGGACATTGTTATTCTCCTCAGAAATTATATTAAGACACTTGCTGTCTCTTGGTAACGTCTTTTATCCACTTCTTGGACTTGAAGCGGATCATGCCGATGAAGGTCTTCACGATCTCGTCGGAATAAAAGGCGGCGTATACCGCGTACACCGGGAAATCAAGCACATAGGCGAACAAAAAGCCGAGCGGTATGGCGACCGTCCACAGCGGGACCACGTCGAGGAAAAGCACGAATTTCGTATCTCCTCCGCCGCGCAGTACGCCGACGATGCTTGCAAGATTATAGCCCTTGAACACTATGAGTATGCTCATGACCGCTATTATCTGACCGCTGAGTATTTTCGCCTCGTCGGATATGTCGAAAAAGCCTATCACGAAGTTCTTCACGGAAAACACGAGGATACCGAGTATTATGCTCGAGCAGGCGGAGAGAAAGAGCGTCGTCTTGGAATATTCGTAAGCCTTGTCGTATCTTCCGCTGCCGACCGTTTTTCCGATTATGACGGCTCCGGCGCTGGAAAAGCCCTGCGAGAACACGAGGGCGATCTTTTCGATTATGCTGCCCACCGAATAAGCGGCGTAAGCCTGCGTGCCGAGATTGCCGATTATGACCGAGTACATGGTTATGCCGACGGACCACACGGTCTCGTTGCATACCACCGGCATGGATATCTTGATAAAGTCGCGTATCAGATACTTCTTTATACGAAGCATCCCGGTGAGCCGGAGCTTCAGGACCTTATCGTAAAAGAACACGTAAAAAACGCAGTAGAAGAATCCGGCGAATCTCGCAATGACCGTGGCTATTGCCGCGCCCTCGACCTCGAGCCGCGGAAAGCCGAGCTTTCCGAAGATCAGAACGTAATTCATTATCACGTTCACGCTCAGACCGATTATATCGGACATCAGCGCGCAGTGTACCTTCTCAACGCCTCTCATGATACCCGAAAGTATCTGCGTAAGCCCGGTGGGTATGTAGCATATCACGATTATCGAAAGATAGCCTCTGCCGAGGCGTATGACCTCGGTCTCCTTCGAGAATATGCCGAGCACCGCATCCGGAAACAGCACTATCGCAAGCGTGATGAGAAGTCCCACCGCCGTGGTGAATATCACCGCGATGCCGGCGACGGAATTTATCGCTTCCCTGTCGTTTTTTCCCCAGTACTGACTTATCAGAACAGCCGATCCGGATACCGTCCCGAACACGAACAGCGAATAAACGAAAAACGGCTGATTCGCAAGGTTCGCGGCGTTTATCGCCGCCTCCGACGCCTCGCCGAGCTTTCCGAGCATTATCGTGTCGAGAAGGTTCACCACCTGGAACAACACCGCCTGGAAAGATATGGGCAGTATCATCCGGATCGCCATTTTATAAAAGCTCTTATCCTTTGTAAGAAGGTTCATTTTTCAAAAAGTATTGAGTCTGATCTTTCCTTCCGAAGTATGGAATTCTCCGATCGCCTCTTTTGAAAGAGGTTTTTCGGTCTCAAAGAGCGTATAAGTAAGCCCGTCTCTGCACGCGGTTTCCCTCGCGGCGACGCCGAAGGGAGCGATGATATCTCCGAGCTTTTTCTCAGCGACGCTTTCGCTCAAGAAAGCCGCGGAATACCTGTTTTTTCCGAGGGGCGCGAGCCTGAGAGCGGGGAAATTGACGGAATTCTTCACGTTTCCGTTTTCGAGATATTCCGCTATCTGCTCCACCGCCATAACGGCGCAGTTTTCCTCGGATTCCTCTGTGGACGCTCCGAGATGCGGGATCATTATCGCGTTTTCGCATCCCGCAAGCTCGATCACCGGAAAGTCCGTGACGTACGCGGAAAGTCTGCCGGAATCGAGCGCTTCCTTCACGTCGGAAGCGACCGCGATCAAATCGCGCGAAAGGTTTATGACTGCCGCGCCGGGCTTCATTTTCCCGATGCTTTCGGCGCATATCACGCCTTTGGTCGCAGCTGTCGCGGGAATATGGAAGGTGATGAAATCGCTTGCCGCGTAAAGCTCGTCGGGGCTTTTCGCGATCTTTGTTCCGGGAGTAAGCGAAAGCGCGGCTTTGACGGACAGATACGGATCGTATCCGATTACCTTCATTCCGAGCGCGGACGCGGCGTTCGCGGTTATGACGCCGATGGCTCCGAGTCCGAATACTCCGAGAGTCTTTCCCGCTATCTCGCATCCGGCGAATCTCTTTTTTTCGGTCTCCACGGCGGGGACGTTCTTTTCGGGATCGGCTTTCACCCATTCCGCGCCCTGGACTATCCTGCGCGCAGAAAGAAGTACGGCGCATATCGCGAGCTCCTTGACTCCGTTCGCGTTGGCTCCGGGAGTATTGAAAACGCATATCCCCTTATCCGTGCATTCACTTACCGGTATATTGTTCGTTCCGGCGCCGGCTCTCGCTATGGCTCTGAGACTTTCCGGAAATTTTTCGCCGTGAAGATCGGCGGAGCGGACAAGGATCCCGTCGTAGTTTTCGGCGTCCGCCGAGCACGAAAAGCCTTCTCCGAACAGCCCGAGTCCCTTGGGAGATATTTTATTATACAG
>Ga0079305_1003183_pt1 | contig 11722 bp, 10 predicted proteins | sample LMS_cellobiose_e_FD_79183 | JGI IMG/M metagenome (GOLD analysis project Ga0079305, IMG submission 79183) | Rumen-fistulated moose microbial communities from Alaska, USA - LMS_cellobiose_enrichment | ecosystem: Host-associated > Mammals > Digestive system > Stomach > Rumen fluid ... | reverse complement strand
CGCGGAGCTCAGCCGCGTGACGATCGTCGATCCGAGAACGCCGAAAGAGTCCAACGATGACGGAGTGCCCAAGACCGGAGACGACTCCAACGCGGCTCTGTATATCGGCATGATGATCCTCGCATTCGGAGGCGCTGCCTTCGTGGTGGACAGGAAGAGAAAAGCCGAGAAGAGATAGCAGATAAGATCATATGATAATAAAAGCGGCGGGCTGCAGGCCCGCCGTTTTGTTTTGCTTTGTTATTACAGGACTACCAGCTTTGCCCGGGCGTTAAGGCGCCGCGGCGTGGGAAGGTTTTCGAATTTTATCAGATAGCTGTTGTCCGTCTCCTCATACTCCAGGACTTCTCCCGGGCCGAAGATGGTATGGGATATCCTGGTTCCGGGTTTCAGGACGAATTCAGCAACCTGGGGCCCCGCGAGGAGCATCTTGGAAAGCTCTATGTATCGGCGCGTGTCTTTGATCAGGTTCTCGCTCGGCTCCGGATCGTATACGAGGAGCCCCGGGTCGATATCCAGGATGAAGCGCGACGGATACTTGGGAGAGCCGTCGAAAGCCCGCCCCATGGCGGTCGAGAGATAAAGCCTCTTTTCCGCCCGTGTCATCGCCACAAAGGCGAGCCGCCGCTCCTCCTCCATGGCTTCGAGAGTGTTGACCTTGGTGCCCGGAAAGGCTCCCTCGTTCAGCGAGCATAGGAAAACGTTGGGGAACTCCAGCCCTTTGGCTGCGTGGACAGTCATCAGTTTGACCTTTCCGAGTCCTTCGGCGTCCATGGCCTCCATGGCGTCGGTCGAGGTGAACAGAGCGACATGCGCGAGATAATATGGCAGATCGCATTCCTCGCCGCATGAATCCTCGAAATCCCTTATCGCCTGCTTGAGCTCCGCCAGATTGTCCAGCCTGTCCTGGGCGCCCTCGGTCCTCAGCATCTTCTCGTACCCCGAGAGATCCATGACCATCGACATCAAATCGGAGATGCCTACACCCGTGGAGAAGCCCCTGAGACGTTCCGTCATGGAGATGAGCTTAGCGGCGCCCGTGCCTTTGAACTCGGGCTCGTCCGCAAGATATTTCAGCGCTTCGTACAGCGTCGTTCCGCGGCTGTCGGCGAACGCCCGCAATATCTCGAGCCTGCGCTTCCCGATATTGCGCTTGGGCCTGTTCACTATGCGCTCGAAGGACAGATCGTCCTGAACGGCTATCAGCCTGAGATAGGAGAGGGCGTCTTTGATCTCGGCCCTGTCGTAGAACTGGACGCCGCTGTAGATCGTATAAGGTATCTTGCGCTTGAGGAGCGCGTCCTCGATCACGCGCGTCATATAATGCGCGCGGTAAAGGACCGTGACGTCGGAATAACGAGTCCCCGCGTCCGCGAGATCCTGTATACGGTCAGCTATCCAAAGGGCTTCGGCGTCCGAGTTCACGGCAAAATGGCAGACAGGTACCGGGCCGCCGGGCAGTGCCGGGACGAGATCCTTGGCGACTCGGTCCTTGTTGTTCGCGATCAGAGAATTGCAGACTGCGAGGATCTCGGGAGTCGACCGGTAGTTCACGTTCATCATGATTGTCCTGCAGGTCGGATACTCCAGGTCGAAATTGAGTATGTATTTCACGTTGGCTCCGCGCCAGGTATAGATGGTCTGGTCGGGGTCGCCGACGATGAAGAGGTTCCGGTGGTACGCGCAGAGCACCTGCATCAGCTCGTACTGGATGTCATCGATGTCCTGGAACTCGTCGATCATTATGTATTCCAGACGGGACTGCCACTTCTGCCTGATCTCCGCATCCTCCCTGAATATGTAGAGGGTGAACTTGAGCAGGTCATTGTAGTCGAGCCCGAAGCACTTCCGCTGCTGGTAGAGATAGCCGTAGAAGATGATATCCTTGACGGTATTCGCGGCGAGATAGCGTTCCTTCAGCACCTGGGGATCCATATTGATGAGATCCATATAGTATTCCGGGATCTCAACGAGCTTCTTCATCTCTATCATGTCGCGGGCTCTCGAGAAGGTCATGTCGTTCATCGTGAGGCCGCGCTCGTCGTAGATTATCCTGAGCATCTGGTCGATGTCGGAGTTGTCCAGCACAAGAAAACTCATTGGGTAGCCTGCGGCGTGGATGTCCTCGCGGAGCACGGATACGCAGAAGCCGTGGAAGGTGTTGATATATCCGGTGTCGCGGTCTCCGGTGAGGGAGTGGATGCGGGTGCGCATCTCCTGCGCGGCCTTGTTAGTAAAGGTAACGCAAAGAATATGCCCAGGCATTATCCCGAGCTCGTTGACAAGATAAGCAAAGCGGTAGGTCAGAGCCTTCGTCTTGCCCGACCCCGCTCCCGCGATGACCCGGACAAAGCCTTCGGTCGTAGTCACCGCCTCGCGCTGCGCGTCGTTAAGTTCGCTTAGAAGATCGATCATTGTTCTCCCTCTGTCAAAACCGCCGCGGCAGGCAGAGCACCTGATGCCGCGGCCTTTGATCATCCAATTATACCAAAGTGAACACTTGTTCGTCAAGCGCCGCGGAGGATTTTGGAATTGCGCGGCGCGGATTACTTTGATAAACTGAACGGGTGGGAATGGAAAAGAAAGAGAAGAAAAACAGAATAACCCCGGAGCTCCTGAAGGTCGTGATCATCCGCACCCTGCCCATAATGACGGGATACGTCGTGCTGGGGATCGGCTTTGGCGTGCTCCTTCAGAAGGCCGGCTACAGCTGGCCCTGGGCTTTCTTCATGAGCCTGACCATCCTTTCCGGGACGATGCAGTACGTGGGCGTGGACCTTCTGAGCTCGGGGGCTTCGCTGATCACGACGGCGCTGGTCGCGCTGGCAGTAAACGCCAGATATATCTTCTACGGAGTGTCGACGATAGACAGGTACAAGGGCGCGGGATGGATGAAGCCCTACCTCATATTCACGCTGACTGACGAGAACTTCGCGCTGATCTGCAGCACCGAGCCCCCGGAGGGCGTGGACCCGCATTTTTACGCGTTTCTGGTGTCCGCGTTCGACCAGAGCTACTGGATAATCGGATCGGTGATAGGCGTTCTGTTGGGCGGCGCGCTGCCCTTTGACAGCACGGGGATCGAGTTCGTCATGACGGCGCTTTTCGCGACCGTCGTGGTGGACCAGTGGAGGGAAGTAAAGAACCATATACCGGTCATCTGCGGCCTGGGCCTTTCTATCCTGAGCCTCGTGATCTTCGGGCCGGAGAGGTTCCTTATACCGGCTCTCGCGGGTATCGCACTCGTCATGTCCTTCGGGAGGAGGTGGATCGATGAACACTGATCTTCACTCCGTCCTGACCGTCGCGGTGATGAGTGCCTGCGTCATCCTCCTGAGGGCTCTTCCGTTCCTGATATTCAGGGGCAAGGAGACCCCCGCTTTCATAACATATCTCGGCAGATACCTGCCTTACGCCATCATGGGCATGCTTCTTGTCTACGGGCTCAAGGACACCGAGGTCATCTCGGCTCCCCACGGCATACCGGAGCTGATCGCGCTCGCGGTCACCATGGGGCTTCAGGCGCTGTTCAAAAAGAGCCTTCTCTCCATAGTGGCGGGCACGATCCTCTATATGTTCCTCGTCCAGATGGTATTCGCATGATCAAAGACCAAAGCAGTGAACTCTATATCCCCGTAAGCGTCAGGCGCGTCCTTGAGACGCTTGGAAACGCGGGATTTGAAGCGTATCTGGCCGGAGGCCCGGTCCGCGATCTGGTGATGGGCGGATTCCCCTCTGACTGGGACGCCGCGACCTCCGCGCGCCCGTTGGAGACCTCGGCTCTGTTCAGGCTGAACGGCTTCCCGGTGATCGAGACAGGCCTCAAGCATGGTACTGTGACCGTGCTCTCCGACCCGGACGCCGTGGAGATAACGACATTCAGGGCGGAGGGTCCCTACAGCGACGGACGTCATCCGGACAGCGTTGAATTCATCAAAGATATTGGCGCCGACCTCTCGAGGCGCGACTTCACCGTGAACGCGATGGCTTACAGCCCGGCAGCCGGCCTTCTGGACCCCTTCGGAGGTATAGAGGACATCGCTGAAGGCGTGATCCGCTGCGTCGGGGACCCCAAGGAGCGCTTCCGCGAGGACGGCCTCAGGATACTCAGGGCGCTGCGATTCGCGGCGCAGCTCGGATTCGAAATAGAAGAGCGGACTTCGGACGCGATCCGCTCGGAAAAGAACCTGCTCTCTTCTGTCAGTCCGGAGCGCGTACAGGCTGAGCTTAAGAAGCTCGTGGCAGGCCGGAACGCGGAACAGGTCCTCCTGGACTATCCGGATGTCCTGGGCGTCGTTATCCCCGAGATCCTGCCGCTCGTCGGCTTTGATCAAAAGAACCCGCACCACATCTACGACGTCTACACTCATTCAGTAAAGGCGGCGTCAAATGTGCCCGCAAGGCCGGACGTGAGACTCGCCGCGCTGTTCCACGATATCGGGAAACCGCAATGCTTCGCCCTCGACGAGCAGGGAATAGGGCATTTTCCCGGACATCCGGAGACCGGGGAGGAGATCGCGCTCGGTATACTGAAGAGGCTGAAGTTCGACAACCGGACCGCGGAGAAGGTCTCGAAGCTCGTCGCGCTGCACGGCTACAGGCCCGAAGCGTCGGAGAAGAGCGTGCGGAGGGCTTTGATCAAAGTCGGGGAGGAAGACTTCGCGGACTGGCTCGCGGTGAGAAGGGGAGATGTCCTCGCTCTCGCGCCGGAATACCAAAGCGAGCTGGACGGTCTTGACGAGGTCGAGCGCCTTGCGATAGACGTTCTTGCGGGCGACGAGTGCCTGCGGATCAGCGATCTCGCGATAGACGGGAAAGACATAATGGCGCTGGGCGTGCCGGAGGGACCGGAGGTCGGGCGGATACTGGATCTATGCCTGGAAGCCGTTCTGGAAGGCGGGCTGAAGAACGTGCGGGAAGAACTGCTGGACTACGCCGCGGGACTTCGCGGAGGAGACGCTGAGAAGGATGACTGAGAGCGGATGCGGTAAAAACAGCATAATGCTCATAATGAAGCCGACCTCTGCGTGCAATATGAGGTGCGCCTACTGTTATCATTCCGGCACTGGATACAGCGGTGGAGTCCTCGACACAGCGCTGCTTGAAAAGCTGATCAGGCTCGCGGAGACCGGTTATGACGAGGTCAGATACATTTGGCACGGCGGGGAGCCTTTGCTCACGGGTCATGAGTATTTCAGGGAGATAGTCAGGCTTGAGGAACGTTACCGCAGGCCCGGGCAGCGCATCTCGAACGGCGTTCAGACGAACGGGACCCTGCTGGACGACGAGTACCTGGACTTCTTTGAGAAAAACGGTTTTTCAGTCAGCGTATCTTTTGACGGCCCCGGGATCTGCAACGATCTCAGGGGGGAGACGGACGCGGTCGATGCCGTGCTCAGAAAGATAGCCTCGCGTCCGAAGCTCGGACCGGCCTCGATATCGGTCGTCCACGCGGACAATGCGGGCAGGCAGATCGAGATGTACGAGTACTTCAAAGGCCTGGGGATTCCGATGAAGCTCAACCCGATGTTCCCGGACGGCAGCGCCATGGAGATCCCGGATAAAGCACTGACTGCGGAGGAATACACCGCGGAGCTCGGTAGACTCTTTGATCACTGGCTGAAAGACTCTTGCGCGGTGCCGCTGGAACCGATAGAGCAGTTCCTGAACATCCTCTTCGGCAGGCGCGGGAAGGACTGCGTTTACGGCTCATGCCTCTACCGCTGGCTCGGCGTGGACAGCAAAGGGGACATCTACCCCTGCGGCAGGAGTTATACGGAAGAATACATGCTCGGAAATATCGCGGAGGTCGTGAGCCTTCAGGAGGTATTCGACGGACCCGCTTACGGCAGACTCGCAAGAGGCGCGATCCTGAGAAGGGAAAACTGTCTCGCGGCATGTGAATATTACGGCATGTGTCAGGGCGGCTGCAACAGCCGCTCCATAATGGCGGGCGACATAGAGGCGCCGGACCCGTTCAATTGCTATGTGCTCAAGGAAATGATAAACTATATGAGCCGGAGGATAAGGGAGTGCGAAACTGCCTGCCCCCGGGACATGAACCCGATCGTGCGGAAACTGCTTGCTGAAGGAGAAATGCTGATATGAAAGAACGGACAGGCATACAGAGGTTTTTTGAGCGGGGCGAACTGGAGCTTTTCTCGCCTGAGGAGCTCAGGCTCGCTTACGCAGGTCAGCAACTGCTTTTTAAAGGCCACGGAACTCCCTTTGGCGGCGGGAAGATCACGCTGAATTACAACGACCTGGGCTATAACGACCTGGGTTACAACGATCTGGGCTACAACGATCTCGGTTACAACGACCTCTCGTATACCGAGAGCGGGCTCGGCGAACGGGCAAGGGACAGGGATTCCGGGTATTACGGCGATTCCCATTACGGCGACTCCTATTACAGGGATTTCGGCGGGAGCGGGTCTGACACATCCTACGACGCCTCGACCTATTCCGGCTCCGATTCATACTATGACACAAACACGAGTTATGGATCCGGAGGATACAGCGACTACGGCACCGGGGGAAGATCATCGTCGGCCGGAAGGACCCGTACGCTTGCGCCTAAGCGAATCATGGTCCCCGTAGCAAAGAAGATCATGTCCGTATGGGGCGAGATACTCGCTCTGATATATATGCTGTACCCTGCAGTGGCAAATCTGCTCGGGGGGATGAACTACAGGTCCGATTTCAGCGCGCTCTATCCTCTTTTTGGCATGTTTTTTGACGGCAGGGCAGATTTTGAATCGAACTTCTTCGGCCGGTTCCTGACCTGGCATTTCACTTTGGCCGCTCTGCTCGTGCTCGTCCTTTGGACCATAGCCTGCGTGCGCAGGGAGAAACAGTACGGAGAGGACACCGGAAGCGCTCTCGGAAAGTATTTCCTTTCATATTTCCTGCTGCCTGTCGGGATATTCCTCGTCATGGCCGGGTTCGGCGTCCTGAGGGGCGAGTTTATCCTCTCCGAGTCCATGGCCTTGACGGGATTCGCCCTTTGGATCGTTCTGTTCATCGTGACTCTGGTGAACACATCACGCCTGAAAAAGAACGGCTGAGTGCCGGAAAAGCCAGACAGAAAAAAGTGGTGGACAAACCCTCTAAGCCGTGCTACAATAACTGTTGCGCGTGGGGGTATAGCTCAGCTGGGAGAGCGTTTGACTGGCAGTCAAAAGGCCAGGGGTTCGAGCCCCCTTACTTCCACCAAATGAAAACGGATGGGTATGACCCGTCCGTTTTTCATTTTCAGTAGAATAGTAATGGGGCTCGAACCCGGCCGTAGACCGCCACGCGCTGAAGCGCTGCGGTCCTGACAGGGGACCTGCCAACGACTCCTTACGTCGTCGGGCTAGGTCTCCCAAGGGCGCGAACGTCGTGAGTTAGTCCGGCGGACTGTCGAATAGTGAGCGGGTCAAGCTGCCTGAAGGAGGCAGCGCAGACGTGAGAGATGAAGGTTCGCTTGATTCTGCAGTGGAGAGCACATTTGCAACATTCGATGGAGTGGAGTTATATCCATCCAAGGAGGAGAAGGCTGCAAAGCTGGGGTATTCACTTGTTTCGAATCACGCTTTTGTTGATGGTAATAAGCGGATAGGTGTATATGTTATGATCAGTTTTTGGAACTGAATGGGATCCACATAGAGTCAAGCGATGAAGATGTCGTTGCATTAGGTCTTGGTGTTGCCGATGGCAGCATGAACCAGGAAGATGTACTGACATGGATCAAAAGGCATAAGATATAAAAAAGATATGTAAGCTGAATACAGCGTTATTGATCCGCAGTATCCGTTCAGCGGTTTCTATCATAGGTCTGCAATTACCCTGTTGACCTGTCTTGGCTTGACGGTGATAAGCATGATCATTGGCGGAATGCGGGCCGGCGCGTGAAGAAAGGATTGAGCAGTGTAATTGGAGTGCGTTGAAAAGTGCTGCACCCCGGGCCTGCAAGACTCGTGGCCTGATCCGGAATTTCTGTAGGCCATCTGCCCTAAAATGGTGAATTTTTGCAGGCCATCCCCGGAAAACAACACGATGGCCTACAGAACCAGGCTCTGATCCGGCATTTCTGTAGGCCATTTGCCCTAAAATGGTGAATTTTTGTAGGCCATCCCCGGAAAACAACACGATGGCCTACAGAACCAGGCTCTGATCCGGTATTTCTGTAGGCCATCTGCCCTAAAATGGTGAATTTCTGCAGGCCATCCCCGGGAAACAACACGATGGCCTACAGAACCAGGCTCTGATCCGGTATTTCTGTAGGCCATCTGCCCTAAAATGGTGAATTATTGTAGGCCATCCCCGGGAAACAACACGATGGCCTACAAGACCCGGGCTCTGATCCGGCATTTCTGTAGGCCATCTGCCCCCAAAAGGTGAATTTCTGTAGGCCATCCCCGGAAAACAACACGATGGCCTACAGAATCCATGCGGCAAGTCTCTTCCTGACGGCACGCCCCAAAGCTATGGATAGGGCTATTTTGATGAGGTCCCCGGCTATGAAAGGCAGGACACCTGCTGCCAGAGCTTCCGTGAAAGACATCCCGGTCACATGGGCGAGCCACACGGTCCCGAACGCATAAAGCACGGCCATCCCAAGGCACATGCCCAGGAACTGGAGCCATATCTTTTCGCGGAAATGCCCGATGAACCATCCGGCAATCAGCGCCAGGAAAATGTATCCTATCAGATAACCGCCTGTGGGACCGGCGATCCTGGCCAATCCTCCTGAGAAACCGGAAAAGACCGGAAGTCCGACAGCGCCCATGATCAGATAGATAAGGCAGGCTGCGGTGCCCCTTGCGGCCCCGAGAATATAGACCGCAAGCAGTATGCACAGCGGCGCGAGCGACAGAGGGACCGGCCCGAGTGGCACGCTGAATGGGCCCAAAACGCAGAGAACAGCTGCCATGACAGCTGTTTCGGTCATATCTTTAGTGGTAAACTTCATAATACCCGTGAAACCTCGTCATTCAGGATTGTAAACCAAATGCAGACTTGCTTTACAATCCGCATCTTACAATATATAATTTCCCCTGTCAAATACATCACTGCGTTAATGTCTTCCGTTCAGGCGAGGAGCCCGAACGGTTTTGGGGTGTTGAGGATATGAACACACAGGATAAAGTCCTCGCGATACTTGCGAGAGAGAAAAGATATGTTTCGGGTGAAGAGATAAGCTCGAAGATAGGACTGAGCCGGGCGGCGGTCAATTCAGCGGTCAAGGCTCTGAAGGGGATCGGATATGAAATAGACTCTGTTACCAACAGGGGCTACAGACTGAACGCCGGCCCCGACATCCTGAGCGCCGGCGCCATCGGGGGATTTCTCGATGACAGCAGGCTGGAAAGGATAGTGGTCCTGGATCACGCGGATTCCACCAATAAGGTCCTCAGGGATATGGCTTTTGACGGAGCGCCTCAGGGACAGACCGTTATAGCCGATGAACAGTCAGCGGGCCGCGGCAGGATGGGAAGGAGTTTCTTCTCCCCCGGAGGCTGCGGGATCTATCTTTCATATCTCTTGAAACCCGATACCGCGCCGTCCGACACGGTCGTGGTCACGGCGTGGACGGCTGTGGCCATGGTCAGGGCTATAGAGAGGGTGTCGGGTTTCCGCCCCGGCATCAAATGGGTCAATGACCTCATGTTCGGCCGCCTGAAGCTTTGTGGGATCCTTTCAGAAATGTCCGTGGAGAGCGAGACCGGGAGGCTCGACAGCGTGATCATAGGAATAGGCATCAACGTAAAAAACGAAGCGGCCTATTTTCCCGAAGAACTCAGAGATATTGCCGCTTCCCTTGCCATGGCGTCAGGCCGGAAGATATATCGTCCGGAACTGGCCGCGGCCATGGTGACCGAACTGGACAGGATGAGCCAGGACTGGCCGGCAAAGAAGGAAGAATATCTCAGGGCTTACAGAGAGGCGGATATGACCTGCGGCCGCAGAGTGAACGTGCTGTCCGGCGGCAGCGCCAGACCCGCGGAAGCCATATGGATAAACGACGATTTTTCGCTTAAGGTGAGATATCCTGACGGAAAGACCGAGGACCTGTCAAGCGGAGAAGTCTCGCTTAAAATGCTTTGATCAGGCAGGAACGGGACAGGCGCTCAATGGGCTCGGTTCTTAGCGAGCATCGCGAGCGCGTCTTCCATGCTCACGATCTCCGCGAACCAGCCCGGCCACATCATCTCGTTGTAGTATTTGAACGTGGTCTCGCGGTCCATATAATTGTTGTTGAAAGTGGAGTTGGTCCCTTCGGGGATGATCACGCGGTAGCCGCGGTCGTAGGCTGATCTTATGGTCGAGTCGATGCAGAAGTTGGTCTGAAGACCGATGATCATGAGCTCTTTGTCATCGAGGCTGTCCATGTAAGCCGCGAACTCTTTGTTGCTGAAGCAGCTGTAGACGTATTTGATATAGACCTTGTCGCCTTCCGCGGGCGTGATGCGGTCGTCGATCTCAAATATCTTATCGCCGACCGAGAAGCCCGTCCCCGGGCCGTCGTCGTGCTGGAAATAAATGATCTCGACGCCGTTTTCTCTCGCGGTGTCCACTATCTTCACCACGCGCTCAATGAAGCTGTCGTAGTTGTAAAGCCTGCTGTCGGTAATGCCCTTCTGAATGTCGATGACCAAAAGTATCATAAATGCCTCCTCCGGACTACGGTCCGGCCGATCCGGACTGTCTGATCACAAGTATAGCAGAAAAGGCGGGACCGAGTCGAGGGGAAAACGGCTCGTGGACGCGTGCGGCAAACTGTGGTTATGCTGAAGCGGAGAAAACTTAGGAGGCAGATCGGAAGATGACTAAACTGAGCGACCGTAAAAAACCTGGGGACTTTCGACCTGTCCGGCTGTGAGCTCTACACGACCGGTGAACCCTGCCCCATGTGCCTCGGTGCGTGCCTGAGGCTGTTCAACGTGTATATGTTGACGGATCCGGAGAATTATTAGTTCCGTGAACAAAGGGCGGTGCAGCGGCACCGCCCTTTCTGCGTCATCATCTGATCATCGCGCGGCATTGGCCGCTTTGATCCCAATACCTAAAGCTGCGGAAGCCCGGCGAATCCGACAGCGAGCTCCTCGTCGGTCGGGATATAGTCTTCCATGACGCCATTGTGGAACTTCTCGTAGGCGACCAGGTCGAAATAGCCGGTACCGGTGAGGCCGAAGAGGATGGTCTTCTCCTCGCCGGTCTCCTTGCACTTCTTCGCCTCGTCCAGTGCGACTTTGATCGCGTGGGCGGATTCCGGAGCGGGGAGGATACCCTCGACTCTCGCGAACTCCTCAGCTGCCGCGAACACATCGGTCTGAGCGACGGCTCTCGCCTCCATGAGGCCCTGATCGTAGAGCTCGGAGAGGACAGGGCTCATGCCGTGATATCTTAGGCCGCCCGCGTGGTTCGGAGCGGGGATGAAGCCGCTTCCGAGCGTGTACATCTTGGCGAGCGGGCAGACTTTGCCGGTGTCGCAGAAGTCATAGGCGTATTTTCCGCGGGTGAAGCTCGGGCAGGACGCGGGTTCCACCGCTATTATCCGATAGTCCGCTTCGCCTCTCAGCTTCTCACCCATGAAGGGGGAGATCAGTCCGCCGAGGTTGGAGCCGCCGCCGGCGCAGCCGATGATCATGTCGGGTTTGATGCCGTATTTATCCATCGCGGTCTTGGTCTCGAGGCCGATGATGCTCTGGTGGAGCAGCACCTGGTTCAGCACGCT
>Ga0079305_1003180_pt1 | contig 11725 bp, 5 predicted proteins | sample LMS_cellobiose_e_FD_79183 | JGI IMG/M metagenome (GOLD analysis project Ga0079305, IMG submission 79183) | Rumen-fistulated moose microbial communities from Alaska, USA - LMS_cellobiose_enrichment | ecosystem: Host-associated > Mammals > Digestive system > Stomach > Rumen fluid ... | reverse complement strand
GACTGCAGCCGGAAAGAACGATGAATGACACGACCAGCTTGACAGCCGCGATAAAGAACTCCTCCGGGCAGTGATGCGAGAACTCTGTCACATCGAACAGATCGTTCGTGATGCGGCCCATGATCTGACCGATTTTCGTGTTGTCATAGTAGCTGAACGACAGCGTCTGGAGGTGGCCGAAGAGATCGCGGCGCATATCCGTCTCGATCGCGGCGCCCATCATATGGCCGGTGTAGCTCATGAAGTACTGGGCGAAAACGTCGATGACGCGGAGCCCGACGTAAAGCGCTCCGAGCCGGAGGACGAAGGAAACCGTGAGCGACGGAAGGTCGTTCATCGCCGTGTTCGTGATCGAGCGGACGATGACCGGGAGCACAAGATCGCAGACCGACGTGAGAGATGCGCAGAAGAGGTCCAGGATCAGGATTCCGACGTATTTCCGGTAGTACGGGAGAAGCCTTCGGATCAGTATCGAGTTCTTTATCGTTCGTTCCTGCGTATCGTTCATTTCGTAAACATTACCTTCAGTATGAATTTCGGGAGGGCCGTCATGCGCCCGATGCGCGAAGGCTCCTGAATCAGGCGGTAGAGCCATTCCAGTCCGTGCTTCTGATAAAACACGGGGGCGCGCTTTGCCGTTCCGGCCCAGACGTCGAGGCTTCCGCCGACGCCCATTGCGGCTCTCACGCGGAGCACGTCCTTATGGCGTTCGACGAACTTCTCCTGTTTCGGAGAGCCCATCGCGACACAAAGGAAGTCGGGCTTCGTTTCGGCGATCTTCTCCGCAAGCGCATCCTCCTCTTCGGCCTTGAAATAGCCGTCGTGGGTCCCGCAGATCACGAGTCCCGGATACGTTTCCTCCATTTTTGCTTTCGCGGTCTCCGCAACGCCCGGCTTCGCGCCGAGCAGATACACGCGGTATCCGTTTTTCGCGGAAAGGTCGAGAATATCGGACAGGAAATCGACGCCCGTCAGGCGCTCCTCGAGCGGATCCTTTAAAATCCGCGACGCATAGACGAGGCCGATTCCGTCGGGGATGACGAGCGAGGCCGTCTCAAGGATCGACCGGAGTTCCGCGTCCTTCGTTGCGTTGAGAAGGATTTCCGGATTCGGCGTGACGATCAGATCCGTTCCCTCCGTCTCCATAAAGCCGCGGAACGCGTCGATCGCACCCGCGCGGTTCACCTTGTCGACGTCGATGCCGAGGATGTTCAGTTTCGGGAAGTTGCTTTTGCTCATTTTACAGTCCTTTTTCGGGAAGTCACCGTTCCGGTTCCGGCGGAATCCACCGCTCTAATACAGACAGCAGATGATCTTCGCCGCCTCGCCGCGCTTTACGGGATCGAGCGGGCGGAGCCATCCGGCGTCGCCTGTGATGACCTTCTGGCCGACGAGACTCCGGACGTAGGGAAGCGCCCAGTCGGAGACGAGCGACGCATCCGCGAAGTCCATATCGGATTCGGCGTAGCCCTTATCCTGGATCCGGCCGATCATCGTCATGATCCCTTCTCGTGAGAGAAGCGCGTTCGGCATAAACGATACGGTGCCGTCTTCGTTTTCGGAGCCGCGGATGATCCCGAGGGCATACATCGCTTTCACAGCGGGAACGGCCCAGTCGGCGATCTCCGCCGCGTCGCGGTACGGAAGCACGACGTCGTTATACCGGTCCGTAACGCCGAGCCAGCGCGCGAGCATCACGGCGATCTCCTGGCGGCTCATATAATCCTCGGGGCGGTAGACAATGCCGCCTGGCGTCTCGCTGCCTTCGGAGAGATGCTGCTGGTAGAGATAGTTTGCGTAGCTTTCGGCCCAGTGTCCTGCCGTATCGATGAAGGGAATCTCCGCGGCGAAGATGCCGCCCGATTCCCCTCCGGTTTCATCCGAGACGTCCCTTTTTTCCGCGGGAAGCGTGAGGAAGGCGCGCGCGAGATTGCCGGAAAGATCGCGGACCGTCGCGGAAATCTGATGATCATACGCATCCGCTGCGGGAAGCACGGCCGTAAAGGACTGGCCGACGAACGAGTACTCCACGGCGAGCGGTTTTCCGTCGAACGTCACCGCAACACGCGCCGCAGGGATCTCGCCGTCCATATCGTCCGAAACGACGCCGGTCAGCGTCCGGCCGTCGACGGTAAGCGAAACGGCAGGCGCTTCGTCGTCGACGTAATCGCCGCGGCTCGAGAGGAACTGGTCCACGTAGACCGTTCCCGAACCGTCACCCGTTTCGGTGCGCGTGAGATTCAGATTCGTCAGCGTCTCCGCGCCGGACGGAACGGCGAGCACGATCCGTTTCCATCCGGTGAAGTCAACCGTTCCCGCGTCAACGGTCTTAAGACCGCCGAACGTTCCGAATTCCGCCGAGAGCGCGTTTCCGGAGCCGTCGCCGAAGACCCAGAAGCTGAGCATGCTCGCGTTCGTTCCGAGTCGGAGATTGAGCGGATAAAACGCGGAAACACCGTCCTGGGTCAGAGCGAAGTCGTACGCGAGCGCAAGCGAATTCCGGCCGTAGCGGACGAACGTGCGGTCGTTCGAAAGGAGCGTCGATTCGATGCCGACGCCGGCGCGTCCGCTGTAGAGCGTTCCGTCCGCTTCGAAATCGGCAAGGAGAACGCCTTCGGGTACGACGCGGACGTCGAGTGACTGCACGGTTCCGCCGAACGAGCAGGTCACCGCTCCCTCTCCCGTCGCGTCAAACGCGGTGAAAACGCCTTCCGGGGAGACGGTTCCGATCCCGCCCGTCACGTTCCATTCGAACGACGGATCGGCCGAAACGATCCCGAGGCCGTTCACAAACGCTTCGGCGGTGAGATCGACCGACGAACCCGCCTTCAGCGTAACGGCGTTCGGTTCGGTCCCGGAAGCCTCGGTCAGGATGCGGATCGCGTCGACCCGGTCCACGACCGTTACGTGCGCCTCGCCCGAGGCGCTTCCGGCCGAAGCCGCGACCGTTCCGCTTCCGGCCGCCATCCCCGCGTAGAAGACCGTTCCGTTGACCTCACCGAGGCCGTGCGTATCGTACGAAACGCTTCCGGACGGTACGGAGACGGGAAGATACGCGTCGTCCGTCGCACGGACGTCGAACGCAAAGGAGGAGCCCGGCATCATGACCGTCGAAACGGGATAGAGATGGAGATGGGAAGCCCTTCCCGTTCCTTCCGCGTCCGTTGTGAGAAGGACGTAGTTCGCGCAGGAGCGAAGCGAGCCGGCGGAAGGCTGGTTGATGACGGAAAGCGCGGAATAGCCCGGCCAGACGGCCTCAAGCGTCGTCGAGCCGCCGCCGTCCAGGTTCAGAGCGGAAACACAGCCGAGTTCGATCAGCCGCTCCGCCAGTTCCGCGTACGTCATGCCGACGGAATAGTTCTCCTGGCGGCCGTCGACCGTATAGAAGAGGACCGTTCCGTCTTCCCGGATCCCGATCGCCGTCCGCGGGGCGCGCATTTCGCCGGAGGGCGCGACGTTCCCGCCGTTTTCCACGAGAAGATCACCGCCGCCGAGCGCGTTTTCCGCCGTTTCCAGAAACGCGTTTGCCCGGATCGAAACCGTCACGGTATCGCCGGGCGCGAGCGTCCGGAGCGCGTCGAGCTGGGCCGTATAGACCGTATCGTTCTCCGCGGAGAGGACGAGGTAGCCGCTGCGGAGTGCATCCTCGTCGGACGTGTCCTGAGCGGAGAGGATCTCGCAGACGACGTCGGTTCCGACGCGCATTTCGCCGCTCTTCACGGAAAGGTAAACGGAGTGTTTCGGCGCCGTGTTTTTGTTCGTCGCCTCGAAGCTTCCGTCAAAGAGAACCGCCCCGGAAGTCGTACTCAGGGGCTTGTTGAAGTTGATATTCTGCAGCGCTTCACCGAGCGAAGCGCCCGTTACGGAGACGGAAAGGCCCGAAACGCCGATCGATGCATTTCCTTCTCTGTCGAACGCGACCGCGTACCGTGCGCCGTCATCCGACGTCCGGAGCGTACCTTCACGGATCACGAGTCCGACCGAAACGCCCGTTTCGACCGTGTAAAAATCGCCGTTCACGGCGGCGATCACACGCCTCCCCGTCTCCTCTGCGGCATATTCCGCCGCGCGCGCAAGCGTGGCCGCACCGTAGATATCGTGGCCGTAGACGACGAGAGGCGTGACGGATCCGCCGGGCGTATACGTGAGGAGCTGCTCGGTAAAGCGCGTCCCCTCCGCACCGTTCCGGTAGATGTTCCGTGAAAGAACGAGCGGCTCTGCGATCCGGACCGACGTCTCAAGCACCGGTTCCCATTCCGCTTCCGCGTAGATGATGTAGGATAAGAACGGCAGCGCCGCCATAAAGACGACGAGCAGGATCGCAATGATGATGATCAGAACGCGAAGCGTTTTGTTGCGTTTCATGAAAGCCAGCGCCTCCCGGACAAGCTGAATCATACGGGCGGTACGGAGCCGCCGGACGGATTACCGGATCGTATAGTCACCGCGGACCATGATCCAGAGCTCGGACGCCGCGTAAACGCCGCGGCCGTCGTCGCGCGGGCAGAGCAGGAGATGGTTCGTCTCGACCGTCACGCCGCCGCGGAGATCCGCTCCGCCGGTCACGTCGGAGACGCCGTCTTCGCCGTTGTCGATCGCCTTTGCGGCGCCGGAACGGACGATGATTTCCGTTCCGGCTTTTCCGATGACGCTCTGTCCGGCCGGAACGTTCACGACCTCGAATGTTCCGCTGCCGTCCGAGAACCCTTCCCTGATCTTTTCGGTCAGCGTATCGATTTCGGCCTCAACGGCGGCCTTTGCCGCAGGTCCGACCGCTGCCTCCGCAGCAGCCTTCGCGGACGTTTCCGCCGCCGTCTTTACGGTCTTATCCACATAACTCTTCGTCACGACAGGATCCGCCTCCGAGCCGGGTGTACCGGTCGCCGCGGAAGCGGCCGAGATCGCTCCTACGAGAACGATTGCGACGAGAAGAACTGCCCATACCCATTTTCTGTTTTTCATGTCCGTTTCTCCTTAAGCATTGCGGATGGTTTCGATCAGATCCTCGTTCTTCGCGAGGCTTCTGCGCAGCGCGGAAAGGCTTTCCGCCATTTCTTTTCGGATGGTTTCGCTTCCGGCGAGAACGTGCGGGATCTCGTCCAGAAGGTAATCCGCCCGGAAGTCATAGACGCTCGAAAGCGCCTTGAGGCGGATGGAATTCATAAACGAATTGATCTTCGGATCGTAAGAGATCCCGATCGGCGGGACGCCCATGATCGCGGCGTAGATCAGGGAGTGAAGCCGCACACCGACGAGAAGGTCCATATTGCCGATCAGGCTCATCATCTCCTCGGTCATGCATTTCCGGCGGATGCACGTCACGCCGTCCGTTCCGACGCGGCGGCTCAGCTCCTCGATGACAGCCTCGTCCTCCGCGTAGAAGAACGGGATCAGGACGATCTTCGCACCGTACTCGCTCCGAAGGCGGCGGATCGCCGTCTCGAGTTCGTCGATGAACGGACTCTCCGAACGGCGCTCGCGGATCGCAAAGCCGATGACGGGACATCCCTCCCGGTTCTCGAAGCCCGCGTTCCTCAGGATCCGTTCCCCTTCGTTCAGGGGAACCGGCCCCATCCCGATCACGGGATCGCATGCGACCTCGACCGAGGCGGGCGGAAGGCCGATCGTAACGAGGAGTTCCTTCGAGGCGGCGTCGCGGACGACGATGCCGTGGACCTTCCGAAGCGTCTTCGCAACGCGTTTCCGGTTCCGCGGGGAATTGATCGGACCGATTCCCTGGGAGTAGACAAAGACCTTTTTCCCCCGAAGGAGCGCAAGCCGGATGATCATCAGATAATAGAGGATCGAGCGGTTGCTCGTCGCGTCCTGAAGGAGGCTCCCTCCGCCGGAGATCAGAAGGTCGCACCGCCCGATCTCACGCCAGATCGCGGCAAACGATTTGCGGTCGGCTGCCCGGACGCCGTATTTTTCCGCCGTGTTCGCCGGATCGACCGAAAGGACCGTGAGCTCGACCGTGTCGCCGAAGCGTTTCCGGAGACTTCTTGTCAGAGCGAGAAGGATCGATTCATCGCCGATGTTGTTGAAGCCGTAATAGCCGGAGATCAGGATCCTGTAGCTCATACGGCGGCCTTCCCTTTCGTGATCCGGTTCCAGAGCAGCGCGAGCAGATGGAAGATCACGACGCAGACGACACCGAGGAGGATGCCGATCGGAACGGAGGTGAGACGTTCAAGGCTGAAGACGACCGGAGTGCGGAGATGCATAAACGTATTCGAAACGCTCGCAAAGCCGATGACGGCCGCGAAGCCGAAGAGGAAGACGAAGAATCTGTATTTGCGCTCGCACGCGTAGACGAAGAGGAAGAGACACGGGAACGCGATCAGGAACTCCTTCGTCCGCGGACGGGCCGGGAGAAGGTATTCGAGCTTGTTGCGGAGCTCGACCTCGAGCGTGTTCGTGTTGAGATTCGACGTATGGCCGGTGCGGATGATGTAGATCGCCGCGGCCGTTCCGATCACGGCGACGATGAGAAGCATCCAGACTTTGATGTCGAGGAAAAGCGCGTGGGTCACGTCCTTCGCCTCGATCCGCCCGGTCTTCTCCTTATCCTTCCGGAAGCCGAACCACGCGACGAACATCGCGAACGCGTAAAGCATCGGAATGATCTGGGAAAACTTAATCCCGCGGAAGTTGACCTGCTCGACGAGGGAGGCGTTCGAACTGAACGGAGCCGCCGCGGAAACGCCGCCGAGAACCGCGAGAGCCGTGCAGACGACGAGAAGCGCCGTTCCGACCGCGATCGTTTCGCCGAGTTTCGGGACGCGGGGGTTGTCGTAGTACTTCCGGCCGAGCATAAAATAGAGCGCTGCCGCAAGGCACGGCCAGATCACGCCGCTCGCGAACCCCGTGAGGACGTTCGATCCGTTCGGCGCGACGTAGAAGCAGCCGACAACACCGATGAGACCGACCGCAAGGAGGATATATTCGACCTTCCGCGGGATCGCAACGAGCGTCTTCAGAAGCAGGATCGCCGCCGCGACCGCGCCGAAGCCCATCAGAACGCGGAGGATCAAAGGCGTCGCAAGCGGCTCCGCCGGAACCGCCGTTCCGAGCGTATAGCCGTGAGCGGAGAGGCGCGCTTCGAGATCGTTCCAGACCATCGCGTAATCGTCGGGGTCGGTAATGTAGAGGTACGACTCGTCGGTCTGCTTCATCGTCTTGCAGTAGATCATACGGATGTTGCGTTCCGTGACGGCGCGGTAGAGCGTGTTCTGGATCTCCTCAGGGCCGTCGTAGCCGAAATAGGCGTAGCGGTACTGGATGTAGTCCCAGACCGAGTACGTCCGGACCGTCCGGTCGGAAAGGCGCTTCGAAAGGTCGAAGAGGCCGTCGGTCTCGATGTTTCCGAGCTGGTCGCTCGCTTCGATCAGACAGAGGCTCACGGACGGATCGTGCTGCTTCAGATAGTCGTACGCAGGGTCAATGGTTCCGCTGTCATATCCGTAGACGGGGCCGCCGACGAGGAGATACGGAGGAGCGCTCTTCAGAACGCCGTCATAGACGCGGAAGACGTCCTCCGCGAACCGCCTGTCGTTATATCCCTCGTACGAAACGGTGCGCGGGACGATCGTATAACCGATCGATTCATATCGCGCGGCGACTTCGGAGCGGAAGCCGAGGTTCAGATATTCGTAGACGGAGCCGACAATCTCGCGGCCGGTCGTAAACGTCTCCGCGCTGTATTTCGTCACGCGGTCGCTCGGCGTAAAGAGCGCCGTTTCGGACGATCCGTCGAAGTACAGATAATAAACGCCGTCCTTTACGCCGCAGAACATCGGGATCCCGCCGTTCTTCGCGGCGGCCTCCGGAGACAGGGCGCCCGCCCCGTAGCGCGTTTCAAACGAGGAGCGGACAAACGCAAAGAGTTCGGGATTGCGGATCGTCGTCACGATGTCATATTCGTCGGAGCCTGCGCCGTTTCCCGTCATCACCGAAACGAGCTCTTCCGGAAGCGCTTCGCGCCAGTCCGGATTTCCCTTTTTCAGGTCGTAGACCGTCACGGTCTGAACGACATCCGGCATTTCGCGCTCCAGCCGTTCGAGCGAATCTTCCCAGAGGCCGATCTTGTCGATGCCGTACGCCTTCCACTCCTTCAGCCACCAGAGCACGTCGTGGTCGGACTGCTTCGCCATCTTTTCGAGTTCATCCATATCGATGACGATGTCGTATGTCTTATCCTTTGCCTCGACAGCCATCCGGTTTCCGATCGACACGAACGACGACACAAGCCCGACGGCGATGACGAGAAGAAGGATGAGATTTGTTTTCAGAAAGCGCTTCATAAGGACCTCCGTGCATACACAATTATTATACGCGAAGCGGGTCCTTTACACAAGCAAAAGAACTCCCGAAACGTATCCGCAAACAGGGCGCGATATGATATAATTAATGTGATATTTGCATCTTCGATACGGGTCCCTTCGGACGAATGATCATGGCAAAAGAGTGGACGGACAAACAAAGAGAAGCGATCTGCGACCGCGGAAACGACCTCCTCGTTTCGGCTGCGGCCGGTTCCGGCAAGACGGCCGTTCTCGTCGAACGGATCACGCGTCTGATCCTCGACGACCGCGTTCCGGTCGCGAATATGCTCGTCGTGACGTTTGCGAAAGCGGCCGCAGCGGAGATGCGGGAACGGATCCAGTCCTCGCTCCGCGAAGCGCTCCTTTCGGCTGACGATCCCGAAACCGAATCGTTTCTCCTCGAACAGACGGCCGAACTTCCCCGCGCGTCGATCACCAACTTCCATTCGTTTGCGGCATCGCTGCTCCGCGAACAGTTCGCGACGGCCGGTGTCGATCCCGCCTTCCGCGTCGCGGACGAGATCCGTGCGGGTCTTCTTCAGCAGGACGCGCTCGACAGACTGTTCGAAAACCGGTTTTCCGAAACGGGCGAACGCAAGGAAGCGTTTCTCTCGTATCTCCGCTCGTACGGGGACAGCCGTTCGGAAGACGCCGTACGGAACCAGATTCTCGCGGTCAGCCGGTTTCTCGATTCTTTGCCGGATCCGGAACGGTGGCTCTCCGACGCGGTCCTCGTTTCGCGGATGACGAGGGAGGAATTTTCGGATTCCGCGTTCTGCCGCTTTCTCCTGAGCGACATCGACGGGATGCTCGGGGTCGCGGAAAACGCCGCGGACGGGCTCGTCCGTCTTCTCGCGTCGCGCGGGAATGTGTACGAGAAGAACCTGCTCGCAATCGCGACAGGCGAGCGGAACGGGATCCGGGCCGTCCGCGCCGCGTTCGGGCGCTCGTTCGACGAAGGGCGCGACGCTCTCCTTTCCCTTTCCTTCGCGCGGTTTGCCGCAAGCCCCTCCGAAAAAGACGCGTACGCGGCGGATAAGCCGCTTGCGTCGGAACTCCGCTCCGTCTACCATAAAAGCGATTCGGGGATCATCGCGAAACTCCGCCGGACGTACTGCATGCGTTCCCTGGACGACGCGCTCACACTGATTCACCGGACGGCGGACGGAGCGGAAACGCTTGCCGGACTCGTTCGCGAATTCCGCGCGCTCTACAGAGCCGCCAAGGATGCGGAAAAGCTGCTCGATTTCGCGGATCTCGAGGCCTACGCGCTCAGCGTTCTCTCCGACGAACCGACGCGCGACGCGCTTCGCGCCCGCTACCGCTATATCTTTGTCGACGAATATCAGGATTCGAACCGCGTCCAGGAGGAGCTCGTTCAGCGGCTCAAGGCGGACGGCACGCGCCTGTTCTTCGTCGGCGACATCAAACAGTGCATCTACCACTTCCGCCTCGCGGAGCCCGCGATCTTCAACGCACGGATGGAACGGTACCGGAAAGCGGCGTCCGATCCTGCCCGCCGCGAGCGGACGATCGACCTGAACCGCAATTTCCGAAGCGAGGGATCGATCCTTTCCGCGATCAACGCGCTTTTCCGCGAGCTGATGGAGCCGACCGTCTCCGGTTTTACGTATGACGGGAGCCAGGCGCTCGTTCCCGGAACGGCGGAGGCGGAAAACGCGCAAACGCCTGTGGAGCTTCACCTCATCGACAAACGGACCGGAAAACAGAAAGCCTTGAACGCGCCGGCGGGTCCGGGCGCCCGCCCGGCCGGAGCGGCGGCTTCGGCCCCGGTTCAGGCGGATGCTCCATCGCCCGCCACGGATACGGATCCCGCCCCGGAGGAGGAACTGAAAGAAGCCGAAGCGGAGGCGCGTCTCGCCGCACGGCTGATTGCAGAAGACCTCGGAAAGCCCTATTACAACTTCCTCACGAAACGGGAGGAGATCCTGAGGCCGGACGACGTCGTCATCCTTCTCCGTTCCGCGACGCATGCATCTGCCTTCGAGAACGCTCTTCTCGACGCGAACATCCCCGCCGTGTGCGACACGGGAGAGAGCTATTTCGATACGGTCGAGATCGCCGTCTTCCTGAACCTTTTGACCGTTATCGACAATCTTCATTCCGACGAAGCGCTGATCAGCGTGCTTTATTCCGCTCTTTACCGCTTCACCGCGGACGAGCTTGCCGCGATCCGCATCGAAAAAAGCGACGCGTCGTATGCGGACGCGCTGCTCTTTTATGCTGAGAACGGACCCGACGAAGCGCTCCGCACCCGCGTACGGGTTTTCCTCGATTCGATCAACCGCTTCCGCGACGAAGCGCGTTTCCGCCCGCTCAGCGATTTTCTGTGGGATCTGATGATCGGCACCGGCTATTATTATTATGCCGGTGCGCTGCCCGCCGGGCAGGTTCGCCAGGCGAACCTGCGCGCGCTCACCGAGCGCGCGGCCTCGTACGAGGCCGCCGGCGGGAAGGGCCTCCCTGGCTGGATCCGTTTCGTCCGCGCGATGAAGGACCGGAACCTGAAGGTTCCCCCCGTAAAGTCCTCCCCCGGCCGGAGCGCCGTCCGCATCATGACGATCCACAAAAGCAAGGGACTTGAATTTCCGTTCGTACTGATCCCCCGTCTCGGGAACAGGGGAAAGAACAATAAAACGGACCCGATTCCCCTTTCCTCCGACGCCGCCCTTGCGCTTCCCTTTGTCGACCGGACGCTCCACGTTCATTCGAAAACGCTTCTCGAGAGCGCGATCGAACGCAGAAAAGCGCGCGAGGAACTCGCCGAGGAGCTGCGCATCCTGTACGTCGCGATGACGCGCGCCAAGCACAAGCTCGTTCTCGTCGGGACGGCGACAGCCGGTCAGATGGAACTCTTCGAAAGCGGTCTTTCGGAAGCGCGCGGTAGTGTGACGGCCGCTCTGTGCTTCCTGGACTGGATCCTCGGCTCCCGGGACTTCCGGAGCGCGATTGCTCCCCCTGTCATCCATTCCTATCCGGAGCTCGCATCCGGCGCGGAGCCGGAGGAATCCGGCCGGCCGTTCGCCGCGCTGCAGTATGGCTTCGGGACCGGTCCCTCCGCCTTTAAGGACGAACTCACGCGAAAAATGCGCTGGCGTTATCCGTACGCCGACGCAGCCCGGACGCCCTCGAAGATGACCGTCACCGAGATCAACCGCAAGACCGACGGAAAAGACCCGTTCCGCATCCCTCTGTCCGTTCCCTCCTTCGCGCGTTCCGGTGAAAAGACCGCTTTCTCCGGTGCCCAGCGCGGGACGTTCCTTCACCGCGTCCTCGAACACATCCCGTTCCGGGACGGCTGGACATCCGAAACGGTCCGCGCCTTCATCGACGAAATGACCGCCCGTGAATTCTTCACGCCGGAAGAAGCCGCGACGGTT
>Ga0079305_1003179_pt1 | contig 11734 bp, 6 predicted proteins | sample LMS_cellobiose_e_FD_79183 | JGI IMG/M metagenome (GOLD analysis project Ga0079305, IMG submission 79183) | Rumen-fistulated moose microbial communities from Alaska, USA - LMS_cellobiose_enrichment | ecosystem: Host-associated > Mammals > Digestive system > Stomach > Rumen fluid ... | reverse complement strand
TTCCCCTTTAGGGCGAATCCCGTTGGGGTGTAGCCAAGCGGTAAGGCAAGGGACTTTGACTCCCTCATTCGTAGGTTCGATCCCTGCCACCCCAGCCATTCTGACCCATTAGCTCAGGTGGTAGAGCACTTGACTTTTAATCAAGGTGTCCGGGGTTCGAGTCCCCGATGGGTCACCACCCTTTTGGGGGTTAACAGTCAGGCGGGCGTGGCGGAATGGCAGACGCGCCAGACTTAGGATCTGGTGCCGAAAGGCGTAAGAGTTCAAGTCTCTTCGTCCGCACCAGATGCACCCCTGAAATTCTGCGGTAGTAGCTCAGTTGGTAGAGCGCCACCTTGCCAAGGTGGAGGTCGCGAGTCCGAGCCTCGTCTACCGCTCCAATTGCGGGTGTAGCTCAATGGCAGAGCTCCAGCCTTCCAAGCTGGCTACGTGGGTTCGATTCCCATCACCCGCTCCAGCACGGGGGCTTGTCAGGGGAAAAGAGGGCAATCCTTTTCCCGGCAGGGGCCTGTTACGTCGGGTTCGCCCCCCATGCGCCATTAGCTCAGTTGGTAGAGCACCTGACTCTTAATCAGGGTGTCCCGGGTTCGAGTCCCTGATGGCGCACTGAAAAGCCCTTGAGCAATCAAGGGCTTTTGTTTTTTCAGGCGATTTTTCCCTGTCGGGCGTGCCGATTTGCTCTTTCATGCGCTATATATAAATATTTACAGGAACCGTGCCGCATGGAACCAAAGAGAAAGAGGGGATGGACATGGCGGGCAGAAGGAAAAAGCGCCTGGGCGGCGGGTGGCTTGTGCTGGCGCTGATCGCCATTGCGCTGCTGCGCTTCAGCGGCGGCAGCCATCAGGACAAGCAGAACGTTTATACCCGCGCAGGCGGCGCTGCGGCAGCCTGCGCCGACAGAACCGCCGCGCCCACCGCCTATGCACTCCGCTCCGCGGCGGCCACGCCCAGGCCTGCCGCTGCGGCGTCGCAGCCCAAAGCGACGGCGACGGCAAAGCCGACCGCCGCTCCCCAAACGAAGGCCACTGCCACGCCAAAGCCCAAGACCGCCGCCGCGGCGGCAAAGCCCCGGCCGAGCGCCACCCCCGCGCCCCGCTTTGTTGGAACGAATGCGTCCGGGGGCTCTTCCGCGGTCACCCGCTCTGCGGCCAGGCAGACCGCCCCGCCGGCAAAGAAATCCGCCGCCGCTCAGGGCATGCGGGTATCCGTCAGCGCAAGCTGCGGCAATTATAACCATGTGGGCAACAACTGGTCCCAGGATTATTATATCAACGGAAAAAGCGTGCGGTCAGGCGCGTCCGTGTCGCTGAAGGCCGGCGATAAGATCACGGTGAAGGCACGCATTACAGAAGATGATAAGTATCCCGACGTGGGAACGGGCGAGGCCAGCCATACGGTGACGGAAAAGGACCTGAAAAACGGCTTTTCCATTCGGCTCACGGTGACGGTGCGGGAAAACAAGGGCCGCTACAGCGGCAGCGCCTGCACCTGGAGCGTCACCTTCTCCTTCCGCTGAGGGAAGAACGCCCGCCCCCGATTATCGGGTGAAGCGGCGCATAAACTGCCAGGCGTGCTCGCAGGTATGCTCGCGGCATTCGTGGCCCTGGCCGCTGACGCTGGCAAAGGCGGTGCGGATGACGCCGTCCCGGCTTGCAAAATACTGCACGGTGAGCACGCTGCCCCGGGAGGGGTCATCGAATGTTTCCGTCCGGTCGCCGGGAATGCCCCATATGGGGTTTTCCCACTGCTCCCGGTCCTCATAGCGCACGGCATAGGGCGTTTTTATCTGGTTCACGTCAAATACGTATTGCATTCGTTCCCAGCATTTTTCGGCCTGGAAGGGCAGCTCCGGCAGCGGCGTGATTTCGCCGCCGGCGTAGAAAAGCGGCACAGGCGTGTCCCGGTTGATGGGCACGGGGGCGGGCTGGCCGTAGACGTTCAGGCCCACCTCAAAAGTGGCGTCCATGGGCGATAGGGCGGCGAAAACGCGGGGATATTCCTGATACAGATCCCAGGATTTGCACCCGCCCATGGAAAAGCCGCTGGCGTAGATGCGGTGATCGTCGATGGGGTATTTTTCCTTCAGCTTCCCGATCAATTCCACCGTCTCGGAAGCGGTGCTGTCCAAATGGTTTTCCACCGCCACCAGCAAAAAGCCGTGGCGCTTTGCCACCCGCCACCAGCCGGATACGTGGGCGATATGCAGCGCCGAATCCCCGCCGCCATGGAAGGCTAAAAGCAGCGGCACGGGGCCTAAGTCAAACAGCCCCTCCCGATAATAGGCAATGTAGCCGATTTCGTGTTCCCGGGTGCCCGCGTAGTCGCCCCGGTTGTCCGGAGAGGTCTTTACCACGGCGCGCCCCGGCGATTCCGTCATGCCGACTTCGGCCATTTGCGGCTCTTCTTCCAGCACGCCGCACCAGCGTTTATACCGCCCAAGGAAATCATCATAATCCCGGCGATAGTGGGTTTCCGCGCCGCAGCAGCGCAGGTAATCGCAGCTTTTTTGCAGCGCGGCGTTGATCTCCTCCGAATTGCCCACCGATACGATGGGGATATCCCGCCGCTGGGGCGCGGGGATCACGGAGAGGTTTTCCAGCGTGGCGGCCAGGGGCGTGATTTCCCCGGGGCCCCACAGGTATTGCCCGTGCAGCGTTTTGAGCAGGCACCGGGCGATATAATCGGCAGATTTTCCATAGCCGTACAGACAGGTGCGGAAAATGGCGCCGCGGATGAAGCATTCGCCCCATTTCCCGGTGAACCGGTTGCGGCTCAGAATGACGCCGTCCCGATAATACTGCTGGATGCGGCTTTCGGCAATGAGGTCAACAAACAATTGCTCGTCTGCGCCGTCCCAGCCCCCGGCGCAGGTGGGATACACGAACACCACGCTGGAGGAGAAGGCCCGGGCGATATCCATCAGCCCCTTTTCATCGGCGAAGCGGAGAGCGGCTTCCGGCCCGGTCTCCGCTTCCTCAAATACCAGCAGATAGGGCGCCTTGAAGCCGAAATTCACGATATCCGAAAGGGCGTCGCCCGGCGGGACCAGCGCCTTCACCCGGAACAGACCGAAGGTATGGGCCCAGTATTTCACGCCCTGCGCAAGCACGCTGATTTCCGGCATTTGCTGCATTCCCATGATATTCCCTCCCGCTTTTGCTGATGGGGCCGCACAGAAGAAAGGGCGGCCGTCTGCCCTTATCTTATCATTCCGCACCGGGGGGAACAATACCAAATATGTAAATTTCGGTACAAAATTTGCCGCTGCCCGCGTTTTTCATTTGCAATCCGGGGGAAAAGCGGTATAATAAACGGGGGAAGCGCCGGCGCTTCCCCGGAAAGCGCGTATGCATGCAAAAAACCGCGTTGCAAGGAGGAGAAAAAATGAAACGGATCGTGACCTTTGTATTGGCGCTGATGGTCCTGACGGCGGGCGCCGCCTGCGCCCGGGCGGAATATTTCAGCGAAGCGGCGCTTGTGGTGGGCGAGCAGGTGGTGACCACGGAAGAACTGGAAACGGCCATGCGGCGCTATCAGATCCAGGCGGCGCTGGACTGCGCCGCCCTGGGCTATGGCTATGACGTAAAGGACTCCCTCAACATTATCGACGCCATGGACAAGGTGATTTTTGACCTGGAGCAGCGCCTGGTGATCCAGGCCCAGACCGCCGCCCTGGAAATCCCCGAGCTGACCGATGAGGAAAGGGCCGCCGCCGCGGAGCAGGCGGAGCAGACGTGGCAATCCTGCCTGGATATCGTGAACAGCGAAAACGGCCGGGCCTATCTGCCCGCCGGGGAAGAAGCCGCCGATGGGAACGACCCCCGGAGCGATGCGGAAAAGTATCTGACTTCCTGGGGCCTGACCAGGGAATTCCTTGCGCAGGAAGCCTGCGACGCGATGACGGAGCAGAAGCTGATGGCGGCGTACGCAGCACAGCAGGGGCTGACAGATGCCACTGAGGATGAACAGCTGGACGCCTATACCGAATGGATTTTACAGTGCTGGCAGGATGTAGGCGTCAATGAGGACGCCCTGGCCGTGGCCGAAGTGTGCATGAAGCTGTACAAGTAATCTTTCCGCCCGGCGGCGGGCAGGGACAGGCGAAGACCCCGCAAAAATTTTTCGGTTTTTGCGTTTTTCCTCTTTACAAATCCTCGCCGCCGTGCTACAATATCTTTCGCGCCCGGCCATCACGGGCGCAAAATGGGGCATTAGCGCAGTTGGTAGCGCACAACACTGGCAGTGTTGGGGTCAGGAGTTCGAGTCTCCTATGCTCCACCAAACCCACTCAAATCCGAACCAGTCCTTATCTTCGTGAATGGCACGTTCGGAGTGATCCTCAAAAGGGATCGAGAAAACGGTCAGCCGTGAGGCTGGCCGTTTTTTAATTCTATTATTCAAAAAACAAGCATATAGTAATTATGAAATACCTTGGTTCATGAAAGGGAGTTGACATTTTGCCTTGAAAATGTACAATATAAATGAGTATATACAAAAGATAAAAGGAGGAATTGTTTTGACATTTCAAAGTATTTTTGAAAAACCTATAGAAAACAGAAATATCATATTAGAAGCGAAAAAAGACCCTTCTATTAATTTGATAACTGACGAGCCTTTCTATATTTTTCCCCAGTTTAATGACTTAACAACAAAGAAGGGTGCTCATATCTATGTAATTTCTGCTCCTGGAGCAACAGGGAAAAGTGCTTTGGCAAAGTATCTTGCATATATGTATAACTCTATATATTGGAATCTTGCTGATATAACACTTGGTGATAATTCATTTATTGGAACATTAGTTCGTTCTGTTGGCACCGCAAACTATTCATCATTTACGGAAGACTTATTATCTGGGAAAACAAAACTTGTTATTGATGCTTTTGATGAAGCAGAAATGATATCCGGCGCAAGAGCAGTACAGTCATTCCTTACTGAAATAGCAATTAATACGGCAGAGGCACAATCTCCATGTATCTTTTTGCTGTCAAGGGCGGAGACAGCACAAAATATATGTGCTTTTTTTGAAAGCAATGATACTGCGTTTAATCATTATGAAATTTCATTCTTTGAGGAAGCAACAAGTATAGAATTTATTGAAGCAATAGTAAAGCGTGATTCTGTTTCCGATCAAAATCCACAGATCATTCATGATTGTATAGTACAATACTTAAATAACATAGATTCCAAAATACAACAAGAAGACAAATCACGTTCTTTTACTGGTTATGCCCCTGTTTTAGAAGTTATTGGCATGCACATAGCAAAAGAGACAAATGCTTATAATTTTCTGCAAACTTTACAATCGAATAGCATGAGAGGAATTGAAATAATCGAAAAAATCCTTGAAAAACTTCTTGAACGAGAACAAAGTAAAGTTAAAGAAGGATTCTTAAAACGTATTCAAACAAAAGCAAAAGAACAGACAATTCAGGAATCAAAAATATACTCAACCAACGAACAATTAGTTCAATTAGTTTGCTTTATTCTATTTGGATCATATGATGAAAGCTTTTCTCCCAACAATTATATTCCTGATGAGTTTAAAGATGATTATTCATCTGTTCTTAATGCTTTTTTGCCTCAACATCCGTTTATTAGAAGTACGGGACATGGATATTCATTTACAGGCCCTGCTTTTAGAGATTATGTTGTAGCAAAACTAATGGAGAATAAAAAACATGATGATTTGATACAACTGTTCTTTTCTGAAAAACGAATCAGTAATCATTTCCCTTCGCATCTGCTTTGGAATTTCTTTACAAATAAACAAGAAGTTATTATTCCCGCTGATAAAGTAGCATATTTATTCGAGTCTTATCGATCTCAAGCAAAAGGGAAAACACAAGCTTTTCTTACAATAGGTGGGAATGACGAGGCAGGGTATTCAACAGGATGGATGTTATCTTCTAATGAATCTGAAAGCATTGAAAGTTATGAAATGAAAGTTATTGGAAAGGACCTGATTCTCGAAAACCTTTCAAATGTATCAGTTGATGTTGATGATCTTACTGTAATGATTAAGAATATTGGTGGAAACATACTTATTTCACATTGTAGTGTTTTTTGTAAGAAGTTACAAATTACAGGAGAACATATTGTAATTGATGCATTTGAGTCTCCGTGTACATTAGTTTCAAATGAAGATGCTGTAATAAAGAATGATTCAGGGAGCATTTCGGATATAACAATAAATGGGGATAAACTATCCGTTGCCTTTCCAAATATAAAATCCTATTATAAATTGATTCGCTTTAGCGCTGATTATTCTGATAATGGGTTGTTTTCTATCGAAAAATTCTGTTATATTCTCAGAAAAATTTTTGTACAATTTAGAAAGCATAAAAAGGACACTCCTGCTCGCGATGCAGAAAAAATAGATTTTCTAATTATTGGCAATGAAGAAAATAGAAAACAAGTCTTTCAATTCTTATTAAGTAATCAAATAATCTATAGAGAGGAACCTTTATATAAGATTAATATGGAAAAATTAGAAAGGATTGGGATTAGCTGGGGCGCTGTTACAAGAAGCGATTATAATCAGCTTCAGAAAGCATATGAAAGCTTTAAGCAATGGCATAAAGCAGCATCATCAGTATAAGATGCGCTTTTATTTCGTTTCATAATGTAAGAGGCCTGCTCGTGCAGTTTATTACGAACAGGCCCCTTCTATTATTTATAACTTTTCTTCTTCCAAACGATGAATCTTCTTTCGCAATAGAATACCTTGGATAATCAGAATCAGGAACAGCAACCCACATCCGCCGCCCAAAGTATAGGTCAATATCGGGGGCTTCTCTGCTTCTTGGGTTGGTGTGTTGATCGTTGTAGTTTTGATTGGCTTTTCCACCGTTAAGCTGATAGGCAGGGAAAACGAAGTGGGATTCCCGTCGTTATCCGTTCCTTCCACGGTCAGCGTGCCTTCGTAATCGCCGGAAAGATCTTTGCCGGGGGTGAGGGTGATTTGGGCCTGGCGGGTTTCGCCGGGGGCGATGGTGCCGACCAAGACGCTTTGCCGATCCGTGATGCCGGGCAGGGTGACGGTGGCCAGGACGTTGATGATATCCGCTTTACCCATGTTCATGAGAGGCAGGGAGAGGGTGACGGAATCCCCGGCGATGACGCTGGAGGCCATTTTGAGGCCCCCTTGCTCCAGGCGGATTTCCTGCCTGACCGGCAGGGTGTAGCTCTCGGTCTGGGTAACGGTCTGCTTCCGGGCGATCCAGCTTATTTCAAATTTCAGGCTGTGGGGAGACACGGAAGCCTTGGGCAGCACCGTAACGGGGAAGGAAAGCGAATAGGACGCTCCCGGAGCCAGGGTAGGAATATACACCGTATCCGCCGCTTGCGGCATGATATCGCCGCTGCCGTCGGTGATCCGCAGGGTGACGCTTTCGTAAGGGATCAGCGGATCGGGATTGGTAAGCGTGGCGGTCAGAACGCCGTCCTCGCCCACCTTCAAATCTCCCTGCACCTGGCTGACGTCCATCCGCAGGGAGGAAATCAGCACTTCCGCGTTTCTTTCCACTGTCAGGCTTACGGGTACGGAGAAAGCGACGGGGTTCCCATTTCCATCCGTCCCGGTGACGGCAATCACGCCGCTGAAATCGCCGGTCACATCTTTGCCGGGGGTCACGGCAAACTGCGCTTCTTTGGTTTCGCCGGGGGCAATATTGCCCACCAGGACGGCTTGCTTTTCCACCAGGCCGGGCAGCGACAGCGACGCCATGACGCTGTGGATTTCCGCGTTGCCGGGATTCATCAGGGGCAGCGCAGCCGTCCATTTTTCTCCCGCCGTTACGGTGCCATCTGCTTGGATGCCGCCCGGCTCCAGCTGGGCCTTTTGCGTCACCAGCCGGGTAAAGCACTCCGATTGGATGACGGGCTGGCCCAAGGCCGCCCAGCTCAGATCAAATTTCAGGCTGTGCGGAGAAACCGTAGCTTTCTTCAATACCGTCATGGGAAAGGTGACCTCAGTGCTTTCATCAGGCCCCAAATCGGGCAGGTATAGGACGTCTGCGCTCTGAGGGATGATTTCGCCGCTGGGATCGCTGACCCGCAGGACGATTTGCTCGAAGGGAACCGTCCGGCATGGATTACGGAGCACGGCATGAATGAAGCCATCCTCGCCCACGGCGAAATCGGATTGCACGTCCGAAATCTCTATGCGCTTGATCTCCGTGTTCGGCGCGCCGTCCCGGATGCGGAGGGTGTAGGGAAAATCCGTTTGCAGGGCATTCCCCTGACGGGTTTTGCCGGTGACGCGGAGGGTGCAGACGTAATCGCCGTTTTCCCTGTCTGCGTATAATTCCAGGTTCAGCCGCACCGCATACAGCCCGCTTTCTGACCGCTGTGTCTTAACAGACATGGTTTGTGGCTTGAAGGGAGAAATGCTTTCGTCCGGCAGGATCAGTTCCGTTTCGATTTGCCCCTCCGCCTGATCGGACAAGATCGGCAGCACCAGGGACAGGACGTTGCTGGAAATTTTGGGTTCGTATCCTTGCAGCCAGGAGCGGTTCATGCCCTGCAGCACGCGGCGATGGTCGATGGTAAATGCCGGGCTTTCTTCGGCGTGGACGGAGAAAATGGGTATCAGAAGCAAAGCGGTCAGCAAAACCGCAAATTTGTATTTGGTTTTCATAGCTTTACAGCTCCCTTATATTCTCGACGACACTCTTGTTTAGTACTTGCCGAAGCCTCGCCTTCACGCCGATCATGCAGCACAGGGCGCACAGGGCGGCAAGCACGACGATCAGTGGCAGGATAACAAGCGCATGGCGGTTCATCATAAAGTAATTATTCCAAACCGTCCCCATGAGGATGAGCAGGCAAAGCGCCAGCAACAGCCCAATAGCGGTGGTCACAATCATGGGCAGGCGATAGCAGCCCAGCAGGGCGCTTTCGTCCGCGCCGACAGCCCGCAGGGTGCCGATCATGCGCTGGTCCGCCCGGATGCGCCGGGACGCGCTGCTGACCTGCATGGACACAGCCACGGCAAAGAACAGGATGATGACGCCTAAGAATACGATTTCGGTCTGCATCTGCTTCCGGGCGTTTTCCCGGGCGTTCGCCATGCGGTTCTTGACCTCCATCCCAGCCCGGACGGCGATGATTTCCAGGCGGCGCTGGATGGCTTCTTCCGTTTCCTGGTCCACTTTGCCCGTTAAGGTGATATTGACAAAGGTGGGCTGGGTGGGCGCAAAGCCCAGGGCCCGCAGGCCCTTTTCCGTGGTGATCAAGCACACGCCGTTGCTGCCCAAAGGCGCGCTTTCCAGCACCGCTCCCACCGTCACGGCGGCCTTGTCCGTATGCAGATTTTGGTAGGCTTGCTCCATATTTTCCAGCTCCGTCGGGGTATAGGGCGCGGAGTCGCGATCCGAGAGCTTGTAATCATCCTCCGTCAGCGCCTGGAGCAGAGACAGGGATTGCCCAGCCTTGAAATAGTCGTTGACAGCCATGCCCTTCAGCCTGGCGTCTGGGCGGTACTCTCCAAAGTCCGCTCCGGCGATGTTGCCCACGGTTTCGCCATGCTCAACCGTTTCCCAATAGCCCAACTCTGGGGCATAGACCAACACCTCCTGACCCGCGTCCAGGGCGGCCTGATTGATCCTTCCGTCCTTTACGCCCTTTTGCAATTCCGGGTCGTTCACGTCGATCACTTCGATCGTCAGGGGGATCAGCTTGCCTGTGACGCCGTAGCCCTTTTGCGCCGATTGCATTTCCTGAAAGGCTTTCGCGTTCCAGGCGCGGTATTCGTCCGTTAAATCGGTTACCTGATCCGGCGTATCCTCCAGCAGATAGGCCAAAGAATTCGTGAAGATAAAGGGCTCGACCACATTATAAAAAGCGTAATGAAGCGAAGCCTCGTCGCCGTCACGAAGCCCAGGAACGAGCCTCTCCTCCGTATAGTAATCCCTGAGGTACTGGGGCACCGTATCTTCATTCAGCTCCAGCAGAATGTCCACCGACGTTTCCACCGTGACGGATTGCACGTTCTCAATCGCCCGAATTTGTTGAATATCCTGTTCCGTCAACACGTTTTCCTTGGCTGCCTGACCGGCAAAGTGCAGAGAATCCGACGTGGAATAATGCACGTTGATGGGCTGGATATAAAAATCGTAGGTGGGCAGATAACTCGATTGATACAAAAACGCTTCCGCCAGGATGGCGGTCAACAGCAGCGTTAGTGCTACCATGACCGAAGCGCCCGCCTGCCGCAGAGGATGCAGCCGGGTTTGACGGCTGGCAATGAGGCGCGTGGCCTGGAACTGCTTTTTGCTTTGGAATCGCTTGGCTTTGCGCAGCATCCCCGTATCCCGCAGCACGCCCATAGGCGTTTGCCGGGAAGCCCGTTTCAGCGGTAGCCGGGAGGAGAGGAACACGCACAGGGCGCTTAGTGCCGCCACGGGCAGAAGCAGCCAGCCGTTCAGGCGGAACAGGATCGCCCCTTCCGCGAACAGCGAAATGATCCAAACGGTGACGATGCCAAGCACGATGCCCAGGGGCATGGCAATCAGGCATAGCATCCATCCATCCCGCCCGAACAGCCGCCGGATTTGCCGCCGGGTAGCGCCTACGGCCCGCAGCATCCCGATTTCCTCCGTCTTTTGCGCCAGCATGCTTTCCATGGCGCTGGAGATGCCGATGCCGCAGGCCAGCAGCAGCGATCCGCCCATGATCCACCAGATCATGGATTGCCCAGCGTATTGGGTGATATCCTCCATCGCTGGGTCGTGCCATGTCGCTTGACCTGTGGAACGGCTGACGGCAATGAGGTTATAACCCCAATCCTCGTAGGCATCGGAATTTGTGAACCGGCTATAGGTAACCAGGGTTGCGTAGGTGACCACACGGTGCACGGCGGGATCGCCCGTTTGAAAGGGCGTATCCTGGGGATATACCAGGGCGTTAGGCCATTCGGCGGTGCCGTGGTCTGAGATCATGGAGCCGTAACTTTCCATATAGGGGGATTGATCGGTCAGCAGGCCCACCAGGGTATAGGTTCGTTCCTCAGGCAAGCCCTCCAGGGGCTGCATGGTCCAGGTAACGGTATCGCCCACCCCGATATTCAGCCGCAGCTGGGCCAGAGCGCTTTCCTCCAGGGCGATTTCGCCGGGGGCTTCCGGCAGCCTGCCTTCCGCACACGTTCTGGGCATCAGGGATAACGCTTCCTCGTCGTAATACCCCACGTACTGCCCAGTTTTGTCGATCTGGGCGGTGACGAACACCTTGCCCACGCGGGAGAAAAACCCGCTGGTTCGCACCGTTTCATCTGATACGCTGGCGCAGTTCAGGAAAAAGGCGTCGATATAACCCACACGATCAATGATTTTCTGCTGGTTCGCCTGGATCGCGCCGTATCCGCCCAGCACCATGGTGCTGGCCAGATACACTGCCAGGAAAATACCAATGGCGAGGCTGACATAGGCCTTTTTGTTAGCCTTCAGGCTGGCTTTCGCCACCTGGTTCATGGTGAAGCGTTTCATCGCACCGTCACCCCGCTGTCATCGGCAACCTGCCCGTCCTCCAGGCGGATGATGCGTTCGGCCTGTTCCGCCACGGTCAGGTCGTGGGTCACCAGGATCATGGTGATGCCCAGCTCCTGGCTCACGGTGCGCATGAGGGTCAATACCTCCCGCCCCGTTTTGCCGTCCAGATTGCCCGTTGGCTCGTCGGCAAAAAGGATGGCGGGCTTGTTCGCCAGGGCTCTTGCGATGCACACCCGCTGCTGCTG
>Ga0079305_1003178_pt1 | contig 11734 bp, 6 predicted proteins | sample LMS_cellobiose_e_FD_79183 | JGI IMG/M metagenome (GOLD analysis project Ga0079305, IMG submission 79183) | Rumen-fistulated moose microbial communities from Alaska, USA - LMS_cellobiose_enrichment | ecosystem: Host-associated > Mammals > Digestive system > Stomach > Rumen fluid ... | reverse complement strand
TTCGGTTTCCGCTGCGGCTTCCTGGGCCTGCTCCACATGGAGATCGTTCAGGAACGGCTGCGGCGAGAATACAATATGGACATCATCGCCACCTATCCGAGCGTGATCTACCATGTTTATCTGAACAACGGCAAGATGATCGAAGTGGACAATCCGGTGCATCTGCCGGATCCGACGGAGATCCAGCGGATCGAAGAACCGCTGATCAACGCGCGGATCATGATCCCGACCAATTATATGGGGGATGTGATGAATCTGGTCATGCAGAAACGGGGGATCTGCACCAACACGGAAAATGTGGATGCCCGTCATGTGATGCTGACCGCGCGGATCCCGATGCATGAGATCCTGATCGATTTCCACGACAAGCTCAAATCGATCACCCGCGGCTACGGCAGCATGGATTACGAACCGGCAGGCTATCAGGCGGAAAAACTGGTCAAGCTCGATATGCTGGTCAACGGCGAACCGGTGGACGCGTTCGCCACCATTGTCCATACCGACCGGGCTTACGAACGCGGCCGGATGCTGGCGGAACGCCTCTGCAAAGCCATTCCGATGCATCAGTTCCAGATCGCGATCCAAGCCGCAGTCGGCGGCAAAGTCATTGCCCGCGAAACCGTGCGATCCTTCCGGAAAAACGTGCTGGCCAAATGTTACGGCGGCGACATCACGAGGAAACGCAAACTGCTCGAAAAGCAGAAAGAAGGCAAGAAACGGATGAAACAGATCGGACAGGTCAACATCCCGCAGGAGGCCTTCGTGGAAATCCTCAAGACCAATCAGGAATAAAAAACGGTCCATTCCTGAATATATCTCCAAGGGGGACCGTTTTTTCCCGAATTCAATGCACTGCCAGAATCAGTTTTTTCGGTATGAAAGCCGGAATCTTCCGGATTGCGGTGCTGACCTGTTCCACCGCATTCAGCATTGAGCCTTCAGAAAAATCAATACTTGAACGGCGGCATGCCGCGTTCTTCACGCTCACGCAGGGGAGAACCATCGGGCCGGACCAGACGGCAGGAAAGGAAAATCAGCAGATTGTATTTCTGCGAACTTCTGCCTTTGCTCTGGAAAAAGCGTCCGATCAACGGCAAATCACCGAGGACAGGATATTTGTCTTCCAGCATGGAAACTTCATCCCGGATCATCCCGCCCAGAACGATCGTGCCGTTATCGCTGCAGGAAACCGAGGTATCGACGGTCCGCTGTTCGATACGCGGCATGATCATGGTGTTCGGGACATTGACAGCTTCGGAATTGTCATTCAGCTTCATCGGGACCGTATAGGAATAATCATCCCAACCGGTGAATTTGCGGATCAGCGGGCGCATGATGACATTGATGACATCCAGATCGGCGCTGACAAACGGCATGACTTCCAGTGAGATACCCAACTGTGTCTCATCATCCAGCTGGGGAACCGAACCGGTGAACACGGGAACGTTGTTGCCCATGATCGTATATTCGGCTTCATCCCACTCATGGGGGTAATACTTTTCCGTGACCAGCTGGATCGTCGCGGTGGTGTCATGCATGGTAGTGACCCGGGGGCAGGACAGGACGTCCGCGGAATCGGCCTGGTCCAAGGCGAAAATCTGGGTATTGAGTTTGTAGCCGTTCCGGTTCCAGACGGTGAATTCGGCAGCTTTGCCGTCATCTGTGGAAGTCTCCAGAGTCCGGGCCTGGTTATAGGTCCGCACCAGATCGGTGCCGCCCACGGAGTATGAAACGGAGCTGGCCTGCAAAGGAGCCTCCGCATAATAGACAGTTGCAGTGTTGGTATTCGTATATCTCTGGTCGGCCGGCTGGGTTGAAAGGTATCTGACCCAGTCGGTATTGGTGCGGTCGACAGTGTAGATATTGGTGATCTTATCGGATTTGAAAGACTCGCCTTCAGCGACCGCAGTCAAGCTGTTGCTGTCCGCATATTTATACTGGACATTGCTGTTGGAACGCGAAAAAGAATATTTGAATCCGAGCTCTTCCAAATCGTTCAGTTTCACTTCCACGAATTTGGTCTGGATCAGGACCTGAGGATCTTCTTTGCTCTGACTGGCAAGGAACGCCTCGAGATTTTTATGTTCTTTCGGGGTGTTGGTCATGATCAGACGGCCGATATAGTCCTTATAAACGGCAGACGAACCGGCATCGAAGGTTATGCCCTTCTCACTGAGGAAATCCTGAATGGTCTGCCCTTCAGGGAGCACGATGGTGCCGTTATCCAAAGGATAAACCTTAGTCACGACATCATCCAGCGGAACATCCTTGGAAGCGACGACCACGGCATTCTCATCGACACGGTATTTCAAGTTGGCCAGTTTGCAGATGTATTTGATGACCGTTTCCAGGGGGATATTGTCCAGCTCCATGGTAAGCGGCGTGACTTCGGTATCGACGGGCGCATTCTGATTTTGATTCTGATTTTGATTTTGATTCTGATTATTCTGGTTGGCGTTGTTTTCGGCGGACTCGGAAAGGCCGGTGGTTTCATTGATCTTGCCGCGAAGGACAAAGTTCACACCGATTTTTTCCGGATCTTTCTCCTTGCTGCACTGGCGGAGATAACGGAATGCCGTCGGGATGGAAACTTCTTCGAAACTGATTTTGTCGATGATGATTTCCTTGAGCTTATTGAGGACCTTGTCATTGTTGGAACTCTTAATGATACTGACTTCTTTTTCTTCACGTTCGGAAAATTCCTGACTGATCAGCGGAGTGACCATTTCCCAGGCGGCGGCGGCATTCCGGCCGTCGCGGATAGCGCCGAAACGGAAACGTCCGGCCTGCGCGAGATGCTCATTGATACGGCGGATATAATCGATCGCAGTCTCGTTATAAGGATCCAGAACGATCACTTCTTCAAATTTGGCGCGTGCTTTATCCCATTGTTTGGTATTGTAAAAAACCTGACCCTGACGGAGCAGGACCCGCTTGATCCGGAGTTCCTCTTCAGCCGGTTTGGCTTCTTCGACCTTGTGTTTGAACTGGACACCGCTTTTCATCAGGGAATAGCGTTCAATGATCTTCTCCATTTTTTCTTTGCAGGGCGGATAAATCTCGATCGCCTTGCGGCATTTATCAATGGCACGGTCGTAATCATTCTCGTTGGCGGATTTCACAGCGTCCTTATAATAGCTCTGCGCCCAGTAAAAATAGGCATTGGCGATTTTGGCTGCGCATTTATCGCTGAGATCTTTGAATCTCTGTATCGTCGGGGCAAGCGCCAGGACCTCATCTGCGATCTTTTTGGCTTCGAGATATTTGTCGACCGCCATATCATAATCCTGTTTCATCTCAAGCTTGACGCCTTCGGTGACAAGCTCATCGATTTTCTTCTCGCGTTCCTGATAAGATGACCTTTGATCGAGAATCTGATTTTTCTGGACAGGAGTCAAGGACGTTTCAACCTTGTTCTGCTGGGCGGATCCGGACAAAGAGCTCAGAAAAAGCAGAACCGTAAACACGTGAAGGGAAAAGCTGCGTACCGATCCGCAGCAAATCTTCAGTTCTTTGATCGTTTTGTTATTCATCATCAACATTCCAATCTGGGTTATCTGTCGTTAAACTCAAAAAGACCTTGTTTACGGGCTTCACGAACGGGAAGGCCGTTCCCTTTCATCAGCCGGGCAGTGACAAAGACCATCAAATTCACTTTTTCGGAAGCGTAAGTGCTGTCGGTAAACAAACGGCCCAGCAGAGGAATTTCCCCGAGGAGCGGCCATTTATCTTCCCTGCGCGAAACGATATCTTCAAGAATCCCGCCGATCACAACAGTTTCACCGTCATAGATCTTGACCGTGGATTTCAATTTCCGTTTGGAGAATTCAGGCATTTTCATTTTGGGAGTGAAATTTTGGGCAGAAGTATTCCCCGGCGAAAAAAGCATGCTGCCGATAACGATACTGTAGTCGTAATTGGACCAGCCGGTCATCCGGCTGATATCCGTATCGATATTGAGCAGGATGGTGTAATTGTTGGAGCTTACGGTCGGCTTCACGGTGAAAATTGTTCCCACATTGGTGGCATCGCTGAATTCGGGAGTCGGAGCTGTATAGGTATACGAAGTTCCGTTCACGATTTCAATTTCCGCATCGGTCCAGCTGTCGGGGAAATAACGTTCTTCCGCGATGGTCAGTTTGCCCGGATAACCGGCGATCACCAGAAGTCTGGGCGTTGCCAGAATCTCACTGCGGTCTTTCTGGTCCAGGGCACGGACGGAAACTGAGAGGTTGAACTGATTGTTGCCGCCGAAGTTCGGAATGAGCTTCAGACCGTTGATCATATAGTTGGTTGAAGAATTCCGGTAAAAAGTATCCGATGAAAGGCCGCTGAACTCGAATTGGCGGCTGGTTTCTTTATCCGTATAGGTAAGCAGCCAGTCAAAACCGAGTTCTTCCAGCGCATTCATACTGACTTCCAACACTTTGGAATCGACCAGCACGAGCGGGGGAGGAGTATCGATTTCCTTGAGGAGATTTTCCATCCGCAGAAGATATTTGGGCAGATTTTTCATGATCAGTTTGCCGTTTCCGCGATCATATGAGATCGTGCTGCCTTCAGGGAAATCAATGCCCATCGGAGCGAAAAACTGTTTCAGCATATCCTGGGTAATGTCAATGGTCTTTTTGTCGTCGCCGCCGCCGTTTTTGCCGTCCTTAACGGATTCCATCAGGGATTTATCGGCAAAACGATCGGCATCCTTGAGTTTATCAGTCTTATCCTCCGTTTCTTTAGTTTCTCCGCCGCCGGCTTCGAACTCGATCCGCTGAGCCAGGGATCTGCGAATTTCGAAGAAACCGATCTCCATCTCATCCTCGCTCTGAACTCCGACGATAACGGCATTTTCATCGACCTTGAATTTGAGTCCGGCGACTTCGCAGATATAACGGATCACATCCAGCAGGGGAGTTTTCTCCAGTTCCAGATACTGGATCCTCCGGCTGCGGTGCTCAATTTTCGGGGGAGGTATGATATGAATGGAATACTGGGATGACAGGTTCTCAAGGATCGACTGGATATCCGCGGTTTCATATTCGATTTTATCGACGATGGTCTTTTGCAGTTTCTCATAAAGTTCTGCCCGGTTTCCGCTCTGTTCTTTGGGGCCGGTTTCCTCGCGTGCGGTTTCAGACGGCGGAACCGGTTCATTCCATTTCCATTCGACTTCCGCCATCATTTCCATGGCGTCATTTTCCGCCCGGCTCAAACCGATCCGATACAGTTTTTTATAGGTCTTGTTCAGGATGGTCACCGCTCTCTGGTTATAGGGATCCTGGACCAGGATCCGTTCCACGACATTCCGGACTTTTTCATACTGCCGGTTGCGGTAATGAACTTCCGCCTGACGCAGCAGGAATTCAACTTCATCATTCCGTCTCTTGTAGTCGGGATCGATGGTGGACAGGGAAGTTTCCTCGCGGAAATTATAAGCTTCCTCCATCTTATTGCAGTCCATGACCAGGGACTGGACATTTTCATTGAAAGAATTATCTTTGCGGATATGTTTATCCAACTGAGCTGGGGTAGCTTTGTCAACGCCCATATAATAAGGAGGCAAAGAAGCAATGGCCTGCGTCTGTGCTTTCCGGAATTCCCGGATCGCCTGCTTGCTGTCTTTGATGACCAGACCATTCAAATAAGTCTTTTTCGCTTCCTCAAAAACGGACTGTCCCCATGCGCGGCGGGACTGGTTCACGCGGTTTTCGATCAAGTCTTTCAGCTGCTTCGCATTACCGTTCTTTTCCAGTCCGGAATTCGAAAAGATGATCATAGCACGCTGATAAGCCTGACAGGCGGAGCGATAATTCTTTTCCTTCATCAGACGATCACCCTGTCGGATCTGCGGGAAAACATTATTCTTCAGAACCGCATCACGACCGCTGAATTCAATACTCTGAAGTTCAACCGGAATCGAAAATTCGATATCGTCATTCCCCGCTTTCTGCTGTGCATGAACAGCAGATACAGCAAAAACTGCTGAAAATAAAACCGGCAGCAATCTGCGTTCATTTATCATGCAGAATCTACTCATGCTCATCTCTGTTATCCTTCTTTTTTTATCGATTAATAAAAATCTCATTCAACATAACCACGGATCCGAACTCATTTTTGATTGCCAGACGCTGCCCGTCTTCTGCCGCGGCGGGGACGATGGGCTGCCTTTGCCGCATCGATTTTCGTCTGCAGCATGGAAACCTGATTGATTACAAACGTTTTTCCGATCAAAGCAGAATTGTCTCCTGTGTATTTAAGCGTCACCGTATTTTTCTTTTCATCGATCGCATCCACCGTGTATTTGTCAGTTCCGGTATTGATGCTGCCATGGGCGACTTTGCTTCCGACATAAATTTCAAACGATCTGGAACCTAAGATCAGGTCGGCGCGGGTCTTGGGTTCAAAAACTTCACGTCCGATTTTCGCATTGATCGGGATGCCATCGGTTTTCTCCGTATTCCGGATGACCCTTTGGACCACGACTTCGGATTCATTGACTTCCGATCCGCCGGATTTGGTGAACTTCGGGATCACATCCACGATTTTATATTTCTGGATATTGCGGACGGCATCGCTGCTGGTAACAGTTGCGGTTTTCGGGAAAATATCGCCCAGCTTGACGAATGCAGTCTGATAACGGACCTGAGCGCCCGGCTTCTCGATCGACAGTTCAATTTTAGCTGTCTCTTTTTTTGTCCTGTCTTCGAACGAAACCCGTTTCACCTGGAACAGCAGTTTTCTGCGCTTGATCGGCAAGACCATCATTTTTTCATGATAGGGAGGACGGCTCTTGGGATTGTTGCAATCGGTCTTGCAGACATATTCCTCATAATTCGAATATTCATCGCCGTCGGCGTCTGCCGAGGCGTCGGCAGCGAATTTGGGATTCAGCCCCATCCGGGTTTCATCCTTGTCGGGGATGCCGTCTCCATCCGAATCCTGTTCTTTTTCCGAAATCACATTGAAAGGCGCGTGCAGGGTTTTCTGGCAATCCTCCAGCGGGCATTTGGATTCGCCGTCGCCGGCGGGGAAAGCATTGGCGGGAATGACCCGGTTGCAATAGGGACAAAGCGCCATCGGATAAGGAACCATCAGGTCGGTGAACAGGATTTGGGAATCCATCTGGGAAGTATTTCGTTCACGAGGCTGAGACTTGGCGAAGTTAGGTTTCTTCGGGAGATTTTCCAAAACAAGGAAAGGCGATTTTTCATCTCCGAATTTTACTGCCTGATAATTCGGCGGGGGATCCTGGAATCCCTTCAGCTTTTCCACCTGGATTTGTTCATTCTGGCGCCACAGCAAAACCTGAACAGCCAGCAGACCGATAAATACGGTCAGCAGAACGGCCAGCAATATTTTTTCATAATGTTTTGATAAAAACCCCATGATGCTACCCCATATATTATTTTTTCAGACTGTCGCCGACATATTTATAATATTTGAAACGAAGTGCAGCGGACACATTGAGATTCTTGCCGATGCGCACCTGACCGTAATCCGGCAATGCTTCCGCTTCTTCTTCGGTCAGGATCCTGAACATCCGTCCGGTGGCAGTCTGTCCGGCAACCGGAAGGCGGCGCGGCGGTCTGCGTCTGCGGGTATTGCGCCGCCGTCCCTCTTCGGGCGGCGCCATCTCGTCACCCTGCGGGTTAGCGTTTTCATTGCCGAACAGCTGACTCCTGAGCAGGTTCACTTCGGCGGAAGAACCTTCCGAAGTCAGGGAGATCCAAGTCACCACATAGACCCGGTCGTCTTTGTAGGCGTCGAGCAGATTGTTAAGGAATTTGCGGATGGATTCCATGGTGCCGACCACATTGGCGGAAAATTCATAGCAGAGATATTTGTCTCCATTCAGCTTGCTCGGCGGTCCGAGCCGCTTGAAATCTTCAACGCGATCGAGATGGGAATTCCGCATGCGGCGGAAAATATCCTCAAATATCGGCATGGTGTTGAGAATATCGATAACAGCCTCATTGGACGGAAAAGTCTGAACATATTGATTGAAAGTGAAATTCTGAACGGTCTCCAGAGAGTTGACTCCGGGGATCAGCCCGCGCGAACGGATCTCGCTCTGCATCTGACTCAGATAAACATGGGCTTTGGAAGGACTCATCGTCCGCTGCAGTCCGAGTGCGGTTCCGAGAATGTCATATCCGGTTCCGATCAAATCGTTTTTGTCCGCTTTTTCCACGGTATCCTGAAAAACATCCGAAACAAATTTCATGAACTGGCTGTTTTTGATCGAATCTTTCGGCAGCTTTTTCTCTTTTTCCAGCTCGGCAAACAGGAGCGGGATTAAGGCATCGGCGGTTTTTGCTGTTCCGGTATCCGCCTCGAACAATTTTTTCATGCGTTCATAAAGCTCATCTTCGGAAACCTTGAGCGATGCCGCAAACGTCAGCAAAGCTTTCCGGTAGGGCTTTCCGAAAATACGCTGAAGGGCGGAAGTGCGCTTTCTCAATTCCGCCGTGTCATCCTGGATCATCTTGATGTTCAAGTCGACCGGCTTGTTGCCGGATTTGAAAGCCGCATCAAATTTTTCCTGGCTTTCCTGAGTGACGGTATTGGCCTCGGAAATGGCGACATGCTTGGTCCAATCCAAATAAATCAAAAACAGTGATCCCAGTATGGTTATCACCGCAACAATGGTGAAAATGATATTTTTCTTGAGAAAATTCATGGCTGTCCGGACCTCATTGTTTGATCATGTTCTTCATCATCAGCGTCTGTTCGAAAGTAGCCACATTGAATTCACCTTTCTGCAGCACACCGTTTTGAAGTTTATTGATTGTATCGGTCGCCCGATTGAATACAAAATATTTCGATTCACTCAGCCGTTTCGTGAAATTTTCAGCAAAACTCTGATTCTTCACCCGTCCGTGGCCGGTCATATATACCGAAATATAATCTTGCGCGACCTGGGGGGCGCTTTGATTGGACATTCCTCCAAACAGCCCGCCGTCCTCCTCTTTTTGCTGCTGGGGCTGGCTGCTGCCCGAACGCGACAATTCCACTTTAGTGAGCCAGACATCATTGGGCAGGACCGACTGGACCTCATTGATCAGTTCAGGCCAGCGGATCCGTTCATTCAGAAGATTGGCGGCCTCCTCATATTCACTCCGGACAGCGCCGAAATCTCCCTCGGCCGACTTCAGCCTTTTCACCTTGGCCTCAGTTTTCTGGAGCTGCTCCACGGCAATGTCTTTCTTGGCGGTGGAAATAACCAGCTGCTTGGAAAGCGAGAAATACGTCACCAGCAGACAAAGCAGCAGCGTCGCCGCCGATGCGTAAAGATACGGAGTCTTTGCTTTGAAATCAATATATCGCTGCAGCGAATGCGGCATCAGCGATATTTCCACCGGACAGTTCGTCGTATTGCGCAGCGCCAGGCCGACCGGCTCAGAGAACATATGCGCGATATCCGCCAGTTTTTCCTTATCCACCTCGGGCCCCAGCGCAATATTCTTGAACGGGTTGAGATATTCCACCGGCATTTTCAGTTTTTCAGAGAAAAAGCGGGGCGTATAACCCATCACCGAACAGCCGCCGGCCAGGTAAAGTTTTTCCGGCTTGCGCCCTTTCTGCTGCGAGCGGTAAACATTGATCGAACGACTGATCTCGCCGTGCAGACGCGTCATCACATTACGGACGATCTTGGAAACGGTGGCCGCCACCTCGGAATCAGGTTCCTCGTAAGCTCCGCCCAGCGCCACAAATCCATGACGCCGCTTCATTTCCTCGGCTTCCTTGTAGGAAATTCCAAATTCCTTGCTGATCTGGAGCGTGATGGCATGACCGGCGATCGGGATGATTCGGATGAAAAGACGCCCGCTGTCCACGAAAAGCAGAGAGGAACAGCGGTCTCCGATATTCAGGATCAGCTCGCAATCCGTATCCCCTACCCCGTTCAGGCGGGCCGCATTGTAGCATGCCGTCGGCGAAACTTCCACAAATTCGACCTGCTTGCCGAGCGATTCGATCAGCGAGGTGATCTCCTCGATCTCATCGCCTTTGACGATCACGAACATGGCTTCGATCTCACCGCTGTCATCCGCAGATTTCAGCAGCTGGGAATCCCATACGACCTCACTCATATCATACGGGATAGCGCTCTGGGCCTCGAATTCGATGATCTGACGGATCTTCTTTTCATCGGAAACAATGGCCGGCACTTTGACAAACCGGATATAGGCATCGTGGCCGGATAGAGAAAGACAGACTTTTTTGGAATTGAATTTATTCGTCGTCAGGATTTTGTTGAGCGCTTCCAGCATATCGACCCGGGCATTGGATTCCACAAGATTCTGAATGGAACTGTCCGGAGTGGAAAATTCTTCGAACGCGAAACGCTCCATCAGCATTTCGCCAGTCGGAGTATAGGAAAACTCCGCCGCTTTGATACTGCTGGATCCGACATCAATGCACAGCATATAATCAACTGAAGCCATGAATCATCACTCCTCGTTTTCTTTCGCTGGGGGTTCAGCCGGGGGAACGGGCGGTTTAGCCGCACCTGCAGCTTTGGGTTCATTGCCCGGGTCGAGCGCAGGAAATTCAAAACGGTCAGACTCGAGCCAGGCCCACGGGGTCTTTTCACGCGGCCAGAGCATGACCTGATTCTTCGTCTTCTTTCCTCTCAGCTGCCCCGCGGCTGCCGACAGGGTCTGTATTCGGGCAGCGGTCAATTTGCTCCTGGAACCGTAACCAAATACCTTCCGTCCCAGGACATTATCGTCTTTGTCGGCAATGATGACCACACCTTCCAGCGTCCGCAGAGTAGTTTTGCCGCGATCCAGCGGGAAATGCAGATATACATAGGAAGGCGGCAGAAACAGGGATGCCCAGTATTTCCGCTGCGGCATTTCCGGATCCGCCACGACGCACTGCAGATTCTGCACACCGCAGAACCACCGGAACGACTCTCCGTCACGGGACGGGCCGGGAGCGTAAATATAGAGTTCGACTTTCAGATTTTCCAACGGCAGCGGCAAGGCTCTTTTCCCCGGCCGGTAGGATATACGGAAGGAGATGTCATTCACCATCCAGTATCTGAACGCATCGGGAAGATTCCCCGCTCCGATCCGCGTTTTCTTATTGTCCGTATTGTAAACCGGCGCACGGCCAAGGCTCATATCTACACTGATCGAATCCAGCGGCACATATAATGTCGGTGCGTTCCTGGAAGAATTACGCGAACGGCCGGAGTTCCGTTTCCCGTATTGTCCGTACATAATCTGTCCGCTCAAACACAAGACTGCGGCCAGCAGCAGAGCATACCCGTTTCTCATCTTTCAAAACACCTCAAAAGTATACAAAAATCCACCAATTTTCATGTCTAACAGGTTAACAATACAATTTAGAATGCATTCTGTCAAGTCTTTCATGGCATTTTTTGAAAAAAAAGTGAATTTTTTTTTGCCAAACCGTCATTTTTTCCGTTTTATTTTGATGATTTTTCGGTTATTTTCGAAAAAAAACGTATTTTTCTCATCATTGCCGGACATCGGTGACGGCATCTTTTTTCATTCCAGACGTATCCCTCCGGCAATCACAGCCGGACGGGTTTCTGCCGGATGACGGAGATGAACGCTGACCGTCCCGTCGTCCAGAACTTTCCACCGGATCCGGATAGGTCCGTATGGAGTGGGCACTTCGCCGGACATGGAGCTTAATCCGGCCGGATGCACCGCCAGGGCAAAGGTGCGGAAACCCGGCTCCAGCGGCATGATGCCCAGAC
>Ga0079305_1003177_pt1 | contig 11739 bp, 8 predicted proteins | sample LMS_cellobiose_e_FD_79183 | JGI IMG/M metagenome (GOLD analysis project Ga0079305, IMG submission 79183) | Rumen-fistulated moose microbial communities from Alaska, USA - LMS_cellobiose_enrichment | ecosystem: Host-associated > Mammals > Digestive system > Stomach > Rumen fluid ... | reverse complement strand
TTCCGGGCTCTTGTTCGGCGGCGTCAACGCCATTATCTATTCCCTGGCCGGCGGCGTCCTCAGCCTGGGCGCCATGACGCTGCTGTCCCGCGTAAAGGGCGTTCATCCCGTCACGGTGAGCATGGCGGGCGGCGTTATGCATAATGTGGGGCAGGTGGCGGTGGCCATGCTTTTGTTTCATACGATGCAGCTTCTCTATTATATGGCCGTGCTGGTGATCGTGGGCATGGTCTGCGGCGCGCTGACGGGCATATGCGCGTCGGCGGTTATGAAGCACTTGAGAACGATGAAAAAGCAGTAAAGCAGCAAAGAATCAGCCGGGTGACCCCGGCTTTTTCATGCGCATGGAAAATAACGCATACCCTAACCACGAGGTGGGGAAGGGATGACGGTTTTCAACGCTGTCATGTGCATGCTGGGGGCCATGATCGGCGCGGGTTTTGCGTCCGGCCGGGAAATCATGGTCTTCTTTACGCGCTACGGCGCTTTTTCCTGGGTGCTTTGCGGCATGCTGGGCGCGGAGACGGGGCTGCTGACCGGGTATCTGCTTTGGGACAGGAAGACAGGCAGGCCGACTTCCGCCCTTTGCCGGCTGCCGGCATTTCTGCTGCTCATATTTACCGCAGGCAGCATGACGGCGGCCGCCGGCGCGCTGTGGGCGCTGAGCGTGCCCCTGAAAAACGCCAGGCTGCTGGGCGGCGGCGTCACGCTCTTGCTGTGCGCGGCGGTGTGCAGACGGTCCCTGAAAGTGCTGCCGCGGCTTTCCCGCCTGCTTTCCCTTCTCTTGCTGCTGACGGTGGCGCTTTGCTTCTTCCTCCCCGCCGATGCGCCCGCGGCCCCGGCGGCGGATGAACAGCCGTTGGGCGGGATCGTGCGGGTGCTGGGCTATGGCTGCCTGAACGTGCTGATGTCCGCGGGGCTCATCGACGGCATGAAAGGCGCCTGCACCGACAGGCAAAAAAAGCGGATCGCCATATTCATGGGGTTCGCTTCCTTTGCGCTGCTTTCCGTGGAAAACGCGCTGCTTCTGCGCCACGCAGACGCGCTCCGTGACGCGCCGATGCCCGTTGTTGTGCTGCTGAGAGCCTTGGGGAAAACGGGCTATTTTCTTTCCGTGCTGCTGATTTACCTGGCGGTGGTGACCACGCTGATCGCGGTGCTGGGCGGCATATGGCGCATGCTGCCGCAAAAGCACAGCGCCTATATGCGGTTCCTGACGCTGCTCACTGCCTGCATTGCGCTGCTGGGGTTTGAGGGCATCGTGGATACGTGGTATCCCATTCTGGGGTGGCTGTGCATGCTGCCGCTCCTATTGTAACGGCGCATCCGCCGTGGATGCGCTCATCCTGTTATTCGTCCGATGAATACTGGCTGTAATACTCTTCCCGCGTTATCAGCGTTTTTCGGGGCTTGGAGCCCTCCGAATGGCTGATAACGCCGCGCTTTTCCATTTCGTCAATGAGGCGGCCCGCCCGGGCATAGCCCACGCGCAGCCGGCGCTGCAGCATGCTGGTGGAAGATTGGCCGTCCTCCACCGCCATTTCAATGGCCTGCCGCAGCAGGTCGCTGAACGACCCGTCGCCGTTGGCGGACGCGCCGTTATCGTCCATGCCGTTGATTTCGTCCGCCGATGGTTCTTTGCCGGCATTCTCCATGTGGTCGGTGATGTTGGGGTCATAATTGGTCTGATAGCGGCTGCCGATGTATTCGGCGATGGCGTTCACCTCATCATCGGTGACGAGACAGCCCTGCACACGCTGGGCCGTGGTGCCGGCGGGCTTATAGAGCATATCGCCCTTGCCCATCAGCTTTTCCGCCCCGTTCATATCAATGATGGTGCGGCTGTCTGTTCCGGAGGATACCGCAAAGGCGATGCGGCTGGGGATGTTGTTTTTGATAACGCCCGTGATAACGTCCACCGATGGCCGCTGGGTGGCCAGCACCATATAGATGCCCGCGGCCCGGGCCAGGGCGGCCAGGCGGCGGATGGATTCTTCCACGTCCTTGCGGCAGACCTCCATCAAATCGGCCATTTCATCAATGATCACCACGATGAAGGGCAGCACCTGATCGGTCCCCTGGTTGATTTTATTGTAGCCCGCCAGGTTACGCACGTTCTGGGCGCTGAATTTCGCGTATCGTTCCAGCATTTCCTGCACCACCCAGGAAAGGGCGCCCGCCGCCTTCCGCGGATCGGAAACAACCGGCACCAGCAGGTGGGGGATGCTGTTGTATACGCTCAGTTCCACCTGCTTGGGGTCGATCATAATCATACGCACCTGATCAGGCGAAGTGCGGTAAAGCAGGCTGCATACGATGGAATTGATGCAGACGGATTTGCCGCTGCCGGTGGCGCCGGCAATGAGCAGATGGGGCATCTTGCTCAAATCGCACAGCACCGGCGCGCCGGCGATGTCCTTGCCCAGCGCGGCCAGCAGGGGGGAGGGGTTGTTGCGCATTTCAGGGCTGTCCAGCACATCCCGCAGGGCCACCACGCTGACCACCTGATTGGGCACCTCAATGCCGATATAATTGGTGCCCTGAATGGGGGCTTCCACACGGACGTGCTTGGTTTTCAATTCAAGGGCCAGGTTGTCTGCGATATTGGATACACGGCTTACCTTGACGCCGGGGGCGATCTGAATGGCAAAGCGGGTGATGGAGGGGCCGTGCATGATCTGCTTCACTTCGGATTCCACGCCGAAGGACCGCAGCGTGTTTTCGATGATCTGGGCGCGGTTCTCATCCTCCTGGGCGGCGTCGGCCTGCGGTATCTGGCGGGTTTCCTTGAGCAGCCGCAGGGGCGGCACTTGGTAGGGCGCGTTGATGCCCATCATGCCCTGCTGGATTTTGGGGGCGCTGGTGCCGTCCAGCTTGGCGCCGGGCAGCGGTGCGCGGCCTTCCTCCTTGGGCTTGATGGCAATTTTTTCGCCGGTGATGGGCATGACGGGGTCCGTATAGACGGGTTTGGCCTCGCCCTTGCGGGTGGTATGCTCCGGCATGCCGTTTTCCAGGGCCTGGGCTTTTTGCCTGACCTGGGAAGCCCAGCTGTCGGATGCCGGCGCAGGCTGGGCAGGCGAAGCGGCGGAAGGCTTTGCTTCCGCGGGAGATTGTGCCGCAGGCTTGGCAATGTCACGGATGACCTGCGCAGGAATTTGGCCGGCCTTTGTTTCCACGGGGCGGCGGATAGGCTTGGACGGTTCCTTCACAGGCTCATCCCAGGGCAGATCGGAAAAATCGTCGTCCAGCGCCTGGGCGGTGGAAGCGGGGCGCGGCACGGCGGGCTTTTGCGGTTTTTCCTGCGCGGCGGGGGTTTGGACGGCGGTTCCCTCCGGCGCCGCATTGCCGCGGCGAATGCGGCCCAGAATGGAGGGACGCTCCTGATGCACTTGCTTTTCGGCGCTCTGCTGGACGACAGGCCGCGCGGCAGCGGGAGGCTGCGCCGCAGGGGCATCATGCAGCGGGAACCGCTCGTCATACAATTCCGGCTGAACCGGATAAAACCCTTGGTCGTCCTGGGCAGGCGCCGGGGCACAGGCAGGCTGCGCGTCATACACAGGCGCAGGCTCATAATAGGCTTCAGGCACCGGCACGGGGGCGTTCTGCGGCGCCGGAGCCTCCTGCACAGCGGAAGAGGGCACTGGCTTTGCGGCCTGTCCATCCGACACAGAATTCGCTTTCCTGAGGCGGCGGCGCTCCTGGTAATCTGAGGCGGAGCGGAACAGCTGGCCCGGATTGAACCGGATAAGGACCATCAGCAGCACCATCAGGCACACCGCCGTCAGCAGCGCCCCGCCGATGCGCGTGAGCAGCTTCCACAGGGGATAGGCGATCAGCATGCCTACCAGGCCGCCTGCGCCGCTGGTGCGCTGCAGGAACGCCTGATGCAGGTATGCCGTGAACCCGGTGGGATTGGAAAAGGCGAGCCTACTGTTCTGCACTCCCACGTAATCCAAATAAGGCTGACCGCCCGCCTGGGACACCCGGGCGGTCAGCGTGTAAACCGCCAATACCATGAGATACATGAAAAATACGATGACAAAATTCCGCGCAGACACCCGATGCCGGGCGGACACCATCAACTTGGCTCCGCCCCAGATCAGCAATATGGGCAGCCCGGGGCACAGCGGCCCGCAAAGCCCCTGCAGTGCCATGGAAAGCTGGGCCAGCGTCTGGCTTCCTGAGTTTATGTATAACGAAAGAAGCCAGGCGCAGCCCAACGTCAGGCAGGCAATGCCCAGGGCAATGCACAAAGCCGCGCCCCGGCCGGTGGTGGCAAGGGCGGGCTGGTTTTTCTGTTTTTTCGCTGAGGCGGCTGTGCTCATGCTTGTTTAATCTCTCCTGCTTATTTGTTTTCAAGCGCCAGTTTCAAATACTGCACCACGCCCGCTTCATCGGCGTACAGGGTGAAGAGGCGCATTGGGCCGTCATAGCCGCTTAGGCGATATACGGCCGCGGTGCCGGGGCAGACCAGATAGGCTTCCGCCATGCCTTCATCCATCTGCATCTGCGTGTCAGGCTCCCTGCCCAGGAAACGGATGGCGTCCTGAAGGGTGGTTTTGCCCGTCTGCAGGTCATACAGATCGCATCGGCTGCTCAGCATCCCCGTTACGGTTTCTTCGCTTTCGTCCGTCAGGATCAGCGTGCCCCGGTACAGGGGGGCTTCCACCTCGAAATACGCCCCGCCGGGATAGTAGCCCGAATCGGCGGCGGCAGGGCGGTCCTCAAGGGCCATGCTCACTTCTTCCGAAAGAAAGATCCCGCCTTCGCCGTCAAAAACCAGGCTGCCGCCGGCCAGGTACTGCAATACATCCTGTCCGCGCTGCTCAAAGGATTTTGAGGACTGCACGGACAGATAGGAAAGCTGCGGCACGACGCCGTCGTCGGTCAGGTCCAGGTAATCGCTCAATTCGCTGTATCGGAAGCTGACGCCCCCGGAGCGGCCGGACAGAAAAGACAATTGACTGTTTTCATAGTAAAAATTCACGTGGCCGAAGCTGTCCAGCCAGAAACGGTCAAAAGGCACGGGGAACAATTGATTGTTCTCCAGGTAGGTGGAAAGGGTGGGCTCCACCTCTTCCTCCAGCGTTTTTTCAATGAATGCCCGGGCGCCGTCCGAATCGGAAAACACTTTTTCGAAGGTGATTTCGTTGCCCGTCAGAAGGTCGAAGGTCATGGGATAGTAAACCTGGGAGGGCCGCCCGGAAAGCATTCTCCCTTCCGCACTGAACAGGATGGACACATACCGGCCGTAAATTTTTGGGCCTTCATTGGCTGCATAGTAGGAGCCCATGCCCATTTGATAGTCCATCTGCAGGCCCGTGGCGCCCTCCTGAATGGCGATCAGCAACTGCAGGTATTCGTCGATATGGGCCTTTTCGCGTATCGCCTGGTTGACGCTCTCCAGCGCGGCGGCGAAGGCGGGATCGTCGGAGATAAATTCCGGATAGCGGACAATGCTGTCCGAAGCGCCGGCAGCCTCCCGGACGGCAACGGAAACGGGCAGCACATCGCGGAAAGAGACGTCCTGCGTATCTTCCTCCGCCAGAGCGAAAAAAGAACACATGAGGGAGAAAACCAACGCCAGCACGGTCAGGCCGGCAAGCGCCCGCTGCAAGTGTTTCATGGCATAAACCTCCATTTATGTAGTATATCTCATTTCCCTTCTTTTTTCAAGGTGCCCAGCAGGATGGGCTGCATCTGCGCGCCCGCCAGGGCCGCGGCCAGGGCCTCGGGGATTTTTTCAAAGTCCGCCACTACGGAGCGCGGCTTGCCGGCCGGGTCGTCCTGACCGAAGGGTACAAAATAAACGTTTCGCATGCCCAAAATCTTCCCGATGTTTTCCGCGGCGGTGCTGAGTCCGTCGTTGGTGGAAGGCGCCACCAGCACGGGCCGGCTGTTGCGCAGGTGAGACTTTGCGCCCAGCAGCGCGGGCGTATCGAAAATACCGTGGGCGAATTTGCCCATGGACGCGCCGCTCATGGGCGCGATGATATAGGCGTCCAGCATCTTTTTGGGCCCGATGGGCTCCACCTGGGACAATGTTGAAAGCGGCGCTTTGCCGGTGATTTCTTCCAAAGTGCGCCACACCTCGTCATGGGGATGAAAGCGGGTATCCTCCCCGGCGGAGGCAAAGGAGAGAATGGGGGTGATGTCGTAGCCAAAGTCCTTAAGCTCCCGGATCACCCGGAACACCCGGGAAAAGGTGCAGAAGGAGCCGGTGAGGGCAAAGCCCACGCGGGTGGTGCTCATGGCGTTTTCACTGTCCTTTCCAAATAGTCAAGCAGCAAACCTGCCGCGGAAGATGGGCAGTACCGGCCCGGGATGCCGCTCTCCAGCACATAGTGAACATGGGTCTTTTCCGCTTCCTCCGGCGCGATGCCGTAGGGCGGGCTGGCCAATTCCATGTAAAGCGCGTCCTTCGGCAGGAAGGATAATTGGCTGGCTGTCAGGATATTGGCCGGAACGGTGTTGAACACGATGTCTGTCTGCGGCAATGCGCGGGATATCGCGGACAGGGGAATGCTGCCTTCGCCCGCCTCCGCGCGGCTTTCCGGGCGCCTGGCGGCGACGATGACGCGAACCTTCCAGGCGCGGAGCAGGCCCGTCAGCGATTGCCCGATCCTTCCGTAGCCGATCACCATGCATCGCGCGTCCCGCAGGGCCGCCGTTCCCTCCCGCATGGCGGCGAAGACCGCCCCTTCCGCGGAAAGATAAGCGTTTTCTTCCGTGAATCCCTCGTCGTTCAGCACCCGAAGCAGCCGCCATCCCCGCTTCTTTGCCAGGCAGTCGAATGCCGCGTCTGTATATCCGCACAGGACCTGCTGGCCCCGCGGCAGCAGATTAGCCACATCTTCGGAAACCGTGGAGCGGGGCATCGTCAGCACTACCGCATCCCACGGCCCGTGGTCCGGCAGCGTATGGCCCCGTTTTATGCTTTGGCGGCGGAGTTCTTCCTCCCGGGGGCCGCCGCCCTCGATGAATAGCCGCATTTTATCCCTCCTTGCAATCGGCGATAGTACATAGTATGTGACGCGGTTTTTCCGCGTTCGCAAATCAACATAACAGATGTGCGGTAATTAGGGGGTGGTCAAAACGGGAAAAATCCTGTATAATCATTTTGCTGCTGCAAAGGAGGGATCGGGATGCGCTTCAAGAGAATCATCTGCCTCGCCCTGGTTATGGCGCTGTGCTTTGGGTTTTCCGCGTCGGCGGAGCAGACGGAAAAAACAATATTTGTCATGGCCGGTTTTGACGATACGGAATACCGGACCTGGGCCAATAACCAGTTTTTTATCAGGATGGAAGAACTGACCGGCGTTTCTTTTGCCTACCAGCAGTATAAATCGCTGGACGCCTGGACGCAGGCCAAGGAACAAATGACGGCGGAGGGCGAAATGCCGGACGTCCTGTTCAAGGGGGCGCTGACCGGCGCGGAATGTATATCCCTGCGGGAAAAGGGCGTATTGATCGATTTGAAGCCGTATCTTGCAGAATACGCGCCGAATTTGTGGGCGATTCTGCAGCAGCATCCGGAATACCTTTCCGCGATCACGCTGCCGGATGGGTCCATCGCCGCCCTGCCGTATATTTCTACGCTGCCCGTGCAGAACTATATCTGGATCAATACGGCCTGGCTGGAAACGCTGCACCTGGAGGAGCCCACCACGGCGGAAGAATTTGTGAACGTACTGACCGCGTTTTTGGAAAAGGACCCCAATAAAAACGGGAAAAATGACGAAATTCCGCTGGGCTTTATGGGACCGTTTGATCTGAAATTCCTGGCCCACGCCTTCGGCCTGATCGCCAATGATTACAATGTTTTCGCCCGGGACGGCAAGGCATGCTTCATGCCGCTGGAAGAAAACTATCGCCTGTTTGTCACCTGGTGCCGGGATTTGTATCAGGCAAAGCTGCTGGACCAGGACGGTTTCCTGCTCAGCAGCACGCTGCGCACGGTAACGGATTCCGACGCGGCGGAAACCTACGGCGCCATCATCACCCCCGTGGCGGCGGACGTGTTCCGCACCACCTGGGGGCAGGAGGATTACAGCGTGATGCTGCCGTTAGCCTATGAAGGACAGCGGATTTACAGGGATTTTGCCGGGCCGCTGCTGCGCGGCGCTTTCGCCGTCACCTGCGCCTGCAAGGACCCCGCCGCCATGCTGCAATGGGTGGATCATCTCTACACAGAAGAAGGGGCGATCCTTGCCTCCGTGGGCAAGGAAAACGTGGATTACCTGATTGACGGCGACGATACCTGGAGAATGACGGAAAGCGCCCGCAACAGCTCCGCTTATTACAGCGCGGAAACGCTGATCGACGGCGGCGCCACCTCCCCCGGCATCCTGGCGGAGGCGTTCCAGCGCAGGTTCGGCGGCGGCGCGAAACTGAAAAAAATGCTGGAAAAGCAGGCACAGTTCCGCGGCTATGCGGAAATGCCCTTCCCATATTACTGTCTCACGGCAGAGCAGCAGGAGCAAATAGACGCCCTGCAGGCCGAAATCGGCCTTTATGTGGATATGCAATTGGCCCGATGGGTGCTGGGGGAGGAGGAAATCTCCGATGCGTCCTTTTCCGCCTTTGAGGCGCATCTGAACGACCTGGGATTGCCGGCTTTTCTGGAATTCTGGCAATCCGTGCTGGACCAACACTGAGGAGGATGAAAATGGACCGCTATTCAAAATTGCTTTCTGACATCAGGCGCCCCGCCGCCATGGAGCGGTTTGCCCGTCTGTACGGGCGGCGTGAGGGCGAACTGACCCGGCAGGTGACCCGCTATACCGCGCTGGTCAAGCATCACCAGGAAGCCTTCCGCGAAACCGACGCGCCCCTTTATCTTATCAGCGCGCCGGGCAGAACGGAAATCATCGGCAACCATACCGACCATAATCGCGGCCAGGTGCTGGCCGCCGCCGTCAACCTGGACTGCCTGGCCTGCGTGTCCCCGCGGCCCGATCAGCGGGTGGTTCTCTACAGTGAGGGCTATCCGCCCGTGGACATCGGCACGGAGGACCTGAACATGCGCGCGGATGAAGAGGGCACCTCTGCATCGCTGATTCGAGGCGTGGCCCGGGGCATGCGTGACAGGGGATACCGCTTGGGGGGCTTCAATGCCGTGGTCACAAGTGACGTGCTCGGCGGCAGCGGGCTTTCTTCCTCCGCCGCGTATGAAGTGATGATCTGCGCCATTTTTGACGCGCTGTACAACGGCTTTTCCGTGGACAGCACCACCCGGGCGCAGATCGCCCAGTTTGCTGAAAACGCGTATTTTGGCAAGCCCTCCGGGCTGATGGATCAAATGGCCTGTTCCACGGGCGGGCTGGTGGCGATTGATTTCAAGAATGAACCGGCCGTGACGCCGCTTTCCTTTTCATTTAACGAAGCGGGCTATTCGCTGGTGGTGGTCAATACGGGCGGCAGCCACGATAATCTGACAAAGGAATATGCCGCTATCCGAACGGAAATGGAGGCCGTTTCCGCGTTTTTCGGCCAGCAGGCGCTGCGGTCCGTGCGGCCGGAGCAAATGATGCTCCAGCTTGGCGAACTGAGAAAACAGGTGGGCGAGCGCGCCGTGCTCCGGGCCGTGCACTTTTTCCGGGAGAACGACCGTGTCCGCAGCATGGTGGGCGCAATCCGGGAGGACGACGTGTCCACGGTGCTCCGCTGTATGATCGAATCCGGGGAAAGCAGCTGGATGCTGCTGCAGAACGTCTATCCGGCGGGCAAATGGCAGCCCGTGGCCTTGGCACTGGAAATGGCCGCCCTGCAATTGAAGGGCAAGGGCGCGTGGCGGGTGCACGGCGGCGGCTTCGCCGGCACGACGCTGAATGTGGTGCCAAACGGCGACGTGGACGCTTTTGTGGCCCGGATGGACGCGGTTTTCGGGGAAAAATCCTGCTATGTGCTGGATGTGCGCCCGGAAGGAGCCGCGGTGGTGTTTACAAGCGAGGAGGCATAAAGCCCTTATCTGCCGCGGGAAATATGCCCCGCGGAAGGGCTTTATGGAATGCAGGAGGCGAAAAATGGCCGGTTTTGTGGGCGCCATGAGCAGCATGGGGATGCTGGCGCTGATTGGTCTGCTGGTGGCAGCGTTCCTGCGGCAGATCGGCTGCCTGAGCCATGCAAACGCCCGCATACTGCTGAAAACGGCCGGAATGACGCTGGGCGTGGGCTGCGGATACCTGCTGACGGCCCTGCTGCTGCGTCAAGTGGCTTTCGGCGGCGCGGACGCCGCGTCCGGCCTGGGCAGCCTGTTCGGCGGAAGCTACATCAAAGCATCCTTTGCCGCATTGGAAGGCGCCGAATCGTCCGGGCCGCTCCTGCCGCTTTCCGCCGTTTTTTCATATATCGGCCGCCTTTTGGGAACTGTCATGTTTCATCAGAACCGCACCGCGGGCTTCCTGCTGGCATACCTGATGACGGAGGCGTCGGTGCTCCTTATGTTTTTCCGCGCCAGAAAAATCTGGTATGACGAGGCGGCCATGGACGCGGCCGCTTTGCTGCTGTGCGCGCCGGGCGGCGCATTTTTCTTCCTGCCCTGCGGCGTGCCGCTGGGGCTGTTGATTGTGTCCTTGGCGTTTTATTTCCTGGGCAGGCGCATCCCGTCCTATGCGATTCGATACAGCCAAAGCCTGTCTGCCTGGGCGCTTGCCGTTTCTGTCTGCCTGTCCGCCGCCGTGCTCTGCGGCATGGTCAGCGGGCGGATCGGATAAGGGGGTGGATGAAATGAAAACCGCATCCGCCTCCAAAATACGCACATGGCTGGCCGTGGCCGGGGTCAGCCTGGGCATGCATTATCTCGTGCTGATCCTGGCCCATGCGGTGATTTCCGGCGGGTTTTCTTTTTCCGGTCTCTGGGAGTTGGCTGTCAGCCGCCTGACGATGCCGGGCGACGCCACACGCTATTTGGACATTGCGGAAAACGGCTACACAGTCCAGGGCGAAAACGCCATCAATTTGGTGTTTTATCCGCTGTATCCCTATATGATCCGCGCGGTCGGCTTTGTGCTGGGCAGCCTGCCCGCCGCAGGCGTGGTCATATCCCAGTGCTGCTATGCCGCCGCCTCCGTGGTGCTTTATGAAATCATCCTGCTGGACGGGGAGGCGCGCAGCGCGTGGGACGGGGTGCTTCTGATGGCGCTGTATCCCTTCTCGGCATTTGTGATGGGCGTTTTTTCCGAGGGGCTGTTTTTGCTGCTGTCGCTTTTGTGCCTGTACGGCATCCGCAGGCGGCGGTTTGTGCTGGCGGGATGCGCGGGGTTCCTTGCCGCGCTGACGCGCACCCAGGGCATGCTGCTCATTTTTCCGGCGGTTTATGAACTGGTTTCCCTTCGGCTGGGGGCGGAGAAAAGGAAGATGCGCCGTCGCGACGCCGCGGTGCTTTTGATCCCGGCGGGGTTTGGCATATACCTCATCATCAATTACGCGCTGCACGGGAACTGCTTTCAGTTTCTGGCGTATGAAGCTGGAGCGCCCTGGTATCAAAGCACGAAATGGATCGGCGAAAACCTTTCGCAGCAATACGGTATGGCGCGGAACTATCAGGGGCTGAGCCCAATCATCTACTGGCCCCAGATCGCGCTGTACTTCGGGGTACTGGCCGTGCTGCTGATCGGGATTTGGCGGAAGGAGCGCATCGCCTATCTGCTCTATGGCGGGGTGTATCTGGGCTTTTCCTATCTCTCCGGATGGATGATAAGCGGCGGGCGGTATATGCTTTGCTGTGTGCCGGTGTTT
>Ga0079305_1003175_pt1 | contig 11749 bp, 4 predicted proteins | sample LMS_cellobiose_e_FD_79183 | JGI IMG/M metagenome (GOLD analysis project Ga0079305, IMG submission 79183) | Rumen-fistulated moose microbial communities from Alaska, USA - LMS_cellobiose_enrichment | ecosystem: Host-associated > Mammals > Digestive system > Stomach > Rumen fluid ... | reverse complement strand
TTTAGAGTGTCCTCCTGAAGACTCTGCAGATGCACAGGAGAGTCTTCCGGTGGAAAAACTGGATCTCGGTTCTTATCTTGTTCAGAACCCTTCGTCGACGTTTTTTGTCAAAGTTCCAGACGATTCGATGACAGGAGCCGGTATCAATTGTGATGATCTTTTAGTTGTCGATCGAAGTTTGAAAGCGACTAATGGAGACGTTGTTGTTGCAGTTGTCGATGGAAAATTTACTGTTAAGCGTCTGTTTGTCACTAAAAGTAAAGTTGAATTGCGGGCGGATTGCAGTAAAAAAGGCGCGCCTCATGTTTTCAAGGATGAAAGTGAATTGAATATCTGGGGCGTCGTGAAAAACGTTATCCATCGTTTCAAGTAACACAGTTCATCTGCAACGTGGGGTGGATTCAAATGATTTCAAGCCATTTATGATTGATGTTATTACTGAAAAACGGTAAATAATCAATGATAAATGGTTTGGTTTTTTTGTTCTCTTGAGATGAAACCTTTTTTTCCGGTAATTACTGGTCATGAGAGATGCCGGCGACTTATCCGGAAGTATTCTGTATTAAACTTCTATGTTATCGGCGGAAAAAGTACTGACTGCTTATTTTGGCCCTCGTTCTTTTATCATTGGTTTTCTTAACCGCTGTTTGTGCCAGGCATTTTTTAAACGAATTCCGGAGGAGTACCGTCAATGGGAAGGGATCTGGAAAAATATTTCCGGGGTTCATGCGGATAAACCGGTCTTAAAACAGAAGAAAGAATTGATTCAGCGCTGTTTTGGCCCGGTGTCGGCTTTCGATTCCTCGACGGGATTCAACGTCATGGAAAATGGCTGTTCCTCGCAGACAATGACCCTTTTGAGCGCTTATGATAAAAATCTTCCGGAGAATCTTGAAAAAGAACTGGAAAGACAATATGAAAAAGTGATTTTTATTATTCAGTCGGCACTTGTCCTGTTGATCAAGCTTCTTTTGCAAGAGCGTTTCGGATTGTCTGAAAAGGAGGTGAACCGTCTGCTGGGAATAACATTGTTTGACTGGTGGAAGTCGTCAGAGTCTTTGGACGATGAGGTTCTCTCCGCGCTTCGTAAGATTCTGAGACAATTTGAGGATCAATACCGTCCGGTATCGAAAAACAAGAAAGAATATGATATTTTTGGTTTGATCTATCAGCGTTTGTTTCCTCGCGCCATTCGTCAGCTATTGGGAGAATTTTATACTCCGGGCTGGTTGGTCGATTATCTTTGGCGTCAGGAGAAAAAACGATATTTTGATTCTTGTAAAACCCCTTCCTGTCCGTTTCCCCGGGTTCTGGACCCGGCCTGCGGAAGCGGCGTTTTTTTACTGACGGTTTTACAGGATGGGATTCGTCATGGACTTGACGCCGGGACTGTTTTGGAGCATGTTGCCGGAATTGAATTGAATCCGTTGGCGGTTCTGATGGCCCGCGCCAATATGGTTTGCTGGTTATTCCAGTATTTGTCCCGTGATGAGATTCTCCGGTTGACACTGCCTGTATACTGGGGGGATTCAATACTGCATGAGGTTGTGAGTTGTTCTCCGGTCACACAGAAAAGGTGGCGCGACACAAATTCTGGTGACAAAGATATTTCCTGTGAGAACTGTATTCAGGAATGGGACAAAAATAAAACAACGTCATGTCCTCTGGAGAAAAATTTTGATCTGATTATTGGTAATCCGCCATGGATCAGCTGGGATTTGCTGTCAAAGGATTATCGTGAAAAAACCAAACCGCTTTGGCGTCGTTACGGACTTTTTTCGCTGTCAGGGACCGAATCACTGCACGGTGGAGGGAAAAAAGAGCTCGCGGCGCTGATGTTTTATTCTGTCGCCGATTATTATCTGAAAGAGAACGGTTTTCTGGCGATGGTTTTACCGCTTTCCCTGTTGAAATCTCAAAAATCGGATGAGGGATTTCGGCATTTTGGAATATCGGGACGTCCTTTTCGTGTTCTGGAGATTGATGACTTCTCTCAATGTTCCCTGTTTCCCGGAGTTCAGAGCGCCGCGATGACGGTACTGGTGGAAAATGGTTCCCGAACCTGTTACCCGGTTCCCTGTTTGCAATGGCTTCCTTCGAGTGAAGTCATTGTGGAGAATCTTCCCGAAAGGCGTTTGGAGATCATAACTTTCGACCATTGTAAAAAGCCGGAATTGCTGATACCGGAATTGTATGATGCCGTTCCGGTTGATCCGTTAAAATCCGGTTCACCGTTGAAATTTGTGTCAAAATCTTCAGCGAAAACGGTTGAAATGGCAGAACCAAGTGGTTTACGGGCAAGTCACATTAAAAGAGGTTCACGTTTATTCTATGAAAATCAGGCACAGCTCGGCGCGAACACGGGGGGCGCGAACGGTGTTTATTGGCTTGAGGCTCCGAACTGGTATCGGGAGTGCGGGACGAAATACATCACCGTTAAAAATCTCGCCGCCGCGGGTAAAAAGAAGGTTCCCGTCCTGAGGACAACGCTGGAAACGGCTTTGGTCTATCCGCTTCTTCGATGGCGGGATGTTACCGCTTTTTCCGCGTTTCCGTCGGCCTGGATTTTAATGGCGCAGGACGTTGTCACCCGTCGGGGGATTGAGGAATCGGTCCTGAAGGAATGTTATCCGAAAACATTCGATTATTTAATGAAATTTGAATTGCTTTTGAGGGAACGGGCCGCCTATAAGAAGTTTCAGGCGGGAACGGCCTGCTGGTCGATGTACAATGTCAATCAGGCGACATTGGCTCCGATAAAAGTTGTCTGGCGGCGGATCGATACCAGAATCCGTGCCGCAGTGGTCCTCCCGGACCCGATTTCAGGCAAGCCGGTCATTCCTCAGGAAACGTTGTCGATGGTTGCTGTAGGTTCCGTTGAAGAAGCGGATTATCTGGCGGCGCGACTGAATTCCGAGGAGAATCAGCAAAAAGTCCGGCAATTCAGTATTCCCGGAAGTAAGAGTTTTGGTTCGCCCGGGATACTCTCCCTGATGGAGATTCCCTGTTATGATCCAAATTCAGCGGAACATCACAAATGGTCCGAACGGGGAAAAACATTTCGTCATTTACCGGAATAACAAATATCAGGAATCGACCCGGATGTTTTTCCGCCGTCGGGACTGTTGCTGACGTTTCCGATAAGCAAAAACAATACAGCCGATCAACAACGGGAAAATGGGTGGAAACAGAATTGCGTACAGCTTGTAACGTCCCTGAACTGTTCGGACATATTCATCTACTTCCCGCTGCGATTCTTCAACTTTTCGGTTATACTTCTGTTTTTTTTCTTCCAGTGAAAGATTGAGCCGTTGTTGAGCGGCGACCCAGGCGGTTTGTAATTCCAGCGTCTCTTTTTGTGACGGTCTGTAATCTGGATCTTCAGAAACGCGATGATTGACCGCCTCAAATGTTTTTTGAAGTTCCGCAGCTTCTTCCTGACGTTCCTTTTCAAACTCCTTCAGGTAAGCGATTTGCTCGACAGACGCTTTATCCCGGATTTTTTGGGTCGTTTCCTCAATGGTGGAAAGTGTTCGATGCCGTGGGCGTCGGCTCCGGATGGGGATTAAATCGTTGTCCCCCGCCATTTGGTCGATCGCGTTCATAACGAAGGTTACGTTATCAAAATCAAGCGTGATGCCGCTCCGGACATCGGTTCCCATTTCACGAATACTGAAAAAGCCCGGTGTCAACAGATCGACGTCTGCGACAACAATAACATTGAATTCCGGATTTTTTCCGGTGATTCCGGTCGGTAGAAAAGCCCGGGGAACCTTGCCGGTAATTTTGGCGGCCAAAATATAAACCCCTTCTTTTTCCATTCTGTCCTGACAGTAACTCTGTATTCGATTCGGCACAATCTTTTCGACGGATGCCAGACCGGCCGCCTCTGTCTGAATCAACGGGTGGAAATCGGTTTCAGCGCGGGCCCCTTTTTGCAGAGAACCCGTAAAAGGGAAGAGCAGATGTTCAAGAGATGCCACGCAAATATCCTCTGTATTGAACGCCTGCGGTTCTTTGACCGGGGCTGCAGCTTTACTTTTCTTTGTTTCGTCCGTTTTCTCTTTTGCGGACGACGCAATATCAAAATGAATGGGACGGGCGTCGACAAAAATGTATTCCTCGGATAGTCCGGCCAGTTTGGGATAGGGGTTATAGTTTTTCCAGAGAACACTTGTGTCGAAATTAAGGCCGAGCATTGCCCAAATCATATTCAGTTCTCCCTTGGGCGGAGGAAGAGGGGATTGTGCTGTCGGGCGTTTCGGGATTTTCGTACCGGGCAGGTACTCAACGAAAACGGGATAAGGGTCTTCAAAAAGAACGGTGGCCTGACCGGTGCGAAGAGCGTTGGAGAAATTGACCATTTCGAGCGGACCAAGCGATGACGGTTGAACTGCGAGTAAAACGTCATAGCGACCGTTCGGGATGGGGGCGGCCGGATCGACGGATTCGATAATATACTGTTTGCTCAATTCATCGATAATGGGCCACTGCTTTTGAATTTCCCGTCCGTATTCGTCAAATCGCCCCAGCAATCCCGCGTCTGTTTTGAGAATACCGATCCGCTTTCGGGGACGATCACCGATCATCATCAGCGCATTGGTCAGTTCGTATTCAACGGACAGGCCGCGATTCAAAAATGGGATAACCGCCGTTCGGGAACCATAACGAAAGATGATTGACAGATAAATAGATTCCTCACGAACCCGGCCCCGTGTGTCGAAAATGACTTTTTCCGGCCGAATGTCATATTGACGCTCCAGTCGATACGCAAGTTCCGTATTCGGTTGAATATCATAAATATCGAGAAAAACCTGGGGGCCGACCTGATTTTTGATTTCATTCAGAACAGAAATGATATTGAGTCGGGTCTGAATGAATTCCTGGGGAACCGACGGACTTAAATAGGCTTCAATAATAATCGGATATTTTTTTCCGCAGCTGTTTTTTATGAGCGTTTTTGTCGCTGGTGAAAGCGAACTCAGTTTTTCAGCGGTCCAGTCGATTTGTACATCGTTCCAGTGAACCATCTGAACCAAGGCAAGAAAAATCAGTGTCAGGGCGACAATCCGAAACAGATAATGACAGAAAAACGTTTTGGGTTTCCTGCTGGTCCAGGTTCGGCGATTGAGCAGAATCATGCAGAGATAAAGCATAATAACAGGAATCAGGAGAAAATAGCATATTCCCGCTAATGAAACGATTCCCCGACCGAAAGGCTGAAAAAAACTGTCGATCGAAAACGATTTCAGAAAAAGTGCCGTCTGACGGGATACCGGAATCGCGTCTGCCCACTGCAATGCGATAAGGGGAATATTAAACAGCGCCCCCAAAATATAAGCGACCGTTAATTGTGAAGTCAGAAACGAAGCGACCGCCGCAATGGAAAGCATCGTCAAACCGATGAGCCAGTAACCGAGATACGTTGAAAGAAACAGACCAATATCCGGGTTACCGAGAAATTCCAGAATGGCAAGATTGGAAATCGCGGAGACCAGGAGCGAAATTGTATAAATTCCGGTCGATGCGAGATATTTGCCCAAAACAATTTGTCCGGAGGAAAGAGGCATCGTCATCAGAAGTTCCTCTGTTCCCTGACGTCGTTCGTCGGCCCAGATACCCATGGTAATGGCCGGAATAAAAACGAGCTGAATTAAAGGATACCAAAGATTGAGCTGTGCCAAATTCGCCAGATTGGAGTTGACAAACTCATCCGGTAAAAACGCCGCGATCGAACTTAGAAGAACGAAAACACAAATGAAGACGTAACCGGTCGGGTTTAAAAAATAGGCGGTAAAATTTCGTTTGAATACAGGAAGCATGGATATGTTTTAGGTGTTATATCGAATTTGCGAATTTTACAAAGCTGACAGTCTTGGTATTATAACAAGGAAACATGAATTTTACCAGATCATTATTGTGCAGGAGAGAACGTTCATTAAGTGAAAATATCCGGAAAGAGGTTGATAAATTGAGTAAAATAAAAAAGAATGCTGTTAAGTAAAAAGAATAAGAGAGAGCCGGATTCAGACTTGAAAAATTCCGGAATTTTGAATCCGGTTTCCGGTGAATTTTCGGGTACCTGTTAAATATCCCGGACAAATCTTAAATATTGATTCTGGATAAGGTTATTGCCGTTTGGAAAGGGGCCCGACAGCGTTTATGCCATCCACTGTTGACAGAGCGTAATTTTCCGGTATTCATGCTGCCAATTTAATTGAATAAAAAAGCCTCTTTGTTTGAAAAGAGGCAAAGCGGCTTTTTATTTAGGTCGGACAAACGCAGCACAAAAAATCCGGGCTCCAGAGAACCGAAGAAACACTTTTCAGGCAATATGAGATTGATCGGATACCGTTTTTTCCCGGTTTTCAATGGTTTCATCCTGCTGTTGACACCGTTTCTGTTCCCGTTTACCGCGGAAAAAAGCCCAGATACCAAGATACAGGGCGATACAGGCGGCGATTGTGTAGGAAAGATTCAGGGAAAGGTCCAATCCATAAGTATTGTCTTTATCCACGGAAACCCAAAGGATGTAAGTGGAAACAACAAACGCCATAAACAAAGCGGGAAACAGCGTAATCCAGGCATTTTTTCTTTGACTGAAAAGCCAGACGGTTCCGGCCAGAAGCGTAAAAACGGCCAGAACCTGATTTGCCCAGGCAAAATAATGCCATAACACATTGAATGTTGTCGGTTCCGTATTCGACCACCACAACAGAGCACTGATGCAGAGGAAGAGCGGAAAAACAACGATAAGCCGGTTTTTAATCTTTACCTGACTGATATGGAGAGATTCCGAAAGACTCAGACGCAAACTTCGTAACGCCGTATCACCGCTGGTAATGGCGAGAACGATAACGGCAATGATTGTGACGCTTCCGAGACCGGAACCGAGAAAGTACTTGACGATTTCCTGAAGAACACTGTTGGGATTGGTGCCCATCAGTTCCGGTTTCAGATTATAAATGGCCATACCGGCACCGGCCCAGATCATAGCGATAATCCCTTCAACAATCATCATGCCGTAAAAGTTGGCGCGTGCTTCCCGCTCGGAAGCCATTGTTCGGGCGACAATGGGCGATTGGGTGCTGTGAAATCCGGAGATCAACCCACAGGCGATACAGACGAACAGACAGGGAATAATCGGATTTTTAAACATTCCTTCCCGGAACGCGGGGGATTCAATCATAAAGTGCGCCGGATCCTGATTTCCATGCCAGAGTAGTACGAAGAACAGAGCCGCTGTTCCAACAAGCAGCATGAAACCGAAAATCGGATAAAATCGACCGATAATCTGATCAATGGGGAGAAGCGTCGCCAAAATGTAATAAAGGAAAACGAAGATGACACAAATCCAGAAAGCCATTGGAAATGCCGGGAAAAATCCTGACATCAGTTTTGCCGGAACATTGATGAAAACGGTAACGACCAGAAGCAGAACAACGGCAACGAACCAGGTGAAACAGAAATAAACCTTGGGGCCAAGATATTTTTCAATCAACTTCGGAAGGTTACTGCCATTATTGCGAATGGACATCATGCCGCTGACGTAATCATGTACCGCGCCGGCGAGGATATTGCCAAACGGAATCAGAAGAAAAACAATGCTTCCAAACTGAATACCGAGGATAACGCCAATGACCGGACCGATTCCCGCGATGTTCAGAAGTTGAATAAGCATGTTTTTCCATTGAGGCAGGACAATGAAATCGACCCCGTCCCCGCATTGAACCGCCGGTGTCGGGCGGTCATCAGGACCAAGTACCTTTTCCACAAAATTACCGTAAATAAAATAGCCCGCAATCAACAGAGCTATTCCAAAAAAGAATAATATCATGTCACCTTACCTCACATCGATTGATGGTGAACGTTTTGTTTGTTCAACATTCAGGATCATTACGGAACAATGAAGAACTTTATCTGTTTTCCGGAAAAAAGCGAAAAATCCTTTTCCGGGGCGGTCATCTCCGTTTTATGATCGGCCTGTCCTTTTTTAGTATTTTCATCTTTTGTCGACTTGTTCACTTCGCCAGGTTCATCAGAGATCTGACATAAGAACTGATGGGGAAAGAAACGGTGAACCGGCGGGCAAACAGTTTGCGACATCAATAAACGGGTATCGCACAAAACCTTATTCTGTTTATTATAACGTTTAACCGGATAAACAGAAAGACCCCTTCCTGTAAAACGGGAAGGGGCCGCAAAAAAGAACCCGGCGGGAACTTGTCAGATTATTTATCGGGTGATGTTACATTTCGGAAGCGCTTGTTTAAGCGATTCAAAAGCAGCTTCGTTTTCTTTGGTAACAATACCGGTTCCGGCAACGTAAAGCCGTTTGAGATTCTTCAATTCACTGAGTTTCAGAATACTTTCTGCGGACAGTTTTTCATTTTCACGCAGATCCAGAATTTCCAGATTTTTCAGCTTGAGAATGGAGCCGATTCCCTTATCGGTAATCAAAACGGTAATCGCGCGAAGCTGAAGTTCTGTAAGATTCGGCATGTTGTTGGCGATCAGTTCCAGTTCGGCGTCCCCAACGGGAATCGAGAAGAATCGCAGCACCGTTGGAGATTTCCAGGAAGCGAGCAGCTCATTCATTCCGTCTTCGTTGACACTTCCGAGTTCGGAAAGTTCAACGGTTTTTAATGTTTCTTTTCCTTTACAGGCCAGAATACCGGCGTTGGACAGGTTCAGATCCCGCAGTTCAAGCCGCTCAAACGGAATACCTGCAATTCCCTGGAGCGTCGCGTCGTCAAAACCTTTACAACGGAAGATCCGCAGACCGGTCAGAGCCGGCATCTTATTAAAGGATTCGATACTTCCGGAATTGATATCGCCGCAATCCTGGAATTCAATGAACTTGAGTTTCGGGGCGGCGGTCAGCTTTTCAACGCCGTCGTTACTGATGACACCGCGGAAATACAGTTCCTCAATCTCCGGCAATTTCGCGAGATATTTGGCCCCGTTATCAGAAATATCCGGACAGCCACGAACGTCGACGACTTTCAGCGTTGAGATTTTACTGACCTTATTCATTCCGGAATTGGTGAAAGAGTTGTAAAGAATATACAGTTCCTCCAGTTTCGGCATTTTTTGGAGAATTTCCAGCGAAGTATTATCCAGTTTCAGATCACGGCGGAGATCAAGTTTTTTAAGCTCCGGTAAGGTTGCCAGCATTTCCAAAGTTCCGTTCTGAATATCACTGTTGTTAATGGTAACGCTTGTCAGATTGGTCAGATCTTTGAGTTCGGCCAGATATTCGTCAGTGAAAACACTGCCGGTGAAATCAATGGATGTCAGATCCTTCAGACGTCCAAAAAGTTTCATGTCGTCCAGCGTCACGGAATTGCCGCTTGCTTCCAGTGTAATGGCTGTAATACCACCATTCTTTCCGGTTTTACAGGTGCCTTTCAGATCGGCTATTCGCTGCTTCGCGGCGCTGATATCCGCCTCAGAAGCAAGTGCCGACGGTTTCGGCTGCTCTTGTTTAACCTGTTCGACAGAACGTTTGGGAACGGCTGGAACCTTTTTTTCTGCTTTCGCATGATTGGCGTTGTATCGGGCCAGATAAAATTCCTGATCCGGATCAACCTGAACACTCGCGGTTTTCATAACGATTTTAACCGTGTCAAGCATGGTGGGGCGGATCGTATCTTTTTTATAAACAAAAAGAACGCCGTCGGGACCAATTGCCGTCGGTGCATAACCACATCCTGAAATACAAAACAGCAATCCAAAAATAATCAAAAGCGGAGTTCGTGTTAGTGAGTGATTCATTGTATTCCTTCTGACGTTCCGTACCTGGTATGTGCTCATGGTTAGTATTCAATGTCAGTCAACGGTCAGACGCAGGACAACTTTTTTACCTTGAATGAAAACCGTGAGTGACACTGACTGATTTATCTGATTTTCCCCAATAATTTATCTGTTGACCGGTTTCCCAATGTGGAAATATCCATCATGGACGGAAAACTTAAAAATCGGGATTCATGGACTTAGTCTCTTTAATTTTTCGGTATTCCTGACGTATCCCGCCGATAATTGGGATCGCCTTCGTAAAATAACCGTAATGCGACGGTTAAAACAGCATAACCCTAAAAGTCGACTTAACCAAAATTTTCTATAAGGAAAGAAAATTTTTCCCTACTTAATAAGATGACTTATTTTTTGCAAAAATCAAGAGGATAACCGTGATATTTTACTTATTCACCTTATTTTATATTCCGATTGTGATGATTATATCAAAAATCCTGTTTTTTAAAAGTCGTTTTATAAAACAGGTAGAAAAAACAACTTAAGGGAAAACAAGTTATCAAAAATATTGAGGAGGAATCGGGCGTTATGGCTGCGGGAATGCTCTCTGATTTGGTAAAAGTTATTTATTGACGAAAACCGCCCTAAAAAAATGAAGAACAGCCCGGATATTTATCCCCGGAGAAAAGAAGTCTGGTTGCCGGGAAATCACGTTGCCCGAATGTTTCCGGAATACCACGGCAAAGCAACAGTAATGGCGAAAAGACGAAAAAACAGTCATAATAATCGCAACAACGGTAATAACGGGATTAGGAAGAAATTTTGCCTAAACCGTCAGGTTTCCAGTTCTCCGTTGTCAGGATAGATATGTTGAACAAAACTGGTAAATTTGCGTTGTTGTTCCGGTGAAAGTTGTGCCCATTGATGAAAAAGCCGGAATAGTTCTTGATCCTCTTCTGTCGATGAGTCAATCTCAATATTTTGAGGGGTTACCTCAACATGCCGGACGAGGAAATCTGAGTACTTCGATCTTAAATTTTTCGATAACGGGACGTTTTCCGGCGGGATCGCCTGTTCCTGAAATTCCGCTGAACCGGGTTCCGAACGATGAGCGCCGGATTGTTTTTCAACGAGAGCGACAAACCGTTCAAACAGGATTGGCTGAAGCGGGGTTTTTTCGCCAAAAACGGTGTGAATGACAGGAAATTCCCGTGATTTTGGGGTATGCCTTTTGAAGTTCGGTAAATCGTTTTGCGTCTTTTGGTTTTCCGGGTTGATGTTTTTCGGAGTCTGGAACAGATTTCCCGGTTCGGATATTTCCTGGTTTTTAGGGGATATCTGAGACATTATTGGGGAATTGGGAACCGTGTTTCCCTGCAAAGCGATCCCTGCGGGCAGGTTCTCCTTGTCGGACAGGTCCGAATTTTGAGTCAGGGAAAGGTTTGCCTTGTTTACTGAAGCGGAATTTTTGACGATACCGGATATTTCTTTCGGGGATCTTGTTTTGATTAGATCTTCAATATCATCCGGCGGGAATCCGGTTTCACTTTCCTGAATAATCTCCGTACCGTTGGTAACGCGGTTATCAATGCGGTCAACGCCCATTGTACTTCCGGCATGAACAATGTTACTGGCACAGTTATCGCAGCCGGTATTATTGATATTTTTTGCTTTATCTGTAAAGGGTACGGATGCCGGCACAGGGGAAATCAATGTCTCGGAATCCGGGACCGGTCCGGTATCCTCAAGAAATCCCGGATCCTCGTCAGGAGATGACAAAGTTGTTTTGTTTCCAGAAAAACAGACCGAAAGAGCCTCGTTATTTTGTGTACTTTCTGGATTCTGTGTATTTTCTGAATAACCAAAATCGTAAAAGGGATAGTCTATCCGTTCCCAGGCGGGCGGGCGTTCAATGTTTGAATCAGATTTGGCGGAAGTGAGCGGAGAAACACAACTTTTAAGCCTGGTTTGAAGGTGAGGAGACAGTCCTCCTGTG
>Ga0079305_1003174_pt1 | contig 11751 bp, 13 predicted proteins | sample LMS_cellobiose_e_FD_79183 | JGI IMG/M metagenome (GOLD analysis project Ga0079305, IMG submission 79183) | Rumen-fistulated moose microbial communities from Alaska, USA - LMS_cellobiose_enrichment | ecosystem: Host-associated > Mammals > Digestive system > Stomach > Rumen fluid ... | reverse complement strand
TGCTATTATCATTCGCAGGAAGGAAAGCCGATACGAAAGGGGCGGAAGGAATGACGTACGACTCAATCTCTCAGTTTTTTGAAACCCAGGGACTGAATCTGCTGCGGGGCGTGCTGGTGCTGGCAGTGGGCTTCTTCGCGGTGCACTGGATCATCAAGCTGATCACGCGCAACGAAAAGTATGTGCACATCGAGCCCACGCTGAAAAGCTTTCTCAGCAACCTGATGCGGCTGGTTTTGTATGCCATTGTGATCCTGACGGCGGCCAACGTGATCGGCGTGCCGCTGACCTCCATCATCACCCTGCTGGCCTCCGCCAGCGTGGCCGTGAGCCTGGCCATGCAGGGCGCGCTGAGCAACCTGGTGGGCGGAGTGATGCTGCTGATGCTCAAGCCCATCAAGGTGGATGAATATGTGAAGGCGGGCGATTTCGAGGGCACGGTGCAGAGCATCGGGGCCTTCTACACGGAGTTTGCCACCCCCGACAACCGGCACATTTCCATGCCCAACAGCACCCTGACCAACACAGCCATCATCAATTATACCCGCCTGGGCACCCGGCGGCTGGACGTGACCTTTTCCGTCAGCTACAGCACCGATCTGGCCCTGGCCCAGCGCACGCTGCTGGATGTGGCGGAGCGCTGCGAGGGCGTGCTGCCTGACCCCGAGCCCGTGGCGCGGCTGAGCGAATGTGCCGACAGCGGCCTGAAAATTGTGGTGCGCCTGTGGTGCCCCAATACCAAATACTGGAACATCAATTATTTTATGCTGGAGGAGGGAAAGCGCGCCCTGGACGCGGCGGGCATCGAAATCCCCTATCCCCAGCTGGACGTGCACATGCGGTAAAAGGATAAACGAATGGGGCTTTTCTTTTCTGAAAATGCAGAGAAGAAGAGCCCCATTTGTTTATTCCAGTCCCAGCAGCCTTTCCGCGTTTTTATGAAGGATCGTTTCCTGCTCCTCCGGCGTGAAGGGCAGGCTGAGAAAGCGGCGCAGCTCGGCGGCCTGATTGCCCCAGGGGCAATCGGTGCCAAAGAGCACATGCTCCGCGCCAAAGGCCCGCGCCATGCGCAGAAACTGCGCTTCCTCCAGCAGAGCCAGGTCGGCCGGGGTTTTATAATGGCCATCGCCGTTGGGCATCATGCTGCCCAGAGAAAAGGAGGTATCGATATACACCCCCGTGCCGAACAGCCGCCGCTCCACCTCGTCCCAGCAGCGCCAGCCGCCCATATGGGCCAGCACCAGCGTAAGCGGGCCTACGGCACGCAGGGCGTTTAATATCATCTGCGGGGAGCCGCGCACCACGCCGGGAAAGGCCACATCCAGCCCCGCGTGGATCAGCACAAGCAGCCCCAGTTCCCCGGCGCGATCCAGGATGCGCAGGGTACGCGGATCGTCAAAATTCACCCCCTGATAGACGGGGTGCAGCTTGATTCCCCGGATGCCCGCCGCGGCGATGCGGGCCAGCTCATCCCGCCAGCCTTCAAAACCCGGATGCATGCAGCCCAGGGAATAGACGCCTGTTTCCCCGCCCGCGTCGTTCAGGGCGATGGAGGCGTCGTTCACGTGGATCACCTGCCGGGGCGAGGTGGCCACGGGCAGCACCAGGCACCGGGCGATGCCCGATGCCTGCATGCTGGCTTTCAGCCCCGATACCGTGCCGTCGGTGAAGGGCTTGGTGTGGGAGGCCGCCTGCAGCTTATCGATGGCGGAGGCGGCGATCCTGTCCGGAAAGGTATGGGTGTGAAAATCAAATACGCGCATCATTTTTCGTCCGCCAGGGCCTCGCGCTGGCGCACGGTGACCAGCTTCTCATAGCAGGAGAAGGCGTCCTCCACCAGGCGCTTGTCCGTCTTGGGGGTGAACAGGCTGACCGCCGGCACGATGACCAGGCCGGCCAGCATGCAGAACGCGCCGGCATTGATGGGCGACTGCAGCAGGGCGGGGAAGCTGGAACGCACAAAGATATTGGCCACCATCACCACGGCGGAGAAAATGAAGCTGCACCAGCAGGCCGCCGGGGTGGTCTTTTTCCAGTACAGGCCATAGAGGAAGGGGGCCAGGAAAGCGCCCGCCAGCGCGCCCCAGCTGACGCCCATCAGCTGGGCGATAAAGGTGACGTTGCTGCGGTACTGGATGATGGCCAGCACCACCGACACGGCGATGAACACCACGATGAGCCCGCGCATGGTCTTGACCTGGCGCTTTTCATCCATGTTCTTAACGATGTTATCCTTCAAAAAGTCAATGGTCAGGGTGGAGCTGGAGGCCAGCACCAGGGAGGACAGGGTGGACATGGAGGCCGAGAGCACCAGGATGACCACCACGGCGATCAGGATATCCGACAGGCCGCTGAGCATGGCGGGCACCACCGAGTCATAGCCGTTGGCCGCGATATCGATCTGGCCCGAGAACAGCCGCCCGAAGCCGCCCAGAAAGTAGCAGCCGCCCGCCACGATGAAGGCGAAGGCCGTCGAAATGATCATGCCCTTGTTGATCTGCCCCTCATTCTTGATGGCGTAGAACTTTTGCACCATCTGGGGCAGGCCCCAGGTGCCCAGGCTGGTGAGGATCACCACGCCCAGCAGGTTCAGCGGATCGGGGCCGAAGAAGGAATTGAATGCGCCGGGGGCGGCGCTTACGCTCTCATCCGTCACCTGGGCCAGGCCGTTCAGCGCGCTGATGAAGCCGCCCTGCCCCTTGAGCACCGCCGCGATCACCGCCACGATGCCGCCGATCATAATGATGCCCTGAATGAAATCGTTGATGGCGGTGGCCATGTAACCGCCGGCGATGACATAAATGCCCGTGAGGATGGCCATCACGATGACGCAGATGGAATAATCGATGTTAAAGGCCATGCCGAACAGGCGGCTGAGGCCGTTATACAGGCTGGCCGTATAGGGAATCAGGAAAATAAAGATGATGGCCGAGGCCGCGATCTTCAGCGGCTTGGAGCCGAAGCGCTTGCCGAAAAACTCCGGCATGGTGGCGCTGGACAGGTGCTGGCTCATGATGCGTGTACGCCGCCCCAGCACTGCCCAGGCCAGCAGGGAGCCCACCAGCGCGTTGCCGATGCCCACCCAGGTGGCGGCGATGCCGTATTTCCAGCCAAACTGGCCCGCGTAGCCCACAAAAATAACCGCGGAAAAATAAGAGGTACCGTAAGCGAAGGCCGTAAGCCAGGGCCCCACGTTGCGCCCGCCCAGCACAAAGCCGTTCACATCGGTGGCCTTGCGGCGGCAGTACAGGCCAATGCCCACCATCAGCCCGAAAAACAGCACCAGCAGAATGATCTTGACCGCCATAACCAAATCCCCTTCCCAAAGCGACGAAATTCTTTATCGCTTTAATGCTTTAAAGCATAACAGAATGACAGCTGACTGTCAAGGGGATTTTACACTTTTTTGAAAATAATCTCATCCGACATCGCCGATGGTGAACGCGGATGGCGTTTCCTCCGCCGCACCTCTCCCCCGCAACGCTGTAATATTCGGAAAAGACTGCCATACCATACCGCCCATATCAATTCTCTTTTATTGAATTAGTTATAACTAACTCTGAATAATTTGTTTAATATCGATAAAAAAGCATTGACAGCAAATTTTTTACACTATATAATAAACATGACGCAATACGGGAATCTCCGAGCCTGTTTTACCCCTCGCGGGCGGGCAGGCCACTGGGCGCGCCGGGCGACCGGCGCACCTGCCTTTTGCAAAGGAGCTCCTCTGCGTGCGGATTGAGGGACAGCCGGAACTGTGCCTTCTTCTTCGCGTGGAAAGGGATGCTCCTTTTTGCGTACACAGCACCGTTACCAAACAACAATTCACAAGGGGGAACAAAACGATGTCAAAGGTGTCCATCTTCGACAAAGAAATGACTCGCCGCCGCTTTCTGGAACTGACCGGAAAGGGCGCCGCCGGCCTGGCAGCCTCTTCCAGCCTGCTGAGCCTGTTCCATCTGACGGAAGCGGAGGCCGAAAGCGGCGCCGTTTCCATCATTGCCACCGCTGAGGGCGTGCTGGTGTCCAACGCGGCCCGCTGCACCGGCTGCTCCCGCTGCGAAATGAACTGCAGCCTGCTGAACGACGGCAAGGTAATGCCCTTCGTTTCCCGCGTAAAGGTGACCCGCAATCTGTATCACGGTACCGACGGCAAGACCGGCGGCCTGTTCGGCAACTTCGAGTATGCGCCCGACACCTGCCATCAGTGCGAGGATCCCGCCTGCCTGAAGGCCTGCCCCATGAACGCCATCTATGTGCGTGAGAGCGACGGCGTGCGCGTGATCGACCGTGAGAAGTGCATCGGCTGCGGCGCCTGCCAGGCTGCCTGCCCCTTCCATATGGCGACCGTCGATCCCGAAGAGAAGAAGTCCACCAAGTGCGTTCTGTGCGGCTACTGCGCGCAGGAGTGCCCCTGCGGCGCTCTGACCGTCGCCAAGTGGGAAGACGTGGCTGCGGCCATGAACGCCTGAGATCAGCAGGATCAACAGAAAGATATAGGAGGCAACGAATATGTACGCATGGACTGGAAAGCTGCTTCGCTTGGACATGACCAATCATGTGGCCACCATCGAAGATAACAAATATGCCAAGGATTATCTGGGCGGTATGGCGCTGGCCAACCGCGTGATGTATGACGAAGTGCCCGCCGGCACTGGTCCCCAGGACGACGCCAGCAAGATCGTGCTGGCCGCCGGCACCCTGGCCGGCACGGGCGTGCCCTGCTCCGGCCGCACCACCGTGGCCCTGATGAGCCCCTTCGGCACCAAGCCCCTGATCGCCGACGCCCACATGGGCGGCAACATGGCCCCCAACATGAAGTTTGCCGGCTATGACGCCATCATCGTGGAAGGCAAGAGCGAGACCCCCGTTTGGGTCAAGATCGAAGACGACAAGATCAGCTTTGAGGACGCCAGCGACGTTTGGGGCAAGGGCACCAAGGAAACCACCCAGATCCTGAACGACAAGGCCGGCAAGGAATTCACCGTGTGCTGCATCGGCCCCGCGGGTGAAAACCTGATCAACGACGCCGTGATCATCAACTCCATGAGCCATGCCGCCGGCTGCGGCGCCGGTTCCGTGTTCGGCAGCAAAAAGCTGAAGGCCATCGTGATCCACGGCACCAAGTCCGTGAAGATCGCTCAGCCCGCCAAGATGCTGCAGCTGCAGCACTATCAGAACGCCGACCTGATCGGCGCCAACAACAACCACGTGCAGCCCGCCAACCAGCAGAGCTGGAACGAGTTCGTGGCCCCCACCCGTTGGCAGGGCGGCCCCGGCAAGGAATGGGGCGAGGGTATTGGCGGCCCCGTGGATACCGGCGAGCAGAAGCCCGGCGACATCAACGCCGTAGGTATGCGCAACAACACCATCAACTTCTTCATCGGCAACGATGACGTGACCTACAAGCACACCATCAAGAACACCGGCTGCCACAGCTGCCCCATCCGCTGCTATCCCGCCCTGAAGATCGACGCCCTGGAGCCCTATGGCACCCAGTACAACCAGGCCACCTGCATGACCATGATGCGTGCCGGCGACTGGTGGGGCTCTGAGAACATTCAGAACTTCAACCCCGACCTGCCCTTCGGCGAGTGCCTGCTGGCCCTGTGCTCCCACATGGAGTGGGTGATGGACGATCTGGGCATCTGGTGCGGCTACGGCGATCTGGACTATGTGTTCTCCTACTGCATGAAGAACGACGTCTTCAAGCAGAAGCTGTCCGAGGAAGAGTACAACAGCATTCCTTGGGACAAGCGCGCCGCCGGCGACCCCGAATTCATCAACGACATTCTGCACCGCATCGCGTATGCCGAGGGCGAATTCGGCCGCGTGATGGGCATGGGCAGCCTGCATACCGCCGAAGCGTGGGAGCTGCCTGACAGCTTCTGGAACGAAGCCACCGGCATCTACTTCATGTTCAAGAAGGGCTTCATCCGTCATCACAGCAGCGAGTCCTTCGGCCAGGTGGGCGGCCTGATCAACATTTGCTTCAACCGCGACCCCATGTGCCACACTCACCAGAACTGCTTGGGCAACGGCCTGCCCTACGACATCCGCAAGGCCATCCTGGAAGAGAAGTTCGGCGAAGGCTGCGCAGACAACAGCGCGGATTACAGCCCCATGAACCCCAACAAGGCCAAGTTCGCCAAGTGGGCCGTGGTGCGCGACAACCTGCATGATACCCTGGCCCTGTGCAACTGGGTATGGCCCATGATCTTCAGCCCCCTGAAGGAGCGCGGCTACAAGGGCGATCTGGCCCTGGAAGCCAAGATGATGACCGCCGCCACCGGCGAGGAGTACACCGAGGAGAGTCTGGACGCCTATGCCGAGAAGGTCATGCACCTGCAGCGCGCCATGACCGCCCTGGAGCTGGGCAGCAACAACCTGCGCAAAGATCACGATGACTGCGTGTCTGACTGGGTATTCGACCGCGAGCCCGATCAGGCGGCCTTCACCCCCGGCACCACCAAGCTGGATCGTGAAGACTGGCAGAAGGCCCTGGATGAATTCTATGAAGCCTGGGGCTGGGACGTTGCCACCGGTATCCCCACCCGCGCCACCCTGGAGAAGTTCGGTCTGGCGGACGTGGCGGACGATCTGGAAAAGAACGGCCTGCTGCCTGCCTGATAAAGCAATAAAGCAAGGAAAAGGCGTTCGCAAGAACGCCTTTTCCTGCTGTTTAAGCGAGAGGAGGAATCCACAATGCCGAGAAAGAAGAAGACCGAGACCCCCGCGCCTGAGGAAAAGGAGCAGGCCCCCATCCCCCAGGAGGAGCAGCCGGAAATCGAGCTGACCCCCGAGGAGCGGGCCGCCCAGGCCAAGGAACGGCTGTGCCAGGCCATGGCAGCCGCCATCCGCGACGCAGCGAAGAAGGGCAAATATATGAAGCTGACCGAGATCAGCGAGGTGCTGGAGGCGGATAAGACCTTTGCCCTGGAGCTGCTCGACGAAATGATGGCCCTGCCCGATTATGAAGACCTGCGCATGTACAAGAGCAGTAAGGATCGTTATTATTACAGCTATCCCACCATCGCCAACAACTATGTGCGCGGCTGCGCCCTGGCGGAGGAGGGCAACCTGGAGGGCATCATCGCCGAGGTGGTGCGCTATGAATCCAAGCGCTATCCCCGCGCCACCATCATCGATACCTTCACCCGCTTCCCCTACCACTACACCAAGGAGCAGGTCAAGAGCATGCTCGCCGTCATGGAGGGCAAGAAGGAGTACGGTGACATCCAGACCTACACCAGCCAGAAGGGCAACCTGTACATCTTCTCCACCAATTCCCTGACCCCCCAGTACGCCAAGGCGCTGGTGGAGATCGGCGAAGACGTGAAGCAGTGGTTCTGAGGAACGAGGAGACGAAGGGGACGAGGAGGAGGACGAGGAATACGCGCTTTCTTCCCGGGGAAGAAAGCTGCAAAGAAGCCAACTTAAGAAACATCAAAAAACATCATGTGTTTCTCCCAGGCTGCTCGCAGAGACCTGACAGCATAGTTATATAAAAACCGGAGGTCAGCCCCATTTCAGGTCTGACCTCCGGCTTTTTTGCGCATCTGCCGCGACAATTATTATTCTTTAAGGGGTAATCGCAGGTTTCTCTGTTTCTCTCTTTGCCTCAAGGAGAGAAACGTCCTCCCCGTTCCCTCTCCGTTACTTCACGTCGATCACGGCCAGGTTGCGCACGCTGCGGCGCATGTTTTCATCGCCGAAGACGATCATCTGCACGCCCAGGGTGCCATCCTCAATGCCGGATACCTTTTCACCGTCGATCTCTACCGCCAGATAAACGCGGCCGTCGGTGCGCACCTCGTCGCCAGTGAGCTCGGCGGTATACTGATCCGCGGAGGTGGCGGTCACGGAGGCGATGCCCTCCAGCGCCACCTTGTTCTCCTTCAGCAGGGCCTGCAGCTCCACGCCGCGATACTGATGCGTGGCGCGCTCGCCCTTACCGTTGACGGTTTCGCCGGAGAATTCGCCCTTGTTCAGATCGGTCACCGCCACCACGATGGCCTTGCCGCCCGCGTTGACGGTGATGGCGTCCTTGATCTCCTTGGCCTTCTGCTGATTGCGGACGATCAGCCCCACAGCCACCGTGGCCGCCACCAGCACGCACACCAGCACCGCGATCAGCATTCTCTTGTTCTTCATACGGGATTTTTCTCCTTCATTTTGATGATTTTTTCCACCTTGCCAAAAAGCAGATAGGCGCACCAACCGCCCACCACGCCGGAGCAGGCCGCCATCAGCAGCCACAGCGCCAGCGCAATGCCGGAAAGGTGGAAAATCAGTATATTGCTTAGCACCGAGCTGCTGAGGCAGCCCAGGATGCTTGCGCACAGAAAATAGGGAAGGCCGCGGCCCTTCATCAGCAGGGCGGTCACATCGATGATCAGCCCCGGCAGGGTGTAGCTGAACACCGCCAGCACCCCCTGATAGCCGGACATGCCCAGGGCGATGGCCAGCAGCGACTGGATGAAGCCCATGGCCGTGGCCGCGCCGAACACCGGCACCAGCTCCCGCCCGATCACCAGGAAGGCCAGGGAAAAGCCCACCGCCGCGCTGCCGCCGGGAATGCGGAAGAAATCCGTCAGCACGTTCAGCAACGGCGAAACAATGCGCTTGGCCACCAGGCCCAGCAGCAGGCAAAAGGTCAGCATGGTCAGCTGCCTTACGGAAAGACGCTTCATATCTTGCTCCTTCTCAATGCGGAAAGTCATACCGTTTCCCGTATGGCTCTTGCGCGGAGACCGTGCGCGGTCTGCGATCCATGGTCCAAGGCGACAGGCCCGCAGACTCGGAAGCAGATGGTTTTTTATTTCGCCCAGGAACGCAGCAGATTCTCCTGCTCCGGGGTCAGGGTCAGGGCTTTGCCATCCACGATGGCCCGCACGCCGATGGGCGCAGGGACGGGCTTGGGCGCGTGGCCCCGACAGCCCATGGCGCAGTAGGCCTGGGACAGGCGGATATCCTCGCCGTTCAGGGAGCGATCCATGTCGGAAAGGCTTTCCACCTCGGGCGCCCGCTCCAGCAGCAGGTCGGCCAGCGCGGCAATATCCCGCTGGGGATGCAGCACCGGCAGCCCATCCAGCTGACCGCAGTTATTGGAGAGCAGACCGGACACCGCGACGGTTAATTCATTCACCCGCTCCCGGGCGTCCTGCTCGGCGTGGGCCGCCACGATGCGCAGGGCGGGCAATTCGTAATCCCCCTCGCAAAGCACCCAGTCGCAGGCTGTGTAATGAGCCAATATTTCAGAGGGCCGCAGGGGCCGGGGATAGAGCACGGAGGTCTCCGTGGCCGCCCGGGCCGTGACCACCGCCGCCCCCGCCTGGGTATGGCGGTAGGTGTTGCTGCCCGCCTTGTCCATATGGAAGGTGGGGCAGAATACGCTTTTCACCGTGCCCACCCGCAGCCCGCAGGCGGTCAGCTCCCGGGTCAGCGCTTCCACAACGGTGGTTTTGCCGGAGCCCCGAATGCCCACGACGGTCACGATCTTCAATGCCCTTTCCCCTCCTGATCCATCAAAATTCTGTATGCCGCGCCGTACACCGACACCGGCTCCAGAGCCTGCACCACGGCAATGCCCAGGCGCTGAGCCTCCCGGCAGGCCAGATCGCCCACCTGCTTGCGGGTGCACACGATGGGGATGCCTGCCCCGGCGGTCTTGCTGAGCATCTCCACAGACAGGCGGCCCGATAAGCACAGCACCGCCTCTCTCAGGGGCAAGCCCTGGGCCAGCGCCGCGCCCACTGCCTTGTCCAAGGCGTTGTGGCGGCCGATATCCCGGCCCGTCACGGCTTGCCCGCCCGCAAAAATCATGGCGGTGTGCAGGCCGCTGGCATGGTCAACGCCCCGCAGCCGCTCCATATCCCGCAAAACCTGGGATAGCGCCGCCTTGCAAGGCGAAACGCAAAGCGGCAGCTCAGCCAATCGCTCCGTCAGGCCCCGGGGTGCGTCGGCCTCCGCCTCCACCAGCCATTCCCCTTCCCGCCGCGCAATGCCGCGCAGCTGGGCGGGGTCTGTGATCTGCCGGCCCGTAATCAGGCGGCCCAGCAGCAGCGCCTCCTCCTGGCTTGGGGAGCAGAGGATCGCCTCCTGCGGCTGACCGTTCAGCCTCCAGCGCAGCAGGGTTTCAGTCATCATCATTTCCATATTAAAAGCCCTTCCGCAGCAGCGAAACCACCTGCTCCGCCATGCCGCCGCGGTTTTCCTCATCCACCGTCAGCACGCAGACCCGGGGATGGCTGCGGATAAAATCATGCCAGGCCTGGCCCTTGCGCAGCACGCCCAGTACGGGAATATCCCCATCCAGGCAGGCCAGTATCTCCCGCTGAAAAAGCAGCGCTTCCTTCTCCAGGTGGCCGCATTCGTCCATCAGGATCAGCCCCTCGGGGTGGCGGCGGGCCTCCCGCAGCAGATCGACCCCCAGGGTGTCAAACCGCTCCCGCAGCGGGTGCATGCGCCCCTCGGAAAGCAGGCCCACCATGTGGGCCTCGTCCGTCAGGGTCAGATCCTCCGCCGGAAGCATGTACAGGGAAGAGGAACCCCTCTCCCGGGTCAGAAACCGGGTGCGAAAGCCGTAGCAGGGCAAGTTTATCAGCTCCACCGCCCGGTTCAGCGCCCGGGTTTTGCCGATCTGCTTTTCCCCCGTCAGGAACACATGCACAGCCTTCGCCTCCTTTGCATACAGCCTTTATATTATAATCGAGCGCCAAGATATTGTAAAGTTTTTTCGTATCGATATAAAAATTTAAAATCCGTTCGTATATGGCTTGAAACGCCCCGTTCTTTCATGTTATAATAGCAGAGATAAAGGAGGAGCTTGCGCTTGTTCAACATCGGCTTTGCGGAACTGATCCTGGTGCTGCTGATCGCCTTCCTGGTGGTAGGCCCCAAAGACCTGCCCAAGGTGGCCCGCTGGCTGGGCCGGCTGGTCAAAAAGATACGGCAGATGATCCGGGAGGTCAAGGAGGAGCTCGGCTGGGACGAGCTGGAGAACGATACCCGCGACATGCGCCGGGATATTGACCAGACCGTGAAGGAAGCCGACGTGACGAAGGATCTGCGCGAGGCCTCCCGCGACTTTCAGAAGAGCGTGAACGAGGCGAAAAAAGCGGCTCAGAAAAAGGACTAACCAATTATAAGGAGAGAAAATACAATGCGACTGGGAACAACCGAAATCATTCTGATCATCGTGCTGGTGCTGGTGCTGTTCGGCGGCGGCAAGCTGGCGGGCGTGGGCAAGGCCCTGGGCAAGAGCATCAAGGATTTCAAGAGCGAAATCAAGGAAGACGAAGCCGAGAAAGCGGAAAACGAAGAACCTGAGAAAAAGGCGTAACCATGGCAAAAGGGTTGAAAAAGCATGAAAACGGCGGGGAAGCCGCCGTTTCCGGCCCGGATGCGGAGGAGGCGCGGCAGGTCGCCGAGGTGGAGACCCGCTCGCCCCTGCTTACGCATCTGATCGCCCTGCGCAAGGTGCTGGTCATATCGGCTGTTGCGGTGGTAGCAGCCTTTTTTCTGGTGTTTTACCTGGCCATCGATCAGCTGATGGCCTGGATCATCAACCCCATCGCGGCCCGGGGCATCGAGATCATTTATACCGCCATGTCTGAGGCGCTGGTGACCAAATTCAAGGTGGCGCTGATCGCCGCCGTGGTGTTGGCCAGCCCGGTCATCATCTGGCAGGTGTGGGGCTTCATCAAGCCCGCCCTGTACCCGAAGGAAAAAAAGGCCTTCCGCCTG
>Ga0079305_1003173_pt1 | contig 11760 bp, 8 predicted proteins | sample LMS_cellobiose_e_FD_79183 | JGI IMG/M metagenome (GOLD analysis project Ga0079305, IMG submission 79183) | Rumen-fistulated moose microbial communities from Alaska, USA - LMS_cellobiose_enrichment | ecosystem: Host-associated > Mammals > Digestive system > Stomach > Rumen fluid ... | reverse complement strand
GGAAAATGCAAAAGAACTGCTGGAAAAGCTCCACGAGCAGAAAATTGTTGCGGTATTGCAGACTGTGCAGGAAAGTCCGGATATCGAAAGCCATGAGAAATGCTGTCGGCTGCTGGAATCCATCATTCGCGAGTTTCCAGACCATATGCATATAGAAAAAGCAAAAAAGTTGCTGGAAAAAATCAAACGTGAGTATCCCATCAAATTGGCCTCCCGTGAAGCAGTCAGGCAGATCGTTGTCGATGACTCCATTCAAAACGTCCAGATTGCAATCCGGAAACTGATCAATCCGGGGAATAAATACAAACTTATAATATTTCCCATAGATCGCAAAATGGATGCAGCAAAATTGACCCAGACGACAGAAAAAATCAAACAAAAATTTTATCAGCTCCAGCAGAATGAATCTGATATGCAGATACTTCAGAAAACTATTGATAATTTTGAGGTTCAGTCATCTTCAGATTTGAAGAAACTCGGTAATCTTACTGATAACAAAAGTGCACAAATGGCTAATTCTTTTGGCATTTTTAAACAAATCATAAACTTGCGTTATATCGTAGATTTAGTTTTCGAGCACGATAATTTTCGAGATATTGCGCGAATTTTTTCTATCGAATCCAATTCCTGTGCTTTGTCTCAAATCAAGGCTCCTGTTATTTTGGTAATATGCGAAAAAATAAATTTGCGTTTTTCTTATCTGGGAGAGACCAAGGTCAATTACTTATGGCAAGGCTGGTATCTGGAATATACTCCGGGACAAGCGATAGAATGGAAGCTTGAATAACCTGAAATCAGGGTTCATGACAACCATGTCATGCGGGAACATGGCTATTAATGGCAATTTGAAAATCATCTTTGGTTTTGCCGTCAATTCAGCCATCCTATCGTCCCGTTCCTTCCTTTCCGGAAAAAGGACTCGAAATGAAAAAAGGATGGAGAAAACAATATATTGCACCCGTTGAAAGACAATATTCTTCAGGCGGATTTGTCAAGCAGGTGAAATCTTACCCGCGTCTTCCGTTGTTGGCTGCGTAATTGCGGCTGCCGCGGGGCGTATAGCTGCGGCGGACCGAGGTCTGGCTTTTGCGGTAGGAATTATTGCGTCTGGCCGGTTTGGCTGTCTGCCTGACAGCGGGAACCGGGGTCTTGGCCGAAAGACCGGCTTTACGGCGTTCGCGTTCCTCGCGTTCCTTCGCCCAGATGCGGACCTTGCGTTCGAGCTCGCGTTTTTTCGCCAGCTTCAGATTCGCGTCATACGTTTCATAATCCACTTCGGGCGTTTCGCGCAGATATTTGAGCGTGCGTTCCGCAGCGCTGCTGAAATACGGTCCCGCGACGGCGCCGCCGTACTGCGCGCCCTGGGGTTCATCCGCGGTGACCAGCAGCACGAACCGGGGCCGCGAGGCCGGGACGATGCCGACGAACGAGGAGGTATGGACTTTGCTGGAATATCTGCCGTTGACCACTTTCTGCGCGGTGCCGGTTTTGCCGGCCACGTGATAGCCCCGGACGGCCGCCGCGGTGCCGGTGCCGCCCGGTTCGGTGACCAGACGCATCATCGAGAGGATCTCAGAGGTGGTTTCCGGACGGCGGAAGATCCGGTTCCCTTTCTGGACCGGGATCTTTTCAACTGTGCCGTTGGCATGGACGATCCGGTCCACGAACCGGAGTTTGACCTGATAACCGCCGTTGGCGAGCATGCAGTAGGCGCGGACCATCTGCAGCGGGGATACGCTCAGACCCTGTCCGATCGGGTAGCGGGTAATGGAAATTTTGGTCGGGTTCCGGTAGAACTGGCCGACCGTTTCCGGGCGGAGCGGAGCGCCGGTCCGCTGTCCGAACCCGAACGAGGAAAGCAGGTTTTTCAGCCTCGGTTCGCCGATCTCCACGGCGATTTTCGCAGTGCCGATGTTGCTTGATTCCTTGATGACTTCCGCGACCGTGATCCTGCCGATCTTGTGGGTGTCGCGGAGCTTTTTGCCGGCATAGCTCCACAGACCGTTTTCGCAGTCGATAATGGTGTCGGGACGGACGATGCCCATGTCCAGCGCGCCGGAGATGGCGAACGGCTTCATGATCGAACCGGGTTCGAAAGCCATTTCGACGATCGGATTGCCCATGACGTTCGATTTGATCTGGGAGCGGTCGTTCGGGTCGTAGGTGGGCCGCTGCGCCACGGCCAGGATATCGCCGGTGTAGGGGTCGGCCATGACCATATAGGCATGCGCGGCTTTCGAGGCTGCCATCAGCTTGTCGATCTCTTCTTCCAGGATCGCCTGCAGCGGTTCGCGGATGGTCAGATACAGGTCGTATCCGTCGTGTCCGTTCTGGCGGGATATCTCGCCGAACACCAGCGGCTTGCCGTCGCGGCTGCGTTCATATTTGACTTTGCCCGCCACCGAACTCATGTTGCGGTCGAAGGATTTTTCCAGTCCGCTCCGAGCGGTGACTTTGTCGCGGTCGATGGTGGTGAATCCCAGGATATTCGCCAGCATGGTGGCTTTCGGATAGGTCCGTTTCAACGATACCTGACAGCTGATGCCGCGGATTTTGGCCTTGGCGATATTGTCGCGGATCTGTTCGAAAATATCGAACGGAATGTCTTTTTTGAGCAGGACGTAGCGTTTTTTGCGCGTTTTTTTGCGGCCATGCTTGTCGATGACCGTAAATTCCTTGGCTTTGAGTTTCTGGTAGATCTCGCCTTCGGGAAGCTGCAGTTCCTGCGCCAGGAACGCCGCGGTGTCCTGTTCCTTTCCTTTCTCGATGGCGCAGGGGTCGGCGATGATGCTGCCGACCGGGGAATTTCCCACCAGCAGATTGCCGTCGCGGTCGAAAATCTCTCCGCGGACATTTTCTTTTCTGGTCTCGATCGTGTATTTTTCCCGGGCTTTGGCGTAGAGTTCATCATGACGAGTGATCTGGACACCATAGAGATGATAAGCAAGAAATACGAACAGCACGCAGAAAATACCGAATGCGAATTTGACTCTTTTTCCGATGCTGATATAACCTGTCATGTTCTGCCGTCCCTTTCAGTTTTCCGGTTTCTTTATCTGGATGTTTGCGCGTATTCCTGTCTGCCCCGTTTCGCCATCCGGCGTCCGGCCGTTTTCTGGACGGGACGGAGTGTTTTGCGGACTGCCCGCGGAGCTTCCAGTGTGATATAGGCGATCTGGTCATGCTCCGCTTCGCGCAGTCCCAGTTTATAATGCTGGATCCGGTTGTGGATATTCTGCCAGCTGGTCAGTTTTTCCTTCCGGTTCCGCAGGTTGGTGCACTGGACATTGAGCAGACTGATTTCCGCGCGGATCTCGGTGGCGCGTTTATTCATTCTTTCGATTTCCACACGCAGATGCATCTGAGTCGCGATGGCAAGGAAGATCAGCAGGATCATGCCGCTGATCCTGGCGGCGAATCCCGCCAGCTTGACCCTTTTGTCCTGCATTTTGTCCCGGCTGATCACTTCCGTGCCCTGGTTTCTGGTGTATGCGTTCATGTGTTCCGAGGTCCCCTTGTTTATTATTTTTCATTGTTTTGATTGTTGTCTTGCTGACGGACTGCCGCGCGCAGTTTGGCACAGGCCGCACGCGGATTGGCCCGGAGTTCTTCGTCCGATGCCATGACCGGTTTCCTGGTCAGGATCTCCAGCTTCGGATGCCAATGGCATACGCAGACCGGAAAATCGGGCGGACATTTGCATTTTGCCGACATCTCCGCCATAAAATGTTTCACGATCCGGTCCTCCAGCGAATGGAACGAGATCACCGCCAGCACGCCGCCGGGGGCCAGCAGTTCGAGCGCTGCATCCAGCGCCCGGCGCAGCTGTCCGAGTTCATCGTTCACTTCCAGACGCAGGGCCTGGAAGGGCAGGGTGGGCGCCGGCGGTCCCCCTCTGCGCAGTCCCTTTTTCAGCACGGCATCGCAGACCGCGGCAAAATCTTCCGTGGCCTCGAACGGTTTTTTCTTCCTCGTTTCCGTCACGGCTTCCGCCAGCCAGCGAGCCTGACGGACTTCGCCGTATTCGCGGAAAACGCGTTCCAGTTCCGCCTGGTTATAAGTATTGAGCACGCGGGCCGCGGTCAGCGGCGAGCTGCTGTCCATCCGCATATCCAGCGGACCGTTGAACCGGAAGGAGAATCCGCGTTTCGGATCATCGATCTGCGGCGAGGAGACACCGAGGTCAAGCAGCACCGCGTCAACCTGTTTCCAGCCGACCGCTTCCGCTGCCGATTTCATGTCGGCAAAATCGGTCTGCCGCAGGAACACCCGTTCCGCTGCGAATTCGAGTGCGGCCGCCCCGCGCATGATCGCCTGCGGATCGCGGTCCAGCGCCAGGATCTCGGCATCCGGATTCTGCCTCAGCACGAGCGTGGAATGTCCGCCGCAGCCGAGCGTGCCGTCGATCATATGGAATGCGCCCGAAGTGCGCCCGCCGGTCAGCAGACGCACCGTTTCCGATGCCAGCACCGGAATGTGGGTAAATTGTTGTTCACGCATTTCCATTATGGTTTATCTCCTGTCCGGATCGGGGATCTCGTTGATCCGCTGCATCACGTCGAAATAGTTGTTGTCCTCATCCTGGTTGGCAGCTTCCCAATGTTCCGGGGTCCACAGCTGGATATGCCAGAAAGCGCCGACCAGGACGATCTTGTCCTTGAATCCGCCGTGGTCCAGCAGCTGCTGCGAGATCTGGATACGGCCCTGCTTGTCGCAGATGCAGTTCTGAGCCCGCGACGCGCAGAGCGCCAGGTCGCGCAGCTGGCGGGCGTCGGCCAGGGACATTTTCTGCGCTTTCCGGATTACCTGTTCGTAGAACGTTTCCTTCGGGATGATCTGAACGATATGTTCTTTGGCGGGGAGCAGGTAGAACGAGGTTTCCCCGTCTTTTTTGCGCCATTCCGAGGGTATGGCAATACGCCGCTGGGTGTCCAGCGTGTGCGTATAGTTGTTGACAAAGCAAAATTGTTCCATTTCGTCTGCCATACTGTCCCTGTTGCTTCCTGTTCTCTCCTAATTGCCCCTTTTGACCCCTATTTTAACCCATTTTTCCCCAAATGCAAGTCTTTTTTTGAAAAAAATCGAATTTTTTTTGATTTTTTGTTGGAATTGCAGCCGTCCGGCGGATTCTGAGGTGCAGATCACCGGTTTTTTTTCACGGATGAGTCCTATGAGTCTTATGAGTCCTATGGCTCGCTTTGCTCGCTGTAATCGAAAATCTTTTCTTTTTTTTCGGTCTTCACTCTTGACATTTTCAATTTTACGATTATAATTATCGTTATGCGAACGATTGCATAGAATAGGTTGAGTTGAAAATGAAACTGCCGACGATCAAGGACATAGCCTCGGAAGCGGGCGTGAACAAGTGCGTGGTTTCCCATGTACTGCATGACGACGCCTACGCTGCGAAAGTGCGCCCCGAAACCAGACGGCGGATCCTCGACATCGCCGGAAAGATCGGATACCGGCGCAATGTGCTCGCTTCTTCCACCCGGACCGGTCAGGTCAACACTATCGCTGTCATCCTGAATTTCAGCAAATATCAGACCACCGTGCCGTTCAGCCAGATCATGACCGGGATCATGTTCGAAACTTCCGCGCACCGGCAGAGCGTCAAGGTGTTTTCCGACGAAGATCTGCAGGATTCATTCCATCAGATCGTCGAAAACCGGATCGGCAAAGTGGTCATGATGAGCGTGGAGCCTGATTTGCGCAAGCGGGCCGCCGACCTGGCCGATCAATATTCGCTGGATCTGGTCTATGCTTACGAACACGGGCACGGCAATTATCCTGCCGTCAATGTGGACAATGCGGAAGCCACCTCGAAAATCGTGCATTATCTGAAAGAAAACGGACATACCCGGATCGGTCTGCTCTGCGTGCCGCATCAGTTTCATTATGTCACGGACCGCCATGCCGGATATCTGTGCGGCATGGCGGAGTGCGGTCTTGAGCCCGATCCCCGCTGGACCAACTGTTCCGATGATATCGAACATTCCATCGAAACCATGCTTGCACTGCCGGTGAAGGAACGTCCGACCGCGCTGGTCGCATTGTCCGATTCCGTGGCGGCAAAGGTCGAGGCTTTTGCGATTCAGAACGGCTTGCGTTTCCCCCGGGATATTTCGGTAGTCGGATTCGGGGATGCCGATATAGCGGCCCAGCTGCCTTTCCCCCTGACCACCATGCGTGAATCCCTGCCGGAAACGGGTCAGCTGCTGGTGCGTCTGCTGATGAAGGAACCCATCGGGATCGAGCCTGATGAATTCAATGTTTATCACACCCACGCAGTTTTAGTGGAACGTCGATCCGTTTATAACATAAAACATGGAGGCAAAAAATGAGAAAACACTTTCAGACATTCACGCTTATCGAGCTCCTGGTTGTGATTGCGATCATCGCGATCCTGGCGGGGATGCTGCTGCCGGCATTGAACAAGGCAAAACAGTCGGCGATGAGCACACAGTGTATCAACAATCTGAAACAGGTGGAGATCAGCGTCCGGCTCTATGCCGACGATTTCAACGAGTATATTCCGGGCAACTGCGTCAATCCCGCCCGCGTCAGCATCCGCACTTATATCTCAAATGGCTATGCGAAAAACGGTCAGATTTTTGTGTGTCCCGCGTTCACCCCGAATAAATACATTTCGACCAGCGATGTTTACACCTATGGAACCTCTTCCCACCAGAACCCTGCCAGTATAAAACGCTTTTTCAGGAATCTCTACGTCTACAAGGCACCGGGTGAACCGCCGACCTCGCAGGGACTTCACTATGCGGATACCATCTCGGGAACGGGGGGCGCAAAACAGGTGATGTGTTTCACTTTCCAGAACACGAATACATCAACTGCGAACAGCATCCATCTGCGTCACGCCAACAAAGCCAACGTCAATCACATCGACGGAAGCGCGGCGTCATACAGTGCGGCGGAAATCGCCCGGCGCTATCGGTTTTATTACAATGAACAAGGGATGGGGACCAGCAGCGGATATTCCCCGAATGTAAGGTATTATTACCAGGTCGTCACACAGTAAGACAACAGTTTATCCGGAGTATTTCAAATGAAGAAGACGATTGCACTGATCCTCATTCCGATGCTGGCATTTATTGCCGCGCAGACCGCGGCGGCCGATCCGTTCGGTTCCGCAGTGAAGAAGAAAATCATTGAATTCAGCTGGGACAATCCGACGCCGGAATATCTGGCCCGGAACCTGGAGCTGATCGAGACCTATGTCCCGCACGACGGACTCGGCATCGACATCAGCAAAGTAATAACGCTTCCGAACGGCAAAAAGACCTTGAACAACTGGCACAACTTCACCAAAATCAGATTTCGGCGGGAATGGTATGTCAAGGATATCGAACACTTGAAAAAAGTCCATGCCAAAGCCCGTCATCTCAAGTATAATTTCATCAATACCAGCGCCAGCAGTTTTACCGGGGAATTCGATCTGTTCGACGATGAATTCTGGGATGCGGTCTGCGAAAAATTCGCCACTTTCGCCTGGGTCGCCAAACAGGGCGGCTGCACGGGGATCCGCTTCGATCTGGAAGATTACGGCAACCAGCAGGTCTGGCGGTACCGTCCTTCCTGCGGACATTCCTGGGCGGAAGCCTGGGACAAGGCCCGGCAGCGGGGGCGTCAATGGATGACCGCGGTGACGAAAGAATATCCCGATATCACGGTGTTCTGTTTTTTCTGGCTGGATCTGATGATGGGGTATGCGGACGGCCTGCCGGATCTTTACGGCCGGCTGGAATCCTGCGGCACCGGTTTGCTCGTCGCTTTCATCAACGGCATTTACGATGTCCTGCCGCCGAATGCGAAAATCGTGGACGGTATGGAGGCGCACGGCTACGGCGCTTATGAGCTGAACAGCTACAACCGGATGCGGGCGTTCCGGGAGCAGCGTTTCCCGCAGCTGCTGAGTCCGGAAAACCGGATCAGATTCCGCAAACAGGGCAGTTTTGCCTGTGCCACGTTTATGGATGCCTATCTGATAGAAAAAGGAAAATTCGCGGATTACCGAAAAGAGAAAAAAATGACGATGCTGGAATTGTTCCGGCGGAATTTCACCTGGTCGGTGCAGTATTCCGATGAATATGTCTGGACCTGGAGCGAATCCCGCAAATGGTTCCCCTGCAGATTTCCCCATGCCTGGCAGGAGAAATCCCTGGCAAAATATCCGAAACTGCCCGGTCCGTATATGGGAATGGCCATGCCCGGGGTGGAAGATGCCATATCCTATGGCCGCGATCCGTGGAATTATACGCTTGGACGTCTGAAAGAACCCGGATCCCTGAAAAATCTGCTGAAAAATCCGGATTTTGAAAATACGGCGGCGGCGAAAGCCGTTTTAACTGCTGCGCCCGGTTCGGTCATGATCAAAAAACTGCCCTGCTGGGAAACCTGGCAGCACAAGAAATCCAAAGGCAGTTTTTCGCTTGCAGAAGGGCAGGGGATCGGCGGCAATGCCCTGCTGGTCAAAAACGTTTCTCACGGTTGCGCCCACCAGTCGGTGAAGATCGATCCGAACAGTGCTTATATCGTACGCGTCAGCGCAAAGCTGTTCGATCGATGCGGCGCATCCCTCGGCGTCCAGTGGCGGAATGCCCAGGGTAAATGGTGCGATCATGCCATGAATGTGGCTACTTCATTCACCGAAGAGCTCGGAAACGGCTGGAAACGGGCGACTCTCGTGATCAGGAATGTCCCGGAAAATGCCCGTTATCTGAGCGTGATGCTGAATTCCTTTGCCGGCGGTCCGGATGATTCCGTGCTGTTCGACGATGTGGAAGTTTTCTCCATGTTTGAAAAAGAGCCGTCCGAGGCTCCGCATCTGAAGGATGCCATGGAAAAATGGCGCGAAATGACAGTCATCAATCAACAGAAAGGGAAATAATCATGCAGCAATGTAAAAACAGTTTCACTCCTTCCGTTTTCCGCCTGAACTCATATTTGAAGCGTAAAACGACAAATCGTTTTACACTGATAGAGCTCCTGGTCGTGATTGCGATCATTGCAATTCTGGCGGGAATGCTGCTGCCGGCATTGAACAAGGCACGGGAGAATGCCCGGACCATCCAATGTCTGAACAACGAGAAACAGATGGGGCACGCCTTCAATGCGTATCTTGGCGATTTTTCCGATTATTTCCCGCCCTATAACGCTTACAGACAGTCCTGGTGGTATGGTTTTAAATATGAATTGAAATACCTCTCTGCGGATGCCGTTTACAAATGTCCGTCCCTGTTTGCGAAAAATCCCAATTTGACTTCTGGAGCAGGCGGTTACGGATATAACTACATGGGGCTGGATTCGGTGTTCAATGAGCGTGTGATCAAACGCTACCGCTGTTCCTCGCCGTCCCGTCAATTCGTCCTGCTGGAAAAAGGGAAAGGAGATTTGATCGTCCAATCCTACAGCGGTTCAGCCAATCAGGTTTCCCCCAACCACGGGCTGAAAAATATGAATGTCCTTTATGCCGACTGGCATGTGGAAAAATTCATTGTCGGCAATCCGCTGAATGCTTACGGTTCGACCTGGGGAGGAACCGTGCCGCCCGCCGGATTCCTCGGAAACTGTTCGAAAGTAAAAGATTTGAGCAATACCAACACCGCCACCGGCTGGTGCAAATTCCGGTGATGAACTGAAATGAATATCCATAGACATTTTCTTTTCTTCGGTCTGCTGGCCGGAATGAGCCTGACTGCATCCGGTGCGGACCTGGTGCGGAACGGCCGGGCCCAGGCAGTGATCGCGGTCCCTTCCGACGCTCCCGCTCCGGTAAGGCATGGCGCGGAGGAACTGGTCCGCTACCTCAAAAAAATAACCGGCGCGGAACTCCGGATCGTCAATGGTCCCGATGAAAAATCCGGTGCGGTCCATATCGGCACGCTGGCGGATGCCGAGCTGGTGAAACGGGCGAAAGTCTCGCCGGATGCTTTCAGGGATGAAGGGTTCGCCGTGGTCGGTGCGGGCAACGATGTTTATGTGATCGGGCAGAACCCGCGCGGCGCGCTTTACGGCTGTTATCACATCCTCAAAAAACATGCCGGGATGCGCTGGCTGGTTCCTGGCGGCGACGGTGAATATTTCGAACCGAAAAAAAATATCAGCGTACCGGATGGGACCGATCTGCAGAATCCGAGTCTGCGCCTGAGAAAAACGATGGCCGACGAGTTGACCGCTTTCCATTGGCTGAGCAGGAACAACATGCAGGCCGAAACCACGGGGAGCCGTTTCATCGACCCGAAGACGGGCAGACGGACCCGCGAGGCCGACGAGCTCGATTCGCTTGCCGTGACCGGCGCGGCCTACGGGGGACATGTGATGAGTTATCTGATGGCCGGATCCACCTGGAAAAAAGCGAATCTGGAAAAGCTGTATCAGGCGCATCCGGAATATTTTGCAATGATCAATGAAAAAAGGACTCTGACGGTCCGCGGCGGAGCCAGTCCCAATCCCTGCGTGTCCAATCCCGGACTGCTGGATCTGCTGGCGGATTCTTTGTATAAAACCACCCGCGGGGAATACGGCAAAGGGCATTACATTGTCCTCGGCAATGACGACACCACGGTCTGGTGCGAATGCGGAAACTGCCGCGCGCTGGACGATCCTGCCGCGGCGGGGACCAAAGGCGCCCGTTCCGACCGTTACTGGTATATGGTCAACGAGGTCGCGAAACGGGTCTGGAAAAAAGATCCAGCGGTCAAGATCTGCGGACAGGCCTATCAGGATTTCTGGTATCCGCCGACCGGAATCAAGATCGATCCGCGCATCCGGGTGATGATCTCCTACAACAATCAGTGCTGGCGTCACAGCATCACCGATCGGAAATGTTCGGTCAACCGCGAACTCTGCAAAATTCTGGAAGCATGGAAAAAAACGGGACATCCATTTATCGTCAACCGCGATGAGATCGGCGCTTACGACGGCGGCGGTTCGCCGGGATTCAGCTATCTGCCCTCGGAAAAAGTGCTTTTCGAAAATTTCAGGGCCTATAAAAAGCTCGGCCTGTCCGGCAGCAGTTTCTGCGTTTATTCACCCTATCCGCCGGAATTGAAATTTCTGCAAAAGACCGCTCCCTTCTACGGGAAAAATCTGTTCTGGTATGCCATGTGGCAGATTTGTTATCTTTCGTCCCTTTCCATGTGGGATCCGGAGTTCGATTTCGACAAGGAATATGAAACGATCAACGCACTGTATTACGGCAAAGCCTGGGCGGGCGGGTTCAAGGAATTCCGGACGCTGCTGACGGAATATTTCACGGAAACGCCCGGCTGCATGGGCTGGGGTCTCGGCGCTCCGCTGGGACGTTCACTGGATCAGGCCGGCAGTGAGGCAAAACTGCTCGCGCTGCTGGATCAGGCGATCGCAGCGGCCAAAACCGATCCCGATCCGCGTGCGCTGAAACATGTTTTGCGCGACAGGGAAATCTTTCTGGCCACCTGGATCCCGGCCCGGCGGACGTATCTGGAAAATTTCAAGGAGCTCACCGCCTACCGCCGCACCGCTCCGATCAAAATCGACGGAATTCTGGATGAACCGGACTGGAAAAACGCCGATGCGCTTTCCGGTTTCAAACCCGGCGGACAGACGCCCAAAACGGCTAAGATCCAGCAGTCATACGTCCGGGTCGTTTATGATCCCGACACGCTCTATATCGCCGCGGAATGCATGGAGCCTTATCCGGAAAAAATCGTTGCCGGGAAAACGGTCGCCCGCGATGATTCCGGCTGGTCCGATCTTGGC